>Ga0209167_10001101_pt1 | contig 16629 bp, 17 predicted proteins | sample Coa_R1_9_FD_187154 | JGI IMG/M metagenome (GOLD analysis project Ga0209167, IMG submission 187154) | Surface soil microbial communities from Centralia Pennsylvania, which are recovering from an underground coalmine fire - Coalmine... | ecosystem: Environmental > Terrestrial > Soil >... | reverse complement strand
CTGCCCGAGTCCGAGAATAATCCGCCGCCGCTCTGCTTCAACTTCCTGACCTATGAGGCCCAGCGATACGGGGAGGGCAAAGTCATCATCGAAAACGTCGTGCGATTGCTGACCCAAGTTTCGGAGGTTTCCCGCTCCTCCGGCAACGACGACAAGTTTTTCGAGAACGCGATGACTCAGCTCCTTCGTCACGCTCTTGAGGTCATCATTACCGCTCGCGGGAAAGTCGATCTTGGGCTGGTTCTCGAACTGGTGCAAAGCCTCCCGCAAGGGCCGAACGACTTGGATGACCCCGAAAAACTCTTCTCCCTGCAACTGCTGATGGAAGCCAAAGAGAAAGGCGGCCCGGCGCGCGCCAACGAACTCTACCTTGCCGAAAAATACTTCACGATTGAATGGGTCGCTCTGGGCGACAAAACGCGCAGTTCCATTTCGATTACCCTGACCGTTTTTCTCGACCTGTTTCTGCGTTTCCCGCTCCGCAACCTGTTCATGGGCGAGCTGACGATCAGCCCTGACCACGTCCTCAAAGGCGGCATCCTCATCGTCAACTTGAACATTCCCGAATTTGAACTCATCAGCAAATTCGCGGGCGTGATCTGGAAGCACGCCATCCAACGAGCCATCGAAAGACGGCCTGAACTCAAGACTCCACCGATTGAATCGGTACGACCGATCTTTATCGCGGTGGACGAGGCGCAGTTCTGGGTCAACAAGTCCGATTTTCTTTTCCAAACGACCGCCCGGAGCAATCGGGGCCTGACTGTCTACGCCACCCAGAACATTGCCAATTTCAACGCCGAAATGGCCAGCGACAGCGCGGGCCGAGCGCGAGTCTCCTCGATGGTCGGCAACCTTCAGAATCGTTTTTTTTGCCAGAACCTCGAACCGGAAACAAATCTCTGGGCCGCCGACAGCATCGGCAGAATTCTTGTGAAGCGATTCAGCGCCAACGTCAGCTACGGGCGGCCGTTAGAGGGTGAAACTGAACCCACGAAAAATGTCAGCGAGAGTGTAAGTGAACAGCTCGACTACGATGTCCAGCCCCGGATATTCACCGGCTTGCGCCGCGGGGCCGACCTGAAGAGGACACTCAACGACAGCAACATCAATACCACCGACCCCAAAAAACAGGGCCAGGTCGAAGCGATTCTCGTCGTTGCCGGACGGCGTTTCGCGACGACCGGCGAAAGATGGCTCCGGGTTTTTTTCGACCAATTCCACGCGCCCCCGCTGTGGCTCATGTGGTTCAACCGGCAACCGTGGGCCTACATCATGGATCCTCCACCCTTTCAGACTACGAGAATGAAGATTTTTCTTGCCGCTGTGCCGCTCACGCTTCGGGGCCTGTGGGAAGCCCGGCAGCGCGTGGTAGCCGCGAGAAAAGCGGAAGATTTATGATCCCGAACGACCGCTTGAAGTGGAGGAAAGATAGCGACGCCCCCGGGGATTGGCTAATCCGGAACGTCCGCCTCAGCAACCCGGCTTTCTACGTTTACTTGGCCCCGCTGCTTCTGGGAGCAACTTTGCCGGGCGAGAACATTACCGACCCCGGAGGCTGGCTCGTCGGTTTCTGGCGTTACCCCTTTGTCGCGGTGATCGTAATTTTGCAGGTCATCTCCTTCGCTTATGGATGGCTCCACTCATCCTGCGTCTGGACGAAAATTCTGGCCGGAATCTACATTCCGCTGATGGGCTTCTGGCTCCTCCGCAATTACTTTTTCGGCGTCGAGGTCAACTGGCTCCATTGCGCCCAACTCTTCGTTTTGTGCCTTGGAATCACCATCATCATCGACGGCGTCATCATCGGACGCTGGGAGAGGAACGAATGGCAGCGACAGCGAAGGGACTAGCCGTCGTTCTCTTAATTTGCGCCCTGACCGGATGCAATTACCCGAGGATGTTCTATCACATGGATGACGAAGTCCATCATCAAGAGCAGTTCTTCTATCGTCTCGATTACGCGGGGAACTACGTCCCCGATCCGATGACTGAAAAGCTCGACATGGACGATCCAGTCCTCCGCGCCGACTATAGAAATAACAGCAAACACTTTCAGGAAAGACTCGACGCGATGCACGTCGATATCAATACCGTCCTCGTCAAGCCTGACCCCGCCCCGATTCGGATTCTGGCCGTGGAAGAAGCCTCCCCGGCCCTTCTGTGGCGTCTCTACTTGATTACCGGCAACGATACCGCGCAACTCCTCGAAGACGGCATCCACCTTCGGCGGCAAGGCTTTCCTGAAAAAATTCTCGGCGGCGCACCGTCTCTCACTGACAACGCCATCCACAGCGAAATGGGCAGGGTGTTATGGCGTCCCAACGGTCGAGGGAGCTGGTCTCTTGACGACAATGGAGGCAGCGTTGTTTGGCACGTCAGTATCACGACCATTGATGACTTGAGGAAGCATCAAAATTTCGGCCCCCTTTTCCGATTGGATTGCAACGCGCTCCAGCAATTCACCCAACCCCTCCACCGTGGAGAATCGACCCGCGAGATCACCCTGAAAGTCGATGTTCCAGTCAGTCCGAGCGAGCGAAAACCGCCCACTCCAACTACTCCCCCGGTCTGTCAGGTCGATCTTCTTCACGGTAAAAGGGACTTCGTTGAATCTGGGCCGCCGTCCACTGAGATTACACCTCCACCTACTCCTGCACCGAGGACGAAAGCTGAAGACGGGAGCAGCAGCATCGTTGTGGATGCTAAAAAGATGTGGACTCCTACAGCGATCTCGGTCAAGGAGGGACAAGTTATCCGGATTGAGGCAGATGGAACCGTAACAAGCTCCACAAGCCGCAAGGATGGCGCTTTTCGGTGGGTTGGCCCGGCAGGCTGGGGTTACGAGCCGCGTTTTGGTATCGGACAGTACCATCTCTTGCTCGGTCATGGCTCGTCGTACATGTGCTTGGCCGCGAGAATCGGCGACGCTGAGCCATTCAATGCCTCACCAGTTGGGAGATTCACTGCCGCCAACGCTGGCCAATTGTTTCTGGGAGTCAACGACGTGGTTGTTCCAGTCGATCCAGAAAAATATTTTCGGGACAACGCCGGAAGCTTCAAGGTCTCAATCACGATGGAAAAGTGAACCATCGTCAGGCGTGGCCACTCGCCGAATGCGCTAAATCCATTTGGTTAGCGAGATGACATTTTCGTGCTGTCGGGGTTGAGAGCTGTCCGCTTTCGCCCTTGGTTCTGATTCCGCCGCCCCCGGCTCTTTACGACGTGTTGTTTTCTTGTTCATCTGTCCGCGTCGCCAGTAACCGGCCTTGCCGACTGGCAGGCTGGCATCACGGCGCGGCCCCTCGTCTGGCCCAACCGTCGTCATCTCACGCGCTCCGCCGTTCGTGAAACTCTGGGCGACGACGGGCCGCAATGTCCGTGATGTCCCGGCAGCGAATCCCGCCAGAGCAAGTCTGTCATGCCCGCTGCTTCGAGCCGCCAGACGGCAACGCCGGGCAGCTCCGCTTTTCCCCTTTTGTCTTCGTGCGGTTTGTTCCGCGTTCCTTCTGGTGAAGGAACAAACCTTCTAAAACAAAAGGAAAAAACAAAATGAACAACAAAGTCAAAAACAACACGGAAGAGCCGAAGGCGGCTTCCAACTATCAGAACCAAGTGCGATTAGTCGGATTCCTCGGCAAAGACCCCGAGCTGTACGAAAATCGCGCCGTCCTCTCGCTGGCAACCAAGACGTCTTGGAAAGCGCAGGATTCGGACAAGTGGCAGTCTCACACCGAATGGCACCGCGTCATCGTCTGGGACAAGCTGGCCGAAGGCGTCCGCACTCTCGTCTCTGGCGATCACATCCTCGTCGAAGGCGAACTGCGCAGCAGCTTCTATCAGAAGCAAGTCGCTGTCGGTGTCGATACCGTCACCGTTCCCATGACTTCATGGGAAATCCGCGCCCGCGCCGTCCGAAAGCTGGCCAGAAAAAAGAAGCCAGCCCCGAAACCGGCGAAGGCCCAGAAGGCCGCAGCGTAACCGTCACCGGTTGCCCCGGCTCCCGCGAGGGGAGCCGGGGTTATTTTGCAAAAAACCGAACTAATTCAGGGCTGCTTTCGCTGCTGCAGGCGCTGCTCAAGCTCTTTAATGTATTTCTTGAGCGGTCGCTGGTGCAGATTCTCCAGGCTCGCTCCAGCTACCGTGCCTAGCAGCAGTGCGACAATTATCGCGGTAATCATTCCGCCAACCTTAAAGGTCGGCACTTCCCACCGCAAGGGAAAAGCCGAAACGGTACCCAAGCCGCGAATCGGAAAGCGCGGAATCTGCCTGCGGCAGCATGGAATTTGATGCCCCCTTTCCCTCGCTAACCAGCGTAATGCGGTCGTCCTCGCCGTCAAGGGTCTCCGTCCCGCAACTGCGGGACTCCGATGAACGCGCAAACACCGCGCGCCCTTGACTTCTCCGGGCGACCGCCGCCAGAGCCGATTTCATATATGAGGGAAAGGGGGCGAACGCAAACGCAACACCCCCTGCCCGCGCGGTAGCGCCTACTCGCTCCCTTGGTCGTGGCCTCGGCCCGCCAACTAGCGTTACGAGACAATAGTTGACATGCAGAGGGAATCAGAAGAACCAGTCCGCATTTTACGCGAGAAGGTAGCAATTGAGCTGGCGGCCATCGACGAGCTTGAGAGAAAATTCACTCAACAGAGCATGAAGGAAGCGGCGACTCGCGCTCGGTTCGCTTTTGAGGAAGTGGAGCTTGTTCTGGGAACGCTGGTCACCGAATACGGCACCGCGTCTATGGAGGCGCAAACGATCTCGCGGGCAAACTTGGTCTTCGAGGATGCGTTGTCGGAACGTAAAAGGCTTCAGCATGCATTCGCTAGCCGGGGCGCTGGGGCTGTTCTGATCGTGCCGGAATAAGCAACATCACGTGCCTCCTACGATGCTGAACACTCTGCGCGACCAGGCGATTGCTCGAATCCGCCAGCTCATGGGCCATGCCTTGCTCTCTCCAGAGACCAGACTCAAGGCGAGCCGCGAAACGTCCAGCAGTCCCGGTGCCGAGATCAAACTTGTCGAGGAAGCGACCAGACTGGAGGGCGCAGAGTCAGTGTTCAGACGCATCGCCAACGCGCAAAGCGTAGGAGACGTGATCGACTGCACTACCGAAATCCGCTATGCATTGGTGTTCGATAGTTTACGCTTTGAGGTCAAATTCGTGCCGCCGGGAACGGTGGAAATGCCTGACCTACTCGTTTCCAGGGACGGCAAGTCGTCCTACGTGGAGATCACGCGGATTCGGCCTCCACACCCTCAGCGTTTCCCAGCAGCATTACAGCAACGCGCTGGAGACGACGACGGACTACTTAGGGAGCTTAAATCCAGAGAAGAGGCTGTTAAGAAGATTGAAGACGCACTGCGAGGAAAGTTTCGTCAAGCCGGGGCTGTAAACGGAAACAGCATTATCGTGACTTGGAATGATCGTGATTTTGTTGACGAAAATGACTTCGAGCAAGCGATGCTAAACATCCGGCGAAGCCAAACCGACCCCGAAGATGGAAGGTCAATTCCGGACGGCTTGCTATTCTGCGTTTTTGGTTGGCCCTGGATCAATTGCGGAACGGGCAAACAGATGTACTGTGAACCAGCGAAGCAACTGATGGAGCCGTTCCTTACTTGGATTACTGATCTGGAGCAAGCCCGCCCCTAGCGTTGCCTTCAATCCCCACGCCTCAAGAATTATTATCTGTGATAACGTCCTTTATCACGCATAATAAATCATGACCCAAGCCCTCCAACTGGCTACCAAAGGAAACTCCCCTGCCCTGCCCCGGCACTTGGCCGAGCTTGCGCCGCAGCTCCCCGCGCTATTCCTAACCAGTCCGAGCGCGGCCAAAGGGTTCATCGACTTCTTTACCGCTACCATCCGCAACCGGAACACCCGCCGCGCCTACTTCAAGGCCGCAAGCCGATTCTCGGAATGGTGCAAAGCCCGCGGACTCGATGACCTGGCCCGGCTCGAAACGATCCACGTATCAGCCTACGTCGAGGAGCTGCAGCAGGATCATGCCGCGCCGACCGTCAAGCAACACCTGGCCGCGCTGCGAATGCTGTTCGACTGGCTGGTGGTGAAGCAGGTCATACCCACCAATCCCGCACACCCGGTGCGCGGCCCGAAGCATTCCGTCCGGAAGGGCAAGACGCCGGTGTTAAACGTGGACGAGACCCGCGAGCTGCTGGACGCGATCGCAACGGATACGATGATGGGGTTGCGCGATCGCGCGCTTATTGCCCTGATGGTTTTCACGTTCGCCCGCGTCGGCGCCGCCATCAAAATGCGCGTGGAAGATTACTTCATCCAAGGGCGCAAGGGATGGGTACGGCTGCATGAGAAGGGCAGTAAGATGACTTCCCTGCCCTGCCACCACCGGCTTGACGAGATGCTGGAAGCCTATATCACCAAGGCCGGAATCTCGAAAGATGCAAAGGGCTGGCTTTTCCGAGCCGCCGCCAGCAAGAACGGAACGGCGTTGACTGACCGCCCCATGAGTCAGCAGGACGTTCACACGATGATCCGCAGACGCGCGGCGGCCGCCGGCATCAAAACGAAGATCGGCTGCCACACGTTCCGCGCAACCGGGATTACGGCCTACTTGAAAAACGGCGGCCGCCTGGAAGTGGCGCAGCAGATGGCCGGGCATGAGTCGTCACGGACGACCGGGCTTTATGACCGGCGCGGCGACGACGTGAGTCTCGACGAAGTGGAGCGAATTGCAATTTGAGCCACAAACCGGAGGCCCGGCTGTGTTTCGAAAAATAGTCCTTCGTGACCACGGCCACAAGAAAGAGCAGGTAACAGCATCTTACGCCTACTATCTGTCAGTAAAGAATGTTCTGACGAGCTTCGGCAATACCGGCTTCTATTTGTTGGGATGTTGCGCCATTCTTCGTGTGCTCAGCTTTGAACTGATCGATTGTGTAGTACAACTTGTTTCGAACACTGCCCGTGATTGGATCGTAGCCAGTGACCACGATTTGCTCAGGTTCTGACCCGGCGACAACGCCTGCTGAGAATTCCAGCATCTAAAAGTCTCCTTCAATTCAAATTATACGCCCCTCCCATCGATGCTATTTGTGTGTCCCTAGGGCGCTCCGTGTTTTTGCTCGTGCCCTGGCGTACCACGGAACAAGCCACGGCGTCCCAATAACAACCGCTACAAGGATAATCTCAGCCGCATGACCCGGCAGTAGTGGCGATGCCATGGCCGCGAGGGCGCAGAGGCCAACATAGAAGACCAGGAAGCCGTATACGCATAACACCTGCCTTAGATGGATGGGAAGTTCCCGACGCACAAGGTAGCCCTGCTTCGAGTAAAACGGCGTTCCGCCTTCGCTGGTTGTCTCGGTGACCCTAAGGCTGCGCAGTGGGATGAGCGGCAGAAAAAGCAGCACTACCCATTCCGTTGTGATGTAGGAGCCATCCGGCCAAAAATCACGCTGGCCCACGAAGCTTGTTCCGAATCCCTGGACTGTGGTTGCCATGTTCTCGGAGGCCTCAGGCGTGAGCATATCACGGTGAATCGTGGTCTTTCAGGGTGGAGAATGGCGCTAGTCTTCCCTGCCCCCCGCCTTCTTTCCTTCCCAGCAGATGTAACGAAATACCGAACTCGGTATTTCGTTACACCCTCCCTGCCCTCTAGCTTGTAACCCCGTCCGAAGAAATCCCGAGCGCTTCTAACTTTTGAGGTTGGTGGCGAAGCACGTCGCTCACTTCCGAGGAGTCATTCATCATCTTCAAGACAACGGAGCGGACGGCCTCCAGAGAGTTTGTCTTACCGGTAGTTAGCACCTCAACCGTAGAACGAATAGTATCGAGATCTTCGCTGAGCAGCGCCGGGACAACATCGGCCTTGTCGGGGGTTCGTTGTAGCTGGGTGATGCGCGTATTCAGCACCACTCTGTCGCTCCCAGACCAGCGTATCTCCTCAGCGGATTTCAGAGTGCGGGTTGCTTCTGGATTGGTTTTGAACGACTCGTACAGCTGTTCCAGTATGCCTTGATAAGCGTTGTGAATCTGCGCGACCTGGCTATCAACGTCACCACCGATCGCTGCGGCCTTCTCTAGTAACCCGTACAGCTTATGCAAAGAGTTAACCGCCGTGGAGCTGGAAACGATGTCGGCCCCGTGAATAAAGGTGTCAAGAAACTCTTTCCATTCTTGGATGAAACCCATCAGCTCTTCGTCGTCCAGCTTGCGAGCGATGTAGAGATCGTTCCTTGATACGGTGCGTTTGGGCGGCGGGAACAGGACATTGTTATGTCTCCGCTGCAACTGCATTTCATAAAAACCGGGCTTTGCTCTCCATTGAAGGCAAGCTTCATTCTCATAGAGTGAAGTGTATCCCCGCTTCTGACGTTCTTTCAAAAAGCGAGCCTCCGGGCCGTCTCCATTATCGAGAACGGCTTGCATGAAAATGGCTTCAAGAAGCGGAACGTTCCCGCTCAAGTCGTCGATACGGGTCAATACGAAATCCATCTCCTCCGAGGAATTCGCGTGTCCAAGAATCGATCCGCGATTCGGCCAGCCATACTGCGAGCGAAAGTTGTGAGCGAATGCACCGAGATCGACGGGTTTTGTTGCATTCTTCGAGATCATGGCGGCGTAGTCGTTGAACCAATCTTCAAAACCCGCATCTGCAAAGCTCTTGGCGCGCGCGGTCAATTCTTCAGGAATCGGCCCTCCCCTGTTCTCCATCTCGCTCATCACGCCGACAACACGTGCAGCCGCCTCGGAAAGCTTATCGTTCGGTGGGGTTGCACTCGGTGAGGTTGAAGTCGATGGTAACGGTGGTGGTGACTGCGGTTGAGCCTGGAAGGGTTGTAGTTTAAGCGCTAAGACGCCTGCTAAAACCAGAATCGCACCAACCAACGAACCCCACGGCCAGCCGAAGATCAAAGAGAAGGCACCCCCAAGAATAAGCACCCATCCGAGAAGACTTTTGCGTTTCATAGCAAAGACCGTCCAGTTCCCCCTTCCCTTCCCTGCTGCAAAAGACGCGCCTAGCTGTTTGGAAGGTTCCAGCGGGTCGCTGCAAAACGCGCACTGGACGAGAAACCAAGTTACTATATCCTGCGTCCGTGCCGTACGACTAATGAGTCGGACACCTTCCCCAGCCGCCTTACTTCGACTGAGATGGTTGTAACGAAATCAGTACAATGTAACGAAATAGCGCATTTCGGGCTTTCAGCATTTCGATACACGTGCTATAAAGAATCTCAAGATGGCAATTTTCATCGGTATGGTTTCCCAGAAGGGCGGCGTCGGAAAAAGCACTCTGGCGCGGCTTGTGGCAAGGGAATACGCCAAGGCGAACTGGACGGTTAAGATTGCCGACCTCGACGTGTCCCAAGGCACGAGCTTCAACTGGCAGGCCCGCCGCCTGCAATCCGCCGTCAACCCCGTTATCCCCGTGGAGCGGTTCGGCAGCGTCGAGCAAGCCCTCAAGATCGGCGCACAGTATGACTTGGTGATTCTCGACGGCCCGCCGCATTCCACCGCTGGGACACTGAAGATCGCCGAGGCGTCCGAAATGGTGGTTTTACCGACCGGCCTAGCGCTCGACGACTTGGAGCCGTCCGTTTTGCTGGCTCACGAGCTGGTAAAGAAGGGAATCAATCGGGCCAAGATCAGTTTCGTTCTGTGCAGGGTAGGGGAGAGTGAAGCCGAGATTTCAGAGGCCCGCGCTTACATCGATCAAGCCAGGTACACCGTCCTCAAGGGCGAGATTCCCGAAAAAACAGCTTACCGCCGCGCCAGCGACGAAGGCCGCACTCTGACCGAAACCCGTTTCCCAACCCTGAACGAACGCAGCGACCTCCTTGTACAAAGCATCGTCAACCACCTCGACAAGCTCCAAAAGAAAGGAAAGGTAGCAATTCATGGCTAACATCGCGCCGCCCCAGAAATCGCGCAAAGGCGCACCCCCGCCGTTAACCCGCACTGTGGGCAATCTCAGCAAACCCGAACCGTCAGGACAGGAGACACTTAACCTCAGAGTCCCGCTTCAATTCAAGCGCGAGCTGAAGACCCTTGCCGCCCAGCAGGGAACTTCCATGACCGAGCTAATCGTCGAAGCGATCGGCTTGCTTCGGGAACAGCGCGGCGTGTAACGAAATACAGAAAGCGTTACACCAACCCAGCCGAGAAATGGACAAGCTCAGCGACATCGTCAAAGCCAGTGAAGCCCTCAAGAAACTTGCAGGGCAGGGAACTAACGAGCTTGTCATTTCGAAGCGCAAGCTGCTCCGGGCCGAAGCCATTGAAATGGCCCGCACCGGCGATACGCCCCGCCAGCAACAGCTCGTCTACAGCTCCCGGCCCTTCGTGCTTTGCGGGTTGCCGGTGAAACGACCAGCCAAGGGAATGCTTCTCCATGAACGCCGCAACGGGAAATTCCTGCTTCAGATCACCGGCCATCCGCAGTTTGGCCTACCCTTCGGCCAAGATCGTCTCATACCGATCTGGGTTGCCACGCTTGCATTGCGCCAGAAAGATCGCTTCATCACGTTCAAGAGCGCGGCTGAGATTCTCGAAACCTTCGGACTGCCCAAGGATGGCCCTCACTACCGCCGCCTCGTCGATGGCTTTCAGCGCATCTTCGGCGCAACAATTTTCTTCGGCACGAGTGACGAGTTGCCGCGCGCCTACGTTCACGATTACGCCCGATTCCATTTCTTCGACCGGATGAAGGTCTGGTACACCAAACACCTCGACCAGCAGCAGCTCCCCAGCGAGGACTTCCAAAACCAGATTCTTCTCAGCGAGAATTTTTGGAATGAACTCAAGCGGCATCCCATCCCGATCAACCTCGATGCGGTGAAGATTCTGGCCAATGCCCCCGCCGAGCTGGACTTCTACACGTGGCTTGTCTGGCGTTGCTGGACGGCCAAAAGGGAGACGCTGATTCCTCTTGTAGGGGAGAGTGGCCTTCTCCGGCAGTTGGGGATTTCAGACAAGACGGCCACCTTTGAATTTCGGCGGCAGGTCAAGCGGTGGCTGGCCCATATCAAGGCTCCAGACATCTGGCCAGACTGCCCCGTTGATCTCTCGGCAGACGGAAACAGCCTCGTGCTGCAACATGCCAAAGCCATCGCCGCCCGCCTTCCCGGTTGAGGCCTTTCGTTATCCACAGGTACCCTGTGGAAGCAGCAAGTTTTCCACGTTATTCTTTCCATGAACGGAGGATCGCTAAGTGGCAAAAGCACGTTATTCTCTCCATGCCCACACGTTATTCTCTCCATGCTACACTTTTTGGAAAGTCAGTCCCACCAATCACTTACATCTAAAAACGCGCCCTCCTGTAGTTCTTTCCTATAGAAAGAAACCTGTAGTAGTAGGCCGAGGAAAAGTGGAAAACCGCGACACCGAAGGTGGCGGCCTACGGCCGCGCTCCAAAAAATTTTTTAGTTGGGGCTTCGCCCCAAACCTCAAAACAAAACCTCTCCTTGAAAGCAAACCAAAAACCCATCGGAACCAACGTTTAAGTCGCGGCTTACCAGCCGCCCCAGACAAACCGGCTACCGCAACCCTTCGGTTGCTCACGCCGGGGATTTAAGGCATCGGCGGAAGGCCACAAACGGCCACCAGAGGCGTTAACGAACCGAAAGGGCAGGGAACCGCGGAACCGACAGCCAGCCGCTCAGAACGAACCCAAAGAGCAAAGAGGCTTGATTCCGAAAACCAACTGATTCACTATAAAGTCACCCAGCGGAGGATAGGGCAACGCAGGGATGCGACCTGAGCGCCGATCTGGGTGCGGGAGGCCTAACAGCCCCTTGTTTGAAAGCCGGAGAGGGGAAACCTTCTCCGGCCTTCTTGTTTCAAACGAAGCGAAGTACAATTGTTCAGGGAGAGCTTCAGCTTATGATCGTTCCCACAGACCAACTTTTTCCACCGGCCCAGCGTTATCAGCCAGTGATCGTCATTCCTCCGGCGCAACCGTCCTTCGACCCGAATGCGCTGCTCGGTTTTCTAAAATTGGGTGCTGCTGCAATCGGACTTGCCATTCTTCTCGACCCCGGATGTCGCGGACAATGCCGACGCCTGGCCGAAACTCTCTGGGGCTAGAACAGGCATCCTGCCAAATGCGGTAAATCCCGGAGGGGTTCGGGGAGGCAGAGCCTCCCCGTAGGGTTATTCCTCCGGCTGGCCTTCGTCACTCAGTCGGTCAATTTTGATTTCAGTCACAACCGCCGTTTTCACGTCGGCATTGTCCGACAGCATCTTGTCGGCTCGGCCGACCACGCAGACGCGGCGAACCTTCTGGCCGCTAAATTCTTCCGGCAAGTGGCCGAGCCGCTTCCCCTTCAGAATGACGCGATGCGTGCTGAACATGATGATGACTTCCTCATCGTCCCCCTCGCACCATTGAAAGCTGCCGTAGAGAAAGCTTTTCTTGCGGTCTTTCAACGGCTCGAAGACGACGCCCGGTGAAGCAAATTCTTTGTCGAGATAAACGCTTTTCGGCGCGGTGACGCTATCCACTGCGATCTTGCCCTCCTCGCTGTTGAACAGGCCCTCGCTCCGCTTGATTACTTCGGGTGGGTGGGACGTCGGAGCGTGGTCGTGCATCGGTCTTCTGTTTTTCTACCCGGAAGATTTTTTGCTGCCAAGCTCGCGCTTGGTGTTTCGCCCAGACCTTCGCTTTGCCCCATACAGTGTGCCTTTGCCGCTTACGTTCCTGCCCTTCGGATTGTTTCGCCAGCTCCGTCGCAGAAAGGCGCGTGCCGTCGACGGCGACCGTCTCTTTCAGCAACGGCAAATTGCTGGTGATGACTTGCAGGTATTCCCGAGCCCGCGACACCGCGACGTAAAACAATTCGCCCGCCATCCGGTCGGCCGACACAATCACGCCGTCCACTGTTTTGCCCTGCGAACGGTGCGCCGTCACCGCGTACCCATACTTGAATTGCCGATAGTTGGCCGGAAGGATTCGACCATCCTTCAGGTGGATGCGGCCCGCCGGATCCACCATCCGAACCACGTCGATATCTCCGTTCGTAACCTCAAGGCCGCCGCGCCCGTGCTCTTTCCGATTCGCCAGCATGAGAATCTGGTCACCGGGGGCCAGCTCGATCTCGCGCTTGGAAAACACCCCGAAACAACCCGCTTGCTTTCCGGTCAGCGCGATTTCCCGCCCATCGGCCCGCTGGCCGATGATCTTTCCTTTTTCGGTGCGGAGCACCGTGATGGCTTCATTCTTTTTCGTCCCCGTCGTTGGTTTGTGAAAAAGGAGCACCTGACCGGGCTTGTATCGCCGCACGTCTTTCCGCTGCGCTTCTGTCCAGTTCAGTGCATGAAGACTATCGACTTTCTGGCCGCCCTGCAGCTTGCCCGAGGCCTTAAGGGTGTCGCGCAATGTGTCGTTGAAACTATCAATCTCGCGGTGGGTCGGTGAGATCACCAGCACCGTCTTGTCGGGCCCGAGCTTCTTTTTCGCCTCAAAAAACGAATCGACGGCCGTTTGCGCCCGGTCATTGTAATGAACCGTTTTAATCGCGCCCATGTCCTCAATTTGCTTGAAGCCCTCGACGCGATCATTCCAGAGCTTTTCCATGGCGGGCCGATACTTGCCGCCCATCGCCTTCTCATGCTGCCGGAAAACTTCGGTGATCTTCGCCGTTTTCAGCATCGAGTCTTTTTGCAGAATCCGGAGCGAATCGCCCGCCTCGACGGAGCGGATTTGTTTGACGTCCCCAACGAAGATAATCCGCGCCTTGGCTTTTTCCGCCGCCTCCAAGAGCCGGGCCATCTGCTTGCTGGAAACCATGCCCGCCTCATCGACAATCAAGACCTTGCCTTCCAGCGACGGGGCTTTCGTACCGGCAAAGAGCGATTCAATCGTCCGGGCTTCACCGAAGCCGCGTTCCTTCAGTGCCGCGACGGCCGTGCTGGTCGGGGCGAGGGCCATATATTCACGACCGGCATTAACCAGCCCGCGCCGGAGGTCGACCAAGGCCTCCGTTTTTCCGGCCCCGGCCGCACCTTGAATGCACACCGCCATGTCGCGCGAGCCGAGCACGAACGAAACCGCTTTCTGTTGCTGCTCGGTTAACTTGCTGTCCGCAACAAATTTTTGGTCGCCCCCCAGCCGCTCAAATTGGCCGTTGCCCCGGTTGATCGTCGCAATCATCCGGCTCTCGCGTTCGAGACTTTCTTTCGTAGCCAGTTGACCATCGGCCCCGAACAAAACTTTCGTCGACCGTTGCCGCTGCAGCTCCGTTTTCAGTTCCTCGAGGTTGACCTGGCCGCGGCCAAACTGGAGAGCCTGCTCGAGCACTTCATGCTCCGGAGCGACCGATACCCGTTCGAAAATATGCTCCGTCGCAAACTCAAGGCAGGCCGCCGCCGGCATCCGCTCCGGCCGCGACCGATTTTGCAAGGCGTGTTCCTTGGCCGCTTTCAGTTCCTGCGCCTCCTCCGGAGTCAGCCCGGCCCGCTGCAGGGCCCGGACTTCGGCCGTCGAGATTGTCCGCAGCTTGTATTCGCGGGATGCTCGCACCAGTACCGCCACTTCGTTGTCGGTCGGCTCCCGTCCCCGATCGCGAATGAAATCCGCGATCGCTTCCTCTTTTTGGGTGCTCCGCTTGCTCAGTTTTTTGCACAGGGCAGGGGATACCATCTTGAGGTCGAAACTCAGGTCGGTGCCTTTGTCGTTTAGGCGATCCTCAATTGGATAGCCCAAATCCATCACCTTCGCGGCATACGAATTTCGGTACACCTCCGTCAGGTAGCCGCGACGTTCGTAGAGGGTAGGGGAGTGGAGCGACTTCCAATCTCCGGTGGCTTCGTCATAGCTCATGTTGAACGCCACCGCGTGGGTGTGAACTTGCGGGTCGAGCTGGCGGCTGGTGTCGTGGTCGTAGGTTGCCACCGCCAGATTGCCGGTCTGGCGCACCCGCTTTTGGCCGCCCCGCTGGTCTTCAACCGATGCCAGTTTTTCGGCTTCGGCGATGGCATCGGCCACCGCCTCATGGTGGGCTTTCAAAAGCCGGGGGTCTTCCAAAACGCCGACCGAGGAGAGGCCTTTGGGAGAGGAAAAAGTCAGGTCGAAAAAGTTGACCGCGTTGCTTTGCTTGGAGCCATCGGCCGCATGGCGATCTGCACTTTTCCGTTGCCGGAGGAACTCGCCCGTTTCGGGATGTTCGCATTCGCGGAGCTTCTCGAATTGCTCAAGTGTGACCTGCCCGGTCAGGCCGAGACGCTCCGCCGCTTTGCCCATCCACAGACCTTTGGTCTTGTTGTTCTCGTCGAGGTAGTCTGAATATTCGAGATGCTTGGCGGCATAGTTTTTGCCGTCGGTCATGGCTCGAATCGTTAGCATGGCTGAATAAATCTTACCCCAGATTTCAGGAAATGGAGCCAATGAAGTGATTAGGAAGACACCAATGTTAAGGCTTCGCCTTAGACTTCCTCGACCCGTCGAGGAGGGGGAGCCTAAACCCGAACTTGACACCGGCCGGGTTAAGATTTAAGTTGAGGTACCAAGGCAGGTACCCAGCCGAGGAACCGACAAAGGAACCCATGCAGAACGTCATCAAGATACCGGAGGAACTCGCGCGCGAGCTAGACGTGTTGGCGCAGGCCGAGCATAAGCGGCGGACGCCTTACGTCGTCGATCTCCTGTGGCGAGATGTCCGGCGCAACAAACAGCGTCAGGCCCTCAAGCTTTCCTCCGGCTCATGGAACCCGGAGCATCACCCGGAACTGGCCCAAGGCGGTGCGGCCTACGTCGAGAAAATCCGCTCCGAACCCGATGAACGATTCGACGACGCCATCCGCCGAAACCAGACCCCCTGATGGCCGTCATCCTTCTGGATTCGTCGGTCATTTTCGATCACCTCAACGGGCGTTACGGCCGCACCCAATTCCTTGAGCAGCTCATCGAGCAAGGACACGTTCTTGCCTGCTGCCCGGTGAACCTGACCGAGGTTTACGCCGGTCTTCGGCCCGACGAAGAGGAGCGGACGGCTGGTTTCCTGAATAGCTTGGAGTACCTGCCCGTCACCCCGGAAATCGCCCGGCAAGCCGGGCTGTTGCGCCGCGACTGGCAGAAGAAAGGGCAAACCCTTTCCTATACCGACGTGACCATTGCGGCCGTCGCCTTGCGCAACGAAGTGCCGCTTCTCACCGACAACCGGAAGCATTTTCCCATGCCGGAGCTGCAGCTCCTCCCGCTCCCCGCCCGCGAAGTCTAGCCCCCTGAGGCTTTTCAGTCAGAGTATTCTATGATTCGGTGTCATCTTGGCCGCGCCATCTTGAGCTTCTCCGCTTCTCGCCCCAGGACAACTGGACGCTGGACGAGGCCAGCCTCGGCACGTTGATATTTGGAGCGACCGGCAGCGGCAAAACTACCGGCCCGTTTCAGTACGTCCTCCGCTCTTTTCTCCGGCATGGTTTCGGCGGCATTTTTTTGTGCGCCAAGAAGCAGTCTTTCGACGATTGCATGATGATCGTCAGAGCCGAAAGCCGGGAGAAAGATGTCGTCGTTTTTGAGCTGCCCGAGTCCGAGAATAATCCGCCGCCGCTCTGCTTCAACTTCCTGACCTATGAGGCCCAGCGATACGGGGAGGGCAAAGTCATCATCGAAAACGTCGTGCGATTGCTGACCCAAGTTTCGGAGG
>Ga0209167_10001098_pt1 | contig 16649 bp, 17 predicted proteins | sample Coa_R1_9_FD_187154 | JGI IMG/M metagenome (GOLD analysis project Ga0209167, IMG submission 187154) | Surface soil microbial communities from Centralia Pennsylvania, which are recovering from an underground coalmine fire - Coalmine... | ecosystem: Environmental > Terrestrial > Soil >... | reverse complement strand
AAAATGCCCGGCGCTATTCGATCGATATCCCGCCGGACCTGGAACTGGACATCGATGCGGGCCTGGTTCGACGCGCTTTGATGCAGTTGCTGGAAAATGCACGTAAATATGCGCCGCCCGATTCGCCGATCGAGATTCGGGCCGGCATACGGGACGATCATGCCACCATCTCCGTGATGGACCGAGGGCCTGGCATCGGCAGCGACGAACTGGAGAGGGTCTTTGAAAAGTTCTACCGCGGACGCCGCGCCACTGATCACAAGGTGGAAGGCACCGGAATGGGACTGGCGATCGCGAAGAGTATCATCGAAGCTCATGGCGGACGAATCAGGGCCGAGAGACGCCAGGGAGGCGGCGCCACAATTTCTTTTACGCTGCCATTGACGAAGAATACAGCCCAATGAACACTACGAGTATCCTTGTCGTCGATGATGAACCACAACTGAGGCGAGCCATGCGGGCCACGCTGGCGGACCTCGGCTATTCGGTTCTGGAAGCAAAAACGGGCGAAGAGGCGCTGGAAGTGCTGCGCCGAGACTCCGCCGACCTGATTCTGCTCGACCTGAACATGCCTGGAATCGGCGGCCTCGAAACCTGCCGGGCCATTCGCGAGAATTCGGATGTCCCCATCATCGTCCTTTCGGTGCGAAACACGGAGCGCGACAAAGTGGATGCTCTCGATGCCGGCGCGGACGATTACGTCACCAAACCCTTCGGCATTCAGGAACTGCTTGCGCGCATTCGCGCGGCCATCCGGCGCATGCCAGCGTCGGGCGACGCAGGTCCGCATACGTTCGTCGACGGCGACCTCGAAATCGATTTCGACGCCCGCCGCGTGACCCGCAACGGAACCACGGTCCGGCTGACGCCGAAGGAATTCGATCTGCTCAAGTTTCTGTTCGATCATCCGAACCGGGCGATTCCCCACCGCAAGCTGCTGCAGACCGTCTGGGGGCCGGATTACGGCGATGAAGTGGAATATCTTCGCGTGGTCGTCAATCAATTGCGGAAGAAGATCGAAGCGGTGCCTTCAAAGCCGAAGTATCTGCTGACGGAGCCGTGGGTTGGGTACCGTTTCGCGGCGCAGGAACAGCCGTCTCAGGGTTAGCCTGCGGATCGGATAGACTGAACTACGACCATGAGACCGAACAAGACCGCCGTTACTTCAGCCGCGTTCGCGGCCCTCACCGCATGGGCGGCAGCCGCACAGACGCCGGGAATTCCGGACGCGGGCAAGACCGCGCTGACGCGCCAGCTTGGCGCCTCTGTCAGCCGCGGCGATACGCCGGGGGTAGTCGGCTTCGTTGTCGGGCCCGATGGCGTGCTTTACGAAGGCGCAGCCGGCAAGCTCGACGTAACCCACAATATCCCGATGCCGGTGAATGCCATCTTTTCGATTGCGTCAATGACGAAGCCGGTGACGTCGGTAGCGATCATGATGCTTCTCGAAGAGGGCAAGCTCAAGCTCGACGATCCGGTGTCGAAATACCTGACCGGCTTCGACAACCTGCGGGTCATTACGAAATTCAACGAGAAGGACGCAACCTACGAAACGCGGCCGGCCAAACGGCCGATGACAATCCGGCATCTGCTGACACATACGTCCGGCATCGGTTACGGGTTTACGAACCCGATCGAATACCGGCTCACACAGGCGACGAAGAAGGGCGAGTGGGAGCTGCCGCTGCTGAGCGATCCCGGCGACAAATGGAACTACAGCGCCAGCACGCGCGTGCTCGGCATGATCGTCGAGAAGATAACCGGCACTCCGCTCGAAGCCTGGTACCAGCAGCACATCTTCCAGCCGCTGGGCATGGTGGACACGTCGTACGCGGTGCCCACCGCCAAACAGTCGCGCGTGCCGATGCAGTACAGCCGCATAAACGGCGTCCTCAAGGAGCAGCCGAAAGCGCCTATTCCGTCGACGCCGACGGCCCCGTTCCGCGGCGATGGCGGCCTTTATTCGACTGTGCAGGATTACGGCAAGTTCGTCCGCATGATGCTGAACGGCGGCCACCTCGGGTCCGCCAAAATCCTGAGCGAGGGCTCGGTGAAGATGATGGGCGAGAACAATATCGGTTCGATCTTCGTGGAACTGCAACCCGATGCCGATAAACTGCGCACCAAACCGTTTCCGCTGGGTGCCGGACACGACAAATTCGGACTCGGTTTTCAGATCGCGTCCGACAACCCGCAGTATGCGAAATTCCGCAGCCCGGGCAGCATGAGTTGGGCGGGGATTTTCAATACCGAGTTCTGGATCGATCCGGTGAAGCACATCGGCGGGGTCCAGATGATGCAGGTGCTGCCGTTCTACGACGACGGCGCGATTCGGACGCTCCGCGACTTCGAGGAAACGGTTTACCAGAACCTCAAATAGGAGGAGCCGGACCGGGGGGTCCGGCGCGGACGAGGGCGTCCGCCCCACAGAAAGTCCTGATGCGGTTCTTATGAACTTTTAACGGGTTGGCGACTAACCTGCAAATGGGCAGGTTAAGCCGTGAGAGAACGCACGCAATTTGGCTCAGGAGTCGTCGAGCAGACACGGCACGAGGCCGAGCTCGACCTGGTGGTACCCGTTACCACTCCCGAATCGACGCGGGCAGCGCTGAACGCCGCCAATGGAATGGGCGGAGGCCTTAACGCGACGCTTCGGCTGGTGAAAGTCCAGGTGGTTCCATTTCCACTGAATCCGGAGCAGTCGCCGGTTTATATCGACTTTCTAAAGGAGCAACTCGCCCAGTTCCATTCCGACCTTCCCATGACGGGAGAAATCCGTCTGGCGCGGGAGTTCGAGGCAGGGTTGCTGGGATCGTTGGGACGCGACTCCGTCGTAATCCTGGCCACGCCGAAGCGGCCTCCGTTTTTCATCGATTCATGGGCGAAAACGCGCCACGAACGGCTGGTCAAAACGCTGCGCCGCGCTGGCCACAAAGTTATTCTGATTGACGAAGAGGCGGGGAATGCTTGATATCGCCTATTGCCTTCTGATTGTTGCCTTTTTTGCCGTTGCCTGGATGATGGTCCGGGCGTGCGAACGGCTGTAAAGGGGGAAATATGGATTACTTGATTGCGGGATTGATTTCACTGGCGCTCGGCGTGTACCTGCTGTACGCGCTGCTGCGGCCTGAAAAGTTTTAGCTGTCCGGAGAGCAACATGACGACCAACGGTTGGTTACAAATCTCGATCTTCTTTGTGTTGATCCTGGCGTGCGTGAAGCCGCTCGGGTCCTTTATCGCGACCGTCATCGAGGGCCGCCGGAATTTCCTGACGCCCGTTCTCGGACCCGTCGAACGCCTGATCTACCGCATATGCGGGGTTACCGAAAACGAAGAACAGCACTGGACCCGCTACGCCGGTGCTCTGCTCGCGTTCAGCCTCGTCAGCGCCCTGCTGCTATATGCCATACAAAGGCTGCAGCGCTGGCTGCCGTTCAATCCGCAGGGATTCAGCCAGGACAACGTGAGTCCGGATCTCAGCTTCAACACGTCCGTCAGCTTCGTGACCAACACGAACTGGCAGAGCTACATACCCGAAACCACGATCAGCTATTTCGTCCAGATGGCGGGGTTGACGGTGCATAACTTCACTTCCGCCGCGGCCGGCCTCGCGGTCGCGATCGCGCTCGTGCGCGGATTCGCGCGGCAATCGATCAAGACCGTTGGTAACTTCTGGGTGGATATGACTCGGGCGACTTTGTATGTGCTGTTGCCAATCTCCGTCATCGCCGCGCTGGTTCTCTGTTCGCAGGGCGCGATCCAGAACCTGCATCCTTACACCGTTGCGACTACGCTCGAAGGGGCCAAACAGACCATTGCACAGGGCCCGGTGGCGTCGCAGGAAGCGATCAAGATGCTGGGGACCAACGGCGGCGGATTTTTCAATGCGAACTCGGCTCACCCGTTTGAGAACCCCACTCCGTTCGCGAACTTGTTCCAGATGTTTTTGATCTTCCTGATTCCGGGTGCGCTGACTTACACGTTTGGGAAGGTGGTGCGGGACACACGGCAGGGCTGGGCGATTTTCACTGCCATGACGCTCCTCTGGCTGGCGGGCGTGGTGACGGCTTATCACTTTGAGCAGAAGGGCACGCCCATGCTCGCGAACGCTGGAATCGCCATGAACGCGACAGATTCGCAGCAAGGCGGCGCCCAACCCGGCGGCAACATGGAAGGTAAGGAAACGCGCTTGGGAATCGCCAATTCCGCGCTCTTCGCCACCGTGACGACCGATGCCAGCTGCGGGGCCGTTAATTCCATGCACGACAGCTTCACGCCCCTGGGAGGGCTGGTACCGCTGTTCAACATTCAATTGGGCGAAGTGGTTTTTGGAGGCGTCGGCGCGGGACTCTACGGCATGCTGATGTTCGCGATTCTGGCGGTGTTTATTGCCGGCCTGATGGTGGGCCGCACGCCCGAATATCTTGGCAAAAAAATCGACCAGAAAGAAGTCAAAATGGCTATGATCGCCATGCTGGTGCTGGCCGCGAGTATTCTACTGTTCGCCGGCGCCAGCTCGGTGATACAGTTCGCCGCCAAAGGCTACTGGAATCCGCCGGGCGCGGCCGCGGCCAACACCAACAATCCGGGAGCGCATGGACTATCGGAAATTCTTTACGCCTATACCAGCGGGACGGGAAACAACGGCAGCGCGTTCGCGGGGATCACCGCGCTCACCCCGTGGTACGACGTGACCATCGGATTCGCGATGTTGATCGGGCGTTTCATGATGCTGCTGCCTCTGCTTGCCATCGCGGGCTCTCTGGCGGAGAAGAAGCAGGTACCCGTCTCCGCCGGAACATTTCCCACGCATGGCCCGCTCTTTGTCGGTCTGTTGGTGGGAGTGGTGATCATCGTCGGCGCCCTGACTTACTTCCCTGCGCTGTCGCTGGGACCCATCGTTGAACATTTATTGCTCTGAGGAACTCTGATGCCAACTGACTTACAAGATCCGGTCGTCGAGACACCACCGCTGGCGTCCACAGGGGACTCGACCGCCATGGGTTTGTCGCGCGGCAAACGGGCCAGGCCGCTGTTCGATCCGCCGATCGTGCGGCGCGCCATCGTCGATTCGTTCGTCAAGCTGAACCCGGTGACGCTGGCGAAGAATCCGGTAATTTTCGTCGTGGAAGTGGGCGCGGTGCTGACCACCATCCTGATGTTCCGGACGCTGGCGGAAGGCGGGAAGGGGTTCGGTTTCGAGTTCCAGATCGCGGCGTGGCTGTGGTTCACGGTTCTGTTCGCCAATTTCGCCGAAGCCATGGCGGAAGGGCGAGGCAAAGCCCAAGCGGACAGCCTGCGCAAGACCAAGACCAGCGCCGCGGCGAAGAAGCTTGGCGGCAACGGCAAGGTGGAGGTTGTTTCGGCCGCATCGCTGCGTAAAGGGGACGTCTGCCTCTGCGAACCGAATGACGTAATCCCCGGCGACGGCGACGTGATCGAAGGTATTGCCAGTGTCGACGAATCCGTGATCACGGGAGAGAGTGCGCCGGTGATTCGGGAATCCGGAGGCGACCGCAGCGCGGTCACGGGCGGCACCAAGGTGCTCTCCGACTACATCAAGGTGCAGATCACGTCCAACCCCGGCGAGACTTTTCTCGACCGCATGATCGCGCTTGTCGAAGGCGCGCAGCGCCAGAAGACGCCGAATGAAATCGCGCTGAACATCATGATCGCAGGCCTGACTCTGATCTTCCTTCTGGCCGTGGTGACTCTGGCGCCGTTCGCGCAGTACAGCGTCGATCAGGCCAAAGCGGGCACTGTCCCATCGGTGATTGTGCTCGTATCCCTGCTGGTCTGCCTGATTCCGACCACCATCGGCGGATTGCTTTCGGCTATCGGCATCGCCGGCATGGATCGGGTAATGCAGCACAACGTGCTCGCCATGAGCGGCAAGGCCGTCGAAGCCGCCGGCGACGTCAATACGCTTCTGCTCGATAAGACCGGCACCATTACGCTCGGCAATCGCCAGGCGGTGGAATTCATTCCCGCCGATGGCGTCAGCGAATCGGAATTAGCCGACGCCGCACAGTTGTCCAGTCTTGCCGATGAAACCCCCGAAGGCCGCAGCATCGTGGTGCTGGCAAAAGAGAAATACGGGCTGCGCGGGCGTGAAATCGCGGAACATCAGGCCGAGTTCATCCCGTTTACCGCGCAGACGCGCATGAGCGGCCTGAACTATGAAGGCCGGGCGATCCGCAAAGGCGCCATGGAATCGATTCGCCAGCATGTGACAGAACTTGGCGGGACGTTCCCGCAGAAGCTTTCCGACGTTGCCGACGGCATTTCGCGCACCGGCGGTACACCCCTGGTCGTGTCGGATAACAAAAGGGTCCTCGGTGTCATCCACCTGAAGGACATCGTGAAAGGCGGCATGCGCGAGCGCTTCGCGCAAATGCGAATCATGGGCATCCGGACCGTGATGATCACCGGCGACAATCCGCTGACGGCGGCCGCCATCGCCTCGGAAGCGGGCGTGGACGATTTTCTCGCGCAGGCGACGCCTCGCGACAAACTGGATCTGATCAAGCGCGAACAAGCCGGCGGACGCCTGGTCGCGATGACCGGCGACGGCACCAACGATGCTCCGGCGCTGGCGCAGGCCGACGTCGGCGTCGCCATGAACACAGGCACCATGGCGGCCAAGGAGGCCGGCAATATGGTGGATCTCGACAGTAATCCGACCAAGCTGATTGAGATCGTGGCCATTGGCAAGCAGTTGTTGATCACGCGCGGCTCGCTGACTACTTTTTCGATCGCGAATGACGTCGCCAAATATTTCGCGATTATTCCCGCGATGTTCGCGGTGACATACCCGCCGCTGAACCGGCTCAACATCATGGGTCTGCATTCGCCCGAGAGCGCGATTCTGGCGGCGGTGATCTTCAACGCGCTGATTATCATCGTGCTGGTTCCTCTGGCGCTGCGCGGTGTAAAGTACCGGGCGCTTTCGGCAGGAGCTCTGCTGCGCCGCAACCTTCTGGTCTATGGACTCGGCGGGATCATTGCGCCCTTCCCCGGTATCTGGGCCATCGACCGGCTGCTCGGCTTGCTGCATCTTGCGTAATGAGTTAGGAGACCTTAAATGCTGAAAGAACTCAAACCCGCTATTCTGATTACCTTCGTGCTGACGATCATCACCGGCATTTTGTATCCGCTGGCGGTGACGGGTATCGCCCAGACCATCTTCCACAAGCAGGCCAACGGCAGCCTCATCGAACAGAATGGGAAGGTGATCGGGTCGCAGATCATCGGCCAGAATTTCACCAGGCCGGAGTATTTCCATCCGCGGCCTTCGCAAAATTCTTACGATGCGGCGAACTCAGGGGGCAGCAATCTGGGGCCGACCAACCCCGCGCTGGCCGACCGTTTGAAGAAGGATGCCGCACAGTTCCGCAAAGATAATCCCGACTTCAACGGCCCGATACCGGCGGACGCCATCACGGCGTCGGGGAGCGGACTTGATCCGGAAATCAGTCCCGCGAATGCGATGGCGCAGGCAGCGCGGGTGGCCCAGGCCCGCGGCGCGGCGATTGAGTATGTGCAGAATCTGATAGCAGCCAACACCGCACAACGCGATCTCGGCGTCCTGGGCGAGCCGCGGGTCAACGTCCTGAAGCTCAACATGGCACTGGACCAACAGCACTGGTCCAAGGCTACACACTAAGAAATAACTCAATATGGCCTCGAAGGAATTTTGCCGCCCCGATCCCGAAGAGCTGCTGCGCCAAATCACCGCCCAGGAAGCCCATGAAGCGCACGGGCGCCTCAAAATTTTCCTCGGGTATGCGCCGCGCGTCGGCAAATCCCTGCGCATGTTCGATGAAGGGCGGCGGCGAAAGAAGCGCGGCCAGGATGTCGTGATCGGCGCGATTCAGATCAAGGGTTCGACCGATATCGCCTCAATGATCCGGGAGTTCGAAGTCATTCCGCCTTTGCGCGTGGGCGATGTGGACACCATCGACGTTGAAGCCATTCTCCGGCGCGCTCCGCATGTTTGCCTGGTGGACGAACTGGCCAGAGACAATCCGCCGGGCAGCCGCTACGCCCATCGATGGCAGGAAGTGGAGGCGATCCGCGCACTTGGCGTCAACGTGGTGGGGGCGATCAACCTGCAGCACATCTGCGAGCAGCAGGACGCCGTCGAACGCATTACGAATCGCCGCTCGGCAAGCTCCGTTCCGCAAAGCTTCATTCAGTCGGCCGATGAAATCGTGATTGTCGACGTCCCCGCCGAGATTCTGGCCCAGCACACCCTTACGCAGCACGGGGGCACGAGCAACCTGACTCCCGCGCAACTTTCCGAGCTTCGGGAACTGGCATTGCTGCTCGCCGCGCAGGTGGTGGAACAGCAGCTACAGCACTACATGGACTCGCACGGCATTCTGCAAAGCTGGGGAACGCAGGAGCGCATCCTGGTCTGTATCACCCCGCGCAGCAGCGCGCGTGAGATGCTGGAAAGCGGCGCGCGCGCGGCGCAGCGGTTTCATGGCCAGCTTCTGGCGGTCTATGTGAAACAGGATGGGCTTACGCGGGAGGCCGAGGAGGCCGTCGAGGAGAATCTGGAATTTGCCCGGAAGCTTGGCGCCGAAGTTCATGTTATCGAAGGCAACAACCAAGATCCCATTGCAGCGATCATCCGTTTCGCGCGCGAACAGCGTGTCACACAGGTCTTCGTCGGCCACACGCAGCAAAGCGCCTGGAAATTCTGGTCCCAGAACCCTGTCGATAAACTGATCAGGGAGGCCGAGGGGATGGACGTGCGAATATTTCCCCATGCGGGAGTCTTGAAAAATTCCCAGCTCGCGTGATGGAATCCGCCCACAAGGGCAAACTCAAAATCTTTCTGGGTTACGCGGCGGGCGTCGGCAAGACTTATCAAATGCTGACCGAGGCGCAGGAGCTCAAACTCCAGGGAGTGGACGTCGTCATCGGCTATTTCGAACCGCACGGCCGCGCGGAGACGATCGCGCAAACCGCCGGGCTTGAGTTAGTGCCTCGCCGGGTCTACGACCATCGCGGATCCCGATTCGAAGATATGGATACTGTGGCGGTCATTACGCGGCATCCGCAGGTGGCCGTGGTCGACGAGTTCGCCCACACCAATGTGCCTGGCGCCGAACGGCTGAAACGCTGGCAGGATGTGATGGCAATTCTCGACGCGGGCATCGATGTCCTGACCAGTCTGAATATCCAGCACATCGAGAGCCTGAACGACCAGGTATGGCATGTGACGGGAATCCGGGTGCGCGAAACCGTGCCCGACTGGGTGGTGCAGGAAGCGGACGAGGTGGTGATGGTGGATGTCACTCCGCGCGCGCTGCTGCACCGCCTGGAGCGCGGAGTGGTTTACTCCCATGAGAAGGCCCAGAAGGCGCTCGAAAATTTTTTCACGGAATCGAACCTGACCGCGCTCAGGGAACTGGCGCTCCGGCAGGCGGCGCATCAGCTGGAAGAGCGGCGCGAAGATTTGCGGCTGCGGCCGCTCTACCCGACAGCGGTGCGCGCGCTGGATTCCCAGCGCCAGGAAAGCATTCTGATCTGGATCACCCCCCATCCCTCGACCGCGATGCTGATTCGCCGCGGCCGGCGCGTCGCCGATTATTTGAATTCATCGTGCACGGCCCTGTTCGTGGCGCGCGATGCGGCGATGTCCGAGCTTTCGCCGGAGGCACGCGCCGCGGTCGACAGGCATCTGAACTTCTGCCGTAACCTGCGCATCCAGCCGGAAGTGATCGAGAGCCCGGAACCGGCGAAAGCGGTGTCGGCGTGGGCGCGCGACCATGGCATCACGCAGATCTTCGTTACCCGCGACGCCCCGGAAGCGCAGAAGCTGGTGCATCTGGCGCGCGATATGCAGGTGACAATCGTCGCCGAACGCGTCCGGCACGTTACCTGATCAAGCCTGCCTTGCCCCAGTCGCTCAAGGCCGTGGATCGCCCTTGTCCAAACGGCGCGCCCAATTCATGTATGTGAAACTCCGCTCCCTGGGGATTGACATCGACCACCGCATAGCCGAAGAACCAGCCATCCTCATACTTCCCTGTCGCGCGAAGATGGCCCCCGGCGCTGGCCATCGAAATGTAATCGACGCCTTCCAGTTCCGCGTGCAGCATTTCATGTGCGTGCCCGGCGATCAAATATCGCGCGCCGTATTTTTTTGCGATCTGGTGCAGGCGGAACTTCGGGTCGCCGATTACAGCTCTCAGAAGCCATGACGGTCTGTGAGAAACGATGAACTTCAAAGGCTGGTCGTTGTGCTCCTTCAGGTCTTCCTCGAGGAACGTTAACTCGGCGGCGGACAGTTGATCGGAACGGCTGTTGTCCAAAACCGTGAAATGCGCCTGAGCGTAGTCGAAGCTGTAGTGCGGCGGATGTCCGGAATATTTTTGAAAGAGGTTCTCCGAACGCGGGGACCAAATGTCGTGATTTCCGGGCGCGAGATACAGAGGGAATCGGCTCCAGGAGGACAGAATTTTCTGCATGTGCCGCCACTCCGCATCCGCCGTCTCGTCGTTCAAGCCCTGAATCGTGTCTCCGACGCTGACTACGAACGCCGGGTTTTCGGCCGATGCATCGTGCCAGACGCGCTCGTAGACGCCGGACTGCGCATCTCCGGTCCGGTCGCCGATAATCGCGAAACGGAAGGAGCCCTGTGTCTGCGCAGACGCTGCCCACAGCAGAAGTGTGAGAGCCGCGGCAGCGCAGGCCAAAGGCCCGATACCGCTTACGTTTCGGAAAATCATATGGAGTCGCCCGTTAGTCTTCGCATCCCGACGCCGGCCGGAAGGCCGGCGGCAGGGCCGAAGCCCCGCCCCACAGAGCAGAGGCACGACCGGATCGCCGGCGACAAGATCGTCAGCGCCACAAATTCGGCGCGGGCTGCAAAGAAACTCATCCGCTGTTCTTCGCCTTCTCGGCAAAGCGCGCGGTGTCGACGACCGCTCGCTGATGCGAGCCTTCTCCGACGATTTTTCCACCCAGCCGGGCTTCGACGCGAAATTCGGCGCGCCGATTGTTCACGGACAGTAGTTCCCCTCGGAACGTCACTTTCGAACCCATTGGCGCGGCCGAACGATGCCATACATTCACGTGAGTGCCCACCGTGTCGTGCCCCGGATCGAGCATGGGCAGAATCAGATTCCGACACATGCGTTCCATACAGAGAATCATTTGCGGTGTGGAAAGAACGCGCGCGCCCTCCAGTCCGAGGAATTGAATTGCATGATCGCTGCCAACTTCCAGTAACTCTTCGCGCGTCGCGCCGATCTGATATTCAGCCATCGTTTATGCACACGATTCTCGCACGGTGAGAAAACGCCCCGTGGCAGCTTTGTTGCTCTATCAATGCCGTCACGAATCAGGAGGGAAAAACATGTCAGGAAAAAACACCGCTGTTTTCGGGATTTATCATACACGCGAGGCCGCCGAGGAAGCCGTGGACGCTCTCCGGCGCGCCCACTTCCGGAACACAGACATCTCCGCGCTGTTCCCGGACAACGCCGGCACCAAGGACTTCGCTCATGAGAAGAACACCAAAGCCCCGGAAGGGGCCACTACGGGCGCCGCTTCCGGAGCCGTGGCTGGTGGTGTGCTCGGATGGCTGGCGGGCATCGGCGTTCTCGCCGTGCCGGGCATAGGGCCGTTCATCGCGGCGGGCCCCATTGTGACCGCTCTGGCCGGTGCGGGTGCGCTGGGCACGTTCGGGGGCATCGTCGGCGCGCTCGTCGGTATGGGGATACCCGAATACGAGGCGAAGCGCTATGAAGGCCGCGTCAAGAACGGAGGTATTCTTCTGTCGGTCCACTGCGACGACCATGATTGGGTAAAACGTGCCGTGGAGATTCTTAAGGGGACCGGCGCGGAGGATATATCGTCCACGAGCGAAGCCCATGCCGACTTCGCCGTCTCGGATAAACCGATGGCGCGGACGCGCAGCCCAATCTCCGAAGAACGCACCATGACTGCCGGCGTCAGTAGTATGGTTGAACCATTAGCCACCGAGCGCGGCGTCACCACAATCGACGGGCAGCATGTTGAGCGCCCGGTCGATCGCCCAACGACGCGGCTCGACGCGTAAGATCGTACAGCCTGTCAGAATGATATTCAATGGATATCGACAGGCTGAAGGTCGACGGCACAACCAGGTTCAGGCTGAGTAAATTCGACGCCGGCGATACGCATGGCGTCTCCAAAAGCCAAGCCGCGAAAGCGCTTCCCGGGCACGTGGAGAAACTTGCCGCGCTGCACGATTTGCTCTATGCGGAACATAAGCGCTCGCTTTTGATCGTCCTGCAGGGGATGGATGCCGCCGGCAAGGACGGCACTATCAAACACGTGATGTCCGGCGTCAATCCCCAGGGTTGCACCGTGACTTCCTTTAAACAGCCGAGCACACAGGAACTCGACCACGATTTCCTGTGGCGGATTCACGCGGCCGTGCCTCCCAAAGGCAGTATCGGAATTTTCAACCGGTCCTGGTATGAAGACGTGCTGATTACGCGCGTGCACGGGCTTGTGCCCCCCGACGTCTGGAAGCAGCGATACTCCGAGATCAACGATTTCGAAAAGATGCTGACGGAGAACAACGTCCGGATCCTGAAATTCTTCCTGCACATGAGCAATAAGGAGCAGGCCAGGCGTTTCGACGAACGCCTGGCCGATCCGCGCAAGAACTGGAAGGCGTCGCCGGCGGATTTCAAGGAACGGGAACACTGGGATGAATACCAGTCCGCGTATGAGGACGCGATCGCGAAGTGCGGCACGAAGGATGCCCCCTGGTATGTCATTCCTTCCGATCATAAATGGTTTCGAAACTTCGCCGTGGGGGATGTAATCGTCCGTACGCTGGAATCTTTCAGGATGCGCTACCCCAAAGCGGCAGCCGGCGTACAGGGCATGACACACGTCGATAAGAGCGGGGATAATAGGTACAAATGAGCCTCGAAATCTTGCAGCGGGAGCGGGAAGGTATCGCTTTGCTCGACCTCAAGGGCCGGATCACGATTGGCGATGAAGCTTCCGCATTTCGCGCAGCCGTGGAGAAGATAGCCGTTCTGCCGGACCCAAGGCTGCTTTTGAACATGCTGGAGGTCGACTACATCGACAGCACGGGGTTGGGTGCGATGGTTATGTGTTCCATGCGTCTGAAAAATGCCAAGGGCGTGGCCAAGCTGGTCAATGTGAACCGGCGCAACATTGAGCTGATCGTGATGACGAAGATCGACAGCATCTTCGAGGTCTTCGACGACGAAACCGATGCCATCAACAGCTTCTTCCCCGGGCGCGCGATCAAGCGCTTCGATATCCTTACATTTCTGCAGCAGTCGCGGGAGGATTAGGCAGTTCCGCTACCATAGAAGCGATGGCAAATATCATCGGTGAAGTATTCGGCGCCGCAGCGGCTGTAGCCAAGGGCATGGGAGTCACGATGAAGGAGATGATGTCTCCCACCGTGACGGAGAATTATCCGGACGAGCCGCCGAAGCTGCAGGAGCGTTTTCGCGGCGTCCACGTGCTGCAGCGCGACGAGAACGGTCTGGAAAAATGCGTGGCCTGTTTTCTGTGCGCGGCCGCGTGCCCCGCCAACTGCATTTATATCGAGGCGGCGGAGAACACCGAAAAGGTTCGCATCAGCGGCGGCGAGCGCTACGCGAAGGTTTATAACATCGATTACAACCGCTGCATTTTCTGCGGCTATTGCGTCGAGGCCTGTCCCACGGACGCCATCACCCACGGGCACGGCTTCGAGGTTGCCAGCTACAATACGTCGACGCTCGTGTATACGAAGGACGAGATGCTCGCGCCCATTCCGCCCGGCGCCAAACCTCCCCTGATCGGCGACGCCATGATTCGCCAGGCTGAAGCCTCGGGGCATTAGCTCGCATCCATTTAATGCGGCACGGGATTTCGCGGACGCCTGTGTCAGCCGTCAGCGCTTATGTTTTCCGTCATCAGAGAACAATTCGACACCATCTTTCGCGAGGATCCGGCGGCGAAGAGCAGGCTCGAGATCGTTCTCTGTTATCCGGGATTTCACGCCATCCTCATGCATCGCGCGGCTCATCGGTTATACCAGATGAACGTGCCGCTGCTTCCGCGTTTTATCTCGCAGGTATCGCGGTTTCTCACGGGCATTGAAATACACCCCGGCGCAAAGATCGGCCGCCGTTTTTTCATCGATCACGGTATGGGGGTGGTGATCGGCGAAACCACCGAGATCGGCGACGATGTGCTGCTCTATCAGGGCGTCACTTTGGGGGGGACGGGAAATGAACACGGCAAACGCCATCCCACAATCGGCAACAATGTCGTGATCGGGACGGGAGCGAAAGTCCTCGGCAGTATCGCCATCGGCAGCAATGTGAAGATCGGCGCCGGTTCCGTTGTCGTGCATCCGGTACCGGACTACTCGACCGTTGTCGGAATACCCGGACGCGTCGTGCGCATGCGTTCGATTCCGGACGGTGTGCTGGAGCATGGACAACTGCCCGATCCGGAAGGTCAGGAGATCGAGGACCTCAAGGAACGAGTGGCCGAGTTGGAAAAGGTCGTAAAGGCGCTGCAAAAAACGACCGGCGGCAAGATCGCCGGCGCCACAAACCGCTGATCGACTCAGCGGAGGTAGGTGCGCAGCGCTTCCACGAGATCATCGGCGGCGCGAGCCTGTTCGTCGGTCTGATGCTTTTCATCCATCAGATGAAAACGAATGTGGCCCTCGATGACTTCGGCCATCAGGGCGTCCATTGCGCCCCGGCATGCGGAAATATTGTGCAGCACCGCGGCGCATTCCGCTTCGTCGTTCAATTCGCGTTCGATCGCTTCGACCTGGCCGCGGATGCGCCGGACGCGGTTTAACAGTTTTCTCTTTTCATCGGCCGTATGTGCCATATTTTGCCTTTACAATGATACCCCGCCAGGTATACGCTGGTTCCAGTCCCCGACTGAAAGTCCGATGCTGAACCGGTTATCCATGACGACGCTTTTGGTGTGCCTGTGCGCTCCCGCCGCAAACGCTCAGGACACCGCTCCCGTCGCCAACGCGCCCGACGCCGGCGTTTCCGCGCCAGTCGATCCGGAGCGCTGGAACCTATACTGGCAGGCCACTTCCATCGGCCAGTATCATGGCTCGTTCCCCGCTCTCTACGGCGGTCCGCTGAGCCTGTCCAACAAACCCGAGCGCGACGTATCGCTTACGACTACGGTATTTTTCGGCTGGCGCATAACCGATAATACGCAGCTCTATTTCGATCCCGAGATCGCCGGCGGCAAAGGATTCAGCAATGTGGACGGATTGGCCAACGCCTCGAACGGCGAGCTGCCCCGAGTTGCGAGCGCTACGCCGAAACCATATCTGGCGCGGCTCTATATAACTCATGACTTCGGCTTCGGCAGCGAGCGCGAATCGGTCGAGAGCGATGAGAACCAGTTGGAAGGCTCCCGCCCCATGACCCGTTACACCGTCGTAGTGGGACGATTTACCCTTACGGATTTTTTCGACAATAACGATTACACGCACGACCCGCGCACGCAATTTCTGGGCTGGGCCGTTATGTACAACGGCGCGTGGGATTATCCGGCCGACACGCGTGGATACACGTGGGGCTGGGTCCACGAGTTTCATACCAGGCGCTGGTCCCTGCGGTACGCGAGCGCGGCCGAGCCGAAAGTTGCCAACGGCGGCCGCTTCGATCGGCGCCTGCTGCGCGATCGCGGGGATGTGGTCGAAGGGGAAGTACGCTACAGCCCCCACTCCCATCCGGGCACGCTTCGCCTGCTGAGCTATCTCAATCACACCGATTCGGGAAGCTACGCGAAGGCTCTGCAGCTCGCCGCCGCGACCAACACCACACCCAACATCAACAACGTGCTGCGGATCGGAACGTTGAAGTATGGGTTTGGCGTGAACATACAGCAGGAGATTATCAAAAATGTGGGCGTTTTCTCACGCCTCGGCTGGAACGACGGCAAGACCGAGGACTTCGCCTTCACGGCGATCGACCGGCTCGCCACGGGTGGCGTTTCCGTTTCAGGAAAGCTGTGGAAGCGGCCCGAAGACACCCTGGCGAGTGAATTCACGGCCAGCGGCCTGTCGGCCGTCCACGCCCTCTATCTCGAGCGCGGCGGACTCGACTTCCTGCTCGGCGACGGGCGGCTGAACTACCGGCCGGAATACGTTTGGGAAAGTTATTACAACGCTCGTATACTGAAAGGTTTCTTCGCAGCACTGGACGCCCAACACGTCGCGAATCCCGCTTACAATCACGATCGCGGGCCGCTCTGGGCATACTCGCTGCGTCTGCACCTTGAATATGGCAGGAAGTGAATACGGCAGGAAATGAGAAAGGTCGACACATTACGCCGCACGCCTGAAAAGCGCCCACCCGCGAAACGGCCTTCCCGGCCCGCCTTTTCCTCGTGGAACATCCTGCGCTATCGCATGCTCGCCCTGTTTGCGATCATCGGCCCCGGCTTCATCACCGCCAACGTCGATAACGACTCCGGCGGCATCCTCACCTATTCCCAGGCCGGCGCGCAGTACGGCTACACCCTGCTCTGGACCATGATTCCCATCACCTTCGCCCTGATCGTCGTGCAGGAGATGTGCGCCCGCATGGGCGTCGTCACCGGCAAAGGCCTCAGCGACCTCA
>Ga0209167_10001097_pt1 | contig 16677 bp, 13 predicted proteins | sample Coa_R1_9_FD_187154 | JGI IMG/M metagenome (GOLD analysis project Ga0209167, IMG submission 187154) | Surface soil microbial communities from Centralia Pennsylvania, which are recovering from an underground coalmine fire - Coalmine... | ecosystem: Environmental > Terrestrial > Soil >... | reverse complement strand
CGATTACCTCTACTTCGTCGCCAACGATAACGGTGGGCATTTTTTCAGCAAGACGCTCGCCGAGCACAATCGCAACGTCGCGCGCTACCGCAGTCTGCTATCCCGCGACGCACAACCTGTCGCTGAACAGAAGCAGCCCGCACATCGAGGACCGTCGTGAGTCCCTCTCGTTCAGACGCGCATCACGAAGGTGGATCGCCCACCAAGAAAGCGTTGATCCTCGAAGTCGCGGAGGGTCTCGGCAAGCCGCGCTATACCCCCGCCGAAATCGAACAGATTCGCCGGCAATTGATCGCGCACCTCGGCGCGCCCGGAAAAACTTCGCCTGATTACATCGTCAGTGTGCTCGAAGAAGCGGGCCTGCGCGTGGTGTGGTCCACCCGCTCCGATACCGACGGTCGTTACGAAGAAGAATTCACGGACCTGCTGCATTTTTCCACGCTCGAGGAAGCTGAAATGTGCCTGGTGCGCCTCGACGAGCTCCTCCGGAAATTCCTGCTCGAACATGAGCAAGCCGCCGCGGAACGCGTCCGCGAAGTCGCCCGCCTCGGCCGCCGCCGCGCCGAAATGATTTCGCGCAACCACAAAGTGGACGCGAGCAAGCGCGCTCAAAAAGAAGAAATCGCCCACTGGTTCGCGATCTGGCTGGAAACTCCCGACGCCTTCTTCGATTGGCTCGAAGTCCGCAAACAATCTCCGGACTTCAAGAATAAATTCCCCCTGCCCGGGCTTGAAGAAGATGGCCCCGGCGCTGCGGAAGTATAGATCCGTGTACCTCCTCGAAATCGAACCGCTCGATCTCGGCGCTGACGTGCGCGCCATGGGCCTGGAGCTCACTGAAGCGGACGAAAATCGTGAACCCATCCGCGGAGCCGACGCCGCCAAAATATGGTCGCGCGCGCTCCCCGCCATCGCCGCTTCTGAAAAGTGGGCGCTCGATTTCTTCAGCCATCTCGACCGTCTGCGCGATTATTGCCAGCGCCATCAAATCCCCTACCGCGAAGCCACCAAGCACTCCATCGTCGTCCCGGCCCCCGAACTCGCCATCCTCGAACCTCTGCTCGATCGATTTCAGACTGAAACGTTCGGCGCCCGCGCAGGAAGCCCGCTCGCCGAAGGCGATCCGACCCTTGAAGGTGAACTCGCGCGGCGCGGCGTGGACGCATATCACAGCGCCTTCGCGAAGTATGACTTCTGCGCCATCTGCAATTTCGAAGACGGCTCGCTCGTCCTGCTCAGCGAAAAGCTATGGGCCAGTGAAGTCATCCGCCGGATACGTCCAGCTCTAGCAGGCCAGGACATCGAAATCCGACTGGCCTCCTAAGGCCTGCCGTCCCTATTGGTTAATGCGCCACCCTAGCCCGTCCGTACTATTTTCATAATCAGGGGTCCTAGTACACTTATTACGAGTCTAACCGTATGGCACCAGTCACTCGCGAGTTCACGATGCAGAGCGAGCCAACAATCCCAAACGCCCGAGCGTTCGTCCGCAGTCTCAACGTGCTGCTTAAGTACGCTCGGCTCTATGGTTTAGAGCATTCCCGCTCAGCGGGTCAATTCGACTCCGCATGGGAGGAACTCCAGGCCGCCGTGAATGCCGCCGGACCGGGTGGCCTGCTCCTCGGGGCTTCGGGTTCCCAACTCCTCCTCGATGGCGTTCCGCTGGAATCCAGCCCCGCCGAACGCAGTTTCGCTGATTTCCTCAATGCTTCCGGGGTAGCCAGCATCGGTTTCCTCCCCCGCGTGGAGCGCGAAGAATTCTCCAATCTCGTAAAATGCTTCATGGAAACGGGTCCGAAGGCCGGGGCCCTCTCCGATCGTCTCGCTGTCCTTTTCACCAATCGCGGCTATTCCGGAATCCGCGTCAACGAGATCCGCTTCGTCGCGGAAGACTCTGGATTTTCCGACGCGCGTGTGGCCGCCACTCTCACTGCCAAGACCCTCGGCGCCGATGCCGACCGCATCCAGGAATGGTTCCGCAGCCCGGAAAAAATGATTCAGCTGATCGCCGCTGCTGAAGGCGAACATGGTGGCCCGGGCGTGCCTGGAACCGGCGGCGGCGCCGGAACAGTGCCCGGCTCGTTCTACGCGGGAGGTATTGGCTCAGGCACTGGCACAGGCACAGGCACAGGATCAGATGCTGGGACCGGTCCAGGCTCTGGTGGAGGTTCTGGCTCAGGGACGGGCGCGGGTTTCGGACCGGGAAATCTCGGCGTCGCAGGTTTCGGCTCCGGCTCCGGCGCCGGTACAGGCACTGGCGGAGGCGGCGTCTCCGGCTTGGCCGGCGGAATCGGCCAGCTCGAAGAAGCGGAACTGCACAGCCTGCTCAGGCTGCTGGCCCAGTTCGGCGAAGCACAATCAGCCAAAAATCCTGACCTCGACGCATTGTCGTGGCGGCTAAAGTTTTCGGCGCTGCCGCAAAATGCGCAAGTGACTTTGCAACAGGCGCTCGCCACCGTCGCCGCGCAATCGCCCTCCACGAAATTGGACGAGAACACGATGTTGCGCCTCGCCGAAGATCTCGCCATCCGTTTCGCGATCGACCGCTTCCAGCGCGGCGAAGTGAAGGTCAACGCCGTCCGCCAGATGCTGGACCGCATGGGCAGTGAACTCTCCACTCTTCGCAAACTTCTGAAATCGCGCGAAGAAAAAATGGCCCATGCCGGAATTTCGATCGAAACACACGCCGACGTGCTCGATCGCCAGTTCTGGGCCGCCGTGCCGGACTCCGGTAAAAAAACCGTGCTGATGTCTTCCGAAGCGTGGTGCATTCCGCCGCGCAACGTTCAGCAGTACGTCGAAGAACTCATGGGCCGCGGCGAATCCGATGCCGCTGGAGATATCCTGCTCCATTACGCATCCTGCGTCGGCAATTCAGACGCTGAAGCCCGCAAGAAAGCTGCGATCGGCCTCGGGCAACTCGCCGAACTCTACAGCAAGGCCGCCAGCCAACGCTTGCAAGACACGATTGCCAAAATTGGCCTGGCGATGGCCGCGGAAAAAGACCCCGAACTGCAAACGCTTCTCAGCGCCGCCTTTGTCCGTCTCAGCCAGGAATCTGCCGCCCGCCGTTACTACCGCGCCGTGCAGCAAGCTCTCGATTCGCTCGCGGACCTGGAAGGCTCTCGCCCCAGCTGGGTGCAAACTCTACGTCCCCGCATCGGCGTGGATAATCGCCTCCCCGAATTCATCGAAGAGGCGATGGTCGCCGAAGCCATGCCGGACGGCTTGGTCGGCGTGCTGATGCGCGTGCCGCAGGGCGCGGCCGAGCATCTTTCCGTGCGCCTGGCGCGCACTTCACGGCGCACCGAACGTGAAAGCGTCGTCAATCTCGCCAAGGCCGTGGGCGCGCCGTGTGTGCGCTACCTGAAGGAATCGCTCAAGAATGACGCGCCGGCGAAGGCCGCAACTGTAATCGGCCTGCTCAGCCGTTTGGATCCTGCAGCAGTAGACGAGCTTCTGCCGCGCAGACTCCGCGATGGCGGTCGCGGCTTCCACGACGCCGTCGTGCGCCAACTTTCCACTGCCGGAGCTCCGGAGCGCGGCAAACTCCTTTCCGATTCGCTGGAAATGTTCGACGTCATGATTCTGCCGCTCGCGCTCGATGAAATCGGCATGTGTGCCGACGGCGACACCGCCACCAAACTTCTTCGCCTTGCCGAAGGCGAAATTCTGCCGCAAGGCCCCGATTACCTGCGCGTAAAAGCGATCGAAGCGCTCGGCCGCATGCGCGCTCCCGCTGCCGCCGGCCACCTTCGTCGCTTTGTCGAAGAACGCAAAACTTTCGGCTGGGTCTATCCCGACGAAATTCGCATGGCTGCGGCGCAGGCGCTGGTGAAACTCGATCCCGAATGGATTCAAACCTTCCTGCCGGAATCGGGATTGGATGCGAAAGTCTTCCAGCTGGCGCCGCTCGATGCTATCCCCGAGCGCGATTTCGTGCGCCACCGCCGCTACCGCCGCGTCCGCCTGCCGCGCAATGTGCCCGCGGTGGTCACTTCGGCGAAAGGAAAATATTCTTCCGCGATCAGCGTGCTCAGCCTCGATGGCGGTCTGCTGAGCGGTGAACTGCAACTTCCCGTCGGCACCGAAGCCACGTTGAAAATCCCCGCGGGCCTGCGCTCTATCAGTATGCAAGCGGTGGTCCGATTCGTCCGCTCGCACCAGGCCGGATTCGAAATGGTCGGCATGAACCTGGAAGACCGCTCCAAGCTTCGCCGCCTGCTGGTTTCCCTTGGCGGCAACGATGCACCTGCAAAAGGCCCTGCTCCCGGGGACAGTCTTCTCGACGACTAACCCGCGTTTCCACCGGCTTCAATTCCCGTCACCTGAACACTAGAGATCCCCATTCATTCGCGCATCGTCGCGCAGAAATTTTTCTGCTAAGCTCCGCCCCGCCAGATAGAATCTGCGCGGCAGTGCCTGCCGCGAGGCGGGGCGAACCGCACATCGCTGCGGAACCGCCTACAAGGGAGGAAATCAATCATGTTGACCGCAACCCAGAGCGTTTTCGTGGTTCTGCTCTGCGTCGTACTCACCCTCACCTTTTTGCTGCTCATGCGCCGCTTCTGGCCTGCCAGCCAGCGCCGTGAACACAACGAAATCATCGGCTGGCAAGTGAGCGTTCTCGGCACCACCTACGCCGTCATCATGGGCTTCATGCTCTACGCCGTGTGGACCGACTTCAACGCCGCTGAAATGACCGCTGACTCCGAGGCCAATTGTCTCGTCAACGTGTTCCGCCTGTCCGAAGGCCTCGCTCCCTCTGAGCGTGATCAGATTCAGAAACTTTCGCGCGAGTATGCCGACGCGATGATCAACGAAGAGTGGCCCGCCATGAGTGAAGGCAACTTGAGCTTGAACGGACACCGCATCGTCCAACAATTGTGGGCCACCACGATGCAGGCCAAGCCCAGCAGTCTCTCCGAACAAACCAGCTATAACCACGTCCTCACCGAACTTACCGACATGACGGAACATCGCCGCCTGCGCGAACTGCAGAGCAAATCAAAGCTCCCCGGCATTTTGTGGATCGTCCTGATCGTCGGTGGAGTGATCACCACGATGTCTTCCTGCATGTTCGGCACCGACAACTTCAAGCTTCACGCCATCCAGGTATTTTCTCTTTCGCTGCTGCTCGCGCTCGCCCTGGTCGCCATCGCGGATATTGACCGGCCCTTTCGCGGTGCGGTCCATGTAAACCCGGTGGGATTCGAACATGCTCGCGATGCCTTTGCGGCATTCAGCGCCGGATCCAAATGACGCGGCTCGCGTTTGATGGATGAGAGGCAGCTTGGCTGTCGTGACATCCGCACGATCGCGCGGCCGAAAAAGACGACAAAAACTAGCGATTGATTTGGGGTGCTGGTGATTGTTTTCAATGAGTTGCGTTGGCTTTCGATTATGTTTCGCTAGCGATTGATTTGGGCAGTGATGAGTGACGGGTGATGAGTGATTCGAGGCAGGCCGGGGTGAGAGCAGGCGTTGCGAAGCAGCAGCGGAGGTCTGAGTTCGGGCCGGCTCGAGCATATTGCGTCCTTTGGGAGCTTGAAAAGTGCCCCGACTCACGCTAACACAACTGGTGATCGTTGGATATTCGTAGAAATACGTACGAGATGAACGACGGGAAGAAGGTAGTCGTGTAGCGCGCGAGGCCGGTACCGCGAAAAATATTGTCGTTGCGCGGGATATCAACAATACGGGAGAGCCTCTAGCCTAAGCTTCGAACAGCGACCACTCACAGGTAGCATGTTGGCAATGATGGGATCTCCGGCTATGATGTGCGCCGTTACCCATTTCGCTCTGGATGGACCGATGGAACTCTCGCAGCAGGATCAATGGAAGAAACAAGCAGGCGACGCTGCGGCCATGCTGGTCGAAGACGGTATGGTCGTCGGTCTCGGCACAGGCTCAACGGCCAGGTTTGCAATCGCGGCCATTGGCCGCAGAGTGGCGGAAGAAGGTCTGCGCATCGTGGGAATTCCCACCTCAGACCGTACCGCCGATCAGGCACGCACCGAAAAGATCCCGCTCACCACTTTCGCCGAGCACACCCAGATCGACCTCACCATTGACGGCGCTGATGAAGTCCTTCCGGGTCCGCTTTATCTCATCAAAGGACACGGCGGCGCGCTGTTGCGCGAAAAGATCGTGGCATCGGCGAGCAAGCGGATGGCGGTGGTCGCGGACGACACTAAACTAGTGAAGCGTCTCGGCGAACTCGTCTCCGTTCCGGTGGAAGTGGTGCCCTTCGGCTGGCAAGTAACAGCCAGAAGGCTAGCCGAGCTGGGAGGAAAACCCGCCCTGCGTCTTGGAGACGATCAAAAGCCGTATATCACCGACGGTGGCCATTACATTCTAAATTGCGCGTTCGGCGCTCTGGGCGACCCCAAAGAAACCGCGCATCACCTCGACCACGTAGTCGGCCTGATCGAGCACGGCCTGTTTCTAAAAGTAGCAACGGAAGCGTATATTGCCGGACAAAACGGAGTGAGGGTATTGAAGAGGGAAAAATAAGAGTTAAATCCGCAGGTCTCTGTGCGTACTTCAGAATATTGGGGGGCATTTCTAGCCACTCAACACCAGTTACTGCCTTCTTCCCAAACCGATTGATCTCTCCCTGAGATTCCCAAGCGCCGTAGGGGCGACACTTCCGTTGCCGTTACTGTCTGGCTGGCTCGTTCTAATTCTTCGAAACGCAACCTTGCGGATACACCGCATCCAGCGCGCCCCACAAAGCTTTCAAGCTACGTTCCGCGGCGCACAACACCCCAACCGTATCCACATTCTGCTGCCGCCCCAGCCACTCCCGCCACGCCGCGCGATGCCGCACGTCCGCTTCCTCGTGCACCGCGAAATAAGCCAACGCCCGCGGCTCGCTGATTCCGTAGAAGCGCCGCAGCCCCGAAATCTTCTGGCTCGCAATCTCCGGCACCTGCGCCTCGTAAACATAAAACGCCGCCACCGCCTGCGTCATGGATCCCTGCGCCGCCACTTCATCATATGTATCCAGCAGCGCCGCGATCCCCGGCAATGGCCGCGCATCCTCTAGAGAAGCGTCGCTCACTCCCAACGATTGCGCAAACTGCCGCCAAAGCAGTGGGTGCGGCGCCGACGCGTCAAGCTCCTCCGCCAGATTTTCTCGCACCAGCGAATTCAAGTTGCGATCGCCGTTCGTCCGCGCAGCCAGTTGCTTCAAGTTCTCAGGAAACGAACGCACGTGCTGGTAATACTGTTCCGCGTAGAGACCAAGCTCCGCCTTGGAAAGCTGCCCCTCCGTCCAAGCCTTATAAAACGGGTGCTTCAGCAGGTGGTGCTTCGCCACCAGCGCATCGAGCGATTCCAGCAGGGTCTTTGGCGTGTTCCCGTTCTTAGGCATCCCGGTCTCCTGAGCATTCACCGCATCATGGCGGACAAACAAAACCACGGCATCCTACCGGAATTCCTCCGGAAAATCCAGTATACGGCGCATCCGCGGTATCCTAAGCGCTGTCAAAGGATTCCTGCGCGAAAGAGCCATCTGGGGATTCGGTGTAGTGCCCGGTCGCTCCGGCGTTATATCCTTCAATCCATGGCGCGGTCGCCGCAACGTTCTCCCACTGCAGGCTTGTTCCTCGGGCTGATCATCACCATCGCCGCCGTCGTGGCCTATTCCTGGTACATCACGCTGCAAATTTCCCACTTGCGCGAATTGCAAAATAATCTCGTTGAGCACAATCGCCGCGATTCCCTCCAGCTCCTGCGCGTGCAGAACGATCTGAACTCCCTCGGCCTGGCCATGCGCGACATGCTCGATAACGACGAGCCGTATCCCCTCACCGCCTGGTCCGCGCAATTCCAACGCATTCGCACCGACCTCGATAGCGCCCTGCAAGCGGAAGAACAGCTCAGCATCGCTCGCCGCACTCCCGAACAAACTCAATATCTGAAGGATTCACTCGCGCAATTCTGGGACGCCGCCGATCGCACGTTCGCGCTCGCGCAAGCCGGAAAAGACCCCGAAGCGCGCGAACAGATTCGCCTCTCCCTGCAAGCCAGACAATCAACGCTCAGCACCGCCGTTTCCCGGCTGCTGGTGCAGAACAACGAAAGCGAGCAGCAAGCCTCGACGCAAGTCGCGCAGATTTACGACCGCGTGCAGCGCCAGGTCTATCTGTTTCTCACCGCCACGCTCACCGCGATCCTGCTCACCAGCCTCTATCTGATTCGCGCAAACCGCCGGCTCTTCGCGCGCATCGAAGCGCTCTCGCAACAACGCAGCGAACTCGCCCAAAAGTTAATCTCCTCGCAGGAGTCCATGCTGCGCTCCATCTCCCGCGAGCTTCACGACGAGTTCGGGCAGATCCTCACCGCCATAGGCTCGCTGCTCACGCGCTCCGAAAAGCGCATTCCCGAAGGCTCGGCGCTGCACACGGACTTGCGCGAAGTGCGTGATATCGCGCAAACCACGCTGAACAACGTGCGCAGCCTCTCGCAAGCATTGCATCCCGTGATGCTCGACGAAACTGGCCTGGAGAGCACCATGGACTGGTACATTCCCACGGTGGAGAAGCAGACCGGAATTGACATAAGCTACCAGAAGTCCGGCGTGCCCTTTGCGCTGGACGGCGGCGCGGCGATTCACATCTACCGCGTGCTGCAGGAAGCTCTGAATAATGTCGCCCGCCATTCCGGCGCGCGCGAAGCGCAGGTGCGCCTGCAGTTTTCCGCTGAAGCTCTGGACCTGGAAGTGGAAGATCATGGAAAAGGCGGCGTCGCGGTGGCGGCGCGCTCCGGAATTGGACTGGTGGCTATGCGCGAACGCGCCGAACTGTTGCGCGGCACCATTGAATTCACGCAGCCGCCGGAAGGTGGAACTCTGGTGCGCATGAGAGTTCCGCGCGAGGGGAATGAAGCGAATGCCGGATAGGATTTCCGTTTTGCTGGTGGATGATCATAGCCTGGTGCGCCGCGGTTTCCGTCGCATGCTGGAAGACGAAGACGACTTGCAAGTCGCCGGCGAAGCCAGCAATGGTGAAGATGCCGTGCGACTGGCGCGCGAGCTGCGTCCGGACGTGATCGTAATGGACTGCGCGCTACCCGCGATGAGCGGCCTCGCGGCAGCGCGCGCGATCCTCGAGGAATTTCCCGAGCAGGCTATCCTGATGCTCAGCATGCACTCCGAAGACACGCTGGTGCGCCAGGCGCTCGACGCAGGGGCACGCGGCTACATCCTCAAAAACGCAGACGATCTCGGCCTGGGCTCCGCAATTCGCCGCGTCGCCGCCGGAGAAATTGTACTCGCGCCCGAAGTTTCGCGTGCGCCTGCGCTGAAGGGCGAACGCGATTCCGGCCTCACGCCGCGCGAACTCGAGATCCTGCAACTGATCGTCGAAGGCAATTCCAACAAAGCGATCGCCGACCGCCTATCCCTTAGCGCCAACACCGTAGCCGTCCATCGCGCCAATATTATGGACGCGCTCGGAATTCACAAGACCGCCGAGCTGGTCGTCTACGCCATCCGCAACGGTCTGGTGAATATCTCGTGAATCGCAGGTCCTTCCTGCTGGGAATGGCGGGCTTCGCAGCGAGTCCGCTCGCCGGCGCGAAACACGCACTTCTCACACCCAACGCAATCACCGCGCAGTCCGCCGCGACTCCCGGTTTCCGCTTGGTCGACGTCACGAATTCCGCGGGCATTCAGTTCCGCCACAATAGCGGCGCGTACGGCGGCAAGCTTCTGCCCGAAACTCTAGGCTCGGGCTGCGCATTTCTGGATTACGACGCGGACGGCTGGCAGGACATTTTGCTAATCAACGGCATGGACTGGCCGCAGCACAAGCGCCAGCGCACCACGCTGCGCCTCTATCGCAATAATCGCGACGGCACTTTTAGCGACGTCACGCATCGCGCCGGCCTCGACGTTGAAATGTACGGGATGGGCGTAGCCGTCGGTGATTACAACAACGACGGTTTCGCCGACATACTGATCACCTGCGTCGGCCAAAACCGCCTCTTTCGCAATACCGGCAAAGGAGCGTTCGCCGACGTCACCCATTCCAGTGGGCTCGACGGCCGCCTGGGATTCAGCACCTCGGCGCTGTGGTTCGATTACGATCGCGACGGCCTGCTCGACCTTTTCGTCTGCAATTACGTGAAGTGGTCCGCTGAGCACGACGTATTTTGCAGCCTCGACGGCAAACATAAATCCTATTGCACGCCTGAAGCGTATCGCGGCGAAACCTGCTGGCTATTTCACAATCGCGGCGATGGAACATTCGAAGACGTTACCGCCAAGTCCGGTATTTTCGATACCAGCTCGAAATCGCTGGGCGTCGCCATGCTCGACTACGATCGCGACAGCTGGCCTGATCTCCTAGTGGCCAACGACACGCAGCCCAACAAGCTCTATCGCAACCTGCGCAACGGGACTTTCAAGGACGTAGCCGTGGAAGCGGGCATCGCCTTCAGCGCCGAAGGAAAAGCCCGCGCCGGAATGGGCGTGGACGCCGCCGATTTCGATCATTCCGGTTTTCCCGGCGTGGCCATCACCAATTTCGACAATGAAATGATCGGCCTGTACCGTCCGGCCGCAAATGGCACGTATAACGATGTCGCGGTGCAAGCAGGCGTAGGTCTCGCGTCGCAAAATACCCTTGGGTTCGGGTGTGCGTTCCTCGATGCGAACCTCGACGGCGCTCTAGACCTCGTCGTCGCGAACGGACACATAGATGATACGGTGCGCAACATTCGCGGCAACGTCGGTTACGCGCAGCCTCCGCAAATCTTTCTGAATAATGGCCAGGGAAAATTTCAGGACGTCGCTGCTATCGCCGGGGAAGCATTCAGCCAGCCGAAAGTCGGCCGCGGCCTCTGCTACGCCGATTTCGACCGCGACGGCGACCTCGACATATTAATGACCACCAACAACGGCCCCGCGTATCTTTATCGCAACGATCAGGCAGGCGGAAACCACAGCATCCGTTTCCACCTCATCGGCACGAAATCAAACCGCGACGCCATCGGCGCCATGGTCCGCATCGAGCACGAAGGCTCAACCCAGGAGCGCCTGGTAAAAGGCGGCTCCAGCTATCTCTCGCAGTCCGAGCTGCCCGTCACCTTCGGCCTGGGCAAACGCGACAAAATCGACCGCGTAACAATCGAATGGCCCAGCGGCCGAACGGAAGATTACAAAAATCTCGCCGCAGGCCAAGCCTACGAATGCGTCGAAGGAAAAGGCATCACCCCGCAAGGCCATTTCTAGCGTCGCGAATCTTAAAGGCTGGCACATGAGGCTTGCGTTGCGCATAGGTCCTCGCGGGATTCCAGGCAAAGGCGCGATTCCGCGCGGTCGGTCTTCAGCTCACCGGAACCGGCGTCGTAAATCGGCTCAACAATTACTGAGGCAATGCCGGCAGGCCCACTTGCGCCAGAATTTCCCGGAAGCGCGGCTCAGAGTGCAGGCTGGAAAGCGCCGCATCAACGCGCATGCTCACAAGTTCGGTCTCATGCTGCTGATAAGCGGCCTGTAGATCGTCCAGCGCTTCTTGTTTTCGTCCTAGCAACGCGTAAGTCCGCGCCAACTCATAAGCGGATACTTTGCCGTCGGCGTGCAGGCGTTGCTGCTCTTTCAGCATGGCGCTCCACATCCCTTCCGCTCCGCCGCGCGCCAATCCCTTTTCACCCGCAGCCACAATCTCCAAACGCGCCTGATCGTGCAGCAACGTCGCCGCCTTCCTGGACTCGGCCAGGTACTGTGGGTATTCACCCTGCGCAAGGTGAATGATCGCCAGGTAATTGTGCGGTGAGAGAAAATCCGGCTCGGTGGCAGAGAGTTGTTTCAGTAATTCGACGGCTTGCTCCTTCCGGCCGTCGTGGAAAAGCACCAGTCCCTTGTCCGCCAGAATGGATTTTGAGTTGGGATCCAGTTTCTGGGCTTTTTCAATCTCTTCCAGCGCTTCCGAAAAACGTCCCAGATGCAGCAAGAACGTGCCATACCAATAATGCGCGACTGCCGAGTTCGGATCCAGCGTCAGCGCCCGCACGAACTCACGCTGCGCTCCCCCGACGTCCCACGACCAGTAAAAATCCACGAACCCTAGCGCGCTGTGCGCTCCGGAAAGCGAATCATCCAGCACAATGGCGCGTTTCGCGGCAGCTTCTGCACGCGGGTAAGCTTCACTGGGAGGCATCAGCGAATACTCGCGCAGCAAGTTGTAACAGTCGGCCAGCCCCACGTACGCTTCCGCATACTGCGGGTCGCGCACCACCGCCTGCGTGAAATAATCCACAGCCTGGTTCAGGGTTTCCGGAGTACGCTTCTGCCAGTAGTAGATTCCTTTCAAGTAAAGTTGCTCGGCTTCCGGGTCAGGCGTGTGGTGTCGCGCAGGCGGGGGCGTCGTTCGCACGGCACGCGCGGAAGAAGCCCGCCGCACCACCGTCACCGCGAGCAACGCTGCCACCAGCACGACCGCCAGGATCGCCACATAGCGTCCGGCGGGCCAGTTCCGATCCCGCACTGAGTGGTGAGCTCCACTCCGTCGGTCGCCCACTCGCCGGTCAACCAGCCCGGCATGCGACACGGTATCGGCAGGAACCTGCGCAGCCGGCTCGGCGTCATGCTCGGCCTTCGTCTCCGACTCGCTATCCGCAGCAACTCCACGCAGCGAATCGGAAGTTGACTCAGGGTCGTGCTCAGCGGCGACCTTTGCCCCGTTAAGCCATTCCGCCAGCTCATCCGTGTAGGCATACACATTCGCGCGGCCAGCACCCGGAACGCGGTGCACCGGCAGTCCGCGCATCGTTTCCCAACGCTTCACCGTCCGCTCGTCGCGGCCGAAGAACGCGCCGATCTCTTTCCATGTGTCGAGGCGCCGATTAGCTCGAGGGCTTGATTCTGTGGAAGCCATATCCCGATTTGTCCCGAATTGTCCTTTGCTGCCGGTTGCGCGGGGAGGGTCGCCCTGGGCAATGATACCTCCGACAGGGCCGTATGTTTAGCCCCTTCCTCTAAGCCGCCTCGCACTCCAGGAGACGCCAGCCCGCACGGCGCACCCGCAGCGTTATCCCAAAAACGGTCGCGGCACCGCATGCCCACCGGCACCACAGATCCGCCGGGCGCGACTGCTCAGCTCGCCAACCGCACACGCACAGCGGGACCAGAAAATATTGGGGTGGCGCCAAAACTTGTGCCATCCTAATCCTTCGATTGCCGGGCTCCATTTTTTTGTGAGGTTTCGCCGGGATGAAGCGGACGTTGCTCGCGCTGTCTTTGATCGCCTCGTTCGCGCTATGTGCGTCTGCGCAGCAATCCACATCGCAAAATCCTCAGCCCGCCGCCGAAACAATCCAGGTGGACGTCCGCGCTCCAGGTCAGCCCTTCCCGCACTTCTGGGAGCAAATGTTCGGCTCCGGCCGCGCCATCCTTTCCCTGCGCCAAAGCTATCGCGACGACTTGCGTGAAGTGAAAGCCGCAACGGATTTCAAATACATCCGCTTCCACGCAATCTTCCACGACGAAGTCGGCGTCTACGACGAAGACTCCGCCGGAAAACCGATCTACAATTTCTCCTACGTGGACCAGATTTACGATGGCCTGCTGCAAGCGGGTGTCCGGCCTTTCGTCGAAATGAGCTTCATGCCCAAAAAGCTCGCCGCCGAACCGAAATATCAGGATTTCTGGTACAAGCCCAACGTCTCGCCGCCCAAAAGCTACGAAAAGTGGGCCGAGCTCGTCCGCCAGTTCGCGCAACATTTAGTAGACCGCTACGGACTCGACGAAGTCTCCCAGTGGTATTTCGAAGTCTGGAACGAACCCAATCTGGATTTTTGGGCCGGCGCGCCAAAAGAACAAACCTACTTCCAACTTTACGACGCTGCCGCCCGCTCTCTAAAAGAAGTCAGCCCGCGCCTGCGCATCGGCGGCCCGGCCACCGCGCAAGCCGCCTGGGCGGATCGTTTCATCCAGCACGCCGCAAAAGAAAACGTTCCGGTGGATTTCGTCTCTACCCACGTTTACGGCAACGATTCCGCGCCCGATGTCTTCGGCACGCACGAACAAATCCCCCGCACGCAAATGGTCTGCCGCGCCGTGCGCAAAGTTCACGACCAAATCGCGGCCTCCGCTCGCCCTAATCTTCCGCTGATCTGGAGCGAATTCAACGCCAGTTACATGAACGAGCCGGATGTAACCGACTCCACCTACATGGGCCCCTGGATGGCCGACACCATCCGCCAGTGCGACGGCTTAGTGGACATGATGAGCTACTGGACATTTTCCGATGTCTTCGAAGAGCAAGGTGTGGTGAAGCGTCCCTTCTACGGCGGCTACGGCCTGATCGCCGAAGATGGCCTGCCCAAGCCCGCTTTCAACGCTTTCAAGCTCCTCCACCGCCTCGGCGAAAGCAGGATTCCCGCGAGCGCCGACGACATTCTGGTCACACGCCGCGCCGATGGCACCATCGTGATCGCGCTTTGGAATACTCCGGTGGTTGGAGGAGGAGGCGAACCAAAAGAAGTAGTGCTGCAGCTGAATTCACTTACAGGCCGCAAGAAAGCAACAATCTACCGCGTGGACGCCGACCACGGCTCGCTGCTGAAAGCCTACGCCGCAATGAACAGCCCCGCATATCCGACGCAAGCCCAAATCCAAACCCTACGCCAAGCCGGCCAACTGCCAGCGCCTGAATCAACATCCGTCCACAACGGTCGAATCACATTGCAACTGGCGCCCGACGCCCTCGTGCTAATCGAACTTCGCTGACCCACCCCACTCGCATCACGAATAGTTTCGCTCAGGCCATTTTGGAGTGCGGCGGCTTGTGAATCGCGCTGCAGCGCGATTCATCCTGAGATCCGGCAGTGCCGGATCGAAGGGCCGCCGCTTTCGTCGAAGCCAAAAGTCCGGCAACAAAACGATCCAGGCGAGGCTTGCCTCGCCCGCGCATAGCGTGAGCAAGCCACCGCTACAACGCCAACGTCACTTCTGCGCGTCCACCGCAGGCGCAACCGTCGGATGGTGCCCCAATTCATTCCCTACAATAATCGCATTGCGTATCTGCGCAAAAATATCCGTCAAAGTATTCGGCGTGTGCGGAATCAAAATCGTATTCGTATGGTCGTTCGCCGCCACTTCCTTCAAAGTGTCGAAGTACTGCGTCATTAAAACCAACTGCATCACATCCTGCGGCGTCGAGCCCGGCACCGTCTTCGCGAAATCCTCCACCGAATCCTTCAACCCCGCGATAATCGCTTTGCGCTGATTCGCAATCCCTTCTCCCTGCAGCCGCTTCGACTCCGCCTCCGCCTCGGCCTGCTTCACCAGCAGCAACTTATTGGTTTCCGCGCGCGAAACCGTAGCCTCCCGCTCCCGCTGCGCCGCGTTGATGTCGTTCATCGCCGCCTTCACCTTCTGGTCTGGCACGATGTCCGAAATCAGCACCTTCACGATCGAATACCCGTACTCCTTCATCGAAGCATCCAGGTTGTCGCGCAAATCCCCCGCGATATCCGCCTGATTCAAAAATGTGTCGTCCAATTTCATCTTCGGCACATGCCCCAGCACCACGTTGTAAACCATGGATTCAATCTGCTTCACCGGGTCCGACAATTTATAAAACGCCGATTCCACTCCCTCGGGAATCACCTTGTACTGAATCGAAACCGGGATCTGCACGAACACGTTGTCCTGCGTCTTCGTCTCCACTTGCACGTCAAACTGCTGCACCTTCATGCTCATCCGCTGCACCACCGTCTCCAGAAACGGCGTCTTCCAATTCAATCCGGGTCCCGCCACCCGCGCAAACTTCCCCAGCCGCTGCACGATGGCCACCTGCGCAGTCTGTACCGTGAAAAACGATCCCAGAAATATGCTCAATACAAAAAACGCAATCACCGCAAAAATCAGCAGAAAAAATGTCTCCACGCGCCATCTCCTTTTTACAATTCGTCGATCCCGCCCGCGCAGCCGCCTAGGCGACGCGCAGCCACGGCAGGCGCGCTGCTTGTGAATCGCGGTGTAGCTCGATTCATCCCGAGATCCCGCCGTGCGGGATCGAAGGGCCTGCCTGCCGCAGGCAGGCTGCGCCCCAGCTTGCCACAACGTCAACCTCGCGCCACACCCGGCCGCTTCCGAAGCAAGCGCCCAGCGTCTCCGTCACTCCAGCGCGTCGCGCAATTTATATCGCGCTGCCGCGAAACTATACGTATTCATCAAGAAATAAATCGGTGTGATGACCAGAGAAATCATCCCCCACCAACCTTGCACGAAATTCCGCCAGGTGAATTCCCAATACGCTCGATTCATGCAATTCTTGCAAAGCTCGCCGCGCAGCGTATAGGTACGCCGTACCGCGATCATTCCGACATTGCGATGAAAAGAGATAGGCGCTACCGACCGCACTTGCTTGCAGATCTGGCACGGCCGCATGCCGCCAAGAGCCGGGGGTTGATCCAAGAGTCACCGCCGCGAAGAAGGTTCGCGCGGAACAGTACCACAAGATGCGTTACACGATACGTGATTCCTCAGCTGCGGAATCGCCGGTCTGCAAAAGCTTCGCTCACGGCCGCATCCCCGGATTTTCCGTGATCGGCAAATTGATTTCGCGCACCGGCCGGTCCATCTCGTTGGGCGCGGCGGGCCGGTCGAGCCCATCGGTGAGCAGCAACCCTTGCAGCGCCGCGGCATTGATCCACACATTT
>Ga0209167_10001096_pt1 | contig 16698 bp, 16 predicted proteins | sample Coa_R1_9_FD_187154 | JGI IMG/M metagenome (GOLD analysis project Ga0209167, IMG submission 187154) | Surface soil microbial communities from Centralia Pennsylvania, which are recovering from an underground coalmine fire - Coalmine... | ecosystem: Environmental > Terrestrial > Soil >... | reverse complement strand
CCGTGTTTGAAGAACGGCCCGAGATTCGGATCGGTGGCGTTGATCATACCGTCATCGGTGTGGTCCGCCACGGCGATGTCGCTATCGTAATTCAGTGACTTCAGATCCCAGTTGGCATCTTTGAAAACCACGTACTTGAAATAGTCGCCGCCGAGTCCGCCGGCCATCCAAGCTCGCTTCCCGGCTCGAATCCGGGAAAGATCTGCTGCTTGGTGCGCGGATTCACCGGACCGGCAAGGATCTTGCGAGCAGTCTCCAACTGCGCCGAAGTGAGGCAATCCGGCGCATCCGCCCCCTTGCATGCGAGCGTCCCCGGATCGAACTTGCAGCGAGTAGGATCTTCGATCAGTCCGTCTTTCACACCATCCGTAGCGTCGCAAGCCGCCAGCACGGCGCGATGCAGTGCCTGCGCTTTGGCCGCAGGAATATCGCTTGCGGGATCGGCCTTCGCGGCCTCCACCGTCCACACCGATTGCGCGGTCAGATGCGTCCAATAATTCGCTGGAGCGCCTGCGATGATCCCATCGAAATCGTCCGGGAAACGCTGCGCTTCTTTCAAGCCCTGCTTCCCGCCCGACGAGCATCCATTCCAATACGACAGCCGCGGACCCTTGCCATAGTAAGCCGCGATCACCGCTTTCGATTGCACCGCCGTCTCATGCACCGCTCGGTACGCGAAGTCGATCAGCTTCTCGGGATGTCCCAGCGCGAAGCTGCCGCTCCCGCCCTGATGTCCGGTATCGGTCATCGCGGTGGCGTAGCCGCGCCGCACCGCGCCGGCCAGAGTGTTGGGCGTGATCGCTCCCGACCATCCGCCATTGCCGTTGGCCACGAACTTCTCATTCCACCCCGAGACCGGGAGCCAGACTTCGATCTTGATATCCGAGTCGCTGGACGGCTTCAGCGTCGCCGCGACCCTGCAATACGCCGATGTGTTCCCGGCCGCGGCCACCTCTTGCGCCAGAGTGATCGTGGTGTCGGGGAGCCTTAACGCAGCCAGGCTGTCGCACGTCGCCGCGAACGCGGCCGGCGCGCCGATTGCTATCAACAGGGCGAATCTCATACGGCCAAGTATACCCTCGGTGCCGCTGCCTCGCTACAATCGGAGTTACTCCTCGGAGTTCACCTCGAATGAGCCTGAAAACGCTGCTTGCGCACGCCAGCCCGGCGCGATCCGGCGACGAGCTCGCAGGCCTCGCGGCGGATTCCGCGGAAGCCCGCGTCAGGGCGCAGATGGAGCTGGCCGATACGCCGCTCAAGCGATTCCTGGAGGAGCCGGTAATCCCCTACGAATCCGACGAAGTCACCCGTCTGATCCTCGATTCGCATGACCCCGCGGCATTCGCTCCCGTGGCGCATCTGACCGTCGGCGAATTTCGCGAGTGGCTCCTCGATGAGCAAACTTGCGAGGATACCCTCGCGCGCGTAGCGCCCGGCCTGACGCCTGAAATGGTGGCCGCGGTTTCCAAAATCATGCGCGTGCAGGATCTGGTAACGGTCGCCTCCAAGCGCAAAGTCGTCACGAAATTTCGCGACACGCTCGGTCTCTCTGGACGCCTGTCCACGCGTCTTCAGCCGAATCATCCGACCGACGATCCGCGCGGGATCGTCGCCAGCATCGTCGACGGACTGCTGTACGCCAACGGTGACGCTGTGATCGGCGTAAACCCCGCCTCGGACGACGTCCGCACGGTGGAGACCCTGCTGCGCGCGCTCAACCACGTGCGCGAGACGCTCGATATCCCCACGCAGATCTGCGTGCTCGCGCACGTCACCACTCAGATGGAAGCCCTTCGCCGCGGTGCTCCTGTCGACGTGATCTTTCAATCCATCGCCGGAACGGAAGCCGCCAACCGGTCTTTCGGCATCAACCTCGCGATGCTGGAAGAAGCGCGCCAGGCTGCCGTGGAGTTGAAGCGCGGAGAAAATGTCATGTACTTCGAGACCGGCCAAGGCAGCGCCCTTTCGGCCAACGCGCACCACGGCGTCGATCAGCAGACCTGCGAGGCTCGTGCCTATGCGCTTGCGCGCAAATTCGATCCCCTGCTAGTGAACACGGTCGTCGGGTTCATCGGCCCCGAGTATCTTTTCGACGGCAAGCAGATCATTCGCGCCGGGCTGGAGGACCACTTCTGCGGAAAACTTCTCGGCCTCCCCATGGGTTGCGATGTCTGCTACACCAACCATGCCGAGGCGGACCAGGACGACATGGACGTGCTGTTGACGCTGCTGGGAGTAGCCGGATGCAACTACATCATGGGCGTTCCCGGAGCCGACGACATCATGCTGAATTATCAGAGCACGTCCTTTCACGACGCGCTGTACTTGCGATCCATGCTGAAGCTTCGCCCCGCTCCGGAGTTTGAGGCCTGGCTCGAGCGAACCGGGATTCTGGAAGATGGCGTGCGCCTGCGCGCCACCCGCGCGCTGCCTCCGGCCTTCGAGCGGGCGCTGGCATGTTAATCGGAGCCTTTGCATGCCAATAGACAACCCCTGGACCGGTCTTCGCGACCTGACGGCAGCACGCATCGCGCTTGGTCGCTGCGGACATAGCCTGCCCACGCGGGAACTGCTCGCGTTCCAGCTCGCGCACGCCCGGGCTCGCGACGCCGTGCACCACCGGCTCGACGCTCAGTTGCTTGCCCGGACACAGACCATTCGTCTCAAGAGCGCGGCGCGCGATCGCGAAACTTATTTGCGGCGGCCGGACCTGGGACGCAAGCTCGATGCGGAGTCGGCGAATTCCCTGTCCCGAGGCGAATGGGATCTCGTGGTCGCGGTTGTGGACGGGCTCTCGGCAATCGCGGTGAACCGGCATGCCGAGCCGTTGCTCGATACTCTCGCGCCTTTGCTCGAAGGAACGCGAATCGCACCCATCTGCATCGTCGAGCACGGCCGCGTCGCCATCGGCGACGAAATCGGCGAGCGCGTCGGCGCGGCTCTCGCTCTGGTTCTCATCGGAGAGCGGCCTGGGCTGAGCTCGCCCGATAGTCTCGGCGCGTATCTGACTTGGTCCCCGCGCGTGGGGCGGACGGATGCCGAGCGCAACTGCGTCTCCAATATCCGCATCGGTGGGCTGGAGCCGGCGCTGGCGGCATACAGGATCGCCGTTCTGATTCGCGTGGCGCTGGAACGTCGCCTCACCGGCGTGGAGCTAAACATCAACGATTTGCACTTGGCCGTTCCACCAATTGAGGCTGACCAGCGTCTGTGACAGGCTGCATGCATTGGTGTATTCTTAGCCCAATGCTGTATCTGTTTTCTTCTCGACGCTCAGTCGCAGCCGCTTTTGTCATTTTGGGTGCGACTTTAGCATCGACTCAATTGGCCGCCCAATGGCTGAAGTATCCCACCGTGGGAGTGCCACACAAGGCCGACGGCAAGGTGGACATGTCAGCGCCCGCGCCTCGGCTAGCGGATGGCAAGCCCGATTTTTCCGGAGTCTGGGCCACGGGAGAACCCAATGTGCGCCAAACCGGGAACTTGTCGAGCCCTAAGGAGGCGCCAAGTCCCCGGCAACCGCAGAGTCCCAACGACACTCCTGTCGATCCCAGTGCCATCAGGGCCTCGCGGCAAATGGCGAATATCGGTGTCGACCTCCCAGGAGGGTTGCCGTATCAACCTTGGCTTGTCCCCATCGTCAAGGAGCGCACCGACAACCTGGCGAAAGACGATCCCCACATTCGGTGCCTTCCGGATAACTTTCTTCGCGCGTACGGGCTGCCGCATTTGCTGAAGTTCGTCCACACGCCAAATCTTTTGGTGGTGCTCAATGAGATGAACGCCGGTTACCGTCAGGTATTCACGGATGCACGTCCACTGCCCGAAGATCCGACGCCCACGTGGCAAGGATATTCGTCGGGGAAATGGTCTGGCGATACCCTGGTGATCGACACAATCGGATTCCGCGACGACACCTGGATCGATTGGAATGGAAGTGTGCTGACTGAGTCAGCCAAAGTGCGAGAGCAGATCCGGCGACCCGACTTCGGACATCTCGAAATCCAGGTCACGGTCGATGATCCCAAGGCTTACACGAAGCCGTGGACCGTCACATTACGCCAGCGCATCGTTGTCGACACCGACTTGATCGACGAGATCTGTTTGGAGAATGAGCAATCCCTCAAGCACATGAAGTAGTCAGTTTTCTGAGGGCCTCTCCACTTTATCGACCACTAAGACTTCGATTCGCAGCTTTGTCGCCTCGATCTTTAGGCCCAACTGTTGTTGGGCAGCGGTGTAAATGTCCGGAGGAGTGTCGGCTCTGTCACCGGGCGCTAAGGCGTTCGGGTTTGGAACCGCACTCAGGGCTCCCTCCGGCGTCCACACCAACGAAAATTCGTATTTCCCGCTAAGACCTGTTTGGTTTACCACAGGCCGGTCCAGCGCGGAGTTTTGCAGCATCCTGCAAAACTCGTCTATGGTCACGTTATTCAGCAGCACGCTTCCTGGACCGCGGAAGATCACGCCGCTGGTTTCGCTCTTCGTGTCGTTCTTGGAAATCTTCACGCCTCCCTTCGCCGGGCTGAGGCTGTACACGGGAAGTTCCCTCTGCTCCCTATGAAAAGTGAGTTGGAAGCGATCCGCCAGAAGCTTCCGTACCATGATCTTCCATTGATCCTGGCTGGGTTGGCCTTCTACATCCGGCTTTCCAGTAATGTCGTACCGTTGCGACGAAGCCCACGCCGGTAATCCGATGACCTGGTGGCTATGAACGTCATAAACAAGCCTCACAAGATCCGACAGCGTCACGTTCGCCACCGAGAACGTATCGTTCTGAAGGCGCGTGCCGCCGCCCCTCGCATCCGGCTGGCTGAGCTTCACCGTGGCGACGTCGAAAGCCGGATCGGCGTCCGCCGCCATCGGCCTAACCGGAGCCGGCGGTTTGGGAATCGCCCAGGCCTCCTCCGCGCTCACGCGCTTCAGCGTCCACGGTGCGGGAATCGAAAAACCTTTGACCGTCCCCGCCATCGTATTGCCATCCGCGCTGAGTTTCGCATCGTACACTGCGCCGATTCCGGGGATGTTCATCTTCACCGTCGAGCCCTGAACAGTCATCGTGGCGGGAAAGACCAGATACGTCTGATCGATGCTATAAAAATTGCCTTTGATCGGACTCCCGTCGGAGGACGCGATCTTCAAAACGGTTCGCAGTTCCTGCTGAGTATCGGGGTTCTTCACTACGCCTTGCCAAATGCCGGAAAGGTCCTGCGCAAATAGACCGCTCACCGGAATCAGAGCAAGTGTGATGAAGCCCTTCGCGGACCGACTCAGCCGCTCTTTCCTTATGCGACAGGGCATGCAGCCTCCTTGATTCAGGATTCGATTTCGGGCTCAAGGCTCCAACCACCACAGCTTATCAAAACGAGTGGTTAGAGCTTTCCCGACAACGCTTTCCCTGACACCCCGCCCGATTGTAGTGAATTCGAGAAGCTTGTATCCTGAGGCCATGCGGCTCGCATGCGCAATGGTTTACGTGAAGGACTTTCCTCGAATGAAGGATTTCTACCGGCAGATGCTGGGCGCACCGCCTGTCAATACCGAATGGACGGACACGTGGGCGCTGTTCGACGCCGATGGCACTCGATTCGCCCTCCACGCGATCCCGCCAGAATATGCGCGGAACATAGAAATCTCTTCCCCGCCGAAGCCGCGAGAGACCAGTCCGGTGAAGTTGATCTTTGCGGTTGACAATGTCCCAGCGGAGCGGAATCGCCTGGAAGCGATGGGAATCACCATGCTGCAACGATCGTGGCAGAACGCTAACGAAGAGTGCGAAGGCATCGACCCGGAGGGCAACGTTTTTCAAATCTCGGCCGTTCGACCGTAGTCTTTTCGCTCGATGCCGGCGAGTTACAACTCCAGCTTCCCTGCCACCACCATATCCTTCAGCGTGAACTCCGCGGTGCGGAAAGGCGACGGAACACCTGGAAGGTAGAGATCGATGTACATGGTTTTGTCGCTTAGTTCCACCTGGCGGGGGAAGGCCAGCCGCAGATACGGGTCGGCTTCGGAAGGCGGGAAGCTGCCCGTCAGTTTGATCTTCTTCTTGCCCACGCGCATGACGCATTCGTCCTCCATGCGCCGGACCTCGCGCTCGTCCAGAAACCCCCTGTTGTTCTGGATCGGAATGGCCACGATAATCTGAGTGGCGCGATTGTCCTCCAGCCACAAGCGATATTCGGTGACCGCGGGATTCTCCGGCGGCACAGGTCCAGGCTTGCGGCGAGCCTGATTGCGGCGTTCGCGCTCCTTCTCCGCAAGCTGCATCGGAGCGGCCGTGGCCAGGAACACTTCCACTGCCGGCGTGTTCGTTCCCGGACCTTCCACTGCCTGGGCCCACGGCGAATTCGTCAGAAGCGCGGTCAATTGGGCGTCGGTCCACTCGGCTGGGGGCTTGCCCACCCAATATGGATCCGCGAACAGAAAGAGTGACAGCAGAAGCGCGATCATGACAGCTCCGCCAACATCTCCAGGTCTACATTTCCGCCCGATAGCACCACGCCCGCGCGCCCGAGGCCCGAGGGCAGTTTTCCCGACAGCGCCGCCGCGGCCACCACCGCGCCACTCGGCTCGACCAAAATTTTCATTCTCGCCAGCAGGAACTTCATCGCCTCCCGAATTTCTGATTCCGTCACAAGCACGACCCGCTCGACATTGCGCTGAATGATCGGGAACGTCAATTCGCCGGGGGCAGGGCTGCGCAACCCGTCGGCGATGGTTTCGGGCGGCGGAATCTCCACGCGCTTGCCCGCGGCCAGCGAAAGAAACGTATCGTTGCCGTCCGCCGGCTCGACCCCGATCACCCGAATCCCCGGCCGCAGATGCTTCGCTGCAATCGAGCAGCCCGAGATCAGGCCACCACCGCCAATGGGAACCACCAGAGCGTCGAGATCGGGGATCTCCTCGATCAGCTCCAGAGCCGCCGTTCCCTGGCCGGCGATGGTCCAGGGATGATCGAAGGGCGGGACCAGCGTCGCGCCGGTCTCTTCAGCGATACGCTTGCCGATCGCCGTGCGATCCTCCCGCAAGCGGTCATACGTGACGATGCGCGCGCCCTGAGCGCGGGTGGCCTCGACCTTCGAGCGCGGGGCATCGAGAGGCATCACCAGCGTCGCCTGCGCGCCCCAGGCTCGCGCGGCGATGGCCACCGCCTGCGCGTGATTGCCGCTCGAATAAGCCACCACCCCTCGTGCCAGTTGTTCGGGGGAAAGCCGGGAGACGAAATTCGACGCGCCACGAATCTTGAAGGCGCCGCCGGTTTGCAGATTCTCGCACTTGAAGAACGCCTCGATTCCGGCCGCGGCATTGAAGCCGCGAGAAGTCATCACCGGCGTTCGCTTGGCGATGGGACGAATGCGCAAGCTGGCCTCGCGGATGTCCTCGAAGGCGACCGTTTCCACGGGGTGGGTCTCAATAACCGGCATGCTTGTCCACCAGATTTTCAAGAGGCTTGCCGTTGAGAAAACGTTCCAGGTTTTCGAGGAACGCCTCGACCGGGGGCCCCAGAAACCCTTCCACTCGATCCGCAGTGTGCGGAGAAAGCAGCACGTTGGTCATGCGGTAAAAAGGATGGCCTGCGGGCAGAGGCTCCACCGTAAACACGTCCAGTGCCGCGCCGCGGATCTTGCCCGATTCAAGCGCTTCAATCAGCGCCGCTTCATCCACTACCGGCCCTCGTCCGACATTGATCAGCACCGCGCTGGATTTCATGGCGGCGATTTCGGCCGCGCCGATCATGCCTCGCGTCTCAGGCGTAATCGGCGTCGCGAGGAGAAGATAATCGCTGGCGGCGATCAGATCGAGCAACTGCGGGCGTGCGTAGAATACGTCTACCAGCAGATCGTTCGCGCCCTGCTTCCGTCGCAACGCCGCGATCTTCATTCCAAACCCCTTGGCCCGCGACGCCGCGGCGCTGCCAATCGATCCATACCCGATAATGCCCAGCGTTTTGCCGTGCAGCATGGCGGAGATAAACGGCTCCCACACGCCCGCCTGCTGCTGCCGGATCACGCGGCCCAGGTCGAAGGAAAAGTGCAGCATCGCAGCCATCACCCAGTCCGCCAGAGGCCAGCGGAACACGCCTCGGCCGTTGGTCAGTTGCGCCGGATGCGCCAGCATCTCCGGCGTGAGAATCCCCTCCACTCCGGTCCATAACGAATGGATCCAGCGCGCCCGAGAGGCGTGCGAAAGCACTCTAGCCAGGAGTCCTGCCTTCGAGGAGGCATAGAGAATCGCGTCGGCGTCCGGGGCGGCCTCGCTCAACTTGGCCGGATCGTCGCTAACGATCACGCGAACGCCCGTTAAACGCGCCAGAGGCCCGAGAAACGGAGCCGACGCGTCGGCTATCACTAGCAGTATGGGTCCAGACATCGCAAAGCCTAGAATAACGTGCCACACTGAAGGCGTGCCGGAATATTGTACCTGCGGAGCAAAGCTTCCCGAAGACGCCCGCTTCTGCCACAAGTGTGGACGGCCGACGCGGGATGAGCCGGTCCTGGTGGAGGAAGCGCCGCTCGCGCCCGCTCCTCTGCCTATTCCTCTGATCCTCCCGCCCCAGTTTCCTCCCATCGGATTCCATAACCGTCCGGCCGTGCGAGCCGCAATGCTCTCGGGAGTGGTGGCGTTCCTGCTGTCGATTCTTTCCGGACAGCTCCGCGTCCCCGCGGCCTCAACTTTAGGACTGGTGGCAGCCGGATTCCTGGCGGTTTTCCTGTATCAGCGCCGCACTGGAGAAAGACTCTCGGTGGTCCATGGAGCGCACCTGGGCTGGATCAGCGGCATCTTTGGATTCGCCATCACCGCGGCCGTGCTGGCCGTAGTGGTCGTGGCGCTATCGAATCCCGAACTCCTGAACACCATGCGGGAGCAGGTGAAGGCTTCCGGCAGCCCCGCGGACATGGAGCAGGTGATCCAGGAGCTGCGCAGCCCGCCCGGACTGTTGATGGCCGTTGCCGTGACGTTCCTGATGTTCACAGTGCTGCCGGCCTGTGGCGGAGCGCTGGGCGCCAAGCTTCTTGACAGGGATTAAAACCCGTCATGCTTATGCCGACGGGCCTGCGGAGTAGCACAACATAACGGCTTTTACGTCGCAGCAAACGCTGTCCACTCTAACTCTCTAAGTCTGAACACACCATACTCGTCGCTGTACATTACAAGTTGCGCGCATTGAGGTCTGATTTGGGGCTGTTGGTATTGAGTAAGGACTTACCCACGGAGCGATGAGCGAAGGAAAACCGAGGAAGTTCTGCGTAGCTGGGATGGCTGTGGTGCTCTGGCCGGCATATGATGCCCACTCAGGCGCTAGGAAAACGGAAGTACCGGTCATCGTGGCAGCATCCGAGGTCCACACGTTGCAGTTTCCAATACCCCCGCCAGTGTACGAGAGAGGCACAGTGAGCGATCCGTTCGTAGCGTTCTCCCCAGTCCGGACCCACCCTTCAGTGCTAAACGGCGGTCCGGAGCCAGAATCGGCCAAGGTGTACCCTACAGATGTCGCATACATTAGAGCGGACGTGTTTATAATTTCCGCCATATTCGCCATATGAAAACCGGTCGGGCACGCAGTGAGCGCCTGCTTACCTGTCGCCATCGTTCTCGAGAGACAGTATTGTCTAGCTTGCCAGGTAGTTGCTGGTTGCGCCTTAACCGTCCAAAGAAACTGGCTCACCATGCTCCCTAAGGCGAATGTGCAAATCCCCACGATCATCGAAGAGGACAATATTCGTATGTTCACGTCAGCTCCCTCCCTTCAGCATGAGCTGGAGGCATCGTGCCCGGGATTCGCAGCGTTGTGGTTGTCCGCGTCCTGTTGCGCCTGTTGTTCGGCCGTGGGCCCGGTCCTAATCGGTCCCGTCCAACCCGTCGAGCCGTGAGCAGGATCTCCACATATCGCAAAGCACGAATTATTATCCGGCATCTGACGAGTATTATATGCCGATAATCCGACGTTATGTAAGCCGCCGCCTGTCCTTCCCCCGGTCCGCTGATAAGTTGGCGTTACGTCAAATCTCGCCGCCCTTGCCTCCCCCGGCCAGCTTGTGATTAAGACGATCGTGATGAAAACCCGCCATGCGGTTTCCGGCGCGCCTGCCGGATAACCCTTCATCACGGCCTTCATGCAAGAATGGCAGCCCACTTCCGAGGTACTCAATTTTCGGTGGGTTTCTCGACGCGATCCACTACCAGGATTTCGACCCGGGCTTTTGTCGGCTCCAACTTGAGGCCGAGCTGTTCCTGGACTGCGGTGAAGATGCTGATGTCGTTGGGGTCGGGGTCGCCTTTGCGATTGGACGGAATGTCCGGAGTGTACGTTAGCTTGAGATCGTAGGTGCCGGTCAGTCCGGTCTTATCCAGCACAGGGCGGTCGAGGAACGAATTTCCGATTGCTCGAACCACGTCGTCCATGCTCGCCTTCGGGATGCTCGCCTGATAGTTGCGGCCATTGACCGTCATACGCCCCATTGACTCGGCATTCGGACCGCTCTCGTTCAACTTCGGCCCATTCTTAGCTGCCACCAATTCATACACCGGCATCTCGCGCATCTCGCGGTGAAACCTCAGCTTGAAACGGTCCGCCAGCAGCGATTGCAGCATTCGACGGAACTCATCCTGGGTGGGCGTGGCGCCGCCCTCCGCCGTTGCGGCGATGTCGTACATGGTGCCAAACGCCTCAGGCAGCGATTTCGGAACATCGAGTTGATAGTTCTTGAGGTTGTAGGCGTAGAGAATGATGGCGGCCGTGAAGCTGGCTTCCACCGTAAGCCGGTTGCCGGCGGTGGAAATGCCGATGCTGTGCGGAGCGTCCGGGTGCGCTCGGATCGAAGCGACCTCGAATTCTAGCTTCGCTGGAGCCTGGCCGCGGGCGGCGCTGGTTGTGAAGAGAAACAGGCCAGCCAGGCCAATACCATTGGTAATTCTTCGCATTAGCCACCACACCTCCTCTCCATGCTAGACGACCCGCACCGTCCGAACGTGCACTATGGCAGTAGCTGTACCGCTATCGGCTCATTCCTCGCGTAACGCGGTGATGGGATCGACCCGGGCGGCGCGCGTGGCGGGACGCAGCACGGAGATCATCAGTACCGCCGAGAGAACCAGCAGCGCGCCGAGCCAGGAAGCTGAATCGCGCATCGTGACTCCGTACAGTTGCGACCTAAGCACTCCTCTGCCGGCCCAAGCGAGTAGGACGCCGAGCGTGGCGCCGGCCGCGATCCAGCGCACCGCTTCTCCCAGGACTTGCCCGGCAACCAGCCGCGGAGTCGCGCCCAGAGCCATGCGAACTCCGATGTCGCGTGTGCGCTGAGCGACCAGGAATGACGCCACTCCGTAGAGTCCCGCCGCGGCCAGCAGCAGTGCGAGATACGCAAACGCGGCCAGCAGCGACGCGATGAATCGCGGGCGTTCCGATAGGCTTGCGACTTGCTGGTCCAGTGTCTTAACGATCACAGGAATCTGCGGATCGATGCCGGCGGCGGCCTGTCTCAGAAACGCATCGGCGGCCGCTGGACTAGCAGCGGTGCGAATCGCAAGGTAGCCCGTGCGGACCGGGACCTCATTGTCGGGCGTGTGTTGCCGCACAACATAAAACTCCGGCTGCGGCTTGGCCGTCAATCCTGCGTTGCGAATATCTTTTACGACACCCACGACCACATGCCACGGATCACCGTTAGGGCGGACGCGGCGGCCGATCGCGGTTTGGCCCGGGAAGAGCGCGCGAGCCGCCGATTCCGTGAGGATCGCCGCATGCTCGGGCGATTGCCGGTCCGCCTCGGAAAATGTCCGGCCGGCGGTCACCGGAATCCGGAGCGTCTCGAAGTACTGAGGTGTCACGCTGCGCACTCGGATGGCCTGGCTCAAGCCCGGGCGTATCAAGCCGTTCTTGTTTTGAATCCGCGGCCGGCCCTCCACTTCCATTAATCCAGCCAACAGAGACACGCCCAGTGGCGGAGGTGCGTCGCTGAGGGCGGCGGAGATTGTTCCGGGGATTTCTTTGGCTCGATCGAGTAATTGGTCGAAGAAAGCAAGCTGCTGTTCGGGCGTCCGGTACCTCACGGTGTTGAGGGTCGCAGACAACGTCAGAACCCGTTCGGAGTCAAAGCCCAGCGGCACGCTGACCAGATTCCAAAGGCTGCGCAGGAGCAAGGTTGCGCCGCCCAGCATCGCGACGGTCACCGCGATTTGCATGGTTACCAGTGCAAAACGGACGCGGGGCAGAGTCGCGGTAGTTGTGCGCGATCCGTGTAGAGCGCTGACACGGAAGACCGAGATCGCGGGCCACAACCCGACCACCGCGCCCACGATCAGCGACAGTGCCGAGGCCACGGCCAAAACGCGCATATCAAGAGACGCCTGCTCAATCTTGGGGATACTTGCGGGCGCCATCGCGACAAAACTCTTGAGCAGGGCAAACGCTATGAGCAAGCCCAAACTTCCGGCTGCGACAGCGAGCAGGAGGCTCTCGGTCAGGGCCAAACGCGCCAGCCTGCTTTTCCCGGCCCCCAGCGCGGAGCGTACGGCGAATTCACGCTGTCGCGCAACAATGCGGGCCAGCATGAGATTCGTCACGTTCACGCAAGCAATCAGCAACAGCGCCGCCACTGCGCCGAGCAGAAACCACGCCGCCCGCGGCGCGTCACCGACCTGGCTGTCCCGAAGCGAGCGAACTCGCACGTGTGCGCTTTTGAAGGGGCTATTGCCGGCCATCGGCGGATTACGCGCCACCCAACCCGCCATCAGCGGCTGCGCGGCCGCCTCGGCCTGTTGCAGCGTAGCATCTGGCTGCAATCGGGCGATGGCCCGGAGCCAGTAACGCGGCTCGGCGATAGGGAACAGTTGCTGCGGAAGGAATACGTCCGCGGAACCCTCGGGAGGTTCGAAATCCGGCGGCAGGATTCCTATGATCGACACCGGCTGGCCGTCCAGATTGAGCGTACGCCCGACGGCATTCCGGTCCGCACCGAAGCGCCGCACCCACAGTCCGTAGCGAATCAGCGCGACGCGGGGAGCTCCGCGCACGTCGTCCTCGTCCGTGAAGTCTCGTCCAGCGAAAACAGATCGTCCCAGCACGCGGAGGAGATTTGCCTCCACGCGGGCGCAGCTTAGCCGCTCCGCGGGTTGCTCCGTCACGTCGCACGGGTCGCCGCTGTCGGAGATCGTGGTCGCCGATTCGAATGGCGCCGGAGCGGGATGAAACAGCGCCCAATATTCGTGATCGGGCACGCTCTCCATGGGAGAATCCGGAAGCACAATGCCAACGGAGACTAGCCGGTCCGCGTGCGGGTATGGCAAGCCGCGGAAGAGAATTCGATCCAGCGCGCTGAACAGCGCCGTTGCGGCACCCAAGCCCAGCGCCAGAGTCAGGATCGCCGTCACCGCGAATCCCGGATTGCGCATCCAGGATCGCCAGGTGAAGCGCGCATCCTGCATCAGGGTGTCCCAAAACGGAGCGATCCAGACGTGGCGGACTTCTTCCTGCGCGTAAAGCGCATTGCCGAACCGGCGCCGTGCGGCTGATGGATCACTACCGTCGTGCTCCGCGCGCATGGCCAGGTGAGCCTCGATCTCCTCACGCAGGTCGTCGCCCGAGGGGCGTTTGCGAAACCAGTTCCTCAAGTCCATTTGAGTACCCTCTGGACACCTTCGCTGAGCGTCGCCCAACTCCGTTCTATTTGCTTCAGACGCTTGCGGCCTGCCTTTGTGAGCCGGTAGACGCGCGCCCGCCGGCCGTTTCCCGTGGTCGTCCATTCGGCGTCGATGAAGCCGGCCTTCTCGCAGCGGTGCAGCGCGGGGTAGAGCGAGCCTTCCTCCACACGCAGCATCTTCGAAGAGGACTCTTCGATGCGTAAGGCGATGCCGAAGCCGTGATTCGGTCCCGCGGCGAGGGTGGTCAGGATCAGCAACTCCAGGGCGGCTTGTGGATTCTCGCTGTGGCTCATTCTAGTTTTCCGAGGGCCTCTCTATGTGGTCGATGACCAGTGTTTCGACCGGTCCTTTGCCCGATTCGAGTCTGAGGCCGAGCTCTTCCTGGAGCGCCGTGAATATCGAGGGCGGGCCTGTTGGATCGACAGCCGGGGGCCGTCCATCGTTGGGTTGCAGGAGGGGCATACCCGCCATCTTGGTTCCCTCTCGCGAAAACTCAACCCGAATATCGAATCGTCCGGTGATTCCGGTCTTGTCGATCACGGGACGGTCTAATACCGCGAGGAGCATTTTGGAAAATTCATCGAGTGTCGCTCCTTGAGCTTCCGCTGAGGCGGGGGATCTGGCGCTGATCAGCCTCCGGCAATATTCTTTGCCCGGCGGGAGCGGGGGTGGTGGGAATATCGAATACAGCGTGCAGCTTCCTTCAGTGAACGAATGCAGCTTCGGACCCCCACGGGCGACGCTTAAAAAATACACAGGGCCCTCACTCGTTTGACGATGGATCTTCAGTTGAAAACGATCTTCTAAGAGCCCTTGAAGCATCGGGCCCATCATCATCTCCACGCTCGGATTTCCTTCGGCCTTTGCGTTGATCTCATACAAGGCTGAGTGGAGCCATGGCGGACCGCCATTGATCGGAGTCAATCCCTTATCAGTATTGAGATGAGCGTCAGCGAACGAGACATAGGCGTCCCGAATTAGACCGAGGCCATTGGCATCGAGCAAAGGAGCGCAACCAGTGCTGAGTCTTCCGGGTGAGGAATTTTCGCCGCGCCTGACTACTCGGCCAGGCACTTGCGGCGGCTCCTGACAGGGTTTGACCGAGGACACTTCGAATTTCGGCGCGGCCGCAGGCGCGTCTTGAGCCCGGATCGCAGTCGGGTTCAGCACGCTGATAACGATGGGCGCTGAGAGTGTGGCCAGGATGAGCAGCTCCAGGGCGATTTGCGGATTCTCACATCGGTTCATACTAACCATAGTACGCTAGGGTAGAGCAATAGGCAAGCGGTTGCTGCCGGGTTTTTCGTGCAATTGCGCCCCTCGAAACCGTCGTATCTTAAAATCCTCGATCTCGATTTCCTTCCGATTCTTCAACTTGGCGCTTTTGCTCGCAGTCTTCCCGGCCGTCCTGCTGCTAATTTGTAAGCGTAAGGGATCGGATGTCTCACTGCATCCGGCCGCGCCAACGCGAAGGAGTTCTCGAGAGCAACCCGCGCCATTGTCTATTACCGATGGGGCGTAATTCACGGTGGGCTGTGCCGTTGAAGTTTTAACGGCGCTTCCCGGTGAGCGATATCACCTGGGCAAGAGGTACCTCTTCGATCTTTGACATTCGTGCGCAAGACACTCCGCCGCGCCGGAGGTGTCTTCGCACGGATCGTGTTGCCGCGAGGCTGGTGTGGCTGCGGTCTAGTTGGGCGTCACTTCGCGATCGAACGAGTCGATCACGATCACCTCGTGCGCGCCCTTGCTTTGCCGCAACACCAGTCCTAACTGGTCCCGCATGGACGGTTCCAGGGGCGGATCCAACGGTTCGTCGTTCGCCGGCGTCTCGCGGCGCGCATCAAAACACAGGTAGAAATCGTACTGGCCCGTGAGCCCCGTGAGGTTCGCCACGGGGATGTTCAGCCACTCGGTCTCGAGTACGGCTGCGAACTCGTCCATCGTCGTGTGCACCCTTTGGAGCGAAAACTTGGGGCCGTTCCCATAAAACGGAGTATTGAGGCCGCGCGGAAACGTCAGGCACCCGTCAGGCGTGCGCGTAACTGAAAGAGTATTCGTCGCCGGAAGCTCATTGACCGTCGGCTTCAGCTTGGGACCTCCCGGCGCCACTCGCAGCTCATACAAGGGAAGCTCCCGCGTCTCGCGATGGTAACGAAGATGAAAGCGCTCGATAAGCAGGTTCCGCAGCATCGCGCGGAACTCGGCTTTGGTTGCGCCCTCAGGCACCACCGCGGCGAAATCATATTTGTCGCCGGGAACCTTGTCAATATTGAGGAACGCGTAGGATGGCAACGCGAACGCTTCCCGCAGCAGTCCGTGCACACTCGAGTGCATTTTGGTGCGCGTAGGCGACGGCGTTCCCGGCCCCCCGGTTAAGTCGCTGAAGTTGTAGTCCTCCACTACCTTCTTCAGTGACGCCGCTTCGAAGACGGGTCCCTCGACGGATTGTCCGAAGACCGGCGCGAGCGTGAGCAGCAGGAGGATGCGGCGCATGCTAGGCCAATCCTATCAGAGCCGCGAAGCAGGGTACAGCCGGTCAACCCCCTGCTCTTCGGCCCTGCGCCCGTTTCACCAGCGCCACCCCGGCGAAGATAATTCCCATCGCGATCCCTTCCCGCGCGGTAAATTGCTCTCCGTAAATCCACACGCCCAGCAGCACGGCCACCAGCGGATTCATGTAGGAATAAATCGACGCGATGGCCACCGGCAACCGCGTCATCGTGATCACGTACGCGCTATACCCGATAATTCCTCCGAAGACCGCCAGATACACAGTTACGCCGATGCCGCGCGCGGTCCAGTGTGTCGTTTGCGTCTGAACCAGAGCCGGGATCATGAAGGCGGCTCCGGCAGCGAACTGCTGCACCGCCGCGCTGACGATCGGGTGGATTTTAGAAGCCTGGCGGCGTTGCAGGATCGACCCCAGAGCCCAGCCCACATAGCCGATCTGGATCAACGCGAACCCCGCAACGATCATCTGAGGCGATCCTGACGCGAGCGCTCCTCCGCCGGGAATCATCAGGAGCACCGAGCCGACCGCCCCGATCAACA
>Ga0209167_10001093_pt1 | contig 16734 bp, 14 predicted proteins | sample Coa_R1_9_FD_187154 | JGI IMG/M metagenome (GOLD analysis project Ga0209167, IMG submission 187154) | Surface soil microbial communities from Centralia Pennsylvania, which are recovering from an underground coalmine fire - Coalmine... | ecosystem: Environmental > Terrestrial > Soil >... | reverse complement strand
CTGCACGATTCCTTGCGAGCCGATGTAGATCCAGGAACCAGCGGTCATCTGGCCGTACATCATGAGGCCGGCACGTTCGAGTTCGTTGAATTTCTCCCAGTTCGACCAGTGACCCACCAGGTTTGAGTTTGCAATCAGCACGCGGGGCGCGTGATCGTGCGTCTTGAAAACGCCCACGGGCTTGCCCGACTGCACCAGCAGCGTTTCGTCGTTCTCAAGATTCTTCAGAGTCGCGACGATGGCGTGGTAAGCCTCCCAGCTGCGCGCGGCGCGGCCCGTTCCGCCGTAGACGACCAGATCTTTGGGGCGCTCGGCGACGTCTTCGTCGAGATTGTTCATCAGCATGCGCATGGCGGCTTCCTGCTGCCAGCCTTTGCAGGTAATGGAATTGCCGCGGGGCGCGCGGATGTTTATGGGTGCCTGGATTTCCGTTTCTACGGGCATACGTTGATGGTAATCGCCGGAAGCGGACTGTTCAATCCGGTAGGTAGTTCCGGACCAGCCGGGAAGAGTTCTTCACGACTGGAATTATTGTGTCACGCTGCCGACCTCCGGGTTCATAATACAAACCTGAGGAGGCTCCTACCGTGGCATCCATTCGCACAGCGAAGAAACGCTGGCGCTACGGACTCTTCATAGCCATGGCGCTTATCGCTATCGACTGCGGGTTGAGAATTTGGCGGGCGGAATCGATCCCCGGAGGTCTGCTTAGCATAGCGGGCGCGATTGTGTGGGGGGTGCTTGAGATCAGGGGAGCAGGTGTCCGAAGCTGGATTAACGAAGAAGTGAAGCCGCGGAAGGGCGAAGGAAAAGGTGGGCTCCTCTAGTTCCAGGCTGGTTGCATGCAACTCACGACGCCCGGACCTCACCAACTGCTGTACGCGGTGCCGTCGCTGGCGGTGCCATTCGAGGCCGAGTGCACGTCGGTGACGCCGGGGTCCTGCTGATCCACGGATAGCAGGATGTCCTCCTGAACCACTTCCCAGTTTGGTTCGTGGGTCATGGGATCGTCCGGAATCTTGTCGATGTAGTTAGCCATTTTAAGATCGTCGAGGGATTGTGGAGCTTTTTGCTTGTCGAAAGTGAATTTCCAGATGGCATCGCGCAATAGCACAAGATCCGACCGCAGCGCTCTTTCGCGCGCCGCAACAATCGAATGGCTGTATGTCGGAATCGCGATCGAGAGCAGAATTGCGATGATGCTCATGACAATCAGCAACTCGAGCAGGGTGAATCCGCACATCTGGCGCGCTTCAGGATGGCGCCAGATGTGCCGACGATTCGCGCCCGGCGCGGACACCAAGCGCTGGCTCCCGGAATAGTACCCGCTCCGGTTCGACGCGGCCCGATCACGGTAGCACTTCGTAGTCGTCACTTATCTATTGTTCGCAAGCTTTTTCGCAAGCTCGCGTGTTTCGATTCGAACCGGACTCTGTTGCTCTTTGCGCGACTCAGGTCGGATCGCTTTCCGTTCACCAGCTGCTGTAGGCTTCGCCATTGAGTGCCGTTCCGGTCGAGGCGGAGTGCACCCGTAAAATGCCCGGTTGTTGAGGATCGAGTGCGTTCGAGGAATCTTCCGGATCGGTTGCCCAATCGGGCTTATTGGTCATGGGATCGACGGGCAGTTGATGGTAATAGCCCGCACTTACAAGATCGTCGAGACTCTGGGGCGACTCCCTCTTATCCATCCTGTATGCCTCGATTACTTTGTTGAGCTGGTCGATGTTTGATTTGAGGACGGCTTCGCGCGCTTGAACCACGTGATGCTGATAGGACGGCACCGCGACAGACATGACAATCATCATGATGCTGAGAACGATCATCAGTTCGAGCATGGTGAAGCCGCGGGTTCGGCGGCGGGTTCGCGCCTGCCAGATCGAGTTTTGGAAAGTGCGCAGCATATCCCGTTCTATCGGCTCTCAGGGTTAAAACTCCGATGAGTTTGTCATTTCGATCTGCGCCACCGAGTCGTGCCGGAGCAATTTACCAGTCCTTATATTTCGTTCCGTCGAGCCCGATGCCCTCTGACTTGGAGTAGACGTCGAATACGCTCTGTCCGCCCCAGGAATCGGAGTCGGGATCGTCTTGCATAGAACGCAGGCCCCACTCTTTGCTCTTGGTCATGGGATCGGTGGGAATGGAACGCAGGAAGCGGACCTTCTTGCCTCCCGAGATTTCCACGCCCTTAACCAGCGTGTCGAGATCGGGCGGGTAGTTCTGGCTGTCGAGCTTGGTCTGAAACAACTGCTTGTCGGCCGCGTCTTTATAGCGGTCGATGGCGTCGCGCATTTCCCAGAGCGCCTGGTGGAGTTGCCGCTCGCGCTCGCGCTGAATCGTGACGCGCGCCAGCGGCACCGCCATCAGCGTGAGAATCGACAGGATGGTCGCTGCCACGATCAGCTCAAGCAGGGTAAAGCCGCGCTCGGTTTTCGCGCGCCATCCGGGATGGACATTCGTAGGCTTCATTTGCGTAACGTCTTCTCACGACCTCACTTCTCGCAAAGGACGTGAGAAATGGGGGCACCCAAAGCTTTATTCCCTCAGTCTTACTGCACGGTCACCGAGGCTTGCGCGCCGTTGACCGTGATGGCCTGTGAGCCGGGATCTTGCGCTCCGCCTCGCGTAATGGTCAGGGGAGTTTGCCCGACTCCTTTCGCCTGAAAAGTCATGGTGACCACCGTGCCTTGTCCGGAAACGCCGCCAGCACCGGGTGGCCGGCTGGCCATAATCGTCAACTGCCCCAAGGTCTCGTCTTCGCGGTGCATCAGAGCCACCGCCTGGCCATCCTGCGAAAGGAAGCTGCCATTCGACACATTCACCAGCGTGAGTATGGCCGGGTTGTAATTCAGTTGCACCGGAACGGAATACACATTCTGCGCGCCCGACATCTGCAGGTTCACGGCGAACGTGTTGCCCTTGGTTGCCTGAATGATCGGCGGATCGAACAGGAAACTGGGAGTCCCGCTCGCAGCCGGACCGTTCGGAGCCGGGGGTTGCGTCGCTGGAGGTTGATTTGCCCCCGGCGGAGTCGTGGGCTGCGCGCCCGGCTGGGCGCCTTGGGTCGCGGGTGCCGCCGCCACTCGGCTCACATGCCGAAGCGCAATGTTATTCGCGGTTCCTATCTCAATCTGGCGCTGGTTGATCTCGGTTACATCGGTGCCGCGGATCACATGTGGAGTGATCGCGAAGACGGTCTCATCCTCGGAATGATCGGTCTGCACTTGACCGAAAAGGTATTTCAGGATCGGAATCTGGGCCAACCCCGGGATGCCGCTCAGGGATTTGGTCTGCGAATCGTCCAGAATGCCGCCAATCAGACTGGACTCGCCGTCGCGCAGGCGGATTTCGCCCAAGTCCACTTTTTTCTGCCCGATGATGGGCTGCGTAATGCCGCCGATGCTGGCCGTCCCGGTCTGCGAAGAAATTTCCATCGTGATCTTCAGCGTGACTTCGCGGTCGGCATGCACGTGCGGCGTGACGTCAATGTTCACGCCCACGTCGATGTACTGAAATTGGGTATTCACCAGCGGGTTAATGCCTACGCCGCCAATGCCGGGCTGAAACGATCCGGTGGCCACGGGCAGGCGTTCGCCGATTTTCAGCGAAGCCTTTTGTCCATCCAGAGAACGAATCTGCGGATTCTGGATCAGCTTGGTATCGGTGTCGCCCATTACCGTCGACAAGTTGGCCGAGGGGATGGTGACCTGGAAATTGTTGGCGTTCAGGGTGGCGAGGTTGTTCAAGCTCAGTCCGCTATTCGAATTTGTCGAGCTCGAAGTCGTGCCGGTGGCGCCCACAGTGGTGCTGGGGGAGACCGGGTTCGTATTGCTTTGCAGCTGCACGCTGGCGCTGGTGGGCGGGCTCAAACCCAGGGTGCGCGATTTGTCGCGGCTGACCTGCATCACGGCGATGTCGACGATGACTTCCGGACGGGCCTTATCGAGATCCTCCACCAACTTCTCGGCCAGCGCGATCTGGTCTGGGGTCCCGCGCACGATCAGTGCATTCTGCGAAAGCAACTGCTGCACGCGCTGTACATCCAACACGGCGCGAATCGCGTTGACCACGTCCTGCAGCTCGGTGGGCTGGGACAAGTTCGAAAGATAAAAAGTTTTGAGGACGCTTTGTTCCAATTCTTTGCGCTTTGCCGGATTATCCTGGGCTACGAAAATCGTGTTCGGGGTGACTGGACGCCAGAAGGTTTTCGACTCGAGGGCGGTAATCTCCAGCGCTTCCTCGAGAGTCACTCCGTTGAGGTCGACGTTGATGACGCGCGCGGTGTAATCGGGGTCGAACAAAACGTTGATTCCGGCCAGTTGCCCGACAGTGCGGTACACCACGTCGGATTTGGTGGAGAGCATCTTGACGGTGATGGGGATGTTGGAGATGGGCGCCATCTCGACCGGTCCGGCTGCATCGAGCACGCGGCGCTCCAGGGCGTTCGGCGGCCCGGCGGCCTGCGGTGGAGGATTCTTCTGGTCGCTGATCATCTTCAACGTGCGGTTCAGTTCCTGCCGGGCGATGAACAAAGAAGGGTCGATTGTCGCCGCTTTCTGGAACAAAGCCAGAGCCTCGTCCAGTTTGCCGTCGTCGCGCAGCTTCTGTCCGCGGTGAACGATGGACGAGGCAGCCTCGAAGCGAGTGCGCTCGAATGCCGTGCGATAGCGCAGATCCTTCGGCTTGAGGTCGTAGGCTTGCTTGAAAAAATCGTAGGCCGCTTCGGGATTCTGGCGAGCCTCCGCGTCCTGGCCTTTGGCGAACAAATCCTTGGCCTTGTCGGCGGCGACGCTGGCGAGCGTGACAACCGCGACCAGCAACAACAAGAGTGCCGGGCGCATCAGGCGTCTCATTCGATGATCCTCACGAGATGATCCTTCTTATTCGGTCTCTGGTTACAGTCTTCACCGGACAAGCAGCCCCCGTGCCGCCAGGCGCTTTACGCTGAGCACTCTGTTCGATGCAACAAAAAGCCTTCGTTCAGGCGATTATAGCATCGCCGTTTCCGGCTCCCGAAGTGCTTGTGCACAAGGGAGTTATACTCTTTGGTCGTAGGACCAAAGGACGGATCGCAGGCGCCAGGCTTCGGGCGTCGGGCCGGCGCAAACTTCCTGGGAGGACTACGTCTGACGCTGAAGGGCTGGACGCCTGCTGCCTGCCCCCCGAGGCCTGACGCCTGAGCTGCTGTTAAGATAAATCTTCCAACCCCATGGCGCGCCAATCCACTCATCAGACCAAGGCTAATCCGGAGAAATCTCCCCGCCGCGACCCCACTGCTGCCGGGCAGAGGGATGCCGCCGTCAATAGGATCGCTTCACATAACTACTTCTTGCTGGAAAAATTTGAGGCCGGAGTGGTTTTGACGGGAACCGAAGTCAAATCGGTCCGGGGAGGGCTGGCTAACCTCAAGGATTCGTATGGTCTGGTCAAGGATGACGCAGTTTGGCTGCTGAACGCCCACATCGGCCCCTACGAGCACGGCAACATCTTCAACCATGCGCCCCTGCGTACCCGTAAGTTGCTGATGCACCGGGAAGAGATCCGCAAGCTGATCGGCAAGACCCAGCAAAAGGGCCTGACCCTGATTCCCACCCGGATGTACTTCAAGAACGGCAGAGTGAAGGTTGAACTGGCCCTGGCCAAAGGCAAGCAGCTCTGGGACAAGCGCGAGACCGAGCGGCGCAGGACGGCGGATAAGGAAGCGCGGGATGCAATCGGCAGGAGCCGCAAGGCGTAGGGCGCGCCATCAAAACCGCAGACCTCAAATCCGATATGCCTTCGGTACAGGAGGCGCTGCAGCGGCTGGATCGGGAGATTGCGCGTGCCCGGCAGCAAAAACATTCGCTCCTCAAAATAATTCACGGATACGGATCGACTGGCGCTGGCGGAGACATCCGCATCGCGGTGCAGAAGCGGTTGCGCGAACTGACGGAGGCCGGTCAGATTCGGGGCTGCATTTTTGGGGAGAACTGGGCGAAATCAGATGACGCAGCCTGGCGGTTGATGCAGGCAAATTCCGAGTTGAAGGGCGATCCAGACCTGGGGCGGCATAATCGGGGGATCACAGTCCTGTTGCTCTGATTGCGCGCAAGTCTTTTACCACAGGGCACACAGAGGAGCACAGGGGCAAGATATTGGGGCTTAACCTCTGTGTCACCCTGCGTCCTATGGGGTCAATTTCATTTACCCCGCCTAGCTTGCCTTTCTCCCATCTCGCCGACGATACTGGAAGGTTCAAGAGGCAACTGCTACCTGACTATGAAGACGATAATTTCTCTCTCCACGCCCGCTGAAGTTGAAACCGAATCCCTGGTCGCCGTGGTGCTCGACCACGCCGAACCTGCTGCGAAAGAACCCGCAGCGAAAGAATCCTCGAAAGAAGAAGACAAGAAGCCGCAACTCAAAGTCGCCACCGGCGACCCCGCGGTGCAGTCGGTTGCTGCCGACCTGCTCGCCAGCGGCGAAGTTGCCGGCAAGCCCTTCGAGACCAACCTTATGCATAGGCCCGTCACCTTGATGGCGAAGCGTCTGCTGCTGGTTTCGGGCGGGAGCGCGAAGAAGTTCTCGAGCTACGACTTGCGCCGCGTCGCAGGGACGGCGGTTCGCGCGCTCAAGTCACGCGGCATCCGGAAGATGGCCTTTGTCGCGCCATCCGGCCTTCCCGCGGAAGAGTCAGTACGCGCGATTGTGGAAGGTGCGCATGTCGGCAACTTCGATCCCGACTACTACCGCAGCGACAGGAAAGATCAGAAGATCGACGAACTCACAATCGTCGCCAGCGGCGACAAGTCCGCCCTCGAAAAAGCGGCCAACGAAGCGCAGATCATTGGCGAATCGCAAAATTTTACGCGCGATCTGGTGAACGAACCTTCCAACCGAATGACGCCCACCATTCTGGGCGAACGCGCCAAAAGAATGTCGGAAGAAGTCAATTTGCAATGCGAAGTCTACGGCGCCGACAAAATCAGAGAATTGAAGATGGGCGCGTTCTGGAGCGTGGCCCAGGGCTCCGACGAGCCGCCTGCGCTGATTGTGATGCGATATGAACCCGCTGGCGCTCCCGAGAAGCCCGTACTGGGTTTAGTGGGGAAGGGAATTACTTTCGACACCGGCGGCATCTCGATCAAACCCGCCGACGGCATGGAGAAAATGAAGTACGACATGGCCGGCGGAGCTACTATGATCGGCGCCATGCGCGCCATCGCGTTGCTGAAGCCGAAGGTGAAGGTGATCGGCATCGTGTGCGCCACCGAAAATATGCCGTCGGGAAAAGCGCAGAAGCCTGGCGATGTGCAGATCGCCATGTCGGGCAAGTCAATTGAGATCATTAACACCGACGCCGAAGGCAGGCTGGTGCTGGCCGACGGTCTTTATTACGCGCGCCAACTGGGCTGCACGCATCTGGTTGACGCGGCCACGCTGACCGGCGCGGTTGTGGTTGCCCTCGGCTACAACAACGCGGGAATTTTCGCGAACGACGACGACATGTACAACCGCTTCCACAGCGCCAACGCAAAAGCCGGCGAAAAAATGTGGCGCATGCCGCTTGACGACGAATACAAAGAGCAGATTCGTTCGGGCATTGCCGATATAGTCAACTCTGGCGGACGCTGGGGCGGCGCGATCACGGCGGCCATGTTCCTGAAGGAATTCGCCGAAGACACGCCATGGATCCATCTCGATATTGCGGGCACCGCGTGGACGGAAGATCAGAAACCATGGATCGCGAAGGGCCCATCCGGTATCGCCCTGCGCAGTCTGGTCGAATTCGTGCAGAGTTTCGCGAAATATGAACTTTAGCCACGGATTTACACGGATTGTCACGCATAACTCTGCAACGATTCAACCGTGAAAATGGCTGGTCGATTCTGCAACATCAGATTCTGCAGCATCATGGCTGAACCTCTTGCTCGAACGTTGAAAACAAGAAAGTGTTGGGGAATCTGGTGGTTGCTACGAAAAAACGCGTGATGAACGTTGAGGGAACCGGTACGCGGTTGTTATAATCGAGAACGTTCCACACGTTCCGCCCGTGGAGTGGTTCGTTCGGTTCTTAATCCCGCCACAATCAGGGTGAAGCGAACAGTCCTCGTAACTTGCGGTGACTGTTTGTTCGAAACGTGGCCAGGTAGCTCAGGTGGTAGAGCGCAGCCCTGAAAAGGCTGGCGTCGGGGGTTCAACTCCCTCCCTGGCCACCATGTTCTCAATCACTTAGAAGCCTCGCTGTTGGTCACTTGGTCACACTCGGTCACAATTCACCGGTCACAATTGGTCACAATTCAATTCACTAAACGGCTGAGTCGATCTACTGCCCGCTGCTGGCTTTCGGGCACGAACTGCTGGTACACGAACTGCTGGTAGATGTCCAAGGTGGTGCTCGAACGTGAGTGCCGCATTTGTGCCTGTGCGTCCTTCACGTCGGCGCCGGCCATCTTCAGCCAGGTCGCATGAGATGTTCGCAGGCTTCTCCAATTCACCCAGGGCAACTCCATCGACCGAGCTGCAGGCTTGATGAACCGAACGAGTATGTTGTTGTCGCGAAGTGGACCGCCGGATCGAACTCCCTGGAAAACTAGGTCATCCGGAGCGTCGGACTTCACGACTTTGTACTTGCGAATTGCAGTGCCGGCCCTAACCTCGACAGTCAGTCCCTTCAGCCGATGGATACGGTCAATTACGCAGCTGTTCACCCCGATCGTTGCGTTGGAGGCTTCACTTTTAAAGGCCCACTGACTTTCGATTGATCTCATCCTCATGACCCGACAAACCTCTATGACCACGTAAGCGAAGTGATCGAACCCGCAGGAAGCACTAGCTTCAACGCGCGAGTTCCGAGCGTACACTGCACCTGCTGTTCACCACGGTCGCTGTTGGTAACCACCAGCACACTGCTGCCATCGGTATTCCTGGCCGCGACATGGTCAATGCCGGGCAAATCGCCGGAAGAGGCGAAAATGTGCGCCCCTTTTTGAATTAGCTTTGAGTAATGAGGAAAGGCATAGTAATTCCCGCTGTATGAGAGTTGCTGGGTTTTGGAATTGATCGAGATGAGCCCTCCTGGCCTGTCGGGACGCGCTGGATTTGTGATGTCTGGCTTTCCGTTTTCATCGAGGAGAAGGTTCCAGACGCAGATCATTCGGGCCCAATTGCGAAGCATGTTGGTGAAGGCACTCGACCATCGAGCCCAGTCCGTCCCGAACGGGGGACGATTCGACGACATTTGTTCTGCCGGCTCGAAGAGGTGGGCTGGAGGTCCTCCCTCCGTAAAGTACATGTGTTTGTCTGGAAATATGTCATGCACGCGGGTCATGGCATCCGGCGCTCCGGCGTAGGAGTGCCAGGCGACACCATCGACGTACTTATACAGTGCCGGGTCGCTCAGTTCATCCACGACGCGGCCCCAAAGGTTGTAGTTGTGATCGAGAATCCATATTTTGGTGTCCAGCGAGGCTTGTTCTAAAGTGGGACCCAAATGCTTGGTTACGAAGCCGATTTCATATTGCTGACCCCAGAGCGTGGCGGGAAAATGCCCGTCCTGGTCCGTGTCCACTTCGTTGTTGACGGTGACCGCCTGAACCTTTACTCCGGCCGCGGCATACCCCTCGAGGAACTTGATGAAATATTGTGCAAGGGAGGGAAACCAGCGCTCGCGTATGGACCCGCCCCACATCGATCCACCGGCTTTCATCCATCCGGGAGGACTCCAAACGGACGAGAACAGGTAAAGATCCGGATTGAGTTCCCGGGCCTCCCGCAGCGCGGGAAGAATCCAGCCACGGTCATGCTCAATGCTGAACTGCTTCAACTCAGGATCAGGCTCTGGGGTATCGTCGTAGCTGTAGAGCTTGGTCGAAAAGTCACTCGCCCCCATGCAGGTTCGCCCCACGGACAGGCGTAGTCCGGTTGGTCCATAAAGGTCGGCCAAGAGCGCATGCCGGGCATCCGGGGCCATCTGATGAAGGAGATAGCAGGAGGCATCGGTGAAGGCGCCTCCGAATCCAATCATTTCCTGGTACTGCCTCCCGGGTTCAAGATGAATGCCAAGGGCAGACACTCCCGTCCACGGTTCCCATTGGGGTGGTGATTGCATAGCCTGAAATTTCTCGTACGGTGTCGTTCTCCAGGCGCGAACCGCTCCCGGCACGCCCTGGGAGTCGGCGTACAGTGATGTAGCCTTACCGACAGCTGCGGCGACGCTCACCGATGCCGCCAGTTTCAGAAAGTCGCGACGATTTCTCGTATGCATGAACTCCCTCCGCTGCAAGTTTCGTTTCACCGCCTCTGGGTTTGGGCAAGCTGCTAACTGTAGCAACCCACGAGTCTGGACTCAAACGGTCGGACGCCGACCCGGTGCTCGATGACTCCGCATTGTTCGAAGCCGTCGGAGCAGCAAAGTGTTACAGCCTCGATTGTGCAACGAGACGAGCTCGCGAATGCCTATCACGTAGACGCGGAAGCCCCTTCGCAGCGAGATCCGGAGCGAGAGAACCGCCCGGCACGGTCAAATCGAAAGAAGCGATGCCGGGAGCACGGCCTCCATCACCGGCAGAATGGCTTGGCAGGTCCACACGCAGCTCACGAACCTGAATGCGAATGCCAACGTCGCTAATCGACAGGACCGCTCTGGTTGCCAAAGCGCTAGTAGTGGTAGCTAAGGAGATCGACACGACAAGAATCTTAAGCCCGCAGACTGTGCATCACATGTTCAGATTCTATCCGCTTAAGATGTGGAGTTTCGCAATAGTTGAGAGGTGGATGCGGGCTAGAGTGCGTCTGTTCGAAGGTTGGATGCACCGCCAAGAGATCGCATGCCCCTTTTGTCTCGTGCTCAGCACCGAGGCCCGTGTGATCATTAGCCAAGATTGTGCCTCGTCTCGCAAACACGTTTACAACATTGCCCTGCCTCCGCCCGTACAGCATACCGGGCGCAACTCTCGATCTAAGTTACTTCGCAAGCGCATCGCGATTCTGTTTCGCCCAATCACTATCTGCCGGCACCGCCTTCATAGGCGGGCCGCCAGCGGTTCCACAGGCGCACGGCCCCTCCATCTTAGCTTCAGTCATGCAGAAGCAAGATTTCGTCTTGAGGCAGGCACAGACGTAGACGACCTTTTCCTTACTCTGCGGCTCGCTTTGCGCTTCGGTCCCGGACGTTTTCTGAGTGTGGCTCTGAGACCCACCGCTCGACGGAATGAGGGCTAGCGACAACAACAAGGCAAGAACAGGCGCAGGGAGCCTCGCGTGACGTCTCATTGGTATCCTTCCTGGTGATACCGTTCCAGCAGGAGAGTGACATGGCAGATGATTTAAGACAATATCCACTTAACCCGGATCGTCTATAGCCACGACGTCTATAGCCACGACATCGGCGGGCCAACAAGACTGGGTTCGCCTGTCATAGCAGACTGATCGAGAACAATGCCGGCGAGCCAAATGACCGCGTGCGAGAACGTCCGTTGCCAAGCGCGATCAGTATCGCGTCAGTTGAAGTAACGACCCAATTGGTTCTGTAGGCACCGGTGCTTCGCCTTCTTTCCCGGTGTAGAAATGGTCGGCAACCAAATTGGTCAGAGTTTGGACTTTCCCTGTGGGCCAGAAGACTTCGACTTTATCCACGCGCTCCCGTAGGCCGAGGCCAAAATGTACTCGGAGATCGCTCCGTGATAGATAACTGCCGCCGCTCAGCACCTCACTCGTCTGCAGGAGATCACCCGCGGTCGCTCTGAGTCGCGCGTTCAAGGCAAGCCGGTTGCTCTTCGTGTCGATTAGTTCAAAACTGATCCAGTGATTGGGAGGACCGCCTTCCGGCCGGAGAATCGTAGGCCTGCCTTGCAGGTTTTCCACAACAATATCAATCCCGCCATCGGTGAAAGTCCCATCGTGATTATTGTGGTAGAGTGCGCTTCGCGACTTCTTCCCGGCAAGCGCCATCTCCACACTTTGGGCGTTCGTGAACATAAATGTCGGGCCATCCGTCGCGATCATAATCAATGAGAGCCACGCCTCCGCTCATCGACTCCACTATGTATTTCTGCTTCGGGCTCGAGAGATGATCGAATCGGATGCCCGTCGAATCGGTGATGTCGACCAGTTGAGGCAACGGAGCAGCTGCGGGAGCGGCCGCATTTGACTTGTCTTCGGATTCAGCGCCCTTGGATTGCGGGCTTTGCGGAAACGAGAAGGACGATGAGACACAAAGCAATAGGGTCCCCAAGGCCACCCAAAGAGCAGTCTGCGGGTGTGAATCCGTACGTTGTGATGGCCGTGGCAAATTGCGGATTGGCTCTCTCTGCGCCCTCGATGAATGGCTTGGACGGGCACCTTCTCGATCGTCATTTAGGATGACTCTCGTCGTTTTCGCCCACGCCTTGCTCCTGACGCAGATCATGATAAATCGTCCGAAGCCTCTCCTTTAGGTCCTTGTATTTTTGGTATTCCTCTAGTTCGCGCTTGGCGTCTGACATACGCCCTGCTTGCCGATACACCGTACTCAGGCGGAAGTGAGCCAGGGCGCTGGTGGGGTCTATTTGGAGGGCATGCAGCAGATGTGCCTCAGCTTTTCGCGGCTGATCCATGGTCATGAAAACTTTCGCTAGGCCGATGTTGGCTTCGGGGTCTGCGGGCTGCAATTGGATAGCGCGAGTGTAATGCTCGTTGGCACCCTTCACGTCGTCTCGCTGAAGAGCGATCTCGCCCAGTCTACATTCAGCCTGTTCATCGGAGGGATTGACTTCCAGAGCGGCTTTGTACTCTTTCTCAGCTTCGTCCCGGCCCTCTGTTGTGGACAACGTACTGAGCATCTCGGCAAGTTCAAAATGGAGTCCTGGAAGCTGTGGATCGATTTTGAGAGCCGCGCGATAGTTTTCAATTGCTTCGGCGATATCCCCGCGCTTTGCAAGTTCATGCGCTATCGCCTGATGCGTGCGCGCGGAATTCGGATCTACTGCGGACAAACTAAGCATGGACTCGACAGAAAGATCGGAATAGATCCGGTAAGCGCTGTAGAGTACTGCTTCATTCGTCGGGTACAGCTTCCGCAAAACGCTCACGATTGCCCCGGCTTTATCCAGATCGCCGCTGCCGGAGTAGGTTTCGATGAGTTCCATCCCAGCTTCAATCTTGATGCTTTCTTCCTGTACCTTCGGAAATGCCTGCTCCAAGTCGTGACGACCCGCTTCGTTGTTCCCCGTGCGCCTCTCCGCGACGCCGAGCAGAGCCTGAATCTTCCACAACCCGGGCTTCAGTTTCAGCGCGGCGCGAAGCTGAGGTATCGCATCCGCATACGCGCCCTGGAAGAACTGCAACACGCCAAGGTTGCCGCGTGCGTCCACGTTATTGGGATCGAGTGCAATAATGGCCTTAAACTCGAGTGCCGCGAGCTCAGGATTGCTTACCTTCAGGAATTCCGCAGCCTTGCGAGCATGCGATACGATCTCCTGTTGACGGCTCGGACTCGATTGGGAGAAACACGACAACACTCCCGGAATCAGAATCGTGCAAAGCAAGACAGCAATCGCTTTTGTCCTCATATCACAATTCTACGGCGAACGAGCGGCGTTTCTCGTTCGTCCCACGCAAAGAGAAGGACGGCAGCACGCCGCCGTCCTTCTCTTTCTTAGACATCCTAGTTATCAGAACGAGATGCGGGCATTCAGTTGGAACTGCCGCGGCCCGATCGTGGTTGTGGTGATACTGGATGCGCTCGTAGGCGCGCCATTGGCGAATGCCACGCCGGTGTTCGGAAGTCCGAAGCTCGGGTGGTTGAAGATGTTGTAACCGTCGACCCGGAACTGCAGCCCAATGCCCTCCTTGATGGAGAAGTTCTTGCCCAACGATAAGTCGATTTCCGAAAGATCTGGCCCCACCAGTTGGTTGCGTCGTTCGTCGCCGAACGTGCTGGGAGATGGTTGAGCGAAGGCCGCGATGTTATACCAGTTCTGGATCGTTGGGTGGCCGAGATGAGGGCTGCCAACAAGGTTCGGGTACTGTTGAGACTCCGAGCCGGCATTGTCCGCATTGGCATTGGTGTTGGCATCCACTACAGTAAACGGCTGCCCACTATGTACCACCATCGTCGCTGAGGTTTGCCACCCGCCCACAATTCCATCCAAGAATGCGTTGCTGTTAAGGAACCTCCTGCCCTTGCCGACCGGTATCTGGTAAACCGCGCTCCCCTTCAAAGCATTTCGCACATCGAAATTGGAGTTGCCGTAATTGGCATGGTAATTGTACGCACTCTGGAAAGTCTGCGTACCACCGCGGCTACCCCATCCGGCTGAATCCTGGTCATCCAAAAAGTGAGACCAGACGTAGTTCGCGTTGAAACTCAGGCCGCCACTAAATCGGCGATTCACCTGCACTTGCACGGAATTGTAGTTGGAGCTGGTGGCGCCAACCTCTCCCTGAATCGTTCCAAACTGCGGATAAGGAGTGTTCGCGGCATTGAAGGCCCCGCCATTTTGCGTGGCCTGCTTCGCCAATGCGGCTGCTGGTATTTGGTTGATATCCGTCGGGAAGGACAGATTGGCGCCATGACTCGCTACATAGGCAATCTCCGCCTCCATGTTGGCACCCACCTGACGCTCCACGCTGGCCGTCCATTGATACATCTTGGCCACGGGCAGGTTGTACTCGTTGTAGTTAACATTCGTCCCGTTGTATGCCGTAGGCGACCGGTTCGTCACCACATAGGTCAGAGGCTGACCGGTCTGGTTATTGGTTCCAGGGCCATCAAGCTGGGTGATTGGAGTGATTCCTACGCCATCAGTCGCGCTACCCGTGCTATTGTTGCCTAAGCCCACCCCTTGACCGTAATCGTCCATGCTCCAGGTGAGGGCATAAATTCCGAAGCCTCCTCTGATCACCGTGGTGCCCACCGGAGTCCAGGCGAAGCCGAAGCGAGGCAGCAATACGTTCTTGGGCTGCATCAACGTGGTTCGTGAGGTTTCGCCTGCGAACCACATCGCACCCAGGGCGCCGCCGGCGGCAGCATTCGGGATAGTAGGATCGAACGACCCCAGATGGTTCTTAACCTCGCTCCACCCACTTTGGTATTCATAGCGCAAGCCGAGGTTCAAGGTTAGATTCGGGCGGAGTTTGTAATCGTCTTGAAGAAAGATCTGCGGACTCTTCATCCGCATTCCGGACTCGGGTTGGTTCGTTGCACCCCACTGGTTTACGTCGCCTAGTAGGAAGTCCGCGTAGGAGGATCCTCCAGTTCCTATCGTGTTGTTTTGCTGAGTGTAAATTCCCGTGAAGGTGAAACTTCCCGAGTTCACGTTTCCCCAAGGGGTATAGTTCGCCTGATAATCGAGCAGTTCGCCACCGAAATGCAGGATGTGCTTACCCCGGATCATGGTAACCACGTCGGAGGGCTGAAAAGTATTTTCGATGTAAACGGCGTTGGTACCCGGCTGCAATATGGCGGTGCAACAGGTCGCTTGGTTATTGGAGGCACCGTTGCCAGATAATTGCACGGTTTGGCTGACGTTGAACGTTGGGAAAATATCGGCCTTCGAATATTGCAAACCCAGCGTTGTCGGGTAGCCTTTCCCAGCGCTGTAGGGAATGAACCAGTTGCCTTGCTTGGTATAGCCGAACCGGAACTCGTTCACCACATGGGAATTGATTGCATACACATCGGAAACCTGCGTATTGTACCTGTCGACGTCTGCAGAGAAGCAGTCCACCGGACAGATTTGGAAGTTGGTACTGGTGCCAGGATTGTCCCCTTGAGTAATGGAGAAATTTATTCTGTTCTTCTCCGATTGAACATAGTCGATCCTTCCAAACCATTTATGAAAGGGATTCAAATTTGGCGACGTATAGGCGTAGTTATTGGTTACCACGCCAGGGAATGCCGGGTCGAACGTTCCCGGGGTGTTGGGCATGGGATAGTACTTTTGAGCGTTAAGCGCCACTGCGTCCAAGGTGACACCCGCCGGAATCGCGTTTACGCCACCGTTTTCGCTGGCGTAGCTCGTCCGTGAGCAGACTTGCGGACTCCCACTACACACTATGGGCGAGGCGGGGTCGTAAATGGTGGGCATGCCCGTGAAATTGCCGGCCCTCATGTTCACGGTGGGGACGGTTGCAACGTTACTTCCACCGCCGCCGTTGAAATAAATTCTGTCGATATTGAAATAGAAGAACAATTTGCTCTTCACAATCGGCCCGCCGACCGCTCCGCCGTAGTTGTCGTCGCGCAGGAACGGCTTCGGCTGTGGGGTACTTGTAAAGTTATAACTGTCGGCCTTCAGTTGGTCGCTTTGGAAATATTCATAGCCTGAGCCGTGCCACTTGTTGCTGCCGCTCTTGGTGATCTGGTTGAAAACCGCTCCACCGATCCCATATTGCGCCGAGAAGGTAGAGGTGCTGATTTGCAGCTCTTGCATAGTCTCAAAGGTAGCGATGTCAACGTTGGCGCTGATCGGCAAATTGGTGGAGGCACCGTCTTGCAGGAAGTTGTCATAAAACGGCAGGTTGCCATTCACCGAGATAGCAATTCCGGGATCACCGGTGTTGCCAGAAGCCGTGGGCATGCTCCCACCAGTACCGGAGGCACCGGGGAGTAATTGCGCCAAGGGACCCCAGTTCTGACCATTCGAACCCACTTGCGGCAAATTCACCATGGTCTGCGAGTCAAGGGTGGTGGATTGTTCGGCACTCTCGGTCTTCAACAACGGGACGTCGGAAGTAACTTCAACCGTCTCAGCTGTCTTACCAACCTTTAACACG
>Ga0209167_10001092_pt1 | contig 16742 bp, 15 predicted proteins | sample Coa_R1_9_FD_187154 | JGI IMG/M metagenome (GOLD analysis project Ga0209167, IMG submission 187154) | Surface soil microbial communities from Centralia Pennsylvania, which are recovering from an underground coalmine fire - Coalmine... | ecosystem: Environmental > Terrestrial > Soil >... | reverse complement strand
GATAAAAGCAGCCATTGTCAAGCCGGCAATCAGTCTTAGAACCGAATAAAGTGTGGAAGTCTGGAAGTCTGGAAGTCGGGAAGTGACTGTCAACTGCAACTACAAACTACCAGGTTATTCATGTAAATATTAATATCTAAACCTGCCGGAAAGGATGCTGCGCGACCGGCTGACCGACGGAACGCAACCCTATTTCCATTAAAACGTACCCATTAGAAAGGGTTTACTGCGAGGATTTTATGCCCGGTTTAAAACATGAAAGAAAGGTCACCACTTTTAAGAAGATATCATTTGGGAAAAATTAAAGTAGCGATGATTGTCAGGTCTACTTTTTATTCTGTTCAGGGGGGTGACACGATCCAGGCATTACAAACAGCCCGTTCGCTTTGTACGCAGGGTGTTATCGTGGATATTAAATTAACGAATGAACAGATTGACTATAACAGTTATCACCTGTTGCATTTTTTCAATATCACACGTCCTGCCGACATATTGTATCATATCGGAAAGACAAATATACCCTTCGTTGTTTCGACGATTCTGATCAATTACAGCGAATACGATAAATATCATCGCAAGGGAATTTCGGGTATACTCTTCCGTTATCTACCGGCAGATACAATTGAATACCTGAAAGCTATTTCGCGCTGGATTTTGGGCAGGGACCGGTTGATGAGTATCTCTTACGCATGGAAAGGACAGAAAAAGTGCATTCATGAGATCATAAAAAAAGCAGGTCTGCTGTTACCCAATTCCCGGTCGGAATATATCCGGCTGCAGGAAATTTATGGTTGCGAAACAAACCATATTGTAGTCCCGAATGCAGTGGATTGCAGTTTATTCAAATTTAATAAGGATGCTGAAAAAGATCCGAAGCTCGTGATATGCATAGCGAGGATTGAAGGCATCAAAAATCAATTAAACCTGATCCGCGCGCTGAATAATACAAGTTATCATTTGCTGATCATCGGAGCAGCTGCTCCGAATCAACCTGGTTATTACCAGATGTGCCGCAATGAAGCATCCAGCAACGTTGAATTTATAGAACATATGCCGCAGCAGGAACTGGTGGCGTACTATCAAAAAGCAAAAGTACATGTTCTTCCAAGCTGGTTTGAGACAACCGGTCTGAGTTCCCTGGAAGCGGCAGCTATGGGATGTAATATCGTGATCACAGATAAAGGTGATACAAAAGAATACTTCGGACATCATGCGGTGTATTGTTCACCTGCTTCTCCGGAGAGCATTTATGCCGCCATTGAGAAAGCCAGCTCAATGCCGTCAGATGAAATACTCCGGTCAAAAATTGCCTATTCATACACATGGAACCTGGCTGGCCGGCATACTGCAGAAGGATATAAAAAGATAATAAATAACTAATAGCACGTACTAACTTAATGGATCTCTTCAAGGTATGTTATGTACATCAAAATGAAATATTTTAACATCAGAAAAGACATACTGGCCACCCTCGCTTATTTCAACATGTTTGATTATCCCTTAAAAAAGAATGAAATATTCCTTTTCCTGGGACATTGCAATGATTATCGTGAGTTCGAGCAGGCCCTGACCAATCTGCTGAAGGATTCTGCAGTTTATAAAATGGCGGATTTTTACAGCCTGCAAAACGATTTTAAACTCGCCATCCGCCGGCTCAGAGGTAATGAAAAGGCAATAGCGATGCTTAAAAAAGCCGAAAAAGCAGCTGCTATAATATATGGCTTCCCCTTTGTAAGTGGAGTGGCCGTTTCAGGTTCCCTGTCAAAGTATTTTGCAGACGAAGAGTCAGATATCGATTTCTTTATCATCACGCAGGCAAACAGGTTATGGATCGCCAGAACCTTATTGCACATTTTCAAAAAACTCACATTTATTGTCCGCAGGCAGGGTCATTTCTGCATGAATTATTTTATTGATGAAAAAGATCCGGCGATCATGGAAAAAAATATTTATACCGCCATGGAAGTCGTCACTGTCATGCCTCTTCGGGATAACGGGGCCTTCGATCGGTTCTTTAGGGCAAACAGCTGGGCCAGTGTTTTCTTCCCGAATAAATATCTGTATACTCCTACAGTAAAAAAAACAGGCGGGTCATGGATTAAGTCGCTGACAGAAAAGTTGCTTAAGAACAGATTCGGCGATTTATTGGATAATTTCCTGATGAAGCAGACTGCAAGAAGCTGGAATGCCAAAACGCAATCCAATAAAAAAGACAACAAAGGCATGCTGCTGAGTATGTTTGTAGCCAAACATGTATCAAAACCGAATCCTGAAATCTTCCAGAAAAAAATACTGGAGTCCTACGAGAACAGTCTTTCTGAAATATTTAAACGCTGTGAGCTTTCTGTAGCGAAATAATATAATAATCGCCGATATATTTCCAGGGCCATTTTCCCTTCAGCCTGTTTTCCATTTTGCATAACCAGCTATAAAGACCGGCAAATTTTTCAGGGAAATTTTCTATATAAGAAGGCGGAACAATGGCACATAACCCTTCCAATTCCTTCAATTCAAATTTCCTGTTTAAAGCGCGTATTATAAATCCCGGTGAATAATACCAACAAGTAAAAAAAGCGCTATCAATTCTTGCCTTTCTACCCCTGGAGCTAAAAAAACGCCTGAAGGCTGTTTTGAATTTCCCCCTGAACATCAAAAGGGTTTCCCAAAGACAAAATCGCGGAAGCACTACCATTACTACCGTGCCACCGGGTTTTAACAGGTGCTCAAAACTGGCTAAGACTTTTGGCAGATCACCCGTGCAATTCAGCCCGGCGAAGTTTGAAAATATGCAATCATACGGCCCTTTATCGGAGAGATTTTCCAACGAAGTAAAAGAACAAAGCTCCTGGCTCACCCGGGCGCTCATTCCCTGAAATGCCACTTTCTCTTTTAGCATGGCCAGCATCCCTGTAGAAATATCAGTTGCGTGCACATGATGACCTTGTTTCGCAAGGAAAATGGCATCGTCACCGGTTCCTGCATTCAATTCGAGAATACGGCCGCCCGGACTCAGATATTTCATGAGAAACTGCCTGACCCTCTCACGCTTATAGGCCACGATCCGATTGGCCGCATACAAACTATCAAAAACCGCTGACTGTGCTGTGAACGCCAAAGCGACCTTTTGCTCATTGATATGATTGACCGGCTTATTCATCCGACAGATTTTTCCAGCTGATGAAGTTTTTGCCTGGCAACGAATGCAGCTGGCAGATAATATGCGACAGACAATGCTTTTTTTATCCAGGCTGCCTTCATCTTAAACGGATGTTCCAACAATTTTCTTAAGTTTTCAAAAGCGATATGCTTTCGATAACTCTTATGTACGTAACGATGTAACTGTTTATAAAATGCGGGTTGGTACGTATTGCTGAACATCAGTGCCAGTTCATCAGAGTCTTTCCAATTTGTTTTGTTGACCAACTCATTTTTTACTTTTTCAAAAAAAGCCGTGCCCGGTAATGGATACGAAACGGAGATTCCCAATTCAAAGGGCAGCAATTCATTGATCATGGATATTGTTTTCCTGATATCTTCCTTTGTTTCGCCCGGATAACCAAATTGTATAAAGAAAGAAGGTTTGATTCCACATTTCTTCAGCAAACGGGTGGCTTCATATATCTGTTGAACAGTTGTTCCTTTATCCATCGCGTCCAGGATTTTCTGAGAACCGCTTTCGGCGCCCATCCAGATATTATCACAACCCGCTCTTGCCAGATCCAATATATTGTTTTCCTGTAAAAGCAAATCAACCCTTCCCTGCATTTTGAATTTGAACCACAGCTTCTCCTGTCCGATCAATTCGGCAAACTCGTGTACCCAGCCCGGCTTCAGACCAAAAATATCATCACAGAACCAGATATGATCAAATCCATAACACTTTTTAAGCCATTTCAATTCGGCAATGACATTTTTAGGGCTCCTTGAATTGTACCTGTTCCCATAGATTGGTTTTGCACACCAGTTACATTTAAAGGGACAACCACGGGTAGTGCCCATATTCATCGAAAAATATCCTGTATGGGCCAGCCACATATCCCGGTATGGATCTATGTCGATCATATCCCAGGCAGGAAACGGAAGAGTATCCAGGTCCTTTATAACATTCCTGTGTTTTGTTTTTACAATGGCATCGTTATGCCTGAAAGCAAGACCCTCAATTGAAAAATAATCTGTCGAACCGGATACCAATGCATTCGATAATTCAAGCAGGGTCAACTCGGCTTCACCCAGTAAAATGAAATCTGCTCCGTTATTAAGATACATTTCAAACCGGTCAGTTGAATCCGAACTGGATACGATAACCGTGCAGCCTCTTTTTTTAGCAGATTGTATCATAACGAAAGCCGCTTCCCGCATATTCACCAGGCACATTTTAGTCAGGTAGTTGAAGCCGTCATCATATACTACGAAAATATCAGGCTTAATCTCCTCGATCACAGAAATGATCTCTTCGGGGCTTCTGGAAAACATCGTATCGAATAAATTAACCTCGTACCCGTGCTGTTTTAGATAAGACGTTGCATACAAAGTGCCCAACGGCGCATAGGGTTTACCCGTGGCCCATTGTTTCGGATCGAAACGCAGAAAATAGGAATGGGTGATCAGTACTTTGACTTTTTCTCCGGTGACTAATTCCCGCATGATTTTTAAATTTTAACGGAGGGCCTTAAATTCAGCGAGCAGACACATTTCAGACAAATCTCATTGTTATCCATATCCAGTTTTTTTCTGAATTCAACTGCGGTTTCACTGTTGATTATCGAATCCAGCGACCCGTTTTTAATATTCCCATAGGCTCTATGAAAAAAACAGGGCCTGACCGTTCCGTCTGCTTCAATTACCGTGGACACCCAGGGCGCATTGCACTTCTTGTAAGGAAATGGATTGAGTCCGTAATATGCAGCGTAGTAATAATAAATCTTTTGAAATTTTTGGGGAGATTCAACGATATACCTGTTTTTAAATTCTTCATGACATTCCTCCAATATCCGGCCCATGATCCCTTTCATTTCTTCCAGCTCAGTTTCCTTTAAAATGATCTCCTGCTGCCTTTCCTCAGTCCAAACCAACTCTCTGTTGAAAGCAGTACTGCTGACATCGGCAGGTAAAAAACTGATGGAATCCAGCCCGATCGCCTTTGCCGTATAGATAATCTCCCGCCAGTGACGAAAATTAAGGCGATGTATCACCGACCTTCCGGTAATTTGAAATTGCGGATCGATGGACCGGATGGATCGAATTCCTGCTATTAGCTTCTTGAAAGCACCTGGTATATTTCGTATCACATCATGCAATTCTTCATCCCCGTCCAGTGACACAATGATATCATCCACCCATTTCACCAATGACTCTGCATGTTGCTGTATAGTCATTCCGGTGGAAAGCAGTGTGATTTTTATATTCTGAGTTTTTAACAATTCGCAGAACCTGAAAAAATTTGGATTCAGCAAGGCTTCACCACCCGACATGACTACCTGCCGGGTCTGATATTTTCTGAAAGTTTGCAGCAATCGCCTGATATCCGGTTCATCGAGTTGCCTTAGGTGGTGGTTTCCTTTCCAGATATCGCACATTACGCAACGGCAGTTACAGGAGCTATGTGGCATCAGAATGACGATCGGCAGGCTGCTGATCTTATCTGTTTGCAACGTAAGAAACCGGTTATAGGTTTGATATAGTGACTGGATGACCATTATTAAAATCCCTGAATTTCAGGTTGGCGGTATTTCCACAAACGATGTAATAATTTTATTTCATAAGGATATTTGTGCACGTTGATATTATACCGGATGCCGGCTACCAGGTGCATAGCTTTCCTTTTGAAAGAGTTTAAACGTATATCCGTTACGGTCGGGTAATAGCCATTTAATACCGTCTCAAAGTTTTTGATTTTATCAATCATACCAGGTGTGAGCCACGGAGTCAGAGGATTTTTCCGGAGATCAAAATTTTCCCATGCCGGGCTGATCCAGTCTTCCAGTTTATCGGGAAATCTAAATCCCTTTGAAAGCGCATCATTGTACAGATCAGACCCTTCAGTAGCCACGGGGCTGTAGGTATATAAAATAATTTCCGTATCAGGGTTAATGCGTTTTATCTTTTTAATAAAATTGATTTCAAAATCGATTTGCGCTTCAACCTCTATAGGGGTGGCCGCCGGCATGCCTAATACAAAGGAGTATTCAGGGATGATATCAAATTTTTTCATACGGGCCGCAAATGCCTGGATCTGATCGCCGTTTTGGGTACCTCCCTTGTCCATTTGTTTCAGTAAAGCATTATTTCCGCTTTCTGCACCAAAAAAAATGATCCGGCAACCTGATTCCCTGATGAGCGCCAGAGACTCGTCCCTGAATTTATGCATTGTGTCGATACGTGCCATGCCCCACCAGTTCATCTTTTCCGGCTTTATGAGCTTCGCAAATTCCACCGAGCGTTTCTCTGAGACGAAAAAATTATTATCATGAAATTCAATCGCATCGGCACCCCATTTATCTTTTATGTATTTAATATCACGATAGACTTTTTGAGCCGATTTTGCTTTCCAGCGTGCTTCATAAGTTGGAACGACCGCACAAAACGAACAGGTAAAAGGGCACCCAATGCTTGAATGATAGGCCAGCGTCTTGTTGCCGAGATAGGTTTTGCCAAGATATTTTTCTATTGGATAATACGTAGCCAGTTTATCATAAGGAAGATCCGGCAGAGCGTCCTGTTCGATCAGATCCTCCTTTCTGGTCTTTATAATCTGATCGCCGGACTTATAAATCAGGTTTTTAATCAGTTCATACGGCCTGTTATTTTCAAGCGCGTCGATCAGCTGAGGGAAACAATGATCACCGGGCCCGTTGATCACGAAGTCCACATAACCCGAATGCAAAACAGACTTGTACTGATTCGTCGGAAAATAGCCACCCCAGATCATTTTTATCTCAGGGAAATATTCTTTGATGGTTTTTGAAAATGGGATCGCCTGCTTCAGCTGCGGGCCGGGCATGACCGTAAATCCGACATATTGGTAGTCGCCCGTTTCCAGCCATTGCATGATCCTTGCCAACGGATCAGTTTCCCGGTTTCCATCAACAATCACCCAGGGATATTTGCCTTCAACAGAAGCGGCTATATTCAGGATGGAATTGGGTACCCGATATTTGGCATTGGCACTTCGCGGATTGAATAATAAAATACCGGTCATAGAAATTCCAGGGCCCTGGCGCCCCCCTCCTCTTGTGGATACGTCGGGCATTATGAGCTGGTTGCAAAAAGCTATATTAAATAACAGATGTACAACCTGTTCTGCAGAAATTCCGTACTCATAGGAAGAAACGGCAGACATCCAAACGTCTGTAAACAATATGACTACATCCTTCAGGGCCTTTCTGCATAAAACCGGTCTGTCGAAATCTGAGCTGCCTCCGGAAAAGGCCTATGAAATCTGGTCAGCGAATTATGATAACCAGCCCGGGAATCTTATGCTTGACCTGGATGAAAGAATCTTCTCGGATCTCATTGAAAACATCGACCTCAGGGAAAAAGATGTTGCAGATATCGGCTGCGGTACCGGCAGGCATTGGCAAAAGATCTATTCGAAAAAGCCTTCCAATTTAATTGGCTTTGACGTTTCGGGCTCCATGCTCGCACTGCTTAAAAGTAAATTTCCGTTTGCCCTGACGCAAAAAACAACCGATAACCTGTTGACAACAATACCTGATTCCTCCATAGACATGGTCATTTCAACCCTCACCATCGCACATATCAAAAACATTGAAGAAGCCATCGAGTCATGGTCCAGGGTTCTGAAAAATGACGGTGAGCTGATTGTAACTGATTTTCATCCCACCTTACTCGCAAATGGCGGTAAACGAAGTTTTAGTCATGGTGGCAAAAACCTGTCAGTAAAAAATTATATCCATACAATCGGAAAAATCAAAAAGACTTTTTATGACGCCGGATGCATGCTGATTCGGGAAGAAGAAAAAACGGTGAATAAGGATGTAAAATCATATTATGAGAAAAAAAACGCCATTGCGGTCTACGAACGTTTCAAGGGCCTGCCTGTCATTTACGGATTACACTTAAGGAAACAAAGTGCTGCTTAATCATTTATCCATTGTTCATTCAGACCAGCCTGTAAATATTGCCATTTACGGGGAAAAAATCATGGGCATCGGATCTAATGATACACAGTATTCCTCTGATCCGCTACGGTTATATTTTACAGATGCAATGGCTATTCCCGGACTCATCAACTCCCACGATCATCTTGATTTTAACTGCTTTTCAATACTGGGTAACCGAAAATACGATCACTACACAGAATGGGGAAAACATATCCATGAAGTTCATAAAGAAAACATCAGAGAGATACTGAGAATTCCGAAAAAACTGCGGTCGGCATGGGGAATGTATAAAAATCTGCTGGCAGGTGTCACAACAGTGGTCAACCACGGTACGAGACTTGATATCGAAAATCCCCTCATCGATGTGTTCCAGAAAACGCAAAATCTGCATTCGGTTGAATTTGAAAAAAACTGGAAATGGAAACTGAATAATCCAATCCATCTCGGGAAAGATTGTGTGATACACACGGGAGAAGGCATCAGTCAAAGATCCGTTGACGAAACAGACCAGCTGATAAAATATAATCTGCTCAGAAGAAATTTAATAGGTGTGCATGGCGTCTCCATGAATCCGGAACAGGCCAAACATTTCAAGGCTTTGGTATGGTGTCCCGAATCAAATAAACTATTGCTGGACCATCACGCGCGAATTCGTGAACTGAAGAGCAGAACGACTGTAGTTCTTGGATCCGATTCCACTTTAACAGGCAGCTGGAATATTTGGAAGCATCTAAGGCTTGCACGCGCACTGCAACAGGTTACTGACGATGAATTGTTCGGTATGATTACTGATACGCCTGCCAGATTATGGAACTTAAATAAGGGGAAATTACAACCCAAAAAAGATGCTGATATCGTAGTACTTAAAATGAAAAACAAATCATCACGAATCAATGCATTATTCAGCGCGAACCCTGATGACATATTATTGATTGTTCATAAAGGGCAGATCAGATTATTTGATAAATCATTGCTGCCTCAGTTCCGAACCCTGGCCATGAATCTCTTCCGGTATCATCAGGTTAATATAAATGAAAATACAAAATTCGTACAGGGTAATTTGCCGGGTCTTATCAGCGAAATCAGGAGATATCATCCCAATATCCAGTTCCCGGTAGAAGTTTTCGAAACGATTAATGAGTCTCACTATGATTAAGGTTGTGGATATTGTTTATCATCATCATAGTGAATTCAACAGACCCCTGCAGGTACTGGAGAAACATGCTCCTTCGCTGGGCTTCGCCGACTTTATACAACAATCGATTCAGTTTATTTTCGTAAAACATCTGGATTACAACGGCATCGAATATATCAAAGGACAGGCCTACGCTTTTTTCAGAAGCAGGAATAAGTTTTGGCATATACCGTTTAAAACACACCGGTATATCAAGAGTCAAAATCCCGACATCGTGTTGGTTGAGGGACTGGTATTTCCGTTGCAGCTGATATCACTAAAATGGACGCTGGGGAAAAAATGCAGGATTATAGTGCAGCACCACGGCGAGAAACCATTTGAAGGGGTGAAAGGATTTCTCCAAAAAATAGCTGACAGAAATATAAACGCATATCTTTTCACTTCGCACAAAAATGCCTCAGCCTGGATCAACAAAAAAATTATTAGAAATCCGTACAAATGCCGGGAAGTGCTGGAAGCATCGACAAACTTTATCAGAAAGGATAAAATAAAAAGTCAGGCCAGGGTAGGCATGTCCGGTGTATATAATTTTTTATGGGTCGGAAGGCTGAATAAAAATAAAGATCCGCTGACCGTGATGAAGGCGTTTAAAAAATATGGCCTTTATCATCCGAACGCCAGATTGTACATGATATATCAGGACGAAGAGTTGCTGGAGGAGGTAAAAAACAAAGTTCTTCAAAGTATTGTGCTGGAAGATGCGGTTAAACTGATAGGCAAAGTGGATCATCATGAGTTACCTTATTGGTTTAGCGCTGCTAATTTTTTCATCTCCGGTAGTCTTTCCGAAGGCAGCGGTTATGCATTGCTGGAAGCCATGGCCTGTGGTTGTATACCGGTTGTTACGGCGATTCCTTCATTCGAAAAAATTACCGAAAAGGGCAAATACGGGTTTTTATTTCCACCGGGAAATGTTGACGCCCTGGCCCAACTGCTTGAAAGCCTGAACAGCCTTCCGATTGAAAAAGAGAGGCAAAAAATCGAAAAATTCTTCCGGGAAAAACTTAGTTTTCGGAGTATCGCTGAAAGTCTTGGTGATGTAATCAATCAGTTGTAAAGAGATAATATTTTTTTGCAGGTTTCTTCGATCAGATAAATCAGCATGGGATCGTGATTCAGTCGTTGGTTATCTAACAATTCTATCACCTTTTTTTTCATCGCCTCTTGTGTTTTGACGATGTGATGATGATCAACATGGATGTGCATCGGTTGACAATAACTTACAACATGTGCACCCATATACAAAGCCTCTAAAATAACAACAGCAAAACCCTCATAAGCGGAGGGATGAAGAAGTACTCTGGATTCTGCCATCATCTTTAAAGTACTGCCGTGATCCAGCTCTCCGCGCAGTTCAATCTGACCGGTCAGATGATAACTATGAATGAGTTGAAGTAGTTTCTCACGTTCCGGTCCCTTTCCGCAAATAACCACCCTGATGCCGGGATGAGTGTCAGCAAGCTCAGCAACCAATCTGATCATCTGGTCAAACTGCTTCAACGGAATTAAGGAACCCACACCCAGTATATCTATTTTCCTCTCTCCCGAACCAGCGGGAATTGATGTCATATCAATTCCCGGAGGAATGGTCATGGCGGGTTTTATTTTATAATTTTTATAATATTCATCCGCAAGAAAATCTGACAGGGCAATCAACGATTCAGACTTGAGGCGGGCTATGGAAACATATCGGTTATTTTTCCCGACGTCCTGACCCATTAACCAGGTAAAGGAACGTATACCGTATTTCCCTGCAGCGCATTTGGCTATAAGCGCTGTCTCGCCCATCCAGAAGCTCAAAATTCCCAGTACCTGCTCCTCACGACATATTTTTTTCAGTCGCCGCCATATTTTTCGCCATAATAATAAACGTCGCAATCCACCTTCGTTTCCACCATTAAATGCGTGTACTTCCACAGCATGCCAACGATAAACGGCCTCAAAAAACGGATATTGGAAAGCCAGCACTTTAATATTCAGTTCCGGATTTACTAATGTAAGATTTCTGACAAATGCCTGTTGGAAAGGCAGGCAAGTGCTATCCTGCTCATTGGCCGGAAACCCCGGAATCAAAATAATCAGTGTTTTATTTCTCAAGGTCATGCAATTGAACTGTCTTATTACAGAAAGAAAATGCATCCGTATTGTGCGTAATCAAAAGAATGATCTTCCCCATATTTGCCAGCATCCGGAGTTGTTGTAACAATTCTTCCTCAGCAGCTTTATCCAATTCACTAAATGGTTCGTCCAAAATAAGCAAGTCAAAGTCTTTGTATAAGGCCCGGGCCAAAATAAAACGCTGCCTTTGTCCCCCGCTTAAGTTTTTCCCATTTTCAGTTATGACCGTATTCAGTCCATCGGGAAACAAATGAATCATCTGATCAATTCCCGTCAGGGTTAATATATCATCGAGTCTTTTCCTGTCATAATTAATTTCTTCAAACGTGATATTTTCCACCACTGATCCGTATAAAAATAAATGCTGTTGTTTGACATATGAAATTCTTTCCCAGAATTTCCTTCTCATTCCGGCATCGGCCACTATGCCATTTATCAATATGTCTCCTTTATCAGGAGATAAAAAGCCCAACAGTAAATTCACAAGTGTCGTTTTACCCCTGCCTGACCATCCGGATATGCCAACCATATTTCCTGTCTCCAGCGTCAGGGAAAATGATCTGAGTATGCTTTTCCCACCGAAATCAAAATAAACTTCTTCAAAACCAACAGAAGAAATAGAATGAATGCAATTGTCCCTTTCTGCAGATATTTTCTCTCCATTCGAAAGTCCCTTCACAGTATAGGCATAGGTCTTAACCTGGCCTGCCAGATTTGTAATTTTAACTATGCCCGGAATTATTTTATAGGCGGCCACCATGAGTGCACCGAGCGTAAATAAAGGGATTGAATGCTGATGAGTACTAAGGATGTTCAACAGGATGAGAAGAAATAAACCAAAAACGGCAAAAACCTCAATGAAACGGGTTGGCATGTTTTGTATGATCAGCCGCTCAGAAAGATAATGGTTGAGCCGTGACTGGAAGCGGTGATACCGGTTTGTAAAGAATTCATTTTTTGAATACAGATTACTTTCCACATATCCTGCCAGTGCTTCCTGCAAATGCTGAATTGATTTTTCGCTCATTCGTTTTCCCTGCACCCGGCCTTCATGGAGCTTTCTTCTTATGAAAATGGAGATCAGGAAAACTGGCGGCACAAGGATCAGCAAAAGGAGCGGTAACAGTAAAGGATTAAAAGTCACGATCGCGATGATCGTGATCATGACCAGCACGGCCTGGCTGAACATCTGTTGAAAACCATTCAAAACGTAGTGACAGAATTCGATGGGTTGCTGGCTGATTCTTCTGTTCATCACAGAAGAATCCACATGGATGAAATCAGTATATGGACCGCTCAGATATTCTAACAGATTATCCCTCGAAATCCGGGAAGCTACTCCATAAACGAAATGATACTGTGCTTTAGAAATGAAAAATCCCACGATGTTTTTTATCGTAAAGAGAAACACAAACACAACGATGAGCAAAACGGGGTGCCCATTAAAAAGGGCCGGTGGCAAATATTTTGTTGATGCCGGCGTAGGGGCTTGAGTAAAAAAATTGATCACATAAAGCAACCCGATCAGAAACAGAATATCTAAAATGCTGATAAAGACATCCGCCACCGTGAGTTGCCAAAGTCTTTGGGTTTCTTCCCGGCTGAGTATCTTAAATATATCCTTCAGAATCTGTTTCAAATACCCGATTTGATTATTAAATTATCAATAATTCATTCCGTCCCGGATAACTAATACGAGTAATTGTAACCATCGGTGTCAAAACTTCAGAAAATAAAGACTGGATAGTTAAGTCGAATAGTTATACCAAAATATTGATTGATATCGATGAGAAGTATTCTCCCGAGTTTGGTTCAACTCAGAGACTTGCATTGTATGATACACTTATTGCCATTCCGACGCTGGCCAACATACAGGCTGCAAGAAAAGACAAGGAAGGGGCTATGTTATTATTGAAAGATCACCGTCAGAGGACGGTTGAGGATGTTCGATAAGCCGTGCCCTTGAACAGTGCAACCAATTCATTCTTTTCATTCGTCGTACGAACATCATAGATTCCGATTTTATTCCCCAGAAAAACTTCTGAGGCTTCCACCTGAAGTAGCTCGCCCGTTTTTGCAGGCTTCGTAAAACTAATAGTGGCATCCAGTGCCACCGTGAGACGCCCGTAGGAGTTACACGCAAAAGCAAACGCAGAATCGGCCGCGGCAAATAAAATTCCACCATGAATGCTGTTGAAACCATTCATCATTTCCTCCGTTATCCGGTATTGCAATTTGCAATAGCCCTTCCCGATCTCAATGATCTGAAGTCCCAGCCATTCTGTAAACCGGTCATTCTTTAGCATGACCTTCAATACTTCTTGCGGAGAAATGGTTTGCTCAGTCATAAATGAATATTTTTTTTAGAAAACCAGGATACCATTCATTGAACCTCTCCACGAGACATATCTCCATGTTTCTATTCGCCAAGATATGGATCTTTGATTTTCTCTGTTTTGTAACTGATATCGGAAAATTTTACTTCGCACTGGTCTCCTGTGGGTGACTGGGCTAAAAATCCCAACCTGAATCCCCTCTGTGCATCAAATTGCAGATGCCTGACAAGTAACCACTTTATTCCGTTCTCGGAAGAATACAATGTAATCACATTACCGGCCTTAGCTACTTTATAAAAAACCTTATTTGATTTCATTTCACCAGAGTTGCAGTCATCTGAAATATTATTGGTAACTACGCTGACTACTCTTTTCGCGCCCGTATAATCTTTCTCAAAACAAAATTTTATCCAATGCAGGCTATCCTGTTTAATTACCAGCGCACCGCCGTCCCATTTGCTGGCAAATGCATGTTCAATAGAAGCTACCAATACGAAATTCTCATCTCCTTCGAATAAAAGCTTTGGTGCATTATCGGTATTGTATGTCACGTTGGGGTCCCGGAACATATCCGTTTTCCCTCCGGCGACTATCACAAAGTCATTCCCTTTAGCAGAGAAAGTTTTTGCTGAGTTCTCCCAGTACAACCCGCGGGGAATGGCGGGAATCCTGACAGAATCCACTTGCTGGGCATCTGCACGCACAACAGACAGACAGGTTGCCACTAAGAAACAAAAACATATTTTCATGTGCATTATTTTCGGTGTTTCAGAGGAATGACCAATTTGAGTGCAGACCAGTCTTCATTTACAGCACAAACCTTTATATCTACCAGTCCGGTTTCCAGTGCGTGGCCTCTGATTAAATCTTCTGAAACATCTGATGATATTTTAGATGTTTTCTTTGGCCAGGAAACCCATATCATTCCGTTTTGTTCAATTTCTTTTTTTAATAAGGGCAGCAATGAATAGTATTCTGAAAATTCTCTGGTAAAAAAATGGATCAGATTTTTCTTAACACGCGGATCATCTGAAATTTTTACTTTTTTCGGCCATTCTGTAAAGAGGTCAAAATAATTTTTGGGAGCATGAATCAATCGGACTATAAAGTTTTCCCTGATTCCCAGTTTTTTTTCCAATGCAGTACCGGAATACCCTGATCCCAATGCCCGGGCCATTTTATTTCATTTGATTTTATTAAAATCTTCTTCCAGCATCGCGTAACTGTATGCATCTGCCCATTCACCCCGGATGGGCAATATTTTTCTTTTTACCCCTTCCCTTTCCATTCCGGCCTTTTCGAGAACCCTCGCCGAAGCGATATTTTCTATCGCACAACCTGCTTCCACCCGATGAAGATTCAGGTCCATAAACGCAAAGGTTAACATTCTTTTCAGGGATTCCGTTGCAAATCCGTCACCCCAATTTGCAGGGAGGATTTTAAACCAGACTTCAGCGCTTCTGAATTTTGATTCTTTTAATTGTAAACCGATCAGTCCCATCCACTGATTATTGTTTCTGTTTTCCAAAGCAAATACAAATAAAATTCTAGGTTGCTCACTCTGGGCAATGATCCATTCGGTTAAAAGAAATTCGGTCCGCTGGATCGTCTCCGGTATTCCCAGTGTGTTATATTTATCTGTCTCAGGTCTCGTCAGCAGAAAATGAACATCACTCAGGTCACCTAAAAACAGGTCCCGCATGACCAGCCTATCGGAATGATATATCAAGTGATGAATTTTAATATTCCGACTTAAAAATATCTCTCAATACACGTTTTGCTGCCTGGAAACCGCACATACCGTGAACGCCACCGCCTGGTGGTGTAGATGCAGAACAAAGATAAATACCCTTTGCGGAGGTTCGGTACGGCGAAAGTCTGAGTGCCGGTCTGGTAAAAAGTTGCCGGATATCCTGTACGCCCCCATTGATGGTTCCACCTACATTATTGGGATTATATGCTTCCAGTTCCTTCGTGTCCATGCAGTGAGCTGCCAATATGCGTTCTCTGAATCCGGGAGCAAACCGCTCAACTTGTTTTTCAATTGCCGTGCGCATATTTTGTACCGATCCATTAGGCACATGACAATAAGCCCAGGCTGTATGTTTTCCTGCAGGCGCGCGTGACGGATCGAACAGACTTTGCTGGGCAAGCAGTACAAAAGGTTTTTCCGCATGTTTTCCATCTGCCGTAAGTTGTTCATTCCATGCAATCTCTGCATATGAATTACCTAAATGAACCGTCCCGGCCCGTCCACATGATGCTGCCGTAAATGGTATTGGGGCATCGAGTGCCCAGTCTATCTTATACACGCCCATTCCATAACGGTATTTTTCCAACTGATACTGATAGGAAGATGAGAATGAATTACCGGCGATCTGCAGCGCCTGTTTTGGCGACATATCGAGTACAATAGCCCGGGCGCCTGGAAGGTCCATTAATTTCCTAACACGGAAATCTGTTTGAATTTGTCCGCCTATCGATATAAAGTATTTCGTCAGGGCCTGTGCCAGTTGTTGTGAACCGCCCCTGATAACAGGCCAACCTTTCCGATGGCCCAGGATCATCAGTACAAGTGCTGCGGCCGTACTGGCAATTTTTGAAAACGGAAGTAAGCCGTGTGCGGCCATTCCGGCAAAGAGGCCTTTGGCTTTTTCTCCTTTAAAATAATTACGGGCCAGCGTCTCCGCTGGAAGTAAAGCTTTCATTCCAAAATTAGCCATCGCCAGCGGATGATGTGGAATCCTGAAAGGACCGAGAACATCGGAGTCAATCTTTGGCCAATCATTGACAAGCCGGGAAAACAATTTAGTATAAGCATCGCTGTCGATACCAAGTGCGGAGGCCGTGTTGTGCAAGGAAGTTTCGAAAAAAGCTGCTGTCCCGTCATCGAAAGGATGTGCTGCGGCATATTCCGGAAATATATAATCAAGTCCGAATTCGTTGAGCGGAAGAAAAAAAAGGTGAACC
>Ga0209167_10001091_pt1 | contig 16744 bp, 14 predicted proteins | sample Coa_R1_9_FD_187154 | JGI IMG/M metagenome (GOLD analysis project Ga0209167, IMG submission 187154) | Surface soil microbial communities from Centralia Pennsylvania, which are recovering from an underground coalmine fire - Coalmine... | ecosystem: Environmental > Terrestrial > Soil >... | reverse complement strand
GACGCGGTCCGGGGCCAGCCCCTGCAACACGCCGACCGGCTCCCGGTCGTAGCGGAACTCGGAGTCGTAGTCGTCCTCGATGATGAAGCCGTCGTTGCGGCGGGCCCAGTCCACCAGGGCGTGCCGCCGCTCGGCCGCGAGCACGACGCCCGTCGGCGACTGGTGTGCCGGGGTGACGACGGCGACCCTGGCGCCGCTTTCGCCGAGCGCTCTGACATCTATGCCAAGGTCGTCGACGGGCACGTGCACCGCGCGCAGGCCGGTCGCCCCGGCCGCCCGCACGGTCTCGCTGGTGTCGGCGCCGCCGTATCCGGGGTCTTCGAAGGCGGCGCACTGAACGCCGGCCCCGGCGAGTGCCCGCAGCACCAGGACGACGCCCTGGGCGAACCCGGTGCTGACGATCATCTGGCCCGGATCGGCGGCGGCGGCGCGCACCCGCCGCAGGTAGGCGGCGAGCACGCCGCGCAGCACGGCGCTGCCCCGGGGGTCGCCGTAGTCCAGATCGGCGGTGGCCACGCCGGCGCAGGCCTGCCGGGTCGCCCAGACCCAGTCGCCCCGCGGAAAGCTGCCCAGATCCGGGACTCCGGCGCGGAAGTCGGCGATCAGCCGCGGTGGCGGCTCGGCCTGCCGGGCCGGCTCCGGCGATGCCGGGCGGGCGCCCATCGCAACCCTGGTGGCCGAGCCGGCCTGGCTGGCCAGATAGCCCTCGGACAGAAGCTGGCCGTAGCACTCCTGGACCAGGCCACGGGACACGCCCAGTTCACGGGCCAGCTCTCGGGACGACGGCAGCCGCTCGCCGCCCTGCAGCCGGCCGCTCCGGATCGCATCGCGCAGGCCGCCTTCGAGCTGAGCCCGCAGCGGCTGGCCGCTGCCACGGTCGAGCCGCAGCAGCAGTTCCGGCCCCAAACCGGACCACTGAATCGCCATGGAATTGGAACTTATCAGTGGTCAACTCGGACTTTACGGTCACAGACATGAGCACCCTGACAACTGCCGGGCCGCGCCAGGACACCCCACAACCGGCCGGCGAGCGGCGCCGGCGCCTGGCCAGCGGCCCGCTCGCCGGTGTGTTCGGATCCGAGTTCGCCGCGCTGACCAGCTTCTACCTGCTACTCTCCGTGACCCCGATGTACGCTGCGGCGGGCGCGGGAAGCGTGGGAGCCGGTCTCGTCACCGCCGTGCTCCTGCTGGGTACGGTGACCGCGGAGCTGGCCGCGCCACTGCTGCTGACCAGGTTCGGGCACCGTACCCTGCTGGCAGCCGGTTCGCTGTTGATGGGAGTGCCGGTCCTGGCGCTGCTGCCGGGCGGCCCGCTAGGAATCATCGTGGCGGTCAGCTTCGTCCGCGGTGTCGGCTTCGGCCTCTGCACCGTCCTCACCGGCGCTCTCACCGCGATGCTGCTGCCGCCCGAGCGCCGGGGCGAAGGACTCGGCCTGTTCGGGGTCGTGGCCACCGCGCCGGGAATCATAGCCCTGCCGGCCGGTGTCTGGCTCGCCGGTCACAGCAGCGTCACCGTGGTGGTCGCCCTGACGGCCATCACCGCTCTGGTTCCGCTGGCCACCCTCCCCCGCCTGCCTGGCGGCGGCCCCGGCCACCGTTCGGCGCAGGCAGGTGGCGGCCGCCCGGCCGGCCTGCTGGCCAGCCTTCGCCAGCGTGGGCAGCTACGGCCCTTCCTCATCTTCGCGGCCACCACCATGCCCGCCGGCGTGATCGTCTCCTTCCTCCCGCTGGCCGCCGGGGTATCTGGCAACGTCGCCACCGTCGGCCTGCTGGCCCAGGCCCTGACCGCCACGCTCAGCCGCTGGTGGGCGGGCCGCTCAGGCGACCGGCACGGTCACACGAGCCTCCTGGTGCCGGCGCTGGCCATAGCGTCCGCCGGAATGATCACCATGCTCTGGCTGTCCTCCCCGGCGGCGGTCATCATCGGCATGTGCCTGTTCGGCACCGGCTTCGGGATCGCCCAGAACGCCACGTTCACGCTGATGATCGACCGGATGCCCCCGGCCGGAACCGGCACGGCCAGCGCCCTGTGGAACCTGGCCTACGACGGCGGCTACGGCGCAGGCCCGGCCCTGTTCGGCCTGTTCGTCACCCACACCGGCTTCCCAGTCGCATTCGCCCTGACGGCCGCCCTGATGGTCGCCGCCCTCCCAGCCGCCCGCCGGGAGCACGCGGCCCCGGTCACGCCCGTGGCCGCTCCTTGATCCCGGCGGCGAGCAACTCGACGACCTCGGCGATGCGTACCGCGCGCAATTCTGGCCGCCGGGCCGTCGCGTTGATCCAGCGCAGGTAGCCCTTGCGGTAGAACTGCGCCAGCGTGTCGAAGAACTCACCGGCGGCCGGGTTGGCATCCAGTGCCGCCCGGATATCCTCGGCGAGATCATCTCGCTGCGGACCCTCAGGCGCCAGCTCGGCGACCACATTATCGCCGACGGCGACCTCCGCGTCACGCACCCACATCGGGGCAAGGGCGAGCACCCAGCCACCATCGCCCCGCGTGATCCGCCCGCGAACCTGCCTGCCGTCGATCGTCCCACCCACGGGATGATCAGCCTTCACCCCCCACACCTGGTCCGGGTCGAACGGAATCACGATCACCGCGCTACCGCGCGGCCCAGCCTCAACGTGGGCATTGAATCGCTGCACCCGCATACCCATCATCGTGACACGCGGACCGCGAGGTTACCCGTTACGTGTAACGGAGAGAAGGTTGATCCCGGTCCGGCTGCCGCCAGCGCGCCGGGGCGGCACCGGGCGGTCACCAGGACGGGGCGGATGACGCAGGCCAGGCTGGCGTTCATCTCGGCGATGCGCTCCAGCCATCCCGGCCGGCCAGCAGCACCTGCAGCTTGGCCGGTGTGACCTGGCTGTGGCCGCCGAAGGTGGGCACCTGCTCCAGCCATTCGTCCCTGGTGTAGCAACGATCCCAGCCGAACTGCCACTGCTCCGGCTCGCCGGACCCACCCGCCTGGACCATCCCGTCGGCCGCTGTCCCGCACATGATCCGGTAGGAATCCATGACCGGCCTGACCCAGGGGTTGAACGGCAGGCCGGGCCGCACCTGGGCGTAGACCCCGGCAAAGGCTTCGGCCAGCTCGGGCGGGAGCTGAGCCGCGTTCCAGAACACCGCGAGCAGGCCGCCGCGGCGCAGCGCCTGAGCCGCCTTGGCCGCGCCCGCGACCGGGTCCACCCGGTGCCGTGCGGGAACCGCCGCCCTAGCTGCGGACCAGTGGCGTGTCCGGTTGCGTCTCGGCCAGGCCGCCGGCATAGAAATGACGCGCCGTGCCGATCAGCTCATCCAGCGGCGGCCACCACGGCCCGTGCCGCAGCGACCTGAGCGCGTCCAGCACACGGGCTGCCTGGTCCGGTTGCCGGGTGACGGCGGCGACGGCCACCCGGCGTGGCCGGGCCGCGCGCAGCGGTCCCAGGTACAGGTCCGGACCGGTACCGTCCGGCTGCGCGGTGGCCACCACCAGGTAATAGTCGGGCAGCTCGAACCGTTTGTCCCGCCAGGCTGACAGCGCCTGCGCGGCCTGTTCCTCGAATCCGCCCGCCCCGGCCGGCCCGCCGGCCACGTCCCACATCGACCGCCAGGCGGCCGCCACGCCGGCCAGCGGGTCCTCCGGCACGATCACGTAGGCAGCGTGCCGCCGGGTGGCCTCCCGCATCGCCAGCGCGCCGGGTTCCCAGGCGGGACGGGCCGCCGCAGCCTCTTGGCCGCCGGATCCGGCGGCAGGGGCGCGGGCCACCGAGACGTTCCCTGACCGGCCCAGCTCGGTCAGCAACCCCTCGTCAGCATCACCGACGAGGACCACCACCGTGGAAGACTCACGCCGCATCGCTCGATTTTAAGCGGCTGCGGGAAACTGCCCGTTGGGTGCGGGCAGCCCGGCGGGTGTGCAGCCTCCGGATCCCCTCGACGGCGGCGCTGATCATGATGGTAAGGCCGAGGGCGGCCAGCAGCCCGGCCGCGGGGCGCTGCACGAGCTGCTCAGCCCTGACCGGTGCGGCCGGGCGGCTGCGCTACCTCCAGCCGGGGCTGGGCGTGATCCTGCTCGGCGTCGCCGCCAAGATGCTGCTGGCCGACGTCTGGACCATCCCGGTCTGGGCATCGCTCGGCTTCACGGCCACCGTCCTGGCCGTCGTGGTGGCCGCGTCCCGGCTGACCACCGTCAGCACGCGCTCTTCCCCGGCCCGGGGTCGTAGTGCACGGTCAGCGCCAGCCGGGCCGCCGGGGTGTAGTTGAACGTGCCGGAGTGCCACAGGTCGGCGGCGTCGAACAGGATCACCGACCCGGCCGGGGCGATGATCTTCACCTCGTCCGGGTGCGGGCCCATCCCGGTCGCGTACCCGTGCTCCATGTCGATCGGCGGCTCGGCGCGCAGGTGCGAGCCGGGGATCACCCGGAGCGGGCCGCTGTCGCGGGTGAACGGCGTGATGCACCACATGGCCGACAGCGTCCGCCAGGTCTCGCCGGCCCGGCGATCCGCGTAGTCCGGGTGCAGGCCCTGCTCGCCCGCACCAGGGATGGGCGCCCGCAGGTCCAGGGACCTGACGTGCCAGGCATCGCCCAGCACCAGGGTGGCCGCGTCGGCCAGCAGCGGATGCTGGTGGAAGTCAGTGAAGTCAGGGTCGGCCACGTCGAAGCTGGCCATTACGCACGCTTCGTCGGTGTCCAGGCTGGGATTGTCGGCCCAGGCTGCCACCGTCTGCCGTACCAGCTCCGCCAGGCGGCTGCGCGCCGGGGTGATCGCCGTCTCATCCAGCAGGGATCGCACCACCAGGTAACCCTGGCCGAGCAGGAATCTGCGCTGCTGCGCGCTGAGCTTCGCCTGGGCGGCCACGAATCCGACAGTTGCCCGGTTCCGCCGCGTGCGCAACGCATTTTCAGCGGGCTGGAGCGTCGTAGGCCCGCTGGGCGGCGATCCCCAGCGGTTCACCGCCGCGAATGACGCCAGGGCCCGCCGGAACGGTGCCGGCGGGCCCTGGCGGCCGGTGCGTGCGTCAGGTGGACAGGATGACGAAGGCGTCGACGTCGACCCGCGGATGCCCGGACGTGCCGAGCACCTTCAGGACGAGCGTGTGCGATCCGTTCGCACCCGTGACCACATCAACGATTTCCGCCGTCTTGACGGAACTGGTGTGGGTGCTGATGGTCTGCGCCGTGCCGGAGTCCAGCTTGACCGTCGCGGAACCCCGGGTGGAACCCTCGGTCGACATCCAGGCGACCTGGAAGCCGGTGAAGGTCAGCGTCGCCGTCTTCCCCGCCAGGGTGGCGAAGTCGACGGATCCGCCGTTGGCGCCGGCCAGCGTCTGCCGCGTCCAGCCGGACGAGTACTTGATCGCAGTGCCGTTCTCCTGGATCAGCTTCAGCGTGTACACCTTGCCCGACTTGCCGGCGCTGGTGTTGCCGGCGTTGTCGGTCGCGCTGACCTTGAACTGGTAGGTATGGCCGGCCGGCAGGTTCTTGAAGAACTGCGTTGCGGTGGTGCTGGCGACCGTGGTGAACGCGCCACCGTCCTTGCTCAGCGAGAGCGTGTAGTGGTTGATGCCGCTGGTCGCGTCGGTGCCATTCCAGGAGATGGCCACCGGGACCCCGGACGACCCGACCGGGCCGACGTTGTTGCGCAGCTTGACGGTCGGTGCCGAGGTGATGGATGGCGGGACGGAGTCATAGCACAGCGGGCCGTCGGTGACATCACCGGACTGCAGGCCCATGTTGTCCCACGCCTCCACGTTGACCGTGTGGCAGCCTTGCCCCTCCGCGGCCAGGTCGAGGCTGCCGGTGGTGGCGTTGACGAACTCGGGGCCGTCGTAGAACGAGTTGCAGCACCCCGGCGTCGCCTCACTGGTGGGATCGCCCGGGTCGGCGTTCCAGGCGTCGCTGAAGCCTGCCACACCGCCGGCCGGGAACGCGCCGCCGGTGTCGGTGACGAAGATCCCGATGGTCTGGTCGGTGTTGTACCAGACCCCGGGCGTCTGCCCGGAGAACGTGACAGCCGGCCGTCCGTCGTCGGCCAGCAGGTGCCAGTTGAACGCCCAGGCGAGCTGGAGCATGTTGGCCGAGCCCCATCCGGTCACCAGGTCGTAGCCGGTGCCCGCACAGTAACCAGGGCCGATGTCGTTGCTGTTGCAACCGGAGGTGATGTCGTAGAAGGGATTGTGCGGCGCGCCGTTGAGCGCCGACTCATAGAGCGGGTAGTTGGCGTTCCCGAACGGTGCACAGGCAGACGAGCCCGAGCCGCAGATGTTTCCTTCGTACAGCAGATAGGCATCCTCCTGGGCGAAGAACCCAGCCAGTTCCGGCGCGACGATGCTGGTCCCGCCGTTGCCGCTGAGACTTCCGCCGAAGTAGAAGTTCTGCGGCGAGTTGAACCAGTCCGCGTTCAGCGAGATGTCCGGGACCCCGCGCGACCCACTGCCACACGGCTGGTTGCCCTGGAAGGAGGGGGCGCCGAACATGGAGCTGCAGCCACCGCCCGAGCCGCCGTCGTTGGAGCCGCAGCCGTCCGGCCCGCCGGACCAGGCGACCTCACTGTTGTAGACCGGCCCGGAACTCAGGCTGAGCGTCGTCCCGCCGGCGCCGACCACGTTCGGGTCCGAGGCCGGGAAGCTGACCGACAGATTGGCGCAGTTGTCGTAGGCGCCCCGGTCCCCGGACGCCGCGGTCAGCGACCACCCCTGCCCGGTCATCTCGCTGAAGATGGCGTCGCGGGTGCTCATCTCGCTCGAGTTGCACCCGAAGAACTCGGTGCAGCTCCAGCTCGTGCTGAACACCCGGGCGGCGTTGTCGCTCACCATCTGGTTGTACATGTCGGTGAACGTGGAATCGTTGAAGTTGGCCCCGTCGTACAGGTACACCTTGGAAGTGTTCTGGAAGGCCCCGAAACTGTTGGACATGGCGGTCGACCACTCCATGTCCATGGTCCCCTCGGCGTCACAGCAGGAGGGAGTGCCGTCGATGTACACCTCCTGGATGTTGTAGGCCAGGTAGGGATACTCGGCCTGGAACCCGGCCATGTCGCTGAGGTTCTGCGAGCCGAAGGTCGCGATGGCGATCGACGTCGTGTTCGGTGAGCTGCCCGGGTTGCCCAGCGGGTTACAGCAGTGGCCCTGCCGGTAGAGCGCGTTGTAGTCGTAGGCCTGTGAGCTGTAGATATCTGTCGGGTCGTAGGCGCCGTTGGTGATGTGGGCCGTCACGCCGCGGGTGAGGTGTCCCAGCGCGTGCCGCCAGGACCGTTCGGCCGCGAGCAGCTTCGCGTGGCTACCGCTGGCCGCGGCGTGTGGGCCCACGCGGACGGTGGGCCCCGGCACGTAAGGCCGGCTGGCCGGCTCGGCGGCCGTGTGCGAGGCCGGGAACATGGTCTGCAGGCTGCTCAGGCCCTCGACCGATTCCACGATGCCGGCCAGCGACGCCGGCAGCACCGGGTCGTGGTTGTTGGCGAAGAAGGTCTTGGTGCCGAGCCGGTAGTTGTTGAGCTGGACCCCCAGCGCCTTCTCGATGGCGCCGACGTGCCCGGCCAGGTCCACGATCAGCCGGTTCGGGTACAGGTGGGTCACGGTCAGGCCGGCCCCCCTGGCCCAGGAGACGACCGCGCGCTGCTCGGCGGCGCTCGGGCCGAACCGGGCGGTCCACTGCGCTGTGCTCAGGTACTTGTGGAACAGCGGTGAGCGCTTGTCCTGGATGCTTCGGAGATACTGCGCCTCGGCGGCCATGTGTGGCGGCCGCAACCCGATCGCGAGCCGGATCGTCCGGGACGGGTTGTACGCCCCGAGGTCGTGCGCTGATCCGTTCCGGACCGGAAGCGGAGTCTGCGAGGTTGCTGGCCGGCCGGTTTGGACGGCGACGGCGCCCGTGGCCGGCAGCACGAACCCGGCGGTCACCCCCACCGTCATGAGCCCCACGGCCAATCGCAGCCGTCGCGGCGTAGGTCCAACGCGCATACTGACTACTCCTTCGCGTCTGTCGGCCCGGGACGGCTGGCCGCCCCCCGCAGCCGAAGGGCGGTCTTCGAAACCCCCAGGAGGTACAGAGCTCGCTTCGTGCTGGTAAATACACGGCAAAGTAACAAGACTGGCGAAAGAGGTTATTTTTGAGCGAAGTTGCCGTTGAGACGTGTGTTCCTGACCGCTGGCGCCGAAATGTCTATCGCTGGTCGCCGGTGATCCACTTCTCCGGTGGGGCCGGCTCGGCCGCCGCCAGCACGGCGAGTGCTTCCTCGGCGGACCCGGCCCGCTGAATGAGACTCCGGCCGGCCGGCCTGAGCAATCCAACGCCGGCCATCCGGTCGAGCTGAGCCACCAGAGACTCCCAGAACCCGTCGACATCGAGCAGGACGAGGGGCTTGCTGTGCAGCCCGATCTGTGACCAGGTGGCGGCCTCGGCGACCTCCTCCAGCGTGCCGAGCCCGCCGGGCAGCGCGGTGAACGCGTCGGCCAGGTCATACATCAGCCGCTTGCGCTCGTGCATCGAGCCGACCTCGTGCAGTTCGGTCACGCCGGTGTGGTTGACCTCCCGGGCGAAAAGGCCCACCGGGATCACCCCGATGACCCGGCCGCCCTGGGCGAGCGCGGCATCGGCCAGCTCGCCCATGAGGCCCACCCGGCCGCCGCCGTAGACCAGCGTGATGCCGCGCCGGGCCAGCAGGGTGCCCAGGGCGCGGGCGGCATTGCGGTAGCGGGGATCCTCGGGAGCCGAGGAGCCGCAGAACACGCACACCGAGCGGAGAACTGTCACCAGCGCAACCTATCCGGCCAGTTCGGACGGGATCAGCCCGCCTCGTTCATTCCGCCGGCCCGGGCCGCCGGGCTGATCGCCGTGCTAACCCCTGCGCAGCCGCGAGGCAGCTCACAGTTTCCCGCCCGGGGGTGGGACGGTGCAGCCCATGCAGGCGGGCTTGCCCTTGAAGTAGGCCGGTAGGTCGGGTGAGTCGGAGGGTGGGTTGGTGGGCAGCAGGAACGGCGGACGGGGTTTCTGGTTGAAGTTGAAATCCGCGGTGAAGTTACCCAGGATCGACTCGTTCTCCCGGACGTCCGGCCGGGGATCCGGCCGGCCGTCGGTCTTGGGGTTGAGCCGGGCACCGCCGAGGAAGTCGTCCTCGATGAACTTCAGGTAGGCGTCGCTGGTGAGCGTCTGGGTGTCGATGAAGCCCTTCTTGGCGTAGGGGGAGATGACCAGGGACGGCACCCGCAGGCCGTAGCCGTTCTGGTCCACCTGCGGTGGGACGACGTTGTCGTAGAAGCCACCCCAGTCATCCCAGGCCAGGAAGATCGCGGTGGAGTCCCAGTTCGGGCTCTTCATCACGGCGTTGATCAGCGAGGTGACGTAGGCCTGGCCCTGGTGCACGCTGGCCGGCGGGTGCTCGCTGTCCGGCTGGGAGGGGGCGATCCAGCTGACGGCGGGCAGCGTGCCGGTCTTGGCCGCGTGGTAGAAGCCCGGCAGGCTCTGGATGTTGTTGAGCTGGTGATCCTGCTGGACGTCGCCGAACAGCGGCAGCGGGTTCCAGATGCCCGGCGTCTTCGCGCTCTGCGCGGTGGGCGGGCAGGTCAGGGCGCTGTCGTTCGCGCAGTCGGGCTGGGTGCCGGTCTGCACGTAGTAGGCCCAGCTCACGTGCCTGGCGTAGAGCAGCCAGGTGATGTCGGTCCAGGCCAGGTCGACCCTGGTCTGGCCGGTGGTGACCTCCTTGTGCACCAGCTTGTTGAACTGTGTGACCCCGTAGGGGCCGACGATGTCGTTCACGCAGCTCATCGGCGAGCGGTTTCTGCATCGGGCCGACCAGGCGGACATCATGTACAGGTGGTCGGGTTCCGACCAGGATTTGACCGGCTCGAACATGCGGTCGTCGAGGACGAAGTTCTTGGCGTAGGCCCAGTAGTTGGGGATCTCCGCGCCGGTGTGGTAGCCCATCACATCGGGGAGCTTTCCCGTGCCGAGCTGGCAGGCCGGATCCTGAACCGCCGCGCAGGTGTGCTTGGCCGCGTCCCGCGACTGGATGAACCCGTCCATCTTCCCGCCGTCGACATCGGCCAGGGCCTCGGCCACTCCGTGCGGGCCACCGCCGTCGATGTCGTTCTTGTCGTGGTAGGGGCGGACGCAGGGGCCCTTGGGGTTCGGATCGCAGGCCGTGGGCACCCCGTTTTTCATCGGGATGCCGTCCACCCCGGGATAGGTGCCGAAGTAGTTGTCGAACGACCGGTTCTCCTGCATGATCACGATCACATGTTTGATCTTGTGAATCCCCGCCGGAACCAGGTACGAACCGGTCACCCCTCCGGACGCCCGCTCCGGCCCGGATTTGGACGGCGATGAGGTACACGCGGCCAGCAGCCCGGCAACCACCAGGCCAGTCGTGGCGATCCCGATCGTGCCACGGTGCCAATGCGCCGATTTCATACAGGACATCCTCTATGCCAACGATGAGAGCCCGGGAAGCACTCTGCCCGCACTCTATGAGCGGGTCCTGGGAAAATCCTGAGCCCGTACGGCGAAGGGCGCGGCTGTTACCCGGTTCATGCTGGATTCCGGGCCGGCCGGCTGGGCCGGGACGCTTCACATGTCGAGCACGATGTCGGTGCCGGGCCTGGCACAGCAGATGAGCACCTCTCCGCCGGGCGGCGGCTCCAGCGGAGCCGGGGAGTAGCTGACGTCGCCCGAGAGCAGCGCGGTGGAGCAGGTGTGGCAGACGCCGGACCGGCAACTCCAGCGGGTGGGGACGTCGCAGGCGTCGGCGAGGTCGAGCACGCTGCGCCGGCCCTCGCCGAACGGGGCGGAGATGCCGCTGCGGGCGAAGGTGACCAGCGGGCCGGTCCCGGGCGGCCCCGGTGGCTGATGCGGCGGGCGGCGGGTTTGCCCGGTGAGGCCGGGGTTGACCGGTGCCTTCGCGCCGAACAGTTCGGTGTGGATGCGGGCCGGGCCGAGACCGGCCGCCGTGAGGGCGTCCCGCATGTCTTCCATGAAGGCGGGCGGCCCGCAGATGTAGGCGCTGGCGCCGGCCGGGAGGGCCAGGGCGGCCAGCCTGCCCTTGCTCAGCCGCCCGGCGGCGGCGTGGCTGCGGTCTCGTTCCGCTGCGGTGGCAGCACTGTAGAAGACGTGCTCGTGGGCGTGCGGCAGCGAGGCGAGCAGGGCGTGCACCTCGGCCGCCAGCGGATGCTCCTGCGGGCGGCGGGCGCCGTGGATCCACCAGATGTCCCGCCCGCTGCGGGCGGCCGCCAGCTCGTGCAGCATGGACAGGACCGGGGTGACCCCGATGCCGGCCGAGATGAGGAGCACGGGGCCAGCATCAGTGCCGAGGATGAAGTCGCCGCGCGGGGCCGCCACGTCGAGGACCGCTCCCGGGCGGATGGCGCGGTTCAGGTAGCCGCTGGCAGTTCCGTACGGTTCACGCTTGACGCTGATCCGGTAGGTGCCGCCCGCCGGTGCGCCGGACAGCGAGTAGCTGCGAACCGGGGCGGGCTGGCCGGCGCCGGTGACCCGCAGCGTCAGGTACTGGCCGCCCCGGGCGGCCGGCAGCCGGGCCCCGTCATCGGCGAGGTAGATCGAGGACACCGTCGCGCTCTCCGGCACCACCCTGGTCACCCGCAGCGGCCGGAACCCGGCCCAGCCCGGCTCGGCGGCGGGGCTCTGCTCCGCCCCGGCTTCGAGCAGCTCGCGGAACGACTGCTGCCAGCCGGGGCTCAGCGCTGGGATCCGGGTAGCGATGCGGAGCTTGGCGCGGTCCCGGCCGGGCAGATAGAGCAGCGCGTCGGTGTCGGCCACGCTCAGCGCGCCGGGGCCGGTCCTGGTCTTGACGATCTGGTCACCGGCCTGGATCCGGCCTTCGGCGATCACCCGCATGTAGAAGCCGGGGCGGTGGTGGCTGACCAGCAGTGCGGGCAGCTCCGGCTCGCCAAGACGCAGGCCGACCCGGTAGCAGGTCACCCGGGGCTGGGTGACCTCGAACTCCGCCTCGCCGATGCGGTACCGGTCGCCGATGCAGACCTCATCGTCGGCCAGGCCGTCCACCGTAAGGTTTTCCCCGAACGCCCCGTAGCCGAGATCGTCGCGCCCGAAAAACTCCTGCCAGTGCTGGTGGGACTGGATCTGGTAGACCAGCACGGCCCGTTGCTCACCGCCATGCCCGTTGGTGTCGCCCTGGCCGTCGCCGTCGATGTTGAGCCGCCGGGCCATCACCGGGCCGTCGGCCGGCTGTTTCCAGATGCCGGTATGGACGGTCCTGCCCTGCCAGGCCACGTTGCGCGGCAACCCTACGTTCACCGACAGCAGGACCGGCATCGGGAGCTTCCTAACCCTTACAAGGAATTTTGACGGTTCACAGTGGGACTAGGTGCGAAGCTATAACCTCCCAGGCCGTCGTGCGCGGCGGGCGACCGCCTGCGCCCACTCCAGCGCGGTCACCGCACCCACGGCAGAAGACCGGGACCTGGCGGGGTGCGGTCCTGCGGCGGTTCGGCCCGGTAGGGTGATGGTTTCATGCCGAACCGTACCGTGCGGCTGACCGGCTGGGGCCGGGTCGCGCCGTCAGTAGCCGAGCTGGCCGAACCCGGCAGCGTGCCCGACCTGACCAGGCTGCTGCAGACCGCGGGCCACTCCCGCAACGTGATCGCCCGCGGGCTGGGCCGCAGCTACAACAACGCCGCGCAGTGCGCGGGCGGTGTGGTGGTCTCGACCGCCCGGATGAACCGGATCATCGAGCTGGACCCTTCCACCGGCCTGGCCACCTGCGAGCCCGGCGTCAGCCTCGAGCAGCTGATGGTGGCGGGCCTGCCGGGCGGGTGGTTCGTGCCGGTGTCTCCCGGCACCCGGCAGGTCACCGTCGGGGGTGCCATCGCCGCCGACGTCCACGGCAAGAACCATCACGTGGCCGGCAGCTTCGCCCGGCACGTGCCATCGTTCGACCTGCTGCTGCCCAGCGGCGAACTTCGCACGGTAACCCCGCAGGGCGACCCGTCGCTGTTCTGGGCGACGGCCGGTGGCATGGGCCTGACCGGAATCATCGTCCGGGCCACGGTGCGGCTGAAGCGGGTGGCCACCTCGCGGATCCGGGTCGAGACCGTCCGGACCACCGACATCGATCAGACCATGGCCGTGCTGGCCGAGCACGACCGCAGCTACGGGTACACGGTCGCCTGGTCAGACAGCCTGGCCCGCGGCGCCAGCCTGGGCCGGTCGGTGGTGACCAGCGGCGACTTCGCCGAGGTGGCCGACCTGCCACCGGCCGCCCGGTCCGGCCCGTTCGCGTTCCAGCCCAGGGCCCGGGTGGGTGTGCCCGTCACGTTCCCGCCCGGGCTGATGAACCGTTACACGGTGGCACTGGCCAACGAGGCCCTGTACCGCAGAGCGCCGCGGCACCGCAGCGGGGAACTGCAGACCATCGGCCAGTTCTTCCACCCGCTGGATGCGGTCAGGGACTGGAACCGCGTCTACGGCCCCGGCGGCTTCCGGCAGTACCAGTACGTTCTGCCGTTCGGCCAGGAGGCCGCGGTACGCCGCTCGTACGAACTGGTCAGCAGCGCCCGCGCCCCCTCGTTCGTGACCGTGCTCAAGCGGTTCGGCGAGGGTGACCCGGGGCTGCTCTCCTTCCCCTTGGCGGGCTGGACGCTCGCGCTCGACTTTCCCGCCCGCACTCCCGGCCTGGCCGGGCTGCTCGACCGGCTGGACCAGCTCGTGGCCGAGGCCGGCGGCCGCGTCTACCTGGCCAAAGACTCGCGGGTGCCGGCCGCCATGCTCGCCCGGATGTACCCGCGGCTGGAGGAATTCAGGAAGCTGCGGGCCGAACTGGACCCCGGCCACATCCTGGCCTCAGACCTGTCCCGCCGCCTCGATCTGTAGCCAGCGGCAGCCTCGTCAGCACCGGGGATCGATATGGATCTTCGGCCCGGCCCCGGCCCCGGCCGGGCGCTGCCCGGCCAGAACGCTGCCGGCCTGGTCAAGCCCGGTGGTCGCCGCCACCAGCGGCCGCGGATCCAGCTCGCCCGCCGCATAGGCGGCGATGGCCGCACCCAGCCCCGGTGACGCGGACAGGATCCCCACCGCCGTCACATCCTTCAGCGCCAGGGTCCGGGTGTCGATGGTGCTCGGCTGTCCGGCCAGCCCGATGTAGACAACGCGCCCGGCCGGTTCCACCAGCTCCAGTGCCCGCGCCGGAAGGCCCGCGGCATTGGATGCGTCCACGACCGCGTCATACGGCAGATCTGGCAGCTCGTCCTCCCGCCACGCATCGAACCCAAGGCCACGCGCGAACTCCAGCGATTCCCCGGTGACGCCGAGCAGGTGCACCTCGGCCCCGGCCGCTCGCGCGAACATCGCCACGAGCAGCCCGATGGTCCCGGGCCCCAGCACGAGCAGCCGGTCCCCGGGACCGGCCCCGGCGGCATGGGCCGCCCGCCAGGCGTTGCCGCCGGGCTCGGCCAGCGCGCCCAGGGTCGCATCGACGCTGTCCGGCAGGGCGTGCAGCGAGCTGGCCGGGACCGCGAGCTGCTGGGCCAGCGCTCCGTGGCGGCCGCCCCGGATGCCGACCTCCTGCCGGTGCTCGCACACGTGCTGATGACCGCGCCGGCAACGCCGGCACGTGCCGTCGCCGAGCATGGTGTCCCCGGTGACCCGCCGCCCGGCCCAGGACCCGTCTACGCCTGCGCCGAGCGCGGACACCCGGCCCGCCCACTCGTGCCCCAGCCGGATCGGGTACCTGGCGCGGCCCTGCTGCAGGTAGGCCATCTCGCCGGTGAAGAACTCGACGTCGGTGCCGCACACACCGACCCGCTCCACGTCGACGACCACCTCACCGGCCGCCGCTACCGGAGCCGGGACCTCCTGGACCGAACCCTGCTCAGGCCCGGTCAGCACATATGCCCGCACAGTGGCATGCCTATCAGGTGCGACAGTGGAGGCAGACACCAAGGAGGTCCCAGTGGCGGAGCAGCGCAGCGCCCAGTGGTACGGCGGCACCGATCGCAATGCTTACATCCACCGTGCCTGGATGCGCCGTGGGCTGCCCGCCTACGCCTTCGACGGGCGGCCGCACATCGCGATCGCGAACACCGCCTCCGACCTCACCCCGTGCAACGCGCACTTCACCGAGGTCGCCGAGAGTGTCAAGCAGGGCGTCTACGAGGCCGGCGGCATCCCGCTGAACCTGCCGGTGGTCTCCCTGGGGGAGACGCTGGTCCGGCCGACCGCGATGCTCTGGCGCAACATGGCCGCGATGGCCGCCGAGGAGATGCTGCGCGCCAACCCGGTGGATGGCGCCGTGCTGCTCGGCGGCTGCGACAAGACGATTCCCGCGCTGCTGATGGCGGCGGCGTCGGTGGACCTGCCGGCCATCGTGGTGCCCGGCGGCCCGATGCTCACCGGCACCTTCCGCGGCCAGCCGCTGGGCTGCGGCACCGACGTGTGGCGGCTGTCCGAGGAAGTGCGCGCGGGAACGCTGGCGCCGGCCCAGTTCACCCGGTCCGAATCGTCGATGATCCGCAGCCGCGGCCACTGCAACACCATGGGCACCGCCTCGACCATGGGCCTGCTCGCCGAGGCGCTCGGCATGGTGCTGCCGGGCCTGGCCGGGACGCCTGCCCCGGACAGCCGCCTGCTCGAAGGCGCCCACGCCAGCGGGCGGCTGGCCGTGGAGATGACCGCGCAGCAGCGCACGCCGTCCCGGCTGCTCTCCCGCGGGTCGTTCCTCAACGCCATCGTCACCCTGGCCGCGATCGGCGGGTCCACCAACGCCGTCATCCACCTGCTGGCCATCGCCGGGCGGCTGGGGATCGAGCTGAGCCAGGACGACTTCGACCGCACCGGCTCGAACGTGCCGCTGCTTGCCGACATTCAGCCCGCCGGGCGGTACCTGATGGAGGACTTCTTCCGGGCGGGTGGGCTGCACGCGGTGCTCGGCCAGGTGCGCGACCTGCTCGACCCGGCCGCGCTCACCGTGACCGGCCGGCCGCTGGCCGAGCATCTCACCGAGACCAGCATCTGGGACCACGAGGTCATCCGGCCCCGCGAGCAGCCGCTGCGGCCCAGCGCCGGCATCGCGGTCCTGTACGGCAACCTCGCCCCGGACGGCGCGATCATCAAGCCAGCCGCCGCCTCGCCGGCCCTCCTGACGCACCGGGGCCGCGCGGTGGTGTTCGACTCGGTGGAGGACATGCGGGCCCGGATCGATGACCCGGATCTCGACGTCGACGCCGATTCGGTGCTGATCCTGCGCGGCTGCGGCCCCAGGGGATATCCGGGCATGCCCGAGGTGGCGAACCTTCCGCTCCCGGCCAGACTGCTCCGTAATGGAGTTCGGGATATGGTCCGAATCTGCGACGGCCGGATGAGCGGCACAGCTTACGGCACGGTCGTCCTGCATGTCAGCCCGGAAGCCGCCGCGGGCGGGCCGCTCGCCCTGGTCCGCTCGGGGGACACAGTTCTGCTGGACGTTCCAGGCCGGCGTCTCGACCTGGACGTGCCCGCCGCCGAGCTCGCCCGGCGCACCCCGGACGAACGCACCGTGGCCGGCTACGCCAGGCCCACCCGGGGCTGGGAACAGCTTTACGTGCGCACGGTTCAGCAGGCGAACACCGGCGCCGACCTCGACTTCCTCGTCGGTTCCAGCGGCCCGGAGGTCACCCGCGAGTCACACTGACCCGGCAGACGGGGACCGAGGAGGGAGAGGCGTGGTGGTCGATCCGGGTTTTGACCGCCACCTGAGGGTGTCGATCCGGGGTTTGACCGCCACCTTGAGGGTGTCGAGTGGTGGTCGATCCG
>Ga0209167_10001082_pt1 | contig 16851 bp, 12 predicted proteins | sample Coa_R1_9_FD_187154 | JGI IMG/M metagenome (GOLD analysis project Ga0209167, IMG submission 187154) | Surface soil microbial communities from Centralia Pennsylvania, which are recovering from an underground coalmine fire - Coalmine... | ecosystem: Environmental > Terrestrial > Soil >... | reverse complement strand
CGGCGAGCGCAACCATCCGGAACTCTGGACGCGTTTTGCGCAGGCTTTCGGCGTCACCCGTGACGAGCTGTCGAAGAGCGCCCCGCTCCCGACGACGGAGAATCTGGTCGAGACGTTCTATCGCCTCAGCCGCAACACGCCGATCGCCGCTGGGCTCGCGGCGCTCTACGCTTACGAATCGCAGATGCCGACGATCGCAGACGCCAAAATCGACGGGCTCAGGCGCTTTTACGGCGTTACCGACGAGGATGCGTATTCATTCTTCAGCGTCCATCGCGAGGCCGACGCCGATCATGCGCGGACCGGGGGCGCGTTGATCGAAAAGTTGGTCGAAACTTCGAACGATCGTGACGCCGTTATCGCGGCGGCGAGAGCAGCCGTCGATGCCCTCTGGACGATGCTCGACGGCATCCATCGGGGATGACCCTCGCGGCGGTTGCGCCTGAGGTCAAGTCGGCGCTAGTAGAGAGGCAAGCGTGACCGAGACGAATCGCTAACGGTTTGGCGGCGCGCATTGTTTAGGAGGCAATCACGATGGCCGATGACACCCTGATTTCAGCCGATTCCCATTTTGTCGAACCGCCCACGATGTGGGCCGAGCGCGTCGATAAACAATTCCGCGATCGCGCGCCCCATACGGTCAAAGGACTCAACGGCCGCGACGGCGAATGGTTCGTCTGCGAGAATATCACGCCGATGGCGGTGGCTGGGTTTTTCGGCGCCGGCGTACCCTCGCCGGATTTGCCGGCGCACAATAAAAAAACTTTTGACGAAGCGCCGAAGAGCGTCTGGGACGCGGCCTATCGGATCGCCGATCAGGATCGCGACGGCGTGCGCGCCGAAGTCATCTACACCTCGATGGGGATGCCGCTGTTCGGACTCGACGATGCCGGGCTACGCGCGGCTCTGTTCCGCGCCTTCAACGACTGGGCCTGCGAGTATTGCAGTCACGATCTCAAGCGACTGGTCCCGCTCGGGCTGATCACGCTCGAGGATATCCCGGGCGCAGTCGCGGAACTCGGCCGGATCGCCAAAAAGGGGATGCGCGGCGCGATGATCTGGGCGGAGCCGCCGAGCGACAAGCCCTATAGCGATCCCGCCTACGAGCCTTTTTGGGCGGCTGCAGCCGACCTCAACATGCCGCTCTCGCTGCACATCCTGACGGCGCGCGGCGGCACCGGCGCGAATCCGACGGCGGGCGGCAATTTCTTGCTCTCGCTCGCCAATCTGCATCATCAGATCGAGCGTTCGATCTCCGTTTTGGTCTTTGGCGGCGTTCTCGATAAATTTCCCAAGCTGCGGATCGTCTCGGCCGAGAACGACGTCGGCTGGATGGCCTATTTCATGTACCGGCTCGATACCGTGCAGAACCGCCTCGGCGCGCTTGGCGGACTCAAGTTGCCGCTGCGCGCGAGCGAGTACATCAAGCGGCAGGTATTTGCGACCTTCATCGCGGACCCGGTCTTCATCGATTCACTCCATCGCTACGGCGCCGACAACATCATGTGGTCGTCGGATTATCCGCACACAGCGGCGACCTTCCCGCGTTCGCGCGAGATCGTCGCGAAGCGATTCGGTACGCTGCCGCCGGAGCAGCTCTCGAAGATCGTCCGCGGCACAGCGGAGCGGGTGTACGGCCTGGGCTGACGCTCCCACGCGCGCAGCTGCCGCTGCGCGTACGCATATAGCGGGTCGGCACCTTCGACTCCCCTTTGTCATTCCCGGGCGTGGCTGCCGCGCGAGGAATCCCGGAGCGGTGTCTGGGGTCATCCTCCTCAGCCTGCATAGCGGGTTGCAACGTTTCGGCGCGATCTATAGCTTCGTTAGCTTGCCGCGGAACGCGGCAGCTTCGCGTCGCGGTGGGCAGGTAGCTCAGTCGGTAGAGCAGAAGACTGAAAATCTTCGTGTCGGCAGTTCGATTCTGCCCCTGCCCACCAGATAACACTGACCACTTAAATATAGGACCCCCCGGGACTCGCTGAGCAGTCCCGGGGGCCCTTATCGACGTGCTCGCTGGACTTCAATCAGTAGGTAACTGAACCCGATTCAGTGAATTGTTCGGCGCCGAAGATGCCCAACTCGCCCGGTGGAGTGCCGGGTGCGGCGAGCACCGCATTCGTAAAAGTAATAGTGATGGTGCCCGTCGCTGCCGCGAACTTTCCGCTTCCGGCGGTAACCGTGTACGTCAGCGCGCCACCCTGCGAACCGGTCGTGAGGCTAGCGCAAAAAGTGTCCGACGACGACGGCGTCGCCAGCAGAAAAACTTGTCCCTTGGCGAAGGTCGTCACCGCGTTCGACTGAACCAGAGTGTATTCGACGCCCGCAGTTGTGTCGGGCGCCGTGCAAGTGGTCGTCGTCGGCGACCATTCCGCAACGGTCTGACCTGTGTACGAGCCGCCCACGTTGTCTTTGCCGGAGTACGTTACGATGTCCGCGTCAGCGAGGCCGTCATAGCTGAAGACGGCAAAGGTAAATGATCCGTTGCCGGAGCCTTTGACAGTCTTCACGGTTTTCGCGGACGCCGAAGAAACCGCGAATATCGCTACCATCATTCCTGCTACGAGTGCGTAGCTCAGTCGTCCAACCCCTGTTTTCATACTCTCCTCCGTGGAATGGCTAGTGCAGCAAACGGCTGCTGCGGACCTGCATTCATTCGCGCTGACATTTAGATTCATCCGGATTGAATGCTGTTGGCGAAGCATCCTATAGATTGGCGTGGGAGTGCGCAAGCCGGTCGTGCTTCGGAAAGAGAAGCACTGCGCCGACGACTTGAAATCGTAATCAAAGCTAAAAATGCTCGTTCGGATAACGCCCAAGTCCGCGCTTGGACCGGACGGCGAAACAGTGACTGAAAACGTTCTCTGGACGCGATTTCTGCCCGCGAGACCTGGAATGCTAGAATGCCGTTCATGCTGTCGTTGGCGCGCGGACGCGAGGGGGTCTTCAAACTGGTCTCGGGCTATCGGCCCGAGGGCGACCAGCCGGCGGCGATCGAGGCGCTCGCACGCAACGTCACCGATGGCGTGAAGCAGCAGGTGCTGCTCGGCGTCACCGGATCGGGCAAGACCTTCACGATGGCGAACGTGGTCGCGCAGGTGAACCGGCCCACGCTCGTGATGGCGCCGAACAAAACCCTCGCCGCCCAACTCTACAACGAGTTCAAGAGCCTCTTTCCAGAGAACGCGGTCCGCTACTTCGTCTCCTACTACGACTACTACCAGCCCGAGGCCTACGTCCCCTCGACCGACACCTTTATCGAGAAGGACGCGAGCATCAACGACGAAATCGACAAACTCCGCCACTCCGCGACCAAAGCGCTGCTCGAGCGCAACGACGTCCTGATCGTGGCGTCGGTCTCATGCATCTACGGGCTGGGCGAGCCGGAAGTCTATTTCGAGATGCTGGTGTTCCTCGAAGAGGGACAGACGCTCGATCGCGATCGGGTGTTGCGCAAGCTGGTCGAAATCCAGTATCAGCGCAACGATTACGATTTCCATCGCGGGACCTTCCGCGTGCGCGGCGACACGGTCGAAATCTTTCCGGCCTACGAGGAGAGCCGCGCGGTGCGCGTCGAGTTCTTCGGCGACCAGGTCGAAGCGCTCTATGAGATCGATCCGCTGCGCGGCAAGGTGATTCGCAAGCTGCAGGCGGTCGCGATATATCCGGCCTCGCATTACGTGACGACCTCCGATCGGATGGAGATTGCGGTCCGCGATATCAAGGAAGAATTGCGCGAGCGGTTGGAATACTTCCGCCATGAGAATCGTCTGCTCGAAGCCCAGCGGCTCGAGCAGCGCACGCTCTATGATCTCGAACTACTGGCGGAGATGGGCTTCTGCCCCGGGATCGAGAACTACTCGCGCCATCTGACCGGGCGGGCGCCGGGTGAGCATCCCCCCACCCTGCTCGAATATTTTCCCAAGGACTATCTCTGCTTTGTCGACGAAAGCCATGTAACGATCCCGCAGATCGGCGGGATGTATCGCGGCGATCGTTCGCGCAAGAGCACGCTGGTCGAGTACGGATTCCGGCTGCCCTCGGCGCTCGACAATCGGCCGCTCAATTTCGAGGAATGGGAGGGGATGACCAATCAGGTCGTCCACGTCTCGGCGACACCCGGCGACTACGAACTCACCAAGTCAGGAGGCCTCGTCGTCGAGCAGCTCATCCGGCCGACTGGCCTCATCGATCCCGCGATCGAAGTGCGGCGTGCGGGCACGCAGGTAGACGATCTCCTCGACGAGATCCGCAAGCGGGTCGCGATGAACGAGCGCGTCCTCGCCACCTGCCTGACCAAGAAGATGGCCGAAGACCTGACCGACTACTATCACGATCTCGGCGTGCGGGTGCGCTATCTGCATTCGGATATCGAGACGATCGAGCGCGTCGAGATTATCCGCAGCCTGCGCAAAGGCGACTTCGACGTGCTGGTCGGGATCAATCTGTTGCGGGAGGGACTCGACCTACCCGAGGTTTCACTGGTCGCGATCCTCGACGCGGATAAAGAAGGCTATCTCCGCTCAGCCCGCTCATTGATTCAGACCATCGGGCGCGCCGCGCGCAACCTGAACGGCCGCGTCATCATGTACGCCGATACCGTCACGCGCTCGATGCGCAATGCGATCGACGAGACCGATCGGCGCCGGGCAAAACAGGTCGCCTACAACGAAGCCCACGGCATCACGCCCGCGACCATCGTCAAGGCGATCGACGCCTCGCTGGTCGAGATGTACTCGCCCGAATGGGCGGTCGTGCCCGAGATCGACGCCGCCGCGAAATCCCGCAACGACGACAAGTCGGTGCCGGCGCACGAATTGCCGGATCATATCAGCCGCCTGCGGCGCGAAATGATGGACGCGGCCGAGAAGCTCGATTACGAACGCGCCGCCGAGCTGCGTGACCGGATCAAGCGGCTCGAACGCCAGGTCTTCGGGATGGACGCGCCACCTCCTCCGCCCGCTCAGCCCCCCGGAAGCGCTCGTTCGAAAGTCGATGGCAAGTCCGGCCGCGTGGAAAACGCTGTCGGACCGCGCCGACCGGGTCGCGGCCGTACACGGCAAAATACCCCGACACCACCGCGAGCAGGTCGTCTCAAGCTGACGCCGGACCATTGAGCTAACGCCAGATCGTTAGTTTCCCTCGCCCTCCTCAGCTCACCGGGCCTCCTGCTCGGGTTTTGATTCAATCTGGGACACTTTCTCTCTTGAGTCAGTAGCCCAGAGCTAGTATCGTTACCAGCTACCAGAACATGTCAGTGACAAACATAGGAATAACAAACAATGAGCCGCCCAAGACGGAGCATCGATTCCTAGGCTTTTATCGGCGCATCGTCGAGGGCGTCGCCTACTACGTCTATCGATGCGTTTGTGGGTACACGGAGGGCGTACCGCTCCATGGCGGTCCCGGGCGACCGCTCGATCGGCAATTCTGTCTTCGTCCTGACGCGCGCAACGTCGCGAGGCATCGTGATCTGGAGCGGGCTCACGAAGTGAACTGAATCTTTGACAGATTGCGCCCTACGCGCTGCGCCCCCGGACTCGCCCCCGCTCGGCACGCCCTACGACCTCGCAATGCACCCCTAACTAGAATCTTGACGCAGCTCGCAGACTCGCCTGCTCGCTCCGCGCGGCACCTTACATTTACCGCGCGTCGCAGACTCCGCCGCCCCCCGGCTCCACTAGTGTTCAGTTTTTCTCGAAGCTAGGGCCGGACCACATCGCAGGCACGTCGAACGAGAGGTTCGCAAGCGCGTTGCCGCGCGCGACGAAGCCGCCGTCGACCACCATCGCGGTTCCCGTCACCCATTCGGCGTCGTCGCTGGCGAGATACAGGGCCATCCCAGCGATATCGTTGCCCGCGCCGGCACGAGCCAGCGGTTGCATGACTTCGAGAATTTGGCGAGCCACCGGCTCGCCGCCAGGGATATGCTTCTGGAGCAAAGGGGTGTTGATCCCGCCCGGACAGATGCAGTTGACGCGGATACGATCCTTGCCCAGCTCGACCGCCGCGCACTTGGTCAGATGGATCACCCCGGCTTTGGCCACGCTGTAAACCAGCGGTCCGGCCTGACCGAGAATTCCGGCGATAGAGGCGGTCGAGATAATTGAGCCGCCGCCCGCCTGGCGCATCGCCGGGATCGAGTGCTTGATCCCAAGGAAGACGCTGCGCAGCAGGACCGCAAAAGTCCGATCCCAATTCTCGACGGTGGTATCTTCCAAGCGTCCCAGCGCGCCGCCGAGACCGGCGTTGTTGAAGGTAATATCGAGCCGGCCGAATTCGCTCAGTGCACGCGCGATCGCAGCCTGGATGGCGGCCTCGTTGGAGACGTCGGTCTTTTGAAAAACCGCGCGACCGCCATTTTCGCGACATTGACGTACTGCGGCTTCTCCACCCTCCTCATTGAGGTCCGCGATCACGATGGCCGCGCCTTCACCGGCAAAACGGATCGCGGTCGCGCGGCCCATCCCGCTCGCCGCGCCCGTAATCACGGCGACCTTATTCTCGAGTCTGCCCATCGAAATTGCTCCTCAAGTCTTTCGAGAAAGTCCAGCCTTGCCCGGCGCAATCTCAAATGATGGGCCCATAAAGTCGGTGTTCGCGGTCCAGTCATCAGGCGAGAGCGCACCGAAGTTATGCGCGCGCGCCATAAAGCCGCCATCCACGAGCATCGAGGTCCCAGTGATCCATTCCGACTCGTCGCTGGCGAGGAACAGCGCCATGTTCGCAATGTCATCGGGCTGGCCTGCGCGCGTGATCGGCTGAGTTCGCGCCAACGCGGCTTCGCCGCGCTCAGTGCGCTCGCCGGCGATCGCGGTGTGGATGCCGCCCGGACAGATACAGTTGACGCGAATTTTATCGCGCGCCAACTCGACGGCGGCGCATTGAGTGAGGCTGATCACGCCGGCTTTGGCGGCGCTGTAGATTGTCGGGCCAAAGCCACCGCGCATTCCGGCGATCGAGGCCGTCGAGATGATCGAGCCGCCGCCCGCTTTGCGCATCGCTGGGATGGCGTGCTTGATTCCGAAGAAAACCCCGCGCAGCAAAACTGCGTGGGTGCGATCCCAGCTTTCGGCCGTGATCCCCTCGAGGGGTCCCAGGGCGCCGACGAATCCGGCATTGTTGAAGATGACGTCGAGGCGGCCGAATTCCTTGACCGCACGAGCAATCAGCGCCTCGACCTCCGCCTCGGCGGAAACGTCGGCCTTCTGGAAGACCGCCCGTCCGCCGTTCTCGCGACATCCGCGTACCGTCGCCTCGCCGCCGGTCTGATTGAGGTCCGCAACGACCACCGCGGCTCCCTCTCCGGCAAAACGCAATGCGGTGCCTTGGCCAATACCGCTGGCGGCGCCGGTAATAATCGCCACTTTGTTATCGAGTCTGCCCATCGCGTTATTCTCCTGAACCGCAGCCCCTGATTGTGAAGATTCAATAGCAGCGACGCTTCTTAGCTTCCAGAGACCTAACATCTGTCCTAAAACGAGGTGATATACTTATTGCGATGGCGAGGGGTGGATCACAAGGCCGTCGGCAGGCAGCCGCGACGCTCCGCTCGCTGACGGCGCTGCGCGGCGGAGTGGCGGAGGCGGCGGATGCCGCCTCCGCCCTGACTGAGACCACCACCAGTGGGGACGCCGCGCCGCTAAGCGGCGCGGCGTCCCCACTGGTCCCCGCCCCGGAGCACCTCGGCCCGCGCTACGACTCGCTGATCGCGTATGAGCGGGCGGCGGCTTCGCCGCCGCCCGCTCATACGCTCGAGGCCGAAGCGGACGATCACAAAGATCACGACGAGTTTGGCGACAAGCTCGATACCGTCTCGACCGACCCGGGCGTTTATCTGCTCAAGGATCGTAACGGCAAGGTACTCTACGTCGGCAAGGCCAAGTCCCTGCGCTCGCGCGTCCGGTCCTACTTTCGCGATGGCGGCGACGGACGTTTTCAAGTCCGCTTCCTGATGCGGCGCGTACACGACTTCGACACGCTGGTGGCGCGCAGTGAAAAAGAAGCGCTGATCCTCGAAAACAATCTGATCAAGCAGTACAAGCCGCGCTACAATATCCGGCTCAAGGACGACAAGTCTTATCTCAGCGCGAAGGTCACGAATCACGCGTGGCCGCGGATTTCCGTCACACGCCGTATCGTGAAAGATGGCGGCCGCTATCTCGGACCGTTCGGATCGGCCGACGGGCTACGCGAGACCATCGACGTCATTCGCAAGGTCTTTCCGCTGCGCACCTGCTCTGACAGCGTGTTCCGTAACCGCGCGCGACCCTGTATCGAGTATCAGATCAAGCGCTGCCTGGGTCCCTGCTGCCTGCCGGTAGACCGTGAGGAGTATGGACGACATCTCCATGCCGCCGAGATGCTGCTCGAGGGCAAGAATCTCGAATTGCTCAAAGAGATGCGCGAGCGGATGCGCCTCCACGCCGACCTGCTCGAATTCGAGGAAGCGGCGCGCCTGCGTGATCGCGTGCGCGCAATCGAAAAGACCGTCGAGCGCCAGACCGTGCTCCATCATTGGGGCGGTGATCAGGACGTCTTCGGGCTCTATCGGCAGGGCGGCTTCATCGAAGCGATCGTGCTGATGGTGCGCAACGGCAAGCTCACCAGCACCCGCAGTTGGAGTTTTCAGGACCTGGAATTTCCTGAAGAGGAAGTCCTGGCCGATTTGCTGACCCAGTTCTATGCCGGCGCGCGCATGTTACCCGATGAAGTGATCCTGCCGGTCGAGCTCGACGATGCCGCCGTGCGCGCCGAGCTGCTCACTGAGCGGCGCGGACGAAAAGTCGAAGTTTTCGTGCCGCAACGCGGCGACAAGGTGCGGCTGCTCGAGATGGCGACCCAGAACGCGCGTCAGAGCTTCGCCTCGCGCCGCGACAACGAGAACACGCGCGAGAAGATGCTCGACGAACTGCGCACGAAGCTGCATCTGCGCAGCACCCCGAAACGCATCGAGTGTTACGACATTTCAAATTTGCAGGGCTCGATGGTGGTCGGGTCGCAGGCCACCTTCGACGAAGGCGAGCCGCGCAAGGAACTCTACCGGCGCTACCGGATTCGCACGGTCGTGGGACAGGACGATTTTGCCAGCCTCTACGAAGTCCTCGGACGCCGGCTGCGGCGCGCCGTCGAGGAGCATGAGTTTCCCGATTTATGGGTGATCGACGGCGGCAAAGGACAACTCAACGTTGCGCTCGAAGTGCTCAAGGAGCACAACCTCAGCGATCAATTCGACGTCATCTCGTTGGCCAAGCAGCATGTTTTGAATGATCGGCGCGAACGTGCGGTGCAGAAATCCGACGAGCGGGTATTTATCCCGAATCGCAAAGATCCGATCGTTCTGCCGAAGAACTCGACTGCGCTCTTTTTGCTCGTGCGCATCCGCGACGAAGCTCATCGCTTCGCGATTACCTACAATCGTGAACTGCGCCGGCGGGCGCGGCTGCGTTCGGTGCTCGACGACATCGAAGGGATCGGCCCGGTGCGCCGGCGCTCGCTGTTGCGCCACTTCGGTAGTCTGCGGCGGATTCGCGAGGCGTCGATCGAACAACTCGCGCTGGTCAAGGGCGTCAACCACGAGTTGGCCGCGGAGATTCGCCGGCATCTTGAAACCATGAAGGTGCTGCTCGATCAGGAGGAGACCGTGGAACGTGAGGAGGATCGGATCGCGCAGGAATACCTCGACGCCGGCAACGGCCAGCTCGAACTAATCCCGCGCGAACCAGCTCTCGTGGTTTAGTCAGGTTCTGCCGATCCGCTAAGGACGGCATCGCGACTCGAAAGGGGGATTCGGGCCGATCGTCGCTGCGCAGTCACAGACTTCTCTTGCCGTAGCGGCGCCGCCGCCAAGCGCGTTGGCGCTTTCGCGATTGGTCCAACTCGCTGAAAGAGTTTCGCCGGCGATCACCGGGACACCGCCCCTTTATCTCGTTACAGTCGCGATCGTGCTGGGCGACGGCGCGGGGAATTCTCGCATTTTCTTTCCCTTATGGTCTGCCGTGACAGTCGCGATACTCGCGGCCCTCGCGTTCGTAGGAAAGCGGCGCGCGGCCGGGCTTGTACTCGCTCTCGTCGCGCTTGCCGCGTCCGCCACGATGGCCGTACGGCCTGTTCTCGCGCCGCTTGCTGGTCCTGCGACGCTCAAGCGGTTCACGGACGATTCCCGGGTTACGGTAGCGGGTTACCTGAGCCGCACGCCGGAGCGCGTCGCGGGCGAGCGCCACCTGCAGTATCTCGACCTTCAAGTCGAGCGCGCCGCGGCTGACCCATCTGCATTCGCACCCACGTCAGGGAGGGTCCGGATTACGGCGCCGGACGACGAAATATTTCATGTCGGTGACGAACTGCGCGTGACATCGCGAATCCGGTTTCCGCGTAACGACGGAAATCCGGGCGAGTTCGATTATCGCGGATGGCTGCTGCGCCAGGGGATTGGCGCCACGATGTACGCCGAACCACGCCGCAACGATCCCGAGCCGATCCAGGTTATCGGTCATCGCAGTTTTCCGATCGCCACTACGCTCGAAGCGATCCGCGAGCATATCGGCGGGTTTATCGACGCTAACCTTGAGTACCCGGAGAACGCCGAGATGCGCGCCCTGGTCATCGGTGACCGCAGCGGTATCCGCGACGATCTGCGCCAGCGTTTCGCGCTCACCGGCATGGCTCATCTGCTCGTGATCTCCGGCCTCCATCTGGGGTTTGTCGCGACCGCCACATTTTTTCTCACCCGGCTTCTGATGGGATTTTCCCCGGCTTTGATGGCGCGGGGCTACGCCAACAAGATCGCCGCCGCCGCGGCCGCGATCGCTGTTTGCGTATACGCCTCAATCGCGGGCCACCACGTCTCGACAATGCGTGCGCTGGTGATGGTGTTGAGCTATGCGTTTGCGATCATGCTCGACCGCTCGCGCGAGTTGGTTTCGAGTCTCGCGCTGGCGGCGTTGATCATCCTACTGGCCCTGCCCGCCTCGACCGCAGATATCGGCTTCCAGCTTTCTTTCGCGTCGGTTTTCGTCATCCTGCTGGGAATGCGGCGGTTCACGGCTTGGTGGCGCTGGCGCTATATGAATCCGCTCGCGCCGCGACGCGACCGCTCACGGCTCAACCTCGTCGGCGAAGTCGTCACAGGCTATATAGCGGTGTCGTTCTGGGCGCTGATCGGCACGGCGCCGTTGACCGCATTTTACTTCAATCAATTTTCGCTGATCGGACTGATCGCCAACGCCGTCGTTGTGCCGATTATGGGTTTCGGCGGCGTGGTCTTTGGACTGCTCGCCGCGGCCATGAGTTTCATCTCGATGCCGGTTGCCCGCGAGTTGCTCTGGATGGCGGGAAGACTCGCCGAAGCCGGCACCTTGCTGGCCGGCTGGTTCGAGGCATGGCCGCTGGGCTGGGCGCGGATCTTCACCCCGACTTCCCTCGAAGTGATTATCACGTACGCGTTCATCCTGCTGTGGCTGACCGCACCGCTCAAAGGCGCGGAAGTGCTTCGGCAATTGCGCCAGTCTAACATCGCCGTCGCCGCGAAAGTTCAGGACCCGCCGCGATGGCGAATCGCGATCGCCCTAATTTTCACCTTCGCCTTGATAGTCGATGCGGGTTGGTGGATCGATCAGCGCTTCTTCAATCGCGACCTGCGCATAACTTTTCTCTCGGTCGGGGAGGGAGACGCTGCGGTCGTGCGCTTTCCGGGTTCACGCGTGATGCTGATCGACGGCGGCGGTGCGGTTCGCAGCAGCTTCGATCCCGGGGAGCGCATCGTCGCGCCGTTTCTCTGGTCGCAGAAGATCATGCACGTCGATTATGTGACGCTGAGTCATCCTGATCGGGATCACTTCGGCGGCCTGCTATTCATCGCGCACAATTTTTCACCTGCTGAATTCTGGACCAGCGTCACGGACAGCCTCGACGACACTGAGTTGCTCAACGTAATGAGGGCGGCGGGTGCGCTTAACCGTGTCTGCAACTCGGCGTCGACGCCCCTGATAATCGGCGGTGCCGACGTCCGCTGTCTCGGACCGCTGGCCAACCACGCGGAGTTGAAACGCAATGATTCATCTATGGTGTTGCAACTGAAATATGGCCCGACGGTGGTGCTTTTCCCCGGCGACCTCGAAAGCAAGGGCGAGCATCAGTTGATCGCTTCCGGCGCCGATCTGCGCGCGACAATTTTGAAAGTGCCGCATCATGGCAGCCGCACCTCGTCGAGCGCCGCGTGGCTCGCTGCGGTCTATCCCGAACTGGCGGTGATTTCACTCGCTGCTCACAACCGCTTTCATTTTCCTGCGAGTGAGGTGCTGGACCGTTATCGCGCGGCGGACATCACGGTGCTGCGCACCGACGAGGATGGCGCGATTAGTGTGGACGCCAGCGCGGCTGCGCTTCACGTGTCGAGTTTGCGTGGCGGCATCGTGCCGCTGCCCGCGACTCATCACTAGCAACTCCCCTGCGTTCTGCCTGCCATCAACGAGCATCAAAGTAATGCCGCTTGAGCCAGGCGGGCGAGACGCCGAGCAGGAACAGCGATTTGATGGTCCACATCGTCAAGACGGTGCGAATTAATCCGCGCGACTGCCAGCGCCGGGCTGACGTAGTCACGCGCGCGCGTAGGCAGGCCAGGCGTCCGGCGCGGCGCAGGCGTCGGACCAAGGCCACGTCCTCGCAGATTTTGATATCGGGATAGCCGCCGAGCCGCTCGAAGACTTCGCGCCGGACGAAAATCGCCTGGTCGCCGGTCGCACTGCGCATCACCCGCGAGCGCCAATTGATCAATGTGCTCAGCAACCGATACGAGGGAGATGCCGCGTTCAGCCGAACGTCGAAACGCCCGCCCACGATCGCTGGATCATCGAGCGCCGCAGCGATCTGGCCGGCGAAATCCGTAGGCACGAGCGTATCCGCATGCACGAACGCAAGCACATCGCCGCGCGCGGCGGCGGCGCCGGCGTTCATCTGCCGCGCCCGCCCGCGCGGCGCGGTGATGACCGTATCGGCGAGCGTCCGCGCGATCGCGACGCTGTCGTCGTTACTACCGCCGTCGGCGACAATTATTTCGGCGACTGGCGCGCCGATGCGCAGCGCACGCAAGGTCGTAGCGATCGCGCGCTCCTCGTTGAGCATCGGCACTATCACCGCGAGCTTCACGTCAGGGACGCGGGTTGGGGGACAGCAAGAAAAGCCAGGCTGGCGAAAACCCCATACCCGATCCCAAAATTGTGATCGGAAAGAAAACAAGAAGGGCCAAAACAACTCTTTGCGTAAAAACAGTTATGCTTTCTTAAACCTCGTTTATCAGTTTGGCAGTAAAGGTGGCTGAGGTCTGCATACCAGAGTGGGCGGCTGCCCTCCGCTGGGGGGTGTAAATGCAGCCGTACCTGCAACCCGCCGGGCACTTCGGGGCTGGTACACAAATGGTGAGAACCTGGTCCCATACCTCGTTCAGTGGGCACTTTCCTACGGTAAAGCAAAACGACGATGAGGCAACGCCATTGGCAACTAATTGGACCGAGTAGGTGCCAGGCTCAATACCTTTGAGTAGCACGAACTCGGTGGTGCCAGGTGCCCCCGGCGCTATGCTTGTGGTGCTCCAATTATAACTCCTTGCATATTGGACAATTCCTGTGCTGCTGATGAATCGCACGAGTGGATAGTCCGTAGCCATTTGAGCATCATCGCCAAAGGACGCACCTTCCCATATCCCGTTCAACTGGGTTCCCACTAAGTGGTACGAACCATCTGAATTTATATTGATCGCGCTGATCTGCGGCTGGGCTTGCTGTAGAGGCGCGCCGTCCGGCTGATAAACATAAAGCGCAGGTTCGCTGGTGCAGCTAGGGCTATAGAGAATGGCCCCATCTGGCAAGTCGAGCATGTAGCTACCGTCGGTTGTGCCGCAGTCGCTCCAAGTTCCGTTGGGAGCGTGGATCTGGTTGAAGCTATTGCTCACAGAATCGTACTCGTAGAAGAAGTGCGGGTTCGATTTCGGGTTCGTGCTCGTCGGTTCTGCAGAAAGCGTCAGCAAAATCTTCCCGTTCATCAAGTTCGCACCTGGAGCATCGGGTGCCCCCAACGGAACCGGAGTACTGCCCGGTCCGGATGTAGGCAATATCAACGATGGTCCCGCAGCCCATGAACCCGGAGCGGTACCTCCGGGTCCTGGCTTATAGATTGCAGTAAAATCCGTCGCTCCAATGAAGATGGCGTTGCCATTGGAAGTAATAATGACGGCCCTTCTTCATTCCCGTTAGGATACGTACCACTGTACAGCATAACAGGTACGTTTGAGTCCGACACCCAAGAAGAGCCGACATAGCGCTCAGTCGTAGTAGCCTGGCTATCAAGCGCAAGAATGCTGCCATCAGCCAGCTTCACCCAAGTTGCCTCCCACATGTTGCACCCATGCTGGAGCTCTCCTGCAGGCATCCACTGATTAGCGACGGGATTGTAGATAAGGGTTGCGCCGTAGGATGCCGGGGCGACTGGCGCCATCAGGACAACCCCGGTTGGTAGTATCTCTGATACCATATCGAAAAAGGACTGAATCCCACCGCATGGAGTGGATAGCGACTGTCTCCGATGTCAAGCTGTGCCGATGGATCCGGCAGTCATGACCGCACCCCCCGCAGCGCGCGGAAACAATGTGAGCTGGGAACTGATTTGGGCGAGTTGAAGTCAGCGCCGGGCGCCAACGGAAGGCACGAGGTCGTCGAGAGCGTTGGTAAATGCTCACGTTCAGACACAATCGCACTGAAGGCCGATGTGTGGATCGGGAGGTTAACAACGCGTGTGCCTAGATCCGGGGAAGCGGGCGCATCGTTCATAAACGACCTGAAGAAAGCAGTAGCCAGAGTCTAGCCGCGCCGTCCAACAAGTTTCGGCTGTTCATCGAGGTTTGACAGCGCACCTCGATGCAGCGTAACAACGCATCACGCTCGCAGCTTGCATCAGAGGATAGGAACCATGGCAGCCGAGGCATCGACTCGATCGCAGATTATCGAAGTCGCCGAGATCGCATGGGAAACCATGATGCCCAACATCAAGGCGAAGATGCTCTGGACCGATACCGCGACCAAGCGCCGGGCGCAGCTCACGAGGTTCGAGCCGGGCGCATCGCTGCCGATGCATCGCCATGTCGGCGACGAGCTACTCTACGTGATTGAAGGATCGATCAGCGATGAATCTGGCGCCGTCGCGGCGGGCAGCGTCGGCTATCGCCCCAACGGATGTATCCACAGCGTCACGAGCAGAAATGGCGCGACCGTGTACGCTATTATCAGCGGTAACGTGGAACCCGCCAAAGAGATCGGCGCTGCACCTTCCTCGCAGACTATCGTGCTGAGCGACATCCAATGGACCGACTTTATGCCCGGCATACGCGCGAAGCATTTTTGGAGTGATCCAGCCACGAAGCGGCGCGCCATCTATGCCCGCTGGGAGCCGGGCGGGAAGCTGCCACGGCACAGGCATATCGGTGACGAGCTGCTCTTCATGATCGAAGGCTCGAACTTCGACGAATCGGGCGAGCTGCGGACCGGAAACCTGAGCTACAATGCAGACGGATGCACGCATACGGTGGTGAGCAAAAACGGCCACACTGCGCTGGCTTTCGTCACCGGCGATTTGGAGGTCCTCAAGTAGCATTTGGCTCGAACCCGATGCGTCCAGCTAAGTCGCCATGGTGTTCTTGGACCAACCGAGTCAGCGGGACCAGGCGGCGATTGGATTACGCGGTGGAGTTCGAACACGGCGCAAGATGGGCAGTGACTGTCTCCGATGTCAAGCTGTGCCGATGGATCCGGCAGTCATGACGCGCCGCCGCGTTGGGCGGAAAAGGGGAGGAGAGGGCCGCAAGTTCAGGGTTCCACGGCGTTCGTTGTCGGAGCACAGCATTGAGCATGACGAGGAATTTGCGCATGCATGCGGTGAGAGCGACCTTGGGTTTCTTGCCCGCCGCAATCAATCGCGCATAAAAGGCTCGCAACAGCGGATTGCGGCGAGTCGCGCCTAACGTGCACATGTAGAGCACCGCGCGGACCTGGGCGCGACCGCCCCAAATCGCGCGTGTGCCCTTGAGCTTCCCGCTGTCGTGATTGAATGGAGCCACTCCAACCAAAGCCGCGATCTTTCGCCGGCTGAGTGTGCCGGGCTCAGGTCGATGAGCCAACAGGGTGAGCACGGTCACGCTTCCGACCGCGGGCACGCCTCGAAGCAGTTGAGCTTTTTCGGACCACAACGGCGAGTTCCGAATTGCCTTCTCCAGAGCAACATCGAGATCGGCCAGTTGCTTGCGAAGCCAACGGAGGTGAGCGGCAATAGCGCGATTGACACAGCCAACCGCACGTCCGTGCCGATTACTCTCGGCAGTTAGCATTTCGACCACCTGTCGGCGCCGCGCAACCAGCGCCATCAGTTCGCGGGTTTGCGCATCCGGGAGCGGTCGAGTTTGCGGCTGAATGATTTCGGCAAAATGCGCCAATACTCGAGCGTCGATCGCATCGGTTTTCGCCAGTCGGCCCGTGGCGCGCGCAAAGTCCCGTACCTGGCGCGGATTGACCACTGCGACCGGCAACCCGCCTGCCGCCAACTCACTGGCCGCCGCGATCTCGTAGCTACCGCTGGCTTCCAACACGATGCGGCTTACACGCAGCTTCTTCAGACGCTTAACAAGGGCCCCAATACCGCGTTGATTATTGGTCACATCGAAGCTTTCATCGCCCGGCCGCAGCGGTAGTGTCGGTCAAGTGGTGGAAAAGCAGTAAGCATCGGCCAGGCGACGAGTTGAGCGGTTGAAGTATCAACTTGCTATTACGCTGCCTCCGGTTGTTCGCTGATTGTGGTCAGGTCGTGCCAGCC
>Ga0209167_10001080_pt1 | contig 16881 bp, 12 predicted proteins | sample Coa_R1_9_FD_187154 | JGI IMG/M metagenome (GOLD analysis project Ga0209167, IMG submission 187154) | Surface soil microbial communities from Centralia Pennsylvania, which are recovering from an underground coalmine fire - Coalmine... | ecosystem: Environmental > Terrestrial > Soil >... | reverse complement strand
GAATGCAGATCGCAGCGACGATGCCCTTGTTGCCCGCCACGCTAAAGGACGACCGCGGCGGAGTTCACGGTGATCACGGTTTGGTGATCGCGTCGTCGTAGGTGACACCCGCGATGACAAGGGCGCTCGTCACGATGTCGATTCCCCCCCGGCATCACCGCAGCGATGGGCACGCGTACCCTCCTCACCGTCGACGCCCACGTCGACCCGATGCGCTTCGCTCGCGATCTCGCTCGCGCGGGTCGCGGCGCGAAGGAGGGCCCCTCCCGATCCGACGTCGCGCCGACGAGGGACGACCCCCCGGGGAAGCACGACGTGGGTCTTCTTGCACGGAGAGCACCGGGCGCGCCGGGGAGCGAGCGGACGAGGAGCTGTGAGCGTGCGATGCACCCGCCGACTGCGAAGGCCCAGGGCACAACCCGCGCACCACGGGCCGGGCACGAGAGCTCACCGGCGAGCAGCCGCGCGTCAGCGCCGGCTCGCTCCTAAGCAACAGGATCGCTCCGCGCTCCGTCCCATTCGCGGCCAGGACGGCATGGCCGGCGGCCAGCTGGTGTCGGAGCATCGCCGCAGCAAGCCGCTTGCGCAACCCCTTCGCATCGAGCAGACGGGCGCGCCATGAACCTCACGCGGTGTGCTGCTTCATCTCGGTCATCGCAGCTCACGGCGGCATCACGTTGGCGCGCGAGGAAACGACAGCGTGACCACCGGCTCGAGGTCGCGTCGTCATCGCCTTGAGTGACCCGAATACCGATCGGCGGTGGTCAACAGAGGGGTCGCCCAACACCTCGCAAGCGGGGCAACTACGTCTGGATCGTCCCGCCGCAGTCTGGGCTCGGCACTCGGCGCTCACGGCTTCACTCGTAGCCACTTTTTCCCGACAGTGACCTCGCGTCCACCCGTGGGGGTGGGGTAGTCCATCTTGAAGGTGAACTTGTACCGGCCCGGTGGCGGATCGTCTCGGAAGATATCCCCCACGCCCAGCTTGATCCTCTCTCCTTTCTCAAAGAGGAACCAGCCGGTGTTGAACGGCCCGGCGAACTCGCGTTTCACCCCTCGCGGCCCGGCAACGATGCAACGCAGCCGAGCCCCCACGTGCCAGTCGAGGCTTCCGAGGGAACAGCCCACCCCCAGAGGACTCCACAGATGATTGATGTCGGGCAGATGGGGGCACCAGTGGTTGCGAAGGACGAATCGCGTCGTGGCATAAAGGGAACTGAGGATGGTGGCGCCTCCCACCCCACCGACGATCCCAAGGGCCGCGAGGTAGACATGGTTCGCCCTCACGCTGTCGATCAGGGCGGTCGTTAAAGCGACCGCGCAAACCGGGGCTAGAAGAACGGACCAGGATGGGCGGCTCATTGCGGCCCATCCGTCTCGCAATGGGCGGCCCAGGGATTCCCAGCGCACTCGATGGCGCCTGGTGGCAGCGGTGCTTTGTCCCCCGGAAACCACTGCGCCATGCTTCAACCCTACGAGGCACCTTTTGGGTGCAGGGACGTCAGATGAACCAAAAGGCGGGGTAACGGGCCATTTCTGGGGCAAGGCGCTGCGACGAAGCAGTCTTCGAATCGCCGCTTCCACGCCCTTTACGACCGCACTCATGAAGCCGGCGCAACCTTCAGGTCGGTCAAGCGGACCGCTGGACCCGCGCGCGAAGGCCGCGTAACCGTGTCCAGAAGACCGCCGGTGAGACGGGTGCCGGAGAACGACACGCACGGATGGAAAGGGGATGGGGAACCGGGTCCGCCAGGCGGGCAGCGCGCGCTGCTGTCTACCAATGGCGAGATGCTCGGTACGACTTCGCGCCGAATCGCAAGTGCAGCGGCTAGTCAGGCACGCTTCGAACCGGCTCCGGCTTTCCACCCGGCTCCTTTGCTGCATGTTGAGCAATTTCGAATGGCCTGATCCATTCGGGGCTCCCAGTCGTATCACTGACGATGAGAGGGCGATCGGATTCGGACGACGACGGCGTTTCTGACGAGGCGCTGCTCTCAGGCATCGTCGTCGGCGATGATCGCGCAGGTCTCGCCTTCGTCCGCCGCTATCAGCACCGAACGTTCGGGCTGGCGATGGGAATCGTCGGCGACGCCGGCAAGGCGGAGGAGGTCGCCCAAGAGGCATTCATCCGGATCTTCCGACACGCGGCGGTTTTCGATCCCCGGCGCGGATCTGTGGCCGCGTGGGCGCTCACGATCACGCGCAATCTGGCGATCGATGCGATCCGAGTGCGACGCGACGTCCCCACAGATCCGGGTGATCGCGTCTTCGTCGAATTGATCGGCCGGGATCGCCTACCAGATGACGTTGTGCTTGCAACAGACGGGGTGGACCGCGCCCGCATCGCACTCGCGGAATTGCCGGTCGAACAGCGTCGCGCCGTCGTGCTCGCCGCTCTTTACGGGAGAACCGTAAGAGAGATTGCGAGCGCGGAGTCGATCCCGCTCGGAACGGCGAAGAGCCGAATCCGCCTCGGTATGGCGAAGCTCCGCCAGGCAGTCGTGGTCGCGGAGTCGACATGAACAACTACATCGAGAACCCGAAGCATTGCGAATCGATCGAGGACGAGCTCATCGAGCTCTCGCTTGGGATTCTTGGCGGCAGGCGTCGATCGGAGGTATTGGCACACGTCGGATCCTGCGGACGTTGTAGCGCAGAGCTGCAGCGACTTTCGATCGTGGCCGACGCCTTGTTGCAGCTCGCGCCAGAGATCGAGCCTCCACTCGGTTTCGAGCTGCGCCTCGCTGAGCGGCTTCAAAAGAACAGAACCCTGCACCGGTCGAGGCACCATCGCTGGGTTGTCGGTGCACTGTCTGCTGCAGCCCTGCTCGCGGTCGTCCTCGGTATCGGCCTCGCAACGCTGGGCGCGTCTCGAGGACATAACGAAAAAACCTGGTCGACGACGGCGAATCTCACGTCCACGGCTGCCGGCTCTGGCGGGCCGGTTCTTGGCAAGGTATTCGTCTCGGCCGGTCACCCCGGATGGATGGTGATCTCGGTCGATCGTGGCGCTTGGTCCGGAGAGGTGACGTGCGAGGTGATGCTCGTCGGCGGAAAAGTAGAGATCGTCGGCAGGTTCAAACTCACGGATGGGTACGGGACTTGGGGTGCCCCGCTCACCTCCTCAGCGGATGAGGTGCGAGGTGCACGTTTGGTTGCGCCCGACGGCACCGTTGTCGCGACAGCACATCTCAGCTAATGAACGAAATGAGCCGCACACGGCGAGATGGCCGCACTGGCTCCTCGTTGGCGTGACCCGCGTCGCGATGGATGGCTGCAACTGGCTAATTCACCGCGCAGATCACCGATTCACCCCGCTTTGGCGTGTTCACGCTTTACATCACAGCCAGGAAGAGCTCAGCGTGCTCACGACCTTTCGCGTTCATCCACTCGTGCACACTGCCAGCTTCCTTCTCGCGACGGTGCCGGTCGTCGCACTCTTGGGCGGATCCATCGCGCCGGGTCTGATCACGATCTACCTCTGCCTCGGGGCATTGCCCCACGCCAATGTGTCATGGACGCTCGGACCGCTCGGGAAGATCTTCGTGAGCCCGGCGTACCACCGAATTCACCACGCGATCGACGGACCCGGAGACGTGAACCTCGGGATCGTTTTCGTCTTCTGGGATGTGCTCGCTCGGCGTTCGGTCTTCCCCGAGCGCGGCGGAGTTGTTTGTCGCACAGGGCTTGCCGGTCGACCGTTCGCCGTCGAACAGGCCCCTGCGCGGCCACAGCCGGCTCGCGTCCTCATTCGACAGCTCCTTGGGCCATTCAGCACGCCGACGCGTAACGACGATTCGTGGAGTGAGTGATCCTTTCTCCCGTCTCGTCCGTAGTGCAGTGCAGCGGCGTGCAGCACGCCGCGAGATGGACGCGGTTCGCCCTTTAGTCCTCAATCCATCGCCGGTTTCACACAAATACCACCTATCTGAATTCGACGAACTACCAAGGAGGAGCTACATGGAACAGACGAAGGAACATCGAGAGACAACTCACCGAGTCCCGGTCGGACGCATCGTGGTGGCTGCCTTCGCCGTAGCAGGACTTTCCGCGACCGGTTTCGCGATCAGCACCGCAGGTGCGACGACCAATCGCGCGACAAGGAGGGTTGTCATCTCGACGGTCAAGAACGCAAGGCTCGGCACGATTCTCGTCAGCGGCAAGACGCTTTACACCTTGAAGCCGAGCAAGGCGGGCTGCACCGGTTCGTGCACGAAATTCTGGCCCGAGCTCACATTGCCGAAGGGCGTGGCGAAGGCGACCGCCGGCAAGGGTGTCAACGCAAAGAAGCTCGGTATTGTGAATCGGCCCAAGGGAGTCCGCCAGGTGACCTACTCCGGCAAGGCGCTCTACTGGTTCTCGGGCGACAAAGCTGCCGGACAAGTGCACGGCAATGGACTGAAGGATGCGTGGGGCACGTGGTCCGTCTTCGTGACGGCGAAGCCGGCGGCTAGCGGGACGACCACGACGACTACCGCTGGTGGAGGTTACGGCTACTGAGCGCCGTGCTCTCACTTATTGGGGCACGTTCGTGAAAACGCCCTGCCTGTTAAAGAACGAAGGTTGTCGAGACCAACGTCGTCTCGCACATGATGCGTTCCGTCTGGCATTTCACTCAAATCGCGCGCCGTGTTGGAGCACATCCGCAAACGTCGCTAATCGATGCCGGCCGAATTGCAGTCACAACGCGACCATGGTGGCCGGTCGATGTGTCGCGACCGCGCACCGAGTGGCGACGTGCGCCTCTGCGGGCACCCACTATGCGTTGGAGAACGTCGAGTCATTCACTTCAAACTGGGTGAGTAGCTCCAGACTTGGCGGCGATCAGAGTGTCGAAACTCCAACTAACCGGACCAGTGTCGGAACAATGCTTGTCGAGTTCGTAGGCGCTCTTACCCGATGTCGCGAGACGCCTCAGCGCGAGGTGTGAATTCAACCGGGCGCGACGTGCACCCGACAGCCCTTTGCCACTTGCGCTCTTCTCCGCGGGTGACCGCGCCGCGAAGCACCTCACCGCCGACCACAGCGAGCGCGGAGACGCCAATCGGGTACACGAAAAGCGGATCGACTGAAGCGAGAACACCAAGACCGTGGGCCTTGAGGATGCCGTGCCGAGGATGTAAGGGGTGTATTAGCTCGCCAGGGTCGCGCTGTCATGATGCGTGTCGTTTCTGGCGCGTGTTCCATCAGCCGAAGGCGCACGGATACGCGCTCCCATTGCCCTCCGATCGCCCTTGGCATGACAGGGAGGAGGTGGATCACGTAAACCACCGCGGTCGACGCGTTCGTACCGTCATCCTCGATAGCCCCCACGACCGACAGCAGCGACGAGACCTCGTTGACCTGCGAAGTGAGGGCAGTGTGAGAGTTTCATTAGGAGACGACAGTCATTCAGTTAGGAGTGGCGTGGTGACTGGAAGCGCTATTGCGAAATCGTTACGGTTGCCAATAGTCCGCACTTTTACACGAACGAGCCGAATCCGGTGCGGAACACCCGCAGTGGGCGCCACCAGCAAAGGGGATGATGCCGTGACCGTCGAAACGCCGCGTACAGCAACCGAGTCGACCGCGCCCACAAGGTGGCGAACTATTGGCGTTCCCAAAGCGATCATCGCTCTCCTCTCGCTACTCGGAGGATCGAGCGTGGCCCTTGCGGCCACCGCGAGCGCGGCGACGCTTGGAAGTTCGTCAGCAACGGGTTCGATGATCACCGCCAGATCGCAGGCAGTCGCCGTTGCTCTGCCAGATGGCACCGTCCTCGTCGCGGGAGGGCTTGTCGGCTCCGGGGCTTCCGCGGCGCCGACCAACAGCGCGGAGGTTTACTCGCCGACGACCGGGAGCTTTTCTGCAACCGGTCCACTCGCAACGGCACGCTACGGCGCGGTGGGCGACCTTCTTGGGAGCGGCAACGCGCTCATAGCGGGCGGCGTGACCGGCAGCGGCGCAGCGGCTGCCGCGACGCCGTCGGCGGAGTCCTACGACCCCTCGACGCGCGCCTTCAGCGCGGCACCCGCCCTCCCGACGGCGGTCTTCGGAGCGGCATCGACGGTCCTCCAAAACGGTGAGGTGCTCGTCATTGGCGGCGACACCGGCACCGTCGCATCACCGTCGCCGTCGGCTTCGGTCTACCTCTACAACCCGGTGACGAACACCTGGACGTCTGCGACTTCGCTTGCGACGCCACGAGCCTTCGCGACGGCGACGCTATTAGAGAACGGCACGGTCTTGGTCGAGGGCGGCACCGGCGCGGGTGGCGTGGCGCAAAGTTCCGCTGAGCTCTACAACCCGGTCTCGAACACGTGGGCCGCGGCCGGCACACTCGCGGTGGCGCGCACGCATTCGACCGCGAGCTTGCTTCCGAACGGTGACGTCCTCGTCGCCGGTGGCGAGAACACCGCGGGGACTGCACTTTCTTCCGCCGAGATCTACACGCCGTCTACCAACGCCTGGGCGACGACCGGTGCACTCGTCACCGCGAGATCAGACGCGAGCGCGACCCTTCTCCCCGATGGCGACGTGTTCGTCGCCGGCGGCCAAGACAGTGCCGGGGCGGCGCTCAACTCCGCCGAGCTCTTCGACCCCGCGACCGCCAGCTGGTCCTCGACAGGCACGCTCACGACGGCGCGCACGGACGAAACGACGACCTTCCTTCCCGCCGAGGATGAAGTCCTCATCGCCGGGGGCGTCACGACGGGCGACGTCCCGAGTGCCACCGCTGAGCTCTACGACGCCGGCGCTCCTCCGAGCTTCAGCACGACGAGTTCGGCGTCGTTCGCCATCGGCTCGCAGGCGAGTTTCACGATTCACGCCGGCGGATCACCAGCTCCCACGCTCACGGAGGCAGGTGTCCTGCCTACGGGCCTGGTATTTACATCGGGCACGAACGGGTCGGCGACGATCTCGGGAACGCCGAGCGGCACGACCGGAACTTATTACGTCGAGATCTTTTCCTCGAACGGAGTCGGCAATCCGAGGATCGAGTGGTTCGCGATCATCGTCAGCCCCTCGCCGGCTCCCGGCTATCTCCTCGCCGGCGCTTCGGGCGCGGTCTACGCCGAGGGGCACACCACCGCCGGATCGCCGCTGTCATTGAACGACCTCGTCCGGCCGGCGGTCGCGGTCGAATCGGATCCGCTCGGTGGCTACTACGTCGTGACCTCGAAGGGGAACGTCTACAACAAGGGCGGGGCGAAGTTCTTCGGTTCGGCGGCCCATGTTCGCCTCAGCGCGCCGATCTCGGCGTTCGCGATCACGCCCGACGGGAAGGGGTACTGGCTCGCCGGGCGAGACGGCTCCGTCTTTGCATTCGGCGATGCCGTCTCGTACTCAAAACTGACCGTGAACGAAAAGATCCGACCGATCGTCGCGATCTCCTCTTCGGCTGATGGCAAGGGGTACTACCTCGTCTCGTCTCGCGGCAATGTCTTTAACTACGGCGACGCTGTCTTTTACGACTCGAAGGCGAGGGCGAAGCTCCCGCACCCGGTCGTCGCCTTCGCCCCGACGCCGGACGGGAAGGGCTATTGGATCGTCACCTCCGGGGGCAACATCTACAACCTCGGTGATGCGGCGTTCTTCGGCTCAAAGGCGACGGTTCGTCTGCCCCACCCGGTCGTCGCCTTCTCGCCAACGATCGACGCCAGGGGCTACTACGTCGCGACGTCCGACGGCACGATCTTTCCCTTCGGCGATGCGCCCACCTACGGATCACCTGCCGGCACGGCGCTGCCCGCGCCGATCGTCGGAATGACCATCGGTGGATGACGGTCGGCTCTCCTGGGCGCGAAGTGGCCGACGAACACATTTGGCAACGAATAAGGAGCGCTGCGAATTGTCGCCTCGAGCAGCCAGCTGCGAAGCCCGGTTCGATTTCGGTTGGGCCACGGGCGATATTTTTTGAAATGAACGAGGTGATCCTGACACGTCGATTTAAGGCAGGCTCGATGGGTTGCGGGGGCCTGACCCGGGAGCCACTTGCGCTGCTCACGACTCTTCCGCGTTCACGAAGCTGATTTCGAACGCATCGTCGTTGCCAACGATCCCGATGCCCGTCCCGAATCGCGGCGAAGCAGTCGGTCCCTCTGTCATACTCGACCGTGTCGCGGCGCAGCTCGCTCGTGAGCCTGTTTCGCCGAACGGATCGCCGCTTCCTCTTCGCCACCGCAGGGCTCATCCTCGCCGCTACCGGCCTGAGCGCCTGTAGCTCGTCTGGATCGGCGTTTGCTCCTTTTGCGATCCTCCTCGCCAACACGCGGGTGCGAACGGTGCAGCTCACCCTCGACGCGAGCGCAACGGATGCCAACGGCGGATTCAACTTCGACGGCTACAGCAACGGCGCCCTGTCCGTGAGCGTCCCGGTGGGCTGGACCGTCCAGGTCTCCTGCAACAACGACTCCGCCACGCTCAGCCATTCCTGCGCGATCGTCGACGATCGGCCGATCTTTGCGCTCTCCCCACCGATCGCCTTTCCGGGAGCCTCGATCCCTGACCCGAGCGGAGGTGGCCTGCCGCTTGGCGGATCGGAGAGCTTCACGTTCGTCGCGTCGCGCGTCGGCCGGTACCGCATGACCTGTCTCGTCCCCGGCCACGAGGTGGCCGGCATGTGGGACTGGTTCGTCGTCACCGCCGGCGGCCGTCCGTGGGTGACGACGTAAGCCGTCACGCTCACGATCGACCGCGACGCGTGAAGATGACGATCGCCCTGGTCCCGTCAGCGCATCGAGCCGCATGCTCTCCGCTGGTAGCGAGGAAATGTCCGAGGCGTCGATCACGGCGCGCTTTACCGGAAACGGTCGCGATCACCTATCGTCTTGCGGCCGAAAACGCAATCTGACTGGAGTTTCGCGCCAATTTCAACGTCGAGACCAACTCTGCGGTCTCATTGAGGAGTACGAACTTGCTGCATCATGCGATCGGATGAGGTTCTCGGCACCGGTGCATGAGCGGGAGATCGACGTTCGTCATCAACTCGGCAGTCGGCGTCAAGGGCAAATATTTCGTTGGCGTTCCACTGCGACATGTCGGTATCGAACAAAAGCTTGATTCCGAGATCCGTGACGTGCTGGCGGAGTTCAAGGCGAACTACTGCCGTCAGACGTCGTGTGCTTAGGAGGCAGCGGCGCAGACCAACGAGCCTCTGTGAAACCGAGCGCGATTCAGTCGACAGACATTGCCGAACTCGCGGCCGGATCTGAGCAAATTCTCAGCCAGGTCGACGGGGGGCGGCCGTTAGCTGTTTGACGATGCCCTGCTTAGGGAGGTTGTACGGCGGGGATTGCTTCTTACGCGGGGGCCGTCACCGGTTGGGATAAGAGGTCTCTCAGCGAGCGCCGCCTATCTCTTGAACGTCATCCGTAACGTCACGCAGCTGTGACGACCGAGCAAGTCCAATCAATCGGGCAAGGTTTGCGGCCTAACCGCGTCGGATTTGCGCGCAGGGCTCCGGCCGGTAATTGGTCCACGCTCGGCGCGGGTGTTGGAGCCCTCTGACCATGTGGGCGAACGAAGCACTCTCCGATCGGACCAAAGCGCACGGCGAACCGTGAGCAAACTGGATTTGCCCCCGGATCCGGTGACGGGATCTCGTGCAACTCAGCTCAATCTGGACAAGACGTCACGACGGCGGCAGTGGAAGTCGCCTGCAATCGTCGCACTCGCAGTGCTTGCTGGTTTCGGCACGTTCGGCTTCGCCAGTGGGGCTACTGCGTCTCATGGCACTGGATTGGCTAGGCCGGAGCCTCGCACGACTCCTTACTACGAGCGAGTGCTGAACAAGATTGGAGGGTCTTGCCCGTGGACCAGTCCAAAAGCGGCAGCGCTGCTCACGGACTCAGAGCTGGCGAGGGCGATCGAGAAGAGGATGACTCTCGTCGAGAAGGCGAGATTCGTCGTTCTTGACAACCATGCCGGCTACGAGAACGTCGACGCGGGTATACCCCGCCTTTGCGTGCCGCGCCTCACGCTTCAAGATGGCCCAAACGGGGTAGCCGCGGAGGCGCGAGGGGTAACCGCGTTGCCGGCATCGATCGGGATCGCGGCGAGCTTCGATACGAAGCTCGCCTACCAATACGGCCAAGTTATCGGCTCCGAGGCACGTCGAAAGGGAATCGACGGGGTCCAAGGCCCGAACCTCAACCTGCTTCGGGTACCCGAGAGCGGCCGTGCCTTTGAGGGATACGGCGAAGACCCGTTCCTCGTCTCACAAATGGGAGTAGCAGACGTCGAGGGGATCCAGTCCACAGGCATCATGGCGGATGTGAAGCACTTCACCGCGTACAACCAAGAGACAGCCCGCACATTGCTCGACGAGAGGATCTCCAAGCGTGCACTCGAGGAGCTCTACCTCGCTCCGTTCCGGGCTGCCGTCGAGGATGCTCGCGTCGCTTCGATCATGTGTGCGTACGGTTCGATCAACGGGGTGAACGACTGCTCGGACCCATTTTTATATCGAACGCTCTACCGACAATGGGGATTCGAAGGCTTCGTCCGCTCCGATTTACGCGCCGTGACGAACCCGGTCGCCGCCTTCCGAGCCGGCCTCTCGCTCATCAAACCGGCTTCCCCGGAGGCGATCCTCAGCGAGGTTAAGGGCGGCGCGCTTCCGATCAAGGCGCTCGATCTCGCCGTCGTCCGGATTCTTACCGAGATGATCCGATTCGGCCTCATCGGTCAACCTCGTCCGCAGTCGCTTCAACTCACCGCGGCAACGCCGGCTCACGCGGCGTTTGCTCTGCGCGCCGCTGAGGAGTCGATGGTGCTCCTCAAGAACCACAATGGACTGCTCCCGCTTTCACGCAACCGTTCGATAGCGGTCATAGGGGTTGACGCCGCGACGTCGGTCTACTCCGAAGGCGGGGGCAGTTCCCATGTCATCGGCCCATTCCTGTCGAGGCCACTTGACGCCATCCGTGCCGTAGCTAGAACCGTCCTCTTCGCGCCAGGAGGACCTACGGGGGGACTGAGCAATATTCCGCTTCGCGACTATCGGGAGGGTTCCCCGCTTCCCGAACGGGCACAACGCCCGCACGAGTCTCCCAACCTCGGTCGTGCCGAGTACCGGATCCTCCACGCGAGGGGGATTACCGCGGCGATCGCCACAGCGAGCGCGCCACAGCCGCGCGGTTCGCTGTGGCGGACATGGCACGCCACGGTCATTGCGCACAAGACCGGCCTTTACGAGATCTCACTCATGGACGACGGGGACACGTGGCTTTCGATCGATCGCCGCGTCGTTCTCGCGTTTCGCGGCCTGCATCCGTGGGTGGGATGGTCGACGACCTATCGGATCGTCGCAGGCCGCCGCTACCTGTTCACGCTCAGGTGGGTCCAAGTCGGCCATCTCTACCCGCGCATCGCTTGGGCCGACGTCAGTCCGCAAATCCAGCAGGCGGTGTCCCTCGCGAAGCGTATGAACACCGCCGTCGTCTTTGTCGACGCGCCGAGTGGCGAGGGGTGGGATCGACCCAATCTCGCGCTACCCGGCGACGCGAACGCACTCATTTCTGCCGTAGCGCGTGCCAACCGTCGCACGGTTGTCGTGCTGAACACTCCAGGAGCTGTCTTGATGCCGTGGTTGAAACACGTCAGTGCGGTCCTTGAGGCCTGGTACCCGGGTGAACAAGACGGAAGGGCGACGGCGGCGGTGCTGTTCGGGCAGGTCGCTCCTTCGGGTCGCCTCCCGATGACCTTTCCAGCTACTAATTCGGCCGTCCCCACAAACTCGCCGAGCGCGTGGCCGGGAAAGGACGCCGTCGTCGAATACCGCGAAGGTCTCGACATCGGCTATCGCTACGATCAAGTTCACCACCTGACACCACTGTTTCCCTTCGGGTACGGGCTGAGCTACACCTCGTTCTCACTGAGCGCTACCTCTTTGCGGAACGTTGATGGGCACGACGTCATCTCAATATCCGTCTTGAATACCGGCACGCGCAGAGGCACCGAGGTCGTGGAGTGTTACCTGGCGTACCCTCCTGGCTTTGGCGAGGCACCCTTGCAACTGCGTGGCATCGCGACGATCACCATCAAGCCACGGGTGCATCGAATCGTCACGATTCGTCTCGACCGCGCGGACTTCGAGGCCTACCTCGGGCGTCGCTTCACGGTTCCTCCCGGGACCTTCACCGCCAGGATCGGGACGTCATCCCTAGACCTCCCGATTTCGCTCCGCGTCCCGGTTCCTAGTTAGTGGACCTGCGTATTATCGAAGACGCGACCCGATCGGCCCACCGCTCGCTTGTGGCTCGTGGCACGCCACGACGGTCCCTAAACGCGAGCATCGCCTGGTCGTGCCATCAGTCTTGCGACCCAGAGATAATCAGTGCATAGCTGAGGCATCTTTTGGCAACGACTCTGCGTGTGGGACTCGACAACCCGGATGAACCGCTCCGTACCTGTCGAAGAATCAAGTGACCGGCATCGAGCCAGCTCGACGATCATCCCGGTAACGGAACGGCTCAGCCGATGTACACAGGCCCGCGATCCATCGATTCGTTGTGACACGAATCTGACACGCGAGGGTGGCAAATGGCTGTTATTGGCGGTCAGTGACGTGTAGTTGAAATTGCTGCTCAACGGCTATTTTCACCTCTTGACGGAGGCCGTTGCGGCGAGCCGGCCTGTAGGCGGGATTCTGTCCCCGGAGAGTCCCGGGGGGTGGCCATCCATCTATGCGGCCTACCTGGAGACGTTGGGCGGGCAGCCCGTCCCACGCTTGGCCTTGCTCCCGGTGGGGTTTACCTAGCCGACCAGGTCACCCCGGTCGCTGGTGCGCTCTTACCGCACCGTTTCACCCTTGCCTGTGCCCGAAGGCCATCGGCGGTCTGCTCTCTGTTGCACTTTCCTTCGGGTCACCCCGACCGGCCGTTAGCCGGCACCGTGCCCTGTGGAGTCCCGACCTTCCTCGAACGGAGTACGAAGCCCCGTTCGCGACCACCCGGCCGGCTCACCGCACCTCCATTCTCGCGCCAAAGGAGCAGTTTCAGTTCAGCGACACCCTCCGCGGACCGAGATGTCACCGCAGGTAGCCTCGAAGATCATGGCGGTCGACGGCGTGCCGGAAGCTCAGCAGCTCGATTTCGAGTTGGAACCTCCTTCGCCGGATGGCGCGGCGGAGCTGAAACGTCGGATCGACGCCGCCCTCGCTGCAGCCCAGCGGTTCGAAGCGCGAAAGCAGGCGCGCCGTCCCGAGCGCGCGGCAAGGCCACTGTCGCCACTCTCGCCTGATTCGCCCGAGTCGGCGTCGAACGAGCCATCGGATGGAGAGGCTGCGACCCGAGAAGCGGCTCTTTCGGTCTCCGCTTTCTTCGCGCAGGTGAAGTCGGCGCTTCAAGGTGCGTTCCCCGACGAGATATGGATCATCGGTGAGATTCGCGACTTCCGTGAGCGAAAGGGCCACCGGTACATCGAGTTGGCTGACGAGGCGACGACCGCGGAGCGCGGTGCGGGGGCGCAACTGGAAGTGGCCTGCTGGGCGCGCGATTGGCCGAGGGTTAAAAAGCAGCTCGACGAGGCCGGCGTCTCGCTCGAAGCGGGTCGGGTCGTGCGCGTGCGAGGCAAGGTCTCCGTTTGGGAAGGCGGGAGCAAGATTCGCTTCACGCTCACCGAGATCGACATCGAGTCGCTCCTCGGTGGCATCGCGGCGACGAGGCGACGTCTCCTCGCGGCACTCGAGCAAGAAGGGCTCCTCGATGCGAATCGGCGCCTTGCCCTGTCGCCGGTACCGCTTCGAATCGGTCTCGTGACGAGCCCCGACTCCGAAGGCCACCACGACTTCGTCGGGCAGCTCGAACGTTCCGGTTTCGCCTTCTCGCTTCGTCTCGAGCCGACGCTCGTTCAAGGATCGGGAGCTCCCGCACAGATCGCTGCGGCCATTTCGCGTCTTCACACGTTCGACATCGATCTTGCCGTTGTCGTACGCGGTGGGGGATCACGTAGCGATCTCGCCGCCTTCGACTCCGAACCAGTGGCGCGAGCGATCGCGATGGCACCGTTCCCAGTCTGGACCGGCGTCGGACACACCGGCGACCGCTCTGTCGCTGACGAAGTCGCTCATCTCGCACTAATCACGCCGACGCACTGTGGCGAGGCGGTCGTTGCTCGAGTCTGTGACTACCTCGACAACATCGACGCCAGGGTGGGCGAACTGGTCAAGATCGCAACCGCGCAGATCGAGTTGGCGTCTAATTCGATGCACACCACCGCGTCGACGCTTCGGCGTATCGCTCGCAACGAACTCGACTGGAAAGCGAACGACCTCATTACCGCGAAATCAAAGCTCGGTCGTTGCGTCACCGTCTTGATCGAGCGAGAGCAAATGGAGCTTTCATCGGCCTCTTCGCGTGTCTCGACGTCGGCGCGCCGGCTGATCGCGGCGGACGAAAAGGACATCACCCGCCGGCGACAAGTACTGCGCGCCTATGATCCGGCGCTTCAACTCGAGCGCGGTTGGTCGCTCACCAGCGACGAGCATGGACGGCTCGTACGCTCGATCGACGACGTCGCCGTTGGCACTCGCATTACGACGAGATTGTCTGACGGTAAGGCGGAATCGATCATCGAACGCATGTCGCCGACGGATTCATCGGAGGAGGCTTGATGATGACGGGACCAGCAAAGGGTCCAGCAGAAGACGCTCCAGTCGGCGAGCTCAGCTATGCGGAAGCTGCGGCAGAGCTCGATGCCATCGTCGTCGAGCTCGACGAGGGGAGAGTCGATGTCGACGTGCTCGAGGTGCGATTTCGAAGGGCGATCGAGATCGTCGAGGAACTCGATCGCCGAATCCGCGGCGTGCGGGAACGGGTAGACGAGCTGATGCCGCGCCTGGCGGTGCTTGGCGAGGACCGTTCCTCGGAGTGACGCAAGGCGTCGCGCCTTTTTCGACGATCGTCGTCGTCGGCGCTGGACTCGCTGGGCTGAAAGCGGTCGAGGGCCTTCGCAATAAGGGCTTCGACGGATCTTTGACGCTGGTCGGATCCGAGTCACGCCTCCCTTACGACCGGCCACCTTTGTCGAAGGGATTTCTTGCCGGAAAAGACGAGATGGCCCGCCTCGCGCTGACGAGCGAGGACAAACTCGCCTCGCTCGGTGTTGAGTTCGCCAACGGCGAGACCGCCGTTTCGCTCGACCTTGTGGCGCGAATCGTGCGCCTCGGCTCCGGCCGATCCCTGCCATTCGACGGGCTCGTCATCGCGACCGGCGCGACGCCGAGGAGGCTCTTGTCGCTCGGCGACCTTGAAGGAGTCATGACCCTGCGGCGCCTCGAGGATTCGGTGTCGCTGCGCCACCGTCTTTCGGCCAGCGGTGTTCGGCTCGTCGTCGTCGGGGGTGGCTTCCTCGGTATGGAGGTGGCAGCGACAGCGCGGGGCCTTGGCGCCGACGTGATGGTCGTCGAGCCGCTGGCGACGCCACTCGCTCGAGTGCTCGGACCCGTCATCGGCCGGACGATCGAGGCACTCCATCGAGACAACGGTGTCGAGCTCAGGATGGGGCTCGGTGTCGACTCGGTCGAAGGCAGCGATCGTGTCGAGAGGGTTCGACTGAGCGATGGCACCACTGTCGAGGCAGAGGTCGTCTTGGTCGCGATCGGTGTCACGCCCGAGACGACCTGGCTCGAGCGGTCGGGGCTTGCACTCGACGACGGCGTCATCTGTTCGTCGTCGCTCACCGCCGCACCGGGCGTCGTCGCCGCGGGCGACCTCGCACGGTTTCCACACCCGCTTGCATCCTCGGCCGTCCGGCTCGAGCACCGAACGAACGCCGCCGAACAAGGCGCGCACGCGGCGGCGAGCTTGCTCGCCGGCGATCAGGCGGAGCCGTTCACTCTCGTCCCGTACTTTTGGTCTGACCAGTACGACGTGAAGATCCAGTCGATCGGAATCCCGTCGCCGACCGACGAAGTCGAAGTGGTCGCCGGTTCACTCGACGAGCGGCGATTTGTCGCCTGCTGCGGAAGGAATGGTCAACTTTCTGCCGTTGTCGGCTTTGGCATGCCGCGAGAAGTGATGCGCTTTCATCCGCTCCTCACGAGCGGCGCGGCGTTTTCTTCTGCCGTCCGCTTCCTCGACGCCTGAGCAGTCAGAACGTGATGGCCGACATCGCAGGCACCGTCTTTAGTGCTCGCTCGCGCGCGTCGAGCCAACGTTCGCGATCGAGCGAGCGGCGCGGTTCGACGAGCGTCAGGTACCGGGCGGTCTTTGCTGCATCTGCCAGCGATGGCCAGGTTCTGTTGGCCGTTCCAGCCAGATAGGCGGCGCCAAGCGTCGTCGCCTCCCGGGCAGCGGACGGAGCGACCGGACGGCCGACCGCATCGGCGAGGAGCTGCAGAAAGGTCGCGTTAGCGGTCATGCCGCCATCGACGTGCAACGTCTCGATTGTGACGCCGGCATCTTGCTCGGCCGACTCGACGAGATCGGCGCCGCGGTGCGCGATACCTTCGAGGACGGCGTGGACAACTTCGGCGCGCGACGTTGCCGCCGTCAGGCCGACCAAGGTGCCTCGCGCCCCGAAGTCCCAGACGGGTGCCCCCATGCCGCCGAGGGCGGGGACGAAGTAGACCCCGCCTGAGTCGGGCACCGAGGCGGCGAGGACGTGCGATTCCTCGACGTCGGCGATGAGACCGAGCCCTGATCGGAGCCATTCGACGCACGAACCGGCAGAAAGCATGACTGCTTCGATTCCCCAGCTCGTCCGGCCGGCCTCGCGCCAGGCAACGATCGGGAAGGACCCGCGATCGCCCCTCACGGTGAATTCGGGTCGCGACTCTGTCCGGCAGTCGAGCATCCCCCCCGTTCCAAAGGTGACTTTCGCCTCTCCAGGTGAAATGCGCGCTTGGCCGATGAGCGACGCCTGCTGGTCGCCGATGAGCCCGCCGATCGGGAGCCC
>Ga0209167_10001078_pt1 | contig 16892 bp, 14 predicted proteins | sample Coa_R1_9_FD_187154 | JGI IMG/M metagenome (GOLD analysis project Ga0209167, IMG submission 187154) | Surface soil microbial communities from Centralia Pennsylvania, which are recovering from an underground coalmine fire - Coalmine... | ecosystem: Environmental > Terrestrial > Soil >... | reverse complement strand
TTATTATTCATTCGCTTGCTGTTACTCATTTACCTCGCTCGGGTACGCCTGAGCAATTATTGGCCTTTGAGAATATTGATGCCGCTGCAATTGTAAAAGCTGTATCAAAATAAAAGCTCAACTGCATTCAACAGGATATTTTTTCTGTAAAGATTCAAGTTTTGCATGAACTTTCCAGAGCATATCTATGGTTGATAGATGGATAAAATGTTCTTCGTAAAGATGATCAGGATAGTGATATTTTTTGCGCATCGAGGTAAGACATTGAGCTATTTTGGGATTTTTTATTGCTGCCAATAGTTCTGCTTGCGCTTCATGAATTTGTGAAAGTGTTTGATATGCAGGGGTTTGCTGGAATTCTGCAGATTTAATGCCACAGTAATGGTTAAGGTATTCGCCAAGAACAAGATCAGTGAGTGAGTGGTGCTGGATAAGATGTTGAATTTCATGAGCGCAGAAGCTTATTTTTTCGCTCAAAGGGCGCGCCTTTAATTGCGGAAATATCTCAATGCTGGCAGGAAGGTAGCTGGAGAGAATGGAAAGTCTGTTGTTTGTTACGATGGGTTGAATAAAGCTTTGTACTTGAACCATGGTGTTGGGATTTTCATCAATCTCTTGTTGATCAGAAATCATGCAGAACTGAATACTTTGTGGATTAATACCGTTTTGTTGGAGCAATGTGGTGAGTATTGTTTGTATGTCAGCAGGGACACAGGGATCATGAGTAATGTTGGGGATGCTCTGGAGCATCCCTTTTTCGTAACTATTTTTTATCTGTTGCATATCAGCAAGACATTGATGCCATATTTCATCGCTCATATCCCATTGCTCTCTGATGGTAGTTAAAGCTTGTTGTTCCAAGGTGATGAGCCATGTTTCAAACTGTTGGAGTTGTTGTTGAATTGAGCAGATTGCTTTATGCACATCAGCTTTTTTATAGGTAGTCTGGTAATAAGCTAATAGAGCAGCACCACGTATTTTTTGTGCGATATCTATTAATGAGCAATGTTGGGTGTAATGTGCGCCATGAAGTTTATGAAAATAGTTCTGATACCATGGTTTGTGGACTGTTTTTACGTAACAGGGAAGCATTAAAGAGAGTAAAAAGAGTGTTTTAAAAGAGGCGTTCACGAAATATAACCAATGTTTTAATTTTATTTGTTTTATTTCTTATCATAACAATCCACTTCAAATTGTCAATGTTGCTATTTTTTATAAATACATAAAAGTTTATGTTTGGCAATCTTATTTGCGGCGATACTCTCATCGTGCCATGAATCAAGCTTATGCAAGATGGTGGGAAGGAGCTTGGTGAATTCTTGTGTTGAGAAGCGCGTATGAGAGATTGGATAATGATTAATTTTTATTTTTGCTTGGGTTAAATGGCCATAAATTGGGAAAAGTCGGGCTGAAAAGGGAATAATTTTATAGTGGTATTTGCGTCGTTTTGGATTATATTCATGTGTTCCGCGTAATCGTCGGAATTGTGGCGCGATAATCTGTATTATATCAAAGCTGGAATAGAGAGAATATACCCGTTGGAACATAGGAGTATTGATTAAATGCATTGTTTTTTCCTGTACAGGACAAGCCAGGAGTATGAGGGATTTTATACGTAGGTTCGATTTTATTTTTGCCATATTAAGAACCACGTTTCCTCCATGGCTGTGAGCGATAATCCGGATTGTTGGAGCGATTCCATATTTTTTTATATATTTTTCTTGGAGCGTTATCATTTCCTGATGTAATTTTTCGGCAGCATTTTCTCGTTCTTGGTTTTGTAGTTTTCCTGACCAACCAAAAACATAAAATTCCTCAGAAGGGAAATGTCCAGGGTCACGCTCTGCAATAGTATCAGCTAGTACGCGAAAATGATGATCTTTGGGCAATGCGGTAATGGGCATGAGGCATGATTTACCACCGAAAATTTGATGGTACACAGGAGTGTAGAATATGAGAGTGCCGTGGACCCAAATAGTAATTGAAGGAGGATCTATTGTGTTTATAGGAGTAGCTTGTACCGTAGAAACATTAATATGAAGTTCTTGTTTGTCGACCTGTCTGCGATGAACGCATCCTGGTAAAAGTATGAGAGCCATACAAAGAAAAAATTGATACCACATAGGATCAATGCTTTGTTTCATTACCTACCTTATCTCGTTTTTTCTTTTTTTTTGTACTACTAGGTATATGAAAAATATGCAGTGGATGTCAATTACAATTCTATGATAAGGTCATGATCTTTGTGTGAAGGACAGTTGCTACTGTTTGTAAAAAGTGTATCAAGTTGGTCAATAATGGCAGGAAGTTGGCGAACAAATGGCAATAATCCAAATTCAACATGGAACAGTCCACGACTTTTTCTAATATAGTTGAGTGAATTAAGAGCTTTGATGAGTCCTTTGAGAGCAATTTTGTTGGTATTATGATCATCAGCTGTCCAGGTGGGATGCTTTTTCCAGCGAATTGTTGCCTGGGCTAATTTTGGATGAATATTAAAATGTCGTAGAGATAGTATTGGTCTCGTTATTTTTTTTGTATTGTGTAACCCTTGAGGATCAGCAATTTGAATCATATCAGTGTGCGAATGGAGTGCATAAATGCGTTCAAATACGGGTGAATTTATTAAATGAGCAGTATGTTTTTGAACGGGACAGGCGAGGAATATTGCTTTTGAAATATGGAGTTCAAAACCATCAGGATCACTTATTTCTGCCAGATGCAAGATTACATTGCCACCATGACTGTGAGAAATAAGAATAATTTCAGGGGTACAACCATATTTTTCATGGTAGGTTGTGGATAATTGTTTCAACTCATAAAAAAGATCATGCGCGGCATTTTTACGAGCTTTTAGTGTAAGCTTGCCTGACCAGCCAAAAGTATAAAAATGATTCGGATTAAAACGGATCGGATCAGCAGCTGCAAGTGCTTTAGAACGTAAAAAGGGATAGTAAAAGGGGTAATGCTGTGCATCAAGTTCAGCGGTTCTATGTAATCCTTTTATATCACCAGAAAGTAATTGGGATAATCCTTTGGTTATTTTTGCCAAAAAAGGTGGTAGGTTTTCATCTGGTTTGGTTCCATGGATCCATACCGTAAGAGTAGGTGGCTTTATTGGCGGTGGTGGGGGAGAAAAAAATGCCATAACTTTAACCTCACATTTATTATTTTCTGTCAATAACTAGGATTATAGGTTAATTATGGCACATTTTTTTGTTTTTAACAAAAGGGGGCTGTGGGAGCTACAAATTTTCCTTGGCAAAACGTTGGCTATAAATACCGTAAATATAGGGAAAATCATTATGCCAATCTTGAGGGTAACAGCCATATTTGCTTAATAATTTGTCTGTTGTTATGTCCGGCAGTCCAATAAGCTCAGCACATTGTGTGGTATCGAGTGTGATGAGCGTATTTTTATCGTTATGTTTTATAGCAATTTTGTGAGAAGGTTTTGGAGTTAAAGTTATCGTATCGCCACATTTTACTTTTGAACCTTTGCCGATATTTAACTGGAAGAGTTGATTTTCAACAGCATCATGTACATAGAAGGTGAGAGAGGTACTGTTTGCTTCATTGAGGTGAAGCGGAAACTGTTTAGTTTCATGGCTAGAAATAGTAATGGTAGATTCATCCGGAGTATGTGATTTATTGGTGTAGGCATTATATTTTGTTTTTTCTGATACATCAATGTGCGTACTGGGCAAATGAGGATTATTTGTTGGTAATTGATTAATGATAGTGATACAAGGAGATGCACCCATGGTATCAGCTGACAATCCTGTGGATTGTATGTGCGTTTTTATTGGATTCGTTGACTTGGGAGTTTGTGTCAGTTGTATCGTTATACAATCTCCAAAAAACTTAGGTTCTGGGATAATACGAATAGTTTCTTTGGTTTTTCTTTCGGTGAGCTTTTTAGCATTATGATTAAGAATGATGGTGTCATCAGACTGCGTCATAAAAATTATAGTGTCACCAAATTGTATGGGTGAACCTTTACCAACAATCAGATGAATAAGTGGCCTTGTTATGGCGGCATGTACATACAGAGCAATAAGAGCTGTATCACCTGTATTGTTCATGCCGAACCTTTTATATTCAGGTAACCTTTCGTGAGTGCGCGGTGAAAATCTTATTGCATGATTTGAACAAAGCGTAACAGTATCGTCGTCTGGAGCATAAGACTGATTGTTATAGCGATAATTGAATTTGATTGTATCTGATACATCAATGTGGTCGTTTGGGAAATGAGCATTAGGAGTTGGTAGACGATTAATAATAGTGATATTTGGGAAATGGGGTAGTTCCTCCATTGTCAGAGATATTGTTGTCAGCATGATACTTGCCAAAATTATGAAATTTTTCACTGAGTTCCCTTAATAGCAATAGGAATACCGTGATTTTCAAGAGGTTGGAATTGTTTGCTAAAGCCTGTTGGAATGAGATCAAGGTTTTGTTGTTGAGCATAATTAAGCAGTGTTGTATTGTCATTGCGTTTGCTATTGATGTTTGCTCCGTAAGCTATCGCTGCTTTTGCGACCGCTGTTCTCTTGTCTGTAATCATTTGTTCAAGAAGTTGGTTGATTTGCAATGCGTCTAATTTTTTGTGATGTTGAGCCTTATTAATGATCTCATTTTTCTGTAAAGAGAGTATTATACCTTCGTCGCTTAACGTAGATATGCTACTTTTCCAATTCTTAATATCAAAAATATTTTTACCACTAGTCAGTAATATTTCTAGAGCTTTTTTGCTGAGGAAATTGTTTATATTATAATTTTTGAAAAAACCATGTTGTATTAATTTTGTTATTACCTTTTCAGAAGAAACATTTATCATGCTTACAATCTTGAAATTTGTAGCATCACATACGTTATTGCTAAAACAAAAAGAATCGGGTTTGCTTGCTTTTAAAAGAAGATTGAGTATTTCATCATTGTTGTTGCAAGCGGCGATAATATCGATAGGTTCCACATGGGCGTTGTTTTCCAGCAAATATGTTACCAAGTCTATGTTGTTTTTTTTAACTGCCATATGTAATAAAGTTATTGAATCAGTAAGGTCGTTATTTAGAAGGTATTGAATAGGAATTTGTTTGTTTATATCATATCCACACTCGATGAGCTTTTGGATATCAGATGGTGAAAAAATGTTCTGAGAGTCATGATAACACTTTAATAAAAAGTTGCCTCCGGCACGTATTAATTTTGTTAATATTTCATTTGATTGTAGATTCAATGCACAAAACATTGGAAGTTTATTTGAGTAAATGGACTTGTTTATGAGATTCATTTGATCGGATTCATAATATATTGAAAGCAGTGAATTTATCAATTCTATGTTTTCAATTTCAACAGCATAGGAAATAATATTAGTTTTATGTATATTCCAGCAGCATAATGGGTAATTGGCTTTAGCTAATAGTATTCGTGTATGGTGATCATCGGCACTATATAAACGGTTTCTACTTGGTTCGGAATTATTTTGCCAACCGCCTGATGTTTTCCAATAGTCAGATACGTGAAGTAATAAGACAAGAGCGGGAAAACAACTGTTCTCGGTGGCTTTTTTGATGTAATGTTCATCTTGAGGACCACCTTTGTTAAATAATCTAAAAAAAAGATCTATTAAATTTTTACTGTTGTATTCTTTGTTGAAAAACGTACAAATTTGGCCTAATATTTTTTCTTTTGTCGTATCATTATTAATAAATGCTTCAACTTCACACAATGATTTATTGTCCCATTCGATATCAATTTCCTGGCGTGGTATCAATCTATATAATTGATTAATATATGCCTTTATGAGTTCATAATCAGCTAAAAATTTTAGTTTTTCACAAGATTGTGTTGCAACTATTCGGTAACATTGATCATTAAAACTTACATGAAGAGGACTGGATGCATTGCCACACAAATATTCCTGTAAATTGTTTCTTTTAAACCATACCTGCAGGGCGCTTTTATTGTATGGATTGGCCATTTTAGTCAAGAAACTGAAAGTATCACGGTCATTGTGAGATTGGAACAAATTATCAGTAAATTGATCGAGTGTTAACTGCAAACATTCTGGATGTTTTTTACAATGCTCATTAAACATTTTGCAGGTGATGGTGAGATAGTGTTTTACTTTAAAATTGACATATTTATCAAATAAAAATAACCACATTTCTTGTTTCGAATGTGGTAACTCCATGCTCATTATTGGCATTGAAAACAAGGTAATGAGAAAAAAGATGGTATGCTTCATTGAAGTTGAATTAAAAAAACAGCAGGTTATGGCTCATGTATACAGAATTAAAAATACCTATTTTTTTCATTTTATAAGACCAACATGGCATGGTTTGTCTTGGTTATTTCCTGTTGAGTGTATAGTTTGTAATTCTTTAAGGATGGTAGCTTTGTTGAGTATAAGTTGGATATTTTGATTGTTAAAGTTGTATTGGCAAACTATTGTATCGCCAAATTGTATTTTTGTACCTTCACCAAAATGAAGTCGTATATATTGTTTGTAGAGAGCGGCTGGAATGTGGAGATCAATAGCAGGTTTTTTTGTGGAATCCATGCTTTGTGCGAAGTATTTTTCATGGGCACAGGATGATAATTTTAATCCTGCATTTGGTTTAAGATTCCAATAAATATTACGACCTGACCAGTTACAGGGTTTATCTGGGCCATAAGCATCTTTTACACCTATTGTGTCAATATTAAAAACACTGTTATCAGGAAGGTCATTGATGATGGTGATGGCGTATTCTTTATTAATAAGAGGGAGTTCAGTTATAGTTGGCCGTGTGTACATGGAACAAAGAGAGGTTGTTGATACAAGAGTGCTTGCAATGAGTACAAAATATTTCATTGAGATTCCTTTTTTTAAAATACGTTATAACAGTGTAATAGTACGAGTTCCTTTTTCTTTTACTTTTATAGCCACCGTACGGTTTTGAGCATACGTGGTAGTTAATTCTCGATCATGTGTAATAATGATAATAATTAAATCTAATGTCAATGCTAAATTGGTGAGAAATTGTATCACCATATGGGTGTTTTTTTCATCAAGTGCTGCTGTTGGTTCATCAAGAAGTAATATTTGTGTTGGTTTTTGAAGCGCCATCATGATCGCAAGAATCTGTTTTTGTCCACCGGAAAGTTGCTGAACATTTTTGGTAAGGTCATTGATGCCAAAATCAGTCATGATAGTTGGTATATTAATCTCATGAGAAAGTGGAATAAGACGAGGATACGTTGGCAGGTGGGCTAATCGTAAATTTTCCTCAACAGTCATGGCATTGACGATCATTTTGTTAATGTCTTGTACCACTGTTTTTACTTGAGAGCTAATATAAGGATCCATACAATTATTTTTTATGACAAATTCACTGTTATTAAAGGTAATTGTTCCTGTTAGTGTTGCATTGCGTGGCGTTGTGCCTTGGAGCACAGAAAAAAAGGTCGATTTACCGACGCCATTTTTACCTTGAATAAAGTAAAGAGCTCCTGAATCAAATTCTATATGAATGTCATGAAAAAAGAGTTGTTCTTGTGTGTTAAATTTAAAATTCATGTTATGTACGATCAGTTTTTTCATGGTTATACCCCTAAGTGATCGATATGAATATGTTCATTTTGTTTGTACTGTGCAATGAGGATGGCGACGATAACAAGTGCTTGTACCATAGTAAAATAGCGTAAATCAAAACCAACTTTCAGAAGTAACTGTTGCAATGTAAAGTAACTGAACATGCCGGCAATAGGTGTGATAATTGAAAGTGTTTTACGGTATACAACTTTTCCTAAAATAAGAGACGTTATGCATAATAAGAGTTTTCCAAAGCCCATGTTAATGTCGGCAAAGCCATTTGACTGTGCAAAAAGATAGCCGCTGAGACCTGCAAGTGCATTAGCAAGCATAATACCTGTTATAAATATATAAGCTGAAGAAATTCCATAGTGAGCAAAAAAGTGAGGATTGTTACCAAAGACGGCTAAAGAATAACCGAATTCTGTTTTAAAGAAATAAAAAGCGGCGAGGCTTCCTATACCAAATAAAATGATAAGTATGGGAAGGTCTGGATGGAGAGGAATCATGTCGAGTGCAAGAAGATTTTTGCATCCACTGAGTGAAATGTAAACTCCTGCAACAAGTTGGCTGATACCATGAAAAATACCAATGGTGATAATGCTAGAAAGTAAATGTGGAATGCGTGCTTTTTGGGAAAGGAGGGTAGATGTCATACCAACACATGCACCACCCAATAAACTTGCACAGATGACAATAAAAAGACTGATTGCTATGGGTAAATTTTGTAGAGCTGGTATGATTTTGCAGGCAATAAGTGCACCAAAAACATACGCACTTTCTACGCTTAAATCGGGTACTTTCATTAATGATACGCTGATATAAGTGCCAACTATTAAAGGGAAATGTAATAATGCTTGTTCTGCGATAATGAGAATGGTTTCAGTCATTGTATTCTCCTCCATCTTTTTTGATTTTTTGTAGTTGTGCATCGGAAAGAGCGAGACCTTGTTTTTGTGCTGTTGTGCTATTGATTTTTAATCTTTTTGTCGTTGGTTCAGTTATTGGAATATTTTTTGGATCTTTATGTTTTTCGAGTATTTGTAATGCTAATTGTCCTGCATCAGCTCCAAGATCGTATTGTATTATTCCGTATGAGAGAGCAGCTCCTTTGTCGCCTGAATTAAGATCGGAAGCATAGAGTGTAACGCCATAACGATTACACAGAGTAATGAGGCTATCAACGCCAGAGACAGTTGTGTGATCAGTAAATATCATAATAACATCGACATTCTGCATGAGCGGTTGCACCTTTGTTTGAATTTCATTGGTGTGAAAAACTTTAGCATAATGAACATTGATACTCTTTGAATGTGCGAGCTGTTGTACTTGTTGGGCCCATGTTTCATGTATTCCGGCTTTAATGATAGGATCATAAACAAGGAGAAGATTTTTTGTGTCTGGTTTTACGAGTAAGAGTCTATTGAGTTGGTCATTGAAATTGGGAATTTCTTCTACCCCCGTTATATTATTGCCTGATGATGCGCGTGAGGCAATGATTCCGAGACCGATTGGGTCAGAAACAGCATCAAAAACAACAGGAGTTGTGATATTTTTCTTGCTTGTTAGTTCATGGATAGTGCGTGTAGGATCAGCTCCAATTGTCATGATCAGATCATAGTTGTTTTGTACTATTTCTTCAGCAAGTGCTCGCAATAGTGTATTGTTACCATTCGCGTTGTAGCGTTTAAATGTATAATGTGCACAACTATTTTTTTGTAAAGTTTCAATAAATCCCTGAGCAATTTCATCCATTGCTGGATGTGATGCTGGCTCAAAAATAGCAATTCGATATGATTGGCAGTTTTTGTTTTTTGGTTGTTGTTTAAAAAAATAATATCCAATGAAAGCAGCTCCGATAACAAAAGCTGTGATAATTACGATGGTGCGATTGTTCACCGTTATTCCTTGATTATATTAACGATTTGAACTGTTACAGTTGTAGTATTGTGAAATAAAAAAAGAGAAAATTTTAGAAATAGGTAGGAAAATAGGGGTTTAGCACCAACGGCGCCAAGAAAAAAGAATAGCAGAAAAAGACACGAGATTGTTGAATTGTGTTGTATGGAGGGCATTTGCGGATGCGTGTGATCGTTTTGAGATAAACGATATCATGATATTTCCTTGATTTATAAAACGAATCAATTCTCATAAATAGGTTAGCGATATGGCTCATAAATGTCAATCAAGCAATAAGTGATGGTGCTTTTATGACCTGTAGTAAAATGCTGCGATTGCCTGTTTGGGGTGTTCGCTCATCGTATTCTTAATTGTTATGAGAGCTTTTTTATTATTCTTTTTTTGCACGGTAATTTTGTCAAAATCATTGGCTTTTATTATAAATTCTTTGATGCCAAAAGCAGTTGGATCATAAAGTTTGATAATTGATGTATCATTGAGCTCTTTTTTAGGACCTAGCCTACTGATATAATTTACAAAAGTACCACATCTAAAGTATTCGTAGGTTTCTGAACAAGGGATATATTTTTTTGCTGTGTATTCTACATGGAGAGCATCATTTCGATTTTTATCGTATACGGTAATAGTATTAGTGTCATGACCTGATGAAGCTTTTATTGAGTTGGGTTTTATGAGTAGGAGTTCCAATCGTTCAGGGCTAAAGCTAAAGGTATTGAGTTTCATGGAATGGATAACAGCGTAGGAAGATATGAGTAGTAGAGCGGTGCATCGCGTGATTATATTTTGAACTGTTTTTTTCATAATGATCATTTTTTGATAAATAGTCACTTAATATTATAATTCAAGTTAACATATTGAGAAAAATAAGCAATATAAATGCGTGTAAAGCTTTATTACCGTAAAAGCTTTTTTGTAATAATTATTTCAGTTATTTCGGCACTAATATCATGGCAAAGTTCATTAAGATATTTTTCCATAGCTTGTGCATCATTGATATTTATGTTTCTGTGAGCAAATTTTTCAACAATGATATTAATGAGACCATGAATCATGCTTGCAACAGAATTGCCAATATTATGAGGATTGTGTGGATCTTGTGCTATGGTGCAGACACCGCCCATTACTTGCGCAACATTTGATACAATAGCCTGTTTTTGTTCTTGAGAAAGGGCTGGTCGCGGTTGTTTGGGAGGTTTTTCTTTTTTTGGTCTTTTGCCCAAAATAGGGGATGTGATTAAGAGTGCGATAATCAGCATCTGTTTGAATGATACAAAAGTCATTGCATGCCTCCTCTTTTACCTTGAAATATTATTTGTTGTTACTATAAAAGGGATGAGGGGAAAAGATCAATGTTTTTTGCTGACGTGAACAAATTGAACATGGAGGGCAGTTGCTTTTTGGACTTGAAAGAGAAAATCGTTATATAAAAGTTCTTCATCTTTTTGAGGGATATGTTGGAGACGTTCTGCTAAGAATCCGGCCAGAGACACAGCTCCTTCAGTAACAAAGGTGATATCTAAAAATTTACCTAAATCTTCAAGTGTAATGGTTGCATCAACAAGCCATTCATTGTCTCCCATTGGCATTATTTTGCCAACAATTGATTCATGTTCATCGCTGATTTCTCCCACAATTTCTTCGATAAGATCTTCAAGAGTGACAAGTCCCGTGAGCATGCCTTGTTCATTAATTACCATGGCAATATGTATCTGCTTTTCACGGAATTTTCCTAAAAGTTCAATGACTTTCATGCTTTCTAGTACAAACATAATGGGGCGGATAATATCGCGTAACAGTTTTGCTTCACCGCGTGAAAGCATAAAAAAGAGATCTTTCTGGTGAACCATGCCAATGATATTGTCCTGTTTTTCTTCATAGACAGGAATGCGTGTGTATGAATGTTCTCTAAAAAATCTGCATACTTCATCCATGGAGGTGTGAACTTCAAGAGAAATAATTTTTTCACCCGGCATCATCACTTCTTTGACAGGAGTGCTTCCAATTTCAAAAACATTCTGGAGCATTTCTCTTTTTTCAAGTTCAAGAAGACCTTTTTCATGAATATAATTAATTAAAAATTGAATTTCCCGCTCTGAAGAAATCCATTGTGAGGAACTTTCAAGTGCATCTTTTCCGCCAATTTTATACATTACATAATCGGAAAATTTTACCAAAACAATAACAAAAGGGTAGAGCGTATAATAAATGCAGTTGATCAGCCACAGCACTGATTTAAAGGCTTGTTCACTGCGGATTTTAGCAAAACTTTTTGGTAAAATTTCACCAAAAACAACAATACCGATGGAGGCAAAGGTGACGCCAAAAGTGAAACCAATGCCACCTGAAAAACCGATGTGAGTAAAAATTGTACTCATGATGAACGTTGCCAGTGAGGCTGCAGTAACGTCAATAAAGCTATTTGCCACCAAAATGGTAATAAGTACGCGTTGAGGATTTCTTTCCAATGTTTGCAGCAATGGAAGATATTGCGTTGTTGTATGAGCAAGCTCTTTCAATCTAAAAAGGCGAAGCGCCGTAATACTCGTTTCTAAAAATGAAAGCACTGCACGAAAGCTCAGTGCAATGCACAATAAAATAAAGGGCGTAATGAGTTGATTAAGTTGATACGGTTCCATGCGCCAAATCTTTCTTTATGTTATTCTTCATCTTCATTGTCTTCTTTGTCATCGAGCATATCATCGTCTGTATCAATATCTTCTTTATCATCTCCACCAGCATCATCAAAAGTTTCTTTATCATCTATTTCTTTTTCAAAAAACGCAAGTAGTCTTTTGCTGCGTGATGGATGACGTAGTTTTCTTAATGCTTTTACCTCAATTTGTCTGATGCGCTCACGAGTTACCGAAAAATCTTTACCAACTTCTTCAAGGGTATGTTCTGAGGCAACATCAATACCAAAACGCATTTTGAGTACTTTTTCTTCACGTGGCGTTAATGTTTTGAGGACTTCACGCACACGATCTTTGAGGTCTGAGTTGGCAACGGTATCGGCTGGTGATGATTCTTTATCATTTTCAATAAAGTCTTTGATGTAAGCATCTTCACTGTCTCCGACAGGAGTTTCGAGCGATATTGGTTCTTTGGATATTTTGATAATATTTTTAATCTTTTTCTCATCAAGATTCAGTTCTTTTGCAAGTTCAGCATATGTCGGTTCACGGCCATTTTCTTGTATAAATGTTCGCTTAATTTTATTAATTTTGTTGAGTGTTTCAACCATATGAACAGGAACACGGATTGTTCGAGATTGATCAGCAATAGCGCGTGTAATCGCTTGACGGATCCACCAGGTAGCATACGTAGAAAATTTATAGCCACGTTCAAATTCAAATTTTTCAACCGCTTTCATTAAGCCAATATTGCCTTCCTGAATGAGATCTAAAAAGTGTAACCCGCGATTAACATATTTTTTAGCGATGTTGACTACAAGGCGTAAATTTGCTTTAGCAAGATTGTCTTTTGCTATTTTGTCCTGTTTTTGGCCAAAAACGAGTTGGTTATAATAATTTAAAATGAGAGGCTTTGGTAAACCAATTTCGATTTCAAGTTTTTTGAGAGTCTTTGTTGCTGCGCGCATCGATGATTCGATCTCTTCCTTTTCATTTTTTTGTGTTGGTGTGAGTGATGGAAGACTGGTATACGTTTTTAGGTGAGCGGCAGATGACTGAGCAACAATCTCTTTTTCATTAAACTTGGCAATGTATTTTTCAATTCTTTTGCAAAATTTTCTGATAAGTTTATTGGAAAACCTGATGGTACGGATTGTTTCGCCAATTTTTTCTTTGTTTGCTTTAACCGCATCAAGCATTTCCTTTTTCTTTTTGGGATCGGCAAGCTGACTGCGATACGTATGATAAATTTTTTCTTCGTTTTGAATGAGGTTATTAACTTCAGCGATTGTTTTGAGCAAGCTTTGTTTTTCTTCTTCAACTTTTGGAATGTTTTCTTCATCAAATTCAGAGAACTGGATAAAATCTTTGAGGTTGAGGATATTTTTTTCAAGCTTTTCACCCATAAGAACAAACTCTTTATGGAGAAATGGAAAACGAGAAATCGCTTCGATACTATTATTTTTACTTTGAGAGATTTGATCAGCAATGGTGGTTTCAGTTTTTTTATTTAAGAGAGGTATTTTTCCAATATCGCGCAGGTATGATTTGACACTATCAGCGACGCTTGATTCAGCCTCACGTTTAACTTCACCTTCTTCTTCCTCTTCTTCCTCTTCTGCTTCCTCTTCTTCAAATTCTCCCGATTCAAGGCTATATGTTTCAAGCTTGGTTTTAAGTTTTAGTCGGGAAGGTTCAATTTCTTCAAGCTCTTCTTTTTTAATATCATCGCTTTCAAGCTCTTCTTGTGTCACAAGTTCTACGTTTTCTTTTTCAAGAATGCGCAAAATATCAGTAACTTCTGCATCAGTTACGTTGTTTTTATCGCTGAATACAATAAGCTCTTCATAACTAAGTAAGCCATTAAGTTTGCATTTTTCAATAAATTCTTCAATAATCTCTTTGTGCAAATCAACGCTGGGTGTTGTTTTTTTGGTACTTTTTTTAGCAGTAGGTTTAGTTTTGGTCATTATTATTTTCCCCGCTATATTTTTTATTATAATTCACGTTATTGCTAGAGGCTGTCTGGGTGTGATGTTGAAACAAGTTTGTTTTGTAGTTCCATTAAATCACGCAATATAAGAGATATTTTATCTGCATTACCTTCTTGCTTGGCCTGTGTTAACTGTATTTTTATATCACGTACAATAATTTTCCACTGTTTTTTTTGTAATTGTTCAAGAAGTTTATCAAATGCGGTAGTGTCTACGATCTCATTTTCTTCAAGGAGCAACCTACTCACATACTGTTTTTCTTGTTCATTGAGTGTATCAAAAAAAAGGCCAAAGGTAATGATTGTTGTGGTTTCTTTAATTGCCTTTAGTTTTGCTAAAATATCTCGCAGAGGGGATGGTAGGTATTTTATAAGCCGTAGTCTGCTTTCCCCCGCAAAAAGCTGCATGTTGTTCATTATAGCACAAAAGATTCTTTTTTCCAGCAATGGGATAGTTATGTTTGCCGTAGGGAGGGTAATGTGTGCTGGGGTGGCTGGCGCTTGATTTGTTCGTGCCAGTTCATCTTTGAGAGAAACAAATGGGATATCAAAGGTCTTGGCCGCTTTTTGGAGTAAAATGTCTTTTTTGAGAGGATCAGGGATGGCGGTAATAATGCTTATGAATGAGCGTGTTGTTTGAATTTTTTGATTAAGCGGCTTATTGATAAAATTGTGTCCGAGGGTATCAATAAAAAAGAGAAAAATATCTTGTGCCCCATGGATTAATGTTTGCATATCTCCTTTTTTGTAAAAAAAAGATGCCGGATCTTCTCCTTGAGGTAAAAGGATAACCTTCAGTTCAAGATTGACCTGCCAGCAGAGTTCGGTAAGCCGTAAGACAGCCTGGTTACCTGCTGAATCATTGTCATAGACTACATAAATATGCTCAGCATACCGTGCAAGTTGTTTAAGATGTTCAACAGTGCAGGAAGTGCCTAGGGTGGCAACAGTGTTGGGAAATCCTTGTTGGGTCATAGCCATACAATCGGTGTATCCTTCAACAAGAAAAATTTTGCCTGTTTCTTGGATGCTTTTTTTTGCTTTATCAAGATTAAAGAGCAAAGATCCTTTGATAAAATAGTCATTTTCACGAGAGTTATAATATTTTGGCCTGGTATCATGTTCTTTAAAAGTGCGACCACCAAAACCACAATGTCTGCCTAATATGTCCTTGATGGGAAAAATAAGGCGTTCTTCAAAGGATGAATAGAGTGTCGTGCGGCCTTCAGCTAATATATGCGCGTCGATCAAATCACGTGGCAATATTGATTGACGCTTCATAGCATATAGCAGATCATTAATGCTCGCGTTGCCACTTGGGAAATAGCCAAGGGTAAAATAATCAAAGCTTTCTGTTCCAAAGCCACGTCGCTGAAAATATGTTTGTGCTGATGGGCTTTTTAGTAACTGTTCATGGCACCAAAGGGCAACTGCCTTGCAAACGGAAAAGTAGTGGTTTTTATTTTCCGTGTTTTTTTCCGATAGTTCAAAAGATATGTTCTGTGGAAGATCAATACTGTATTTTTCGGCTAACAGTTTTGCTGCATCTTTTTGTGAACAGTTTTCAATTTTTGCAATAAATGAGATAGCATCGCCAGAAAGATGGCAGCCAAAGCAGTAAAAAATCTCTTTATCGGGGCTTACGGTAAAAGATGCTGTTTTTTCATGATGAAAAGGGCAGGTGCCTTTGTGGTACCCACCCGCTTTTTTAAGTGTGACGTATTCATTGATGACGTCGAGAATTGAGATGCGACTTTTGATAAAACTAAATAAATTCATGCTGTTTTGTGCTCATTGTTTGACTGTTTACGGTATATTTACCAGTGTAACGTGTCGTGTGGCATAAGCAACAAGCATGTGAATTGCTCTTTAACGCGATTGTACTCTTGATAATATTCAGTATCAATATCGGTTAATCTTTTAAGTTGATCATTTTCTTGAATGAGTGGGTTTAATCCCCTGAATTTTCCCTTTGAGATTGGCCTTTTTTTTTGTTCTAATAATCTGTAATGAACTATTTTATCCAAACATTCTATGATGCATTCATCATTACTGATCCAGAGTTTGTCCCATATTATCGGATCGGTTGAAAAATGAATATCATCTATCGTCAGCAATCCAATGGTTAATGCTCTGCTTAAAGCATCAGCTGTCCAATGATAAATATATTGATTCGCTGGACTGCTCCACACATGCTCGGTATTGAATAAAGACACTAATGCGAGCTGTTTTGCACTTTCTTTATTGACAAAAAACCATTGACCATGTGCATAACGAATATCTTGCAGAATGGCTGTAATATCGTCGATGGTAAGCATGCTGGTCAATAGTCCCGCTTGTAGATTATATTCCAAGCGGTCTGCGCATATATCGGGTAAATCGCGTTCAAGCATTACGTGCGTGCCACTTTTATGTAATACAGCGCTCAGTGCTATGTTGTGATGCGCGAGTAATGCATCAACATTATATTGTTGCAGATACCATTCATGAATATCATCTTGATATGAACTTTTATCTGATTGATGATCAAATAACACATCACCTACATGAGAAAATACCGTATGAGAAGAATCATGTAATAGTCCTGCTATTTGTTCTTCAAGAGTTGCGCCATACATCCGCAACAATGCCCATACACCAACACAATGTTCATAGCGAGTGTATTCCTTTTTTTGTTTAATGATATAGTCCAAAACTCCGTATTGCCTGACATGTTTGATGCGTTCCATGATGGGACTGTTAAAAAGATCAATGAGTACCGGTTCGGTTA
>Ga0209167_10001075_pt1 | contig 16923 bp, 14 predicted proteins | sample Coa_R1_9_FD_187154 | JGI IMG/M metagenome (GOLD analysis project Ga0209167, IMG submission 187154) | Surface soil microbial communities from Centralia Pennsylvania, which are recovering from an underground coalmine fire - Coalmine... | ecosystem: Environmental > Terrestrial > Soil >... | reverse complement strand
GCCGCGCGCGCGCGCCTGGCGCAGGCACGGCAAGACTTGGCCAGCGGATCCGGTCGGGGCTTGGGCTCGAGCGCCGGGCCGGCGCCATCGCAAGCGAATGCAAACTACGTAAGCGCCGCCACGGCGCTGCGCGAAGCCCAGCGCACGTACGTTGCTTATCGAAATCTGTATGCGAACAAGGCGATTTCGCGCGATCAGCTCGATCAAGCCGAGGCGAAGTACGAACAAGCACAGGCCGCCTACAATCAACTGGTTCGGTCGCGAACGGTGCTGCAAGACGACGTGCGCTCCGCGCAGGAAGGCTACGTGCAGGCGCAAACCGCGCTTGCCGCGGCTCGCGTCGAATCGGGCAGCGGTGACGTCGCGGCCGCTTCGGCGGAGGCTGCGCGCGCCGGGTCGGAGTACGCGTTCGCGCAAGAACAGGCGGATGCCACGCAAATTCACGCGCCGTATGACGGAATCGTTTTGAGCGTTGCGACGGAGAAGAACGACCCGGTGCGACCGTTGCAGCCGGGCGATGCGGTTGCCCAAGGACAGCCGCTGATCGCACTTGCGCAACGGCGAGCCTTTGTCGTGCGGACGAAAGTGGACGAGCAAGACGTCATCAACGTTCATTTAGGGGAGCGCGTGCAGATCACGGGCGAGGATTTCCCCGGGCGAACTCTCAGCGGTCACGTCGTTGAAGTTTCGCCGATTGCCCAGCGCTCCGAAGACACGACGTCGGGCTCGCGGACGGTCGCGACGACGATTTCGGTCGATAATTCGCCCACATTTCTGCGCGACGGAATGAGCGTCAACGTCAATATTCTCACGACCGACCTGCAGCGCGCGATCGTCGTGCCGAACGACGCAATCGGGCGTGACGGCGGCACGTCGTACGTCTTCGTCGTTCGTAACGACGCCGCATACCGCCGGCGGGTGAGCGTCGGTCTCTCGAACGAAGCCAGCTCGGTGATCGTCTCCGGGCTCAGCCCGGGCGACGTCATCGTCGCGCAAAGCGTCGTCGGACTGACCGACGGCGCACCGGTATCGGCGCCGGAGGCGGGGCACTCGTGAGTAGTCCAAATCAACCCGAACACGGCAGCCTCTTTCGAGAAGAGGCCATCTCGGCGATCGACTCGGTCGAAAAATTCGACGAAGCGATCGCGGTGGTCTCATCGCACAGCGTTCTGGCGCTCGCAATTATCGGAGGCCTGCTCTTCTTACTGATCGGATGGTCGGTCTTCGGGCGAATCCCGGTGGGCCTCCAGGGGCGCGGCGTGATCGTCGCGGGAAGCGGCATTGCGCCCGTCGTTGCGCCGGCCGAAGGGACGATCATCGAACTGCCGGCACACGTCGGCGACACCGTTGCGCAGGGAGCCGCGGTGGCGCGCATGCGCACGACCGCGGGCGACGTCATCGCGATGCGCGCACCGGTGGCCGGCATGCTGGCGCAGCGTTCGCCGCAAGTGGGCAGCTTCGTTCGCCAAGGCGATGCAGTCGCCACCATCGAGCCGGCCGGCGCAAGTCCGACCGCCGTCGTCTTCGTGCCGGTCGAAACGGACCGCCGGGTGGCAGTCGGACTGCCGGTACGCCTCTCGCCGGCGGATGCCCGCCCCGACGTTTTCGGTTTCCTTCGCGGTCACGTGATCTATGCGGCGCCGTTCCCCGCGAGCGCCGACCGCATCCGAGCGGCTCTGCAGAACGACGCGGTCGCCGCCGGTTTCTCAGCCGACGTTCCGGTGCGCGAGGTTCACATCGCACTCGATGTTGACCCCGACGGTAATCTCGTTTGGTCCGGCATGCAAAACGCGGGACGGACCTTATCGCCGGGCATGCCCTGCTACGCGACGATCGTTGTGGAGGAACGGCCACCGATCTCGTTTGTGCTTCCCCAGACGCACGGATGAAACTCGACTTCAAAGTACACAAGAACGGTTCCACCAAGAAAATCGTCCGTACGCCGACGGTTCTCCAGATGGAAGCCGTCGAGTGCGGAGCGGCCTCGCTTGGCATGATCCTGGGCTACTACGGGCGCCACGTTCCGCTCGAGGAGCTGCGCGTCGCCTGCGGCGTCACGCGCGACGGAAGCTCTGCCGGAAATCTGTTGCGCGCGGCGCGCGGCTATGGCCTCGAAGCTCACGGCTACAAGTACGAGCTCGAGGATATGCGCAAGATCACGATGCCGTGCATCATTTTTTGGCAGTTCTACCACTTCGTCGTCGTCGAACGCTTCACGAAAGACGGTGCGGTCCTCAACGATCCGGCCGGCGGGCGCAGGCTCTGCGACTGGGAGGAGTTCGGCCGGGCCTACACGGGCGTCTGCCTTACATTTTCGCCCGGTCCGGATTTCAAGCCCAGCAACGAAATCCCGGCGACGACCAGCATCCTGCGCGCACAGCTCGCGGGTTCGTGGGGATCCGTCCTCTTTGTAATCTTCGCGGGCTTGGCCTTGGTCATCCCGAGCATCGCGTTGCCGACGTTGACGAAGACGTTCATCGACGAAGTCTTGGTCGGCAAGAGCTATTCGTGGGTCTTCTGGATCGTCGCCGGAATCGCGGCAAGCATCGTAATGCAGGTCGTGTTGCTCGAGCTGGAACAACACGCGATCGTTCGGCTGCAGGCAAAACTGGCGCTCGCCAACGCGAGCCGCATGCTCTGGCACGTTTTGCATCTGCCGATGACGTTCTTCGCGCAGCGGTCCCCCGCCGAAGTTTCGAACCGCGTCGCGATCTGCGATCGGGTGGCGGAGCTGCTCTCCAGCCGGCTTGCGGCCAGCGCCATCGGGGTGGTTGCGGCGCTCTTCTATCTTGCGCTGATGGCGCACTACGATCGCTTTCTCGCGCTGGTTTCACTGGCGATCGCGGGGCTCAACATCCTCGCGCTTCGGATCGTGGCTCGCTTCCGCTCGGATGCCAATGCGGCGCTTTTGCAAGAGGAAGCGATGCTGCTGGGAAGCTCCGTATCGGGGCTCGAGCGGATCGAGACGCTCAAATCCGGCGGTGCCGAGAGCACGTTCTTCATGAAATGGCTCGGGCGCCAGGCGCGGGTGATCAATGCGCGCCAACGCTTCGCCGTGCCGTCGCAAGTCCTCAACGCCGTGCCGCGCCTCCTGATCACGATCAACGTCACGGCGATCTTGACGCTCGGCGGTCTGCGCGTCATCGAAGGAGCGATCTCCATCGGAACGCTCTTTGCGTACACGATGCTGATGCAGCTCTTCATTACACCGTTTACGACGTTCGTCGAGTTGGGCGCCGACGTGCAAGAGATGGACGGCGACCTGCGGCGCATTCAGGACGTCATGCGCTATCCGATGGATCAGCGGCGCGTGACGCAGCGAGTCGACCGAACCCGCCTGGCCGGCGAGCTCGAGTTGCGCGGCGTCTCCTTCGGCTATAACAAACACGGCGCGCCCGCCATTCGCGACATTTCGTTCGTCATCGCGCCGGGCCGGCGGGTCGCGCTCGTCGGACCCTCCGGCAGCGGCAAATCGACGATCGCCAAGCTGGTATCCGGCTTATTCGAGCCGTGGTCGGGCGGCGTCTTGTTCGACGGCATCGAGCGCGAGGCAATCGATCCGGCGCTGCTGGGAACCGACGTTGCGTTCGTCGACCAAGAGATCTCACTCTATCCGGGCACGATTCGCAGCAATCTCACGCTCTGGGATCCTGCCGTCACCGATGCTTCGGTCGAACGCGCGGCGCGGGATGCCTGCATTCATGCCGACATCGTCGGCAGGCCGGAAGGTTACGAAGCCGTGATGGCGGAGGGCGGTATCAACTTTAGCGGCGGCCAGCGCCAGCGCTTGGAGATCGCCCGCGCGCTGGTGCGCGATCCGGCGCTCGTCATCCTCGACGAAGCGACCAGCGCGCTCGATCCGCTGACCGAGTATCTGATCGACGAGAGCCTGCGACGGCGCGGCTGCGCCTGTCTCATCGTCGCGCACCGGCTTAGCACGATCCGCGACGCCGACGAGATACTCGTCCTCGACGGCGGCGTTATCGCCGAGCGCGGCACGCACGACGAGCTGGTCGCTCAAAACGGGCGTTATCTCTCGCTGGTGAGATCGCAATGATCGCCGATCGCGAAATCCGGATCTCGGGCGACGAGCTTTTGGTGCTCAGCGAGCGGAAACACGCCTATCGCGTGCGCTCGGGAGAGGCCGCGCTCTTCGTCGTCGAGCTGGACGCAGCCGGTCACCCGATCGGCCGTCGCTCGTTTCTCGGTGCGGCCGGTCCCGGAGATATCGTGCTCGGCACGTCGTGCGAATCGGACGGCACGACGCTAACGCTGATTGCCGTCGGCGTCGTTCCAACGGTCTTGGAGCCTTGGGATCTGGCGCTCAGCGAGCCGGCGGTACGCGACGAAGCGCTCTCGCGCTATATCTCGACGCTCGTCGGCAACGACTCGATCGAGCTCGACGTGCAGCTGGCGCGCCCAGTAGCCTCGCGCGATACGGTCGCGCTCGCGCCCGGCGAGCACGCGCACTCTTCGCGCAAGCTGACGTACGTGCGCATCAAGAGCGGCAAAGGGTGGCTCCTAAACTCGTATCTCTGCGACTCGGCGACCGGTATCGTCCCGATCGGCGGTCAGTTTACGCTGCGCGCCGACGACGACGTGCGGATCGAACCCGTGGGCAGCGGGAGCTTGCACCCAACGGAAGTTGCCGCCGGCGTCGGCGTCGTGCACGACGCTTTCTGGACGCGTTGGCAAGCTCGCTCCGCAGAAGAAGACCAAGGCCGCGAAACGATGCGCCGCGCAACGCAGGCCTTCGACGAGCGCGCGCTGCGAAGCGGCCTCGAAGAGGCGACGCACCTTTTCGAGCGCGATCGAATTGCAACCGAGCCTGGTGACGATCCGGTTGTCGCAGCCGCGCGGATCGTCGCCCAGGCCGACGGCATTACGATCGTCGCTCCGCGCGAGTCACATAGCGAGCCGCAAGCGGCGGTGCAGGCGATTGCAATCGAGTCGCGGCTCTCGATCCGTCGCGTTCGGCTGCGCGGCGCCTGGCAGCGGCGAGAGCACGGACCAATGCTCGCGTTTCGCGGTCCGAATAACGAACCGGTTGCGCTGCTGCCCCACCGGAGCGGCCGCTTCAAATACGTTCTCGTCGACCCAACGCCGCCGATCGAACCGGTGCGAGTCGACGCCGCAGTCGCCGCCCGGCTCGATACCTTGGCATACGTTTTCCTGCGTCCGTTCCCGGAACGGCCAATCGGCGTATGGGACTTGCTGCGCTTTGGATTGCGCCATAGCGGCATCGACGCGGGTCAGATCCTAGGGCTTGGGCTGCTCGGCGGCATCCTCGCCGGCATGATTCCGCTTGCGACGGCGATTCTCTACGGCACGATCATCCCGGGCGCGATGCGCCCGCAGTTGCTGACGATGGGCCTCGGCCTGCTTGCAATCGCGCTTACCGCCGCAGTGGCGGAAGTCGTGCGAGGCTTAGCGATCGTACGCCTTCAAGCGCAAGTCGGTTCGACGCTGCAATCGGCCGTTATGGAACGGCTGCTGGCGTTGCCGGCGTCGTTCTTCCGGCGATACGAAATCGGCGATCTGGCCAACCGTTTGATGGGCGTCGACGCGATCGAGCAGTACGTGAGCGACATCACGATCTCCGCGGCCCTCAGCGGCGTCTTCTCGCTCGTAAGCTTCGCGCTGCTCTTCATCTACGACGTTGGGCTTGCCTGGCTGTGCGCCGGACTGGCGGTGATCGCCATTGCGGTTGCAGTCGTCGAAGCCTTCGTCACGCTTCCGCTGCGGCGCCAAATATTCGACCGTTCCGGCAGCATCGCCGGCTTCGTCCTGCAAATTTTCAACGGCATCGGAAAACTACGCATCGCGCGAGCCGAAACGCGTGCCTTCGTCGGATGGCTGCACCGTTTCGTGACGATGCGCCGCATCTCGAACCGCGCGAGCACGATCGTCTACCGGTTCGGCATCTTCGACTCGATTTGGCCTGCGGCAACCACGCTGGCCATCATCGGCTACGTCTTCATCATTCGCCAGGGCGCGTTTCCGGCGAGCATTTATATCGCCGCGAGCGCGGCGTTCGGTCAGCTGCTGGCCGGCCTGCTGGGGCTGGGTGATGCCTTCGTTCAGGTGATCCGGGTTATTCCGTTGTACGAGCGCGCCCGGCCGCTGCTGCACGCGATGCCGGAGATTTTGGAGGCGCACGGCGATCCCGGGATATTGAGCGGCGCGCTCGAATTGCGCAACCTCAGCTTCCGCTACGAGAACGCGTCGGCCGCGACCCTCGACCGCCTCGACTTGAAGATCGAGCCGGGCTCGTTCGTCGCCCTGGTCGGGCCTTCGGTATCTGGCAAATCCACGCTCTTTCGGCTGTTGCTGGGCTTTGAGAAGCCGAGCCACGGCTCGGTGCTGTATGACGGGCACGACCTCGCGTCACTCGACCTCGCCGCGGTGCGCCGGCAGATCGGTTCGGTGCTCCAGTCGACGGGTGCGCTGCAAGCGTCGATCTTCGAGAACATTGCGGGCGCCCGCTTCATTACCCACGACCAGGCGTGGGATGCAGCCCGACGGGTCGGCATCGCCGACGACATCGAGCGTCTGCCGATGCAGCTCGAGACGTATTTAGGGTCGGACGGTGGCGGGCTCTCGACCGGTCAGCGTCAGCGCATTGCCATCGCGCGCGCGATCGTTACGTCGCCGCGCATCCTGCTCTTCGACGAAGCGACGAGCGCGCTGGACAACGAAACGCAGGCGATCGTCATGAAGACGCTGGAGCAATTAGATGCGACGCGCGTTGTAATAGCGCATCGCCTTTCTACGATCCAGAACGCGGATCGAATCGTGGTGTTGGAGAGGGGCCGGATCCTGCAGGACGGGAACTATGCCGATCTAATCGCAACGCCCGGCCCCTTCGCCGATCTCGCGCAGCGCCAGTCTATATAGACCAGGCGCTACTTTGATCGGTCTTAGCCGCCGACTGGGTTGCTCTTCTTGCCGCCGATCGGATCGATCGGATTGATTGGATGGGTCGGGGGGCCTCCTGGACGGATTGGGTCGATCGGAACTGGATGGGTTCCAATGCCGCCGCTTACTTTATCAAGTTCTTCGTCCTGGATCGGTTTGTTTTGGTCGCTCATAGTTTCCCTTTCTGTTACGCGGCAAAAGAACCGCGCATTCGCGAGTAGTTCTCGCCGGTTCGAGCGACTCCTAGGGGTTAACTCAGGTTATTTGTCCGAATTTCTTTCGGTTTGCAGGAGGGTGGCCCTCCTGGCGGGCGCGTCAACCTCTGGCGAGGGGCGCCCCGTTTGGTTCGGAAAGGGGCTCGGGTTAGCCCGGCCCCTTCGCCAAACTTCGCTGCGCCGATATATTACGGCGCCGCAGGGTTGATTTTAACCGCCGACCGGGTTGCTGGGACGATGAATCGGCAGTTCGGGACCGCCGGGATGGGTCGGTGGCGCAGGTGGACGGATTGGGTCGCGTGGCAGGGGATGCGAGCTCACGCCGCCGCTGATCGAATCCAGCTCGTCGTCGCGCATCTGCTTGTCGTCGCTCATGTAAGTTGCCCTTTCTTGCCGCGGCAAAAAGAACCGCTGCTACCTTTCTTGTTCGGATTCGGGGGGAGCCTTCCTTGGGGCTAGGAGACCGTTTCCCGTTTCCGGAGCCGCAGGCGAGCGGTTTCGTTGAGCAGCCGCTTGCGCAGACGAATGGATTCCGGCGTGACCTCGACCAACTCGTCGTCCTCGATGAATTCGATCGCCCGCTCCAGTGAGAGTTCTTCGGCCGGAGCGAGCTTGACGTTGTCGTCCGAGCCCGCCGCGCGCATGTTGGTAAGCTTCTTTTCGCGAGCGACGTTGAGCGCGATGTCCTTATCGTCGTTGGCCCGACCGACGATCATCCCCTCATAAACGTCGACGCCGGGACCCACGAAGAAGCGGCCCCGCTGGTCGACGCCCGCGAGCGCATAGCCCGTCGTTCGTCCCGTTTCGCTGGCCACCAAAGCGCCGACGGTGCGCTCGGGAAGCTCTCCCTGCCACGGCTGATGGTCGTAATAGGTGTGCGATAGCACCGCGGTGCCGCGCGTGAGCGTGAGCAGTTCGCCGCGCAGCCCAAAGATGGCGCGCGTCGGCATCGTGTACTCGAGCCGCTGGGCGTCGCCGACCGGCAGCATGTTGGACATGATCGCCTTGCGCCGCCCGAGCGCTTCGATGACCGCGCCGGCATAGGGTTCCGGCACGTCCACGACCACGTACTCGACGGGCTCCCAGCGCTCGCCGTCGCGTTCGGTGACGATGACCTGCGGCTTTGAAACCGCCAGCTCGTAGCCTTCGCGCCGCATCGTTTCGATGAGGATTGCCAGATGCAACTCGCCTCGGCCGCGGACCTCAAACGTGTCGGAGGACGTGGTATCGGAGACACGCAGCGCCACGTTCGATTCGAGCTCGCGGACCAAGCGTTCGCGTATCTGGCGGGACGTCAGATACCGTCCCTCTCTGCCGGCGAACGGCGAGTTGTTGACGCTGAAGAACATCGAGACGGTCGGCTCGTCGACCGCGACGGCGTGAATGCTCTCGGGCATGGCGGCGTCGGCGAGCGTGTCGCCGATGTTTAAGTCGTCGATTCCCGAGATGCAGACGATGTCGCCGGCACTGGCCTCCTCCACGTCGATGCGCTCGAGGCCCGCGAAAGTCAGCAGCGTGGTAAGCCGAAGGCCGCCGGTCACGACGCCGTCGCGCGCGATCTTCACGATCGGATCGTTTCGCCGGGAGGTTCCGCGAAAGATGCGTCCGATTCCGACGCGCCCGACGTACGGGTTGTGATCGATCGCCGAGATCAGCAATTGAAATGGACCCTCTTCCGAAGGCGCTTCGGGAACTTTCAAAACGATCGTTTCGAAGAGCGGCTCGAGGTTTTCGCTGTGGTCGTCTAACGACCGCTTGGCGATTCCGGCCTTTGCGTTGGTGAACAGAACCTGAAAATCGGCTTGCTCGTCGTTGGCGCCGAGATCGACGAAGAGGTCGAAGGTTTGATTGACGACTTCTTGTGCGCGGGCATCTTTGCGATCGATCTTGTTTACCACGACGATCGCGCGCAGGTCGAGCTCGAGCGCTTTGCGCAGCACGAAGCGGGTTTGGGGCATGACCCCCTCGGCGGCGTCGACGAGCAGCAACACGCCTTGAACCATTTGCAGCACCCGCTCGACCTCACCGCCGAAATCGGAGTGGCCGGGCGTGTCGACGATATTGAACTTGACGTTGCCGTGGCGGACGGCGGTGTTTTTCGCCAGAATCGTGATGCCGCGCTCCCGCTCCAACGGGTTGGAATCGAGCACGCGCGTCGCCACGTGCTGGCCCTCGCGAAAGACTCCGCTCTGCCTGAGCATGGCGTCGACCAACGTCGTCTTGCCGTGGTCGACGTGTGCGATGATCGCGACGTTGCGGATGTCCGAGCGAGTCTTCATAGGCGGTCAAGGCCAAGGGTAGCGCGAACCGAGGGCAGATGGCAACTACAGGTGGCTCAAGCCCGGGGGCGCCGGCCGGGCCGGCGGCCCGGATCGCGGAGCTATTGCATCAGGTTGGTGAGGTTCACCACGTAGTCTTCTCCGACACCGACGGCAACGACGACGACTGGGCCACTTTTTACGCCGACTGGCTGCTCGCCCACTCCGAGCTTCCGCGAATCCTCGCGCGGCGCCCGATCCGAAGCCATCTCACGCGCGACTTGGTCGATCTCGACGAACGGTATACGAGCGAGTCACCGTCGCAAGCCTGGCCGGCTTGGTACGCCGACCGTTTAGTTGCAAAATACAGTTAATCGATAGTATTACTACACTCCAGCTTCTTCAAAGACGTGTTGCGCGATGTTTACCGCCGTGATTGCGGTCGGCCAGCCCGAATAAAAAGCGAGATGCGTGATCGCCTCGACGAGTTCGTCGCGGGTGAGGCCGTTTTGGAGTGCGCGCTTGATGTGAAAGGGCAGTTCGTTGGTCCGATAGAGCGCGGTTAGGCAGGCGACGGTAATCAAGCTGCGATCGCGCGGTGAGAGCCCCGGCCGCTCCCATACGTCACCGAAAAGCACCTCATCGGTATATTCGGCCAGTGCGGGAGCGATATGGCCGAATGCTGTGCGCGCGTTGTTCGGTCGATCAGGCATCACGGGGTCTCCTTCTTTAAGCAACGGTAAGTAGCACTTTGACGGCGCGGCGTTCGTCCATGGCCGCGTACCCGTCGGCAACTTTATCGAGCGGAAGCGCGAGGTCGAGGACCGGCGAGGGATCGATGCTCCCCGCTTCGAGGCTCGCGATGAGCTGCGGGAGATACGCGCGCACCGGCGCGACCCCGCCGACGAGCGCGAGATTGTTGTGAAAGATGTCGCTCAGCGGGGGCGCCTTGACGTTGTGCGGCACGCCGACAAAGCTGACCGTGCCGCCGGGCCGCGTCACGCCGACGGCGAGGTCCAAGCTCTCCTGATTGCCGACAGCTTCCACGACATGCGGTGCGCCGCCGGAGGTCAGCTCCAGAATCTCCTCGCGCACGTTCTTGTCGTGTGAGTTGAAGGTATGCGTCGCGCCGAAACGCTTGGCGATCTCCAGTCGCTTCACGTTGTGTCCTACGGCGATCACTCGCTCGGCTTGTGCCACTCTCGCGGCGGAAAGAACTCCGCAAAGCCCGACGGCACCATCGCCGACGATGACGACCGTTGAGCCGGTCGTCGTCTGCGCGCGGACGACGCCGTGATGCCCGGTCGCCATCACGTCGCACAGCGTCACCGCGGCGTCGCGCTTACGCTCGTCGCCGGAGATAGACTCCGGCATCTTGACCAGCGTGCCGTCGGCGTACGGCACCGAAACGAACTCGGCTTGGCCGCCATGTCCTCCGCCGCCGAAGAAGTCCCCATGTATGCACGACGTCTGCAAACCGGCGCGGCAGAACTCGCACGTCCCGTCGCTCCATGCAAACGGGGCGATTACCGCGTCGCCCGCGCGAACGCTGCGCACGTCGCCGCCGGCCTCTTGCACGATGCCGACAAACTCGTGACCGGTGCGATCTCCGGGCGACAGTTGCGTGATGCCGCGATAGAACCAGAGATCCGACCCGCAGATTGCGGCCCGCGTAACGCGGACCAGGGCCTCTTGGGGATTGCCGATGCTGGGATCGGGAACGTTTTCGGTGCGAACGTCGCGCGTGCCGTGGTAGACAGTGGCTTTCATGGCTCTCTCCTGCGAAAAGGCTGCTGGAACCCATGCGAAACATCGGGGGCCGAGGCTACGTAGGTGATGCGATTGGGCTCACAAACGAATCAATCCTGGAAATGGCCGGTTGCCGGCGTGTTGCTGGCCATTGCCATTACGTCGACGATGGACGCTACCGGCACGTCGGCATTCAGCTCTTTACCGCTATTTCCGCTATTCGCGCTTTTTTGGTACTTGCAGCGGTTTTTCGCTCGGGACGTTGGTTTTGCATGGGGCGGAGTACGCGCGTTGCGGTATTACGGCCTCGCGGTGCTCTACCCGCTCGTCGTGATGGGCGCAATTGCGGGCGTCGCGGCGTTAACGGGGGCCCTAAATCCCGCTGCCGCGCCCCGGCATACGTACTCCCTGTGGCTCAACCTCTTGCTCGTCGGCGGAACGACAATTCCCGTCGCACTCCTTACCGAAGAAGGCTTTTTTCGCGGCTGGCTGTGGGCCTCGCTTCGGCGCGCCAGCCGAGCAAAGCTTGCGATTCTGATCTTGACCAGCATTGCGTTTGCACTCTGGCACTGGTCGTCGGTCGTGCTGCCCACCGGATTCAACCCGCCGCTCGCGCAAGTTCCGGTCTTCATGCTCAACGCGGCGGTGCTCGGCGCAATTTGGGGTATGTTGCGGCTTCTTTCAGGCTCGCTGGTCGTCGCGAGTGTGAGCCACGGGGTTTGGAACGGCATGGCCTACGTGCTCTTTGGTTTCGGCTCTCACATCGGTGCGCTCGGCATCGCGAATACCGCGATCTACGGTCCGGAGATCGGAGTCCTTGGACTGTCGTTGAATCTGGCGTTCGCCGTCGCGCTGTATTGCTGCTGCGTGCGAGAAAGCGCGTTCGTCTGAACGAAGTTCAGCGTGAGATCCTTTTGCAAGCCCCCGGCCCCGCGTTCAAAAAGGGTCCACCGATAGCTGCGCGCGTCTTGTCGCGCGACATCGACGACGTACGGCGTGCCCTCTTGGCTGAACGTCATCTCCATGGAGTCGGGTTTTAACGTCACGGGTCCGGTCGTGATCGTGCCCCCGGAGTCAATGTACCAAACAATAACGCCGCGAGTGGGATCCACGTAAAACATACCGGCGTAGCTGCGCTTCAACGTGCCGTCGCTTCCGACGAAGCGGGTCGTGAACTGCACGAAGTTCTGTGTGACCGCCCACTCGTAGCGCGTGTCGATGTGCGCGATTCCCGAAGGTCCGCCGCTCGTCTGCGCGGTCCACGTCTTGCCGACGAGCCAGGAGATCGGCGAGAGACTCGGCGGCGCGCCGGCGAAACCCGGCGACGCGGTGCACAGGATGCAAAAAGTAAAACCCAATACGAAACGCAAGCTAGGGCTTAACCTTGAAGATGACGCCATACCCGCTCTTTCCTCCGTCGCTCGTGGCGCCGTAGAGATTTCCCGACGCGTCTTGCGTCAGCGAGCCGCTGGGGTATTGGCCGTCGCTGCCGCCGGTGAATGAGTACAAGATTCGTTCCTTCCACTGCCCACCACGAGTCGGGCTTAGCTCGTAAACGATTCCCGCGTTGTTCGTCCCGCCGAAGACCGTCGTGCCGAACAAGTTGCCGGACTTATCCGCAACGAGCCCGCCGTACGGCGAGTTGCCGTCGCCGGTTCCGCCGAAGGCGTGCAGCACGGTCTCTTTCCACGAATGGCCTTTGCCGCGAACCAGCTCGTAGGCAACGCCGCCGTCATTGGTCCCACTCTCGATCGCCGTGCCGTAGAGCGTACCCTTCGCCGGCATGATGAGGCCCGCGTATGGGTTCTCGCCGCCGCCGTTACTGGTGAAGGTGTAGAGAACGCGATCTTTCCACGAACTCGGCGACTTCTTTTGCAGCTCGTACGCGACGCCGTCGTTGTCGCCGTCGTATTTATAGGTCGTGCCGTACAGGTTGCCGGCACGATCGGCAATTACACCGGCCGCCGGCGCGCTGCCGTCGGTCGTTCCTGCGAAGCTGTACAAGACGCGCTCCGTCCAGCCGCTACTCCCCGGCGTGAGCGAGAAGACCGTTCCGTTGCCGCTGCTGCCGCCATACCACGTGGTGCTGTAGAGCGAGCCGCCCGTGCCGGGCAATAGCACCGCATTGGGAAACTCGCCATCGGTCTGCGTGAACGTATGCAGGACGCTTTCGCTCCAGCCGGCGCTCTTGCTCAACTCGTACACCACGCCGCAGCCGATCGAACATTGCGTGCTGCCGCCGGTGCTCGCCGTGCCGAAGGCGTTGCCGTTCTTGTCGAGGATGACGCCGGCATTGGGGAACCCGCCGTCGGTGCCGTCGTCAAAGGTGTACAGCGGCGTCTCGCTCCAGCCGCCGCTCTTGTTCGGCGACAGCTCGAAGACCACACCGCAACCGCCGCCCACGCCGCCGCCGCACGAATCGTTCCCGCCAAAGTGCGTCGTTCCGAACGCGTTGCCCGACGAATCAAAGACGACGCCGCCGTTCGGCCCCCCGCCGTCGGTTCCGTCGGTAAACGAGTAGAGCACGGTTTCGGTGGCGTGCGCGTTTGTCGCGCGCGCCGCCGCGCGCGGAAGTGATGGAGACGTGCCGCCCCCGGCGCAGCCGGCGATCAGCGCGGCGACGACCGGGGCGAGAGCAAAACGTTGGATCATCTGAGGACTTTTGTGAGAGTTCATGGCGTCACCTCGAAGACGGTGCCGATCCTTTTCTCACCGCCCGCGGACGTCGTACCATACAGGACTCCCTTCAGCGCGGTAAGGTTTGCCACCGGAAAGGCACCGTCTCGAATGCCTTTAAAGCGATAGAGAACCGTCTCCGTGCCTGACGCGCTGATCGCGAAGACCGTTCCGCATCCGGCAGTCGCAAGGCAATAATAGGAGCTTGAACCGCCGTGGATCGTCGTGCCGTACGTCGTACCGTTGAGGGCGAGCACGCCGGCTTCAGGCAGTGCCCCGTCCGGAGCGCCCTTGAAATCGTAGAGCACTGATAGAGCGCCCGACGTACTTACCTTAAAAACGCTCCCGGCGTATCCACCTTCTGCGGTACCATAAAGAGTTCCATCGAGGTCGGTGAGGGAGTCAGACGGATTTGCACCGTCGTAACCGTCTTCGAAACTGTAGATCACTTTTTCGGTGCCCGACGTGCTCACCTCGAAGATGCTTCCGCTATTGCCGGTTCCGCCATATTCGGTCATGCCGTAAAGCGCACCGTTCACTTCGGTCAGACCAGCCTCCGGCACCGCGCCGTCGCCGCCGTCCATGTAATCCTTGAAACTGTGCAGGACGCGTTCCGTGCCGGACGCGCTCACCGCAAACACCGTCCCGTAGCGGTATCTTCCACCTTCAGTCGTCGTGCCGTACAGCGTTCCGTTGATGGCAACGAGGGCGCCCTCCGGTTTGAGACCGTCCTCGCCCTTGAAACTAAAGAGGACGCGTTCCTTGCCGGTCGAGGGATTCACCGTGAAGACGCTCCCGTCGTTCGCCTTCCCGCCTTCGTTCGTCGTGCCGTACAGCTGGCCATTGACGAGAATCAACGACCCGTCAGGATCCCCACCATCCGGCTTTCCCTTGAAGGCGTAGATCACGCTTTCGGCGCCCGCCGTCGTGATTTTGAAGACGGTCCCCCAGCCGTGCGCGCCACCATAGGTCGTAGTACCGTAAAGGGCGCCGCTCACGGCGATCAGCCCGGCCTGGGGCTCATTGCCGTCGGGGCCCTTAAAGCTATAGAGCGACTTATACGCGGGACCCGTCGCCCGCAGTTGCGCCGCGACCGGCATTGGCGTTGACGAGGAGAAACCGCTTCCGCCGCATGCGGATAAGAGCGCTGCGCTAACGCCCGCGCCGGCCATTTTGCGTAGATAGTTCATTGCGTCTCCGATCTCGACGTCGTAGATCTCGTGCACGCCGATGGATGCAACGCGATGGCGTTGCGGCGCCGCACGCTTTGGTCGAGCGTGATGGCGGTGGCGCTCCAGGGTGGAAGCGTTACGCAAAACGTTCCCGACACGCTCCCCAGCGATTGGAACACCGGCGCGGTCCAGACATTGTCTTTCGAATTGTCGTACTGCGCCTTTCCGTAGAAGAGGCGGCTCGCGCTAAACGTTCTCGAGTCGTTTTCGAGGGTAACCGTCATCGCCACCGCGTGCTTCTTATCGATGTTGACGAGCAGCACACCGTAGCCGTTGCTGCGCCGCGCGCCATAGGCTCTTAGAGTCTTGCCCGGCTGCTGCAGGGTAGGCGCGAACATCGTATCGCCCTCTCTGAAGGCTCGTTCGGCCACCTCCGTCGCGCTCGCTCGCGGAAAGGCGGTCCCTAAGGGCGGCTGCGGGTCCGAGGGGCATGCAGGATTATAGCCGCCCTGTATCGCCTCGAACAACGACGGAGTGTTCCAAGTTTGCTTCGTATAATAGCCCGGCGGCGACTGATTGCAAGGCCCACTATCAAAGCCTTCCCAATCTCCCGCCATCCCGATGCCGCCCTTGTTGACTTCACCGAGCACCATGGCGGTGAAGAGTGCGCCGACGATCGATATCCACTGCGGATTACTCGAGCCCGGCACTCCCCATTCGCCGAGGAAAATCGGCGTGTGCGGCTTCCCGGCCGCCGCGAGTTCGCTTCGAAGTTTCGTGATGGCGGAGGTAACGTATGAGACGCCCTTTGTTAGCAAGTATTCATCGCTGATGCCGGACTTGCCGGGGTACCAGTGTACTTCGACGAAATCAAACTTCGCCTTCGAGAGGACGGTTTGGTCCCATACCTGCGTTATTTGGTCGACGTTATTTTCGGGCGCGACGAGATCGACGCCGATCTTAATCGTCGGATCCTTTGCTTTCATCAGCGGATAGAACTTCGCGGCGACGAGGCGCGCATACGTGGCGGAGTATTTCGCCGGTGGGGCATCGAGCGGAACGTAGAAATCCGGCGTCGTGCAGCAGGTCTTGCCTATGGTCCGAGAGCCGTAATACATCTCGTTGCCGATCGTCCAATGCTTGATTCCATAGTGCATCTGGTTGTTGGCGTAGTCGACCCAGGCCGCGGCTTCATTCGGATCGCCGCCGCTCGTGCAGGTCGCGTTGCTGCCGTAGTTGACGGTGATGTTCACGTCGAGTCCTAAAGGTTGGGCTACGTCTTGCATGAACCCGTCGAACGTCGTACGCGATATCAGATTCCACTTCTTTGCCACGCATGAGGAAAACGAATTCGTTTTCCAATGATAGTAATCGGAGAGTAACGCCAAGGGCGCTCGCACCATGCCGAACTTCGCGTTGCGGAACGTCTTGATCATCGTGCTGTAATAGGGCTGTCCGGTATACTGTTTTGTGAGGCCCATCGAAGTCGTGAGGTTTACACCGAACACGTCCTTGTCGACGGTGGCCAGGGCCGGCGAATCCGCATCGATCGTGACGGACGCGACCTGCTGGGCCGCCGGCATCGCCGCAGTATCGGCAGCGATCCGCGGCATTCCACCGTTTCCACCGGCACACGCGCCGATCGAAACCGTCGCTACGAGAGCAACGCTGATTCTAAGTCTCTTCAGCACGAGCGTCCCGGTTGAAATGCGCATGGCTACTCACGCTCCTAAGTCGTGAAGGCGCGGCAGAGCGGGCAGATAGCGACAAGCGAAGACCCGCAAAGCGTTTGGATGGCACTTCTTACGGCGAGGATGCGACTCCTTGCCAGCTTGCTCCACGAGTTCGCGAGTCCTTGTATGGTCTTGGGAGTTGTAGGAGGCCCCACCGTAGGGAAACGGCACCGCCTAGGGAACCGCGTCCTACCTAGCGCCC
>Ga0209167_10001073_pt1 | contig 16929 bp, 12 predicted proteins | sample Coa_R1_9_FD_187154 | JGI IMG/M metagenome (GOLD analysis project Ga0209167, IMG submission 187154) | Surface soil microbial communities from Centralia Pennsylvania, which are recovering from an underground coalmine fire - Coalmine... | ecosystem: Environmental > Terrestrial > Soil >... | reverse complement strand
AGGTGACGGCCGATGGGCAGCGGGGCAGGCCGATAGCACACCGACACCACGTGCCCACCCCGCCCGAAGGCGGACGAACCCCGGATCGACACCCTCCGGTGGCGGACGAACCCCGGACCGACCGCCACGCCACGCACCCACCGCCAGGTGATGGCCGATGGGCAGCGGGGCAGGCGTCAAATTGTCTGTTATACAGCTATACAGGCATCGGGCAGTCCGCGAAATCAATGACGGCGGCGGCGCAGGGCTGGCTTGGTCAGGCTCGGGGGTTCGTAGCCACGGTCGGGGCGGTTGAGGTTGACCCCGGGCGGGACGATCTCGTCGATCCGGTCGAGAACCTCGCGGGTCAGCACGACGTCGGCGGCGCCGAGCTGGCTCTCCAGGTGCTCCATGGTCCGGGGGCCGATGATGGCCGAGGTTACGGCCGGATGGTTGATCACGAAGGCGATCGCCAGGTGCACCAGGGACAGCCCGGCGTCCTCGGCCAGGACGGCGAGCTGCTCGGCCGCCTCCAGTTTGGCCTGATTGCCCGGCAGGTTCATGTCGAAGCGCTGCGGTATCCGGTCCGCCCGGGTACTGGCCGGGAGGTCGGCGTTCTTGCGGTAGCGGCCCGACAGCCATCCCCCGGCCAGCGGGCTCCAGGGTATGACGCCCATCCCGTAGCGGCGGCAGACCGGCAATACCTCGTCCTCGACGCCGCGCACCATGATTGAGTACGGCGGCTGCTCACAGACGAACCGCTCCCGGCCGCGCCGCTCGGCGGTCCATTGTGCCTCGACGATCTGTGACGGAGGGAAGGTCGAGCTGCCGGCGTAACGGATCTTCCCAGCCCGGATCAGGTCGGTGAGCGCGGCCAGCGTCTCATCGACGTCCACGCTCGGGTCGGGCCGGTGGATCTGGTACAGGTCGATGTAGTCGGTGCCCAGCCGGCGCAGGCTGTTCTCGCACTCGCGGATGATCCAGCGCCGCGAGTTGCCCTGCTCGTTCGGGTCCTCACCCATCCGGCCATGTGCCTTGGTGGCCAGCACGATGTGGTCCCGCCGGCCATTGGCCAGCGCCTTGCCGACGATTTCCTCGGACTCGCCCGCCGAGTAGACGTCCGCGGTGTCGATGAAGTTGACCCCGGCGTCCAGCGCCCGGTGGATGATCCGGATGGAATCGTCATGGTCGGTGTTGCCCCACGCCCCGAACATCATCGCGCCGAGGCACAGCGGGCTGACCCTGACGCCCGTGGTGCCAAGAACTCGCATCTCCATAAGCCCCAGCCTATGGTGACGGCCGGATCCGCGGACAAGCGGCCCGGCCATCGGGCGGCGCCACCAGCGTCCTTCCCTAAAAGATCCGCTGGGTTCCGCGCGGTGCTTCGATGTGCGTAATTTCCCATGCTGCCGACCATTCGAATTTCTCACTTCTATCTCCGGCGACCACACATGGTGACCAGTTAACGTTTCGGTAACCCAATAATTGGCCAAGCAAAACCAGAGAGGTGTTTATGGGTTGAACACGGGTCACACGTGTATGGTCTGCAGTACTCTCACCAGGCAGTTGTACCCAAACGGTACGTACGCCGGAGCTACAAGGGGACCCCGCATGACCAGTACAGGATCTACGGGCGAGTTTGATGCCCTGGCGGAGGGTATCAGCCGCGGCCTCGATATCGCGGCGGGCGCCGCGCTTCCCCAGCTCGATGTTGCGCAAAGCGCCTACACCTTGGTGTCGCGCGCGCTCGAACAACAGGGCGGGCAAGATCCAGATGACCCTCAGGTTGAATTGCTGGCCGAGTTCGTTACGCTCGCGCTGGCTGCCGGTGTCACCCGCAATCACATAGACGGCTGGATTTCGGATCTTTGCGCCAAGGGCGCCGCCTAGCCCTGTCGCAACCTCCGCCGCGGCGCGGAAGGGATCGGGTGCGCCAGGTGTTGGCGCAAGCATGCAGGTAGAGATTTGGTCCGATGTCGTATGCCCGTGGTGCTACCTGGGCAAGCGCCGGTTCGAGCAGGCGCTGGCAGGCTTTGCCCACCGTGACGAGGTCACGGTGGTCCACCGGTCGTTCGAGCTGGACCCGCTGGCTCCGGCCGGGGTGACCACGCCCACGGTCGACATGCTGGCCAGCAAGTACCGGATGACCGTCGAGCAGGCCATCAGCGCCCAGCGGGAGATGGAACAGCGCGCGGCACAAGACGGCCTGACGTTCAACCTGGACGGCCTGCGCAGCGGCAATACCCGCGACGCGCACCGGCTGCTCCAACTGGCCAAGGCACGGGGCCGCCAGGCCGAGCTGGACGAGCGGCTGCATCGCGCCTACTTCACCGAGCAGACATCGATCTTCGACCACGCCTCACTGACCGAGCTGGCGGCCGATGCCGGCCTGGATCCCGGTGAGGTGCGCTCGGTACTGGCCGGCGACGACTACACCGATGAGGTCGAGACCGACGAGGCGATGGCCCAGGCACTCGGCGCCAACGCCGTCCCGCTGTTCGTGATCGACCGCCGCTACGGCATCTCCGGTGCCCAGCCCGCCGAGCTCATCGGCCAGACCCTCGACAAGGCGTGGGCCGAGGCGGCATCCTCATGACCCCGCCGGCGGATGGGTGGCGCGGCCGGTGAAGGTCCGCATCGCGGTCGGGCTGGGTGCGACCGCGCTGGACGCGGGCGAGTTCGCCGGGCTGGTAGACAGCCTTGCCGAGGCGGGCTTCGACTCGCTCTGGGTGTCCGAGGTGCTCACCGGCCAGGGCCCCGATCCGCTGATCGCGCTGGCCACCGCCGCCCAGCTCAACTCCAGGCTCAAGCTCGGCACCACCATGCTGATCCCCGGCCGACACCCGGCCCGGCTGGCCAAGTCACTGGCCACCCTGGACGCCTTGTCCAACGGCAGGCTCCTGCTCACCTTCGTGCCCGGCCTGGCCTTCGGCCCGGAACGCGACGCGATCGGCGTGCCGGTGAACCAGCGTGCCGCCGTGATCGAGCAGACCCTCCCCAAACTGCGGCGCTGGTGGGCAGGCGAGACCGTAGACGGGATCACCGTCTCGCCGCGCCCCGTGCAAGATCCCCTGGAACCCTGGCTCGCCGGTCTCGCCCCGGCCTCGCTGGACCGGTGCGGCCGGCTGGCCGACGGCTGGCTCGGCGCCTCCTGCACCCCCTCGCAAGCCGCAACCGCCCGCGACGCGATCAACGACGCGGCACAGAAGGCGGGCCGCATGATCGACCCTGAGCATTTCGGCATGAGCATCGGCTACACCCACCAACCCCTGGACGACCGCCAGCTCGCCGCCCTGGCCTCCCGCACCCGGGGCCGCGTCCCCGACCCGCGCATTCTCGTACCGGTCGGCCATGCAGCCCTCCGCGACACGCTGCGGTCATTCATCGCCGTCGGCATGTCCAAGTTCGTCGTCCGCCCGATGTCGGTGCAAGGCTCCTGGTGTGACGAACTGACCGCCCTGGCAGCGGCGGTCCTGGACTTGCAGACCTGAACGGCGCTCACGTTTGCGGAAGTCCGACGTCAGGTGAGGCGGTCCAGGGCTGCGTAGATGCGCTTCTCGGAGATCGGGGCGGGGGTGCCCAGGGTTTGGGCGAAGAGGTTTACCCGGAGTTCTTCGATCATCCAGCGGATGGCGGCCTGGCCGGGAGTGAGGTGCGCCGGATCGGGGAGGCCGGCGAGGAACTGGCCGTAGGCCTCGGTGGCGCGGTGGACGGTGGCCATGCGCTCGGCGTCGCGGGTGGGGGACTCGGACATCTTGTCCAGGCGCCGGGTGATTGCCTTGAGGTAGCGGGCCAGATCGGGAAGGCGGGGCAGGCCGGTGGCGGTGATGAAGCCGGGGTAGATGAGAGCGGCGAACTGCGCACGCATGTCGTCGAGGGCGGCGGAGCGGGCAGCCGTCTGGCCAAGGCGGATCTGGGCCTCATGCGCCGCGGTCAGGACCTGGGCTACCACGTCCACGACGCGGGAGGTGGCCAGGGCCAGGTTGTCCCGGGCCGCTTCCACCAGGCGGGCGAAGCCGGCGGCGGTCCAGGCAGGGCCGCCAGCTTCGGCGATGACGTGGTCCGCGGCGCACTCGGCGCAGGCGTCCAGGAGGGCGCCGATGCTGGCATATGGGTGGGCGCTCATGGCCAGCTTGGTGGCGTCGGGGAGGCGGCCGGCAATGGAGCGGACGCCGGAGGGAACCTGGAGCAGGATGAGGCGGCGGGTGCCCAGCCACATGGACTCGGCGGCCTCGGCCTGGGTGGCGAACAGGCGGACGTCGGCCGCGCTCCCCGCGTCGGCCAGGGCGGGATAAGCCTGGACCTGGCCATGGCGGAAGACCTTGGGCAGCTCACCGATGGTCCAGTCGCGCAGGCCGGTGCGGGTGATGGAGCTGGCTGCGTTGCCGAGGGCCGCTTCCAGGCGGGGGCGCAGCCGGTGGCGCAGCTCGTCGAGATCCTCGCCGGTGGCCAGGACGTTGTCGCCGTCCACGACACGGAACCTCATCCGGAGGTGGGCGGGAAGGCGGGACGGGTTCCAGGCGTCGCGGGGGATCCGTACGCCCGTCTCGCGGGCCAGTTCTGCCGAGAGGGCGTCGAGCAGGTTGCCGTGGACCTGGCCCAGATGCGCCGCCACCGAGCGGGCGGTGCCGGGGACGGGGACGAAGGCGGTACGCAGGTGTTTGGGCAGTGAGCGGATCAGCTCGGTGATGAGTTCCTCGCGCAGGCCGGGTACCTGCCAGCCCAGTTCATCGGCTTTGACCTGGTACAGCTCGGTCAGCGGGATGTCGGCGGTCACTCCGTCGGCAGGCTCGCCGGGGGTGAACTCATAGGACAGCGGGAGGTCGCCCCAGGTGTCCGGGTAGTCGTCCGGGCGGACCTCGCCGGCGGCCGGGCCGCGCAGATCCTCGGGGGTGAGGGTGAGCAGGGCCGGATCGTCGGCCCGGGCCCGCTTCCACCAGGTGTCGAAGTGCCGGGCAGAGGTCACGCTCCCGGGGATCCGCTGGTCGTAGAAGCCGAACACGGCCGTTTCATCGGCGACGATGCCCCGGCGCCTGGCCTTGCGCTCCAGGTCTTCGGCCTCTTCGAGCAGTGCCCGGTTGTGGTGGAAGAACTTGTGGTGGGTCTGCCAGTCGCCCTCCACCAGCGCGTGCTGGATGAACAGATCCCGCGCGGCCTTGGGGTCGATGGCGCCGTAACTGACCCGGCGGGCGGCGACGAGTGGCAGCCCGTACAGGGTCACCTTCTCCGATGCCATCGCCGCACCACGCTTGGCATCCCAGTGCGGCTCGCTGTAGGTGCGCTTGACCAGGTGCGCGGCCAGCGGCTCGGCCCACTCGGGCTCGATCGCGGCCGCGATCCGCGCCCACAGCCTGGATGTCTCGACGAGTTCGGCGGCGACCACCCACTGCGGCGGCTTCCTGGCCAGTGAGGAATCGGGAAACAGCGCGAAGCGGGCGCCGCGGGCCCCGGCGAACTCGGCCGGGCCACGGCGCTTGCCCTGGCTGCGGGTCTGGTCCTGCATGCCGATGTGCGAGAGCAGCCCGGCCAGCAGCGACATGTGCACACGATCCGCGACATCCGCCGGGATGTGGCGCTCCTGATCGTCACCGGCGTTCTTGACCTTCCTCTCCTTGCCCCGCCGGGCCTGGGCGGCCTGGCCGGTGACCGCGGCCCTGGCGCGCTTCGGGCCGGTGGCGACGCCGATCTCCTGGGCTGCCTGGCGAAGCTGGCCGTGTACGTCCTGCCATTCGCGCACCCTCAGGTAGTGCAGGTACTCGCGGCGGCACAGCCGCCGGAACGCCGATCCGGACAGCTCACGCTGCCGGTCGCGCAGGTAGTCCCACAGCACGAGAAAGGCCAGGAAGTCCGACCCGGGCTCGGCGAACCGCTTGTGCAGGGCGTCGGCGGCGTCACGATCATCGGCCGGCCGCTCCCTGGGATCCTGGATGGCCAGCGCCGCGGTGATGATCAGCACCTGGTCGATGCACCCGTTGTGGTCGGCCTCGAGGATCATCCGGCCCAGCCGGGGATCCACCGGAAGCCGGGCGAGCTTGCGCCCCACCTCGGTCAGCCTCGACCCGCCCCGCTCTGGCTGCAGGGCGTTGAGCTCTTCAAGCAGGCGGACACCGTCGGCGACGTTGCGCGCGTCCGGCGGGTCGATGAACGGAAGATCCGCGACCTCGCCGAGACCGAGCGCGGCCATCTGCAGGATGACCGAGGCGAGGCTGGTCCGCAGGATCTCCGGGTCGGTGAACTCCGGGCGCGAGGTGAAGTCATCCTCGCTGTACAGCCGGATGCACACACCGTCGGACGTACGCCCGCAGCGGCCCTTGCGCTGGTTGGCCGACGCCTGGGAAATCGGCTCGATGGGCAGTCGCTGGACCTTGGTCCGGTTGCTGTACCGGGAGATCCGCGCGGTCCCCGGGTCGATCACGTACTTGATCCCGGGGACGGTCAGCGAGGTCTCCGCGATGTTGGTGGCCAGCACCACGCGCCGCCCGCGATGCGGCTGACTCTGCTTGCTTCTTTCGCCTCCGGCACTCTGCTTGCTTCTTTCGCCTCCGGCAAACACTTTGTACTGCTCGGCGGCCGGGAGCCGGGCGTACAGCGGCAGAATCTCCAGGCCGCCACCGAGGTCGGCCAGGGCGTCCGCGGTGTCCCGGATCTCGCGCTCACCGCTGAGGAACACCAGGATGTCGCCGGGCCCCTCGGCCGACAGTTCGCCGATGGCGTCACAGATGCCCTGCACCTGGTCCCTGGGCTCGCTCTCCGGATCGCCGGGGCCGGCCAGCGGCCGGTAGCGCACCTCGACCGGGTAGGTGCGCCCGGACACCTCGATCACCGGCGCACCGAAATGATTCGAGAACCGCTCGGGGTCAATGGTGGCCGAGGTGATGATGACCTTGAGGTCGGGGCGGCGGGGCAGCAACTGCTTCAGGTAGCCGAGAATGAAGTCGATGTTCAGGCTGCGTTCGTGCGCCTCATCGATGATCAGGGTGTCGTAACGCAGCAGCTCCCGGTCGCGCTGCAACTCGGTCAGCAGGATCCCGTCGGTCATCACCTTGACCAGGGTCCTGTCGCTCGAGGTGTCGGCGAACCGCACCTTGTAGCCCACCACCTCACCGGTCTGCGTACCCAGCTCGGCGGCGATCCGGTCGGCCACGGTCCGGGCCGCTATCCGGCGCGGCTGGGTGTGGCCGATCTGGCCGGTGATGCCGCGGCCGAGTTCCAGGCAGATCTTCGGTAGCTGTGTGGTCTTGCCGGACCCGGTCTCCCCGGCGACGATCACCACCTGGTTGTCCCGGATGGCCGCGGCGATCTCGTCCTTGCGCTGGCTGACCGGAAGCTCGGCCGGGTAGGTCACCACCGGGACCGCCTGCCTGCGCGCGTCCGCCCGGGCCGTGGCCGCCACCAGCTCCGCCTGGACCCCGGCGAACGCCCGCTCCCGCGCGGCCGGATCGCGCAGCGCGGCCGCCCGCTCGGCACGGCGGCCCAGCCGGCGCTGGTCGAAGGACATCAGCGCCGGCAGACTTTCCCGTAGCTCAGCGAGCGAGAGCGTCAACGTTGAGGCTTATTCTGGACCCTCCGACTGGCTCACCTGCCTGCACGTCAAGCCCGTTTCTGATGATCAGGACAGTTGCGTCTGGAATAATCTCATCGCATCTCCACGACGGCACGCGAACACGCACCAGGATGGCCGGAAATTCCCCAGACGGGTAACGCTTTTCCGCCCCCCGCTCTTCCAGGCAGGAACCTAACCGCCGCACCAGAGCAGACCCGTCCGCAGCCGATGTCACAGACCCGGTGGCTTCGCGCCGTCGCAGCGGAGCCGGTAGTGGCCGCGCGGGGTTTGCTCAATGACGCTGCGGTCGATGTCGTCGGCGAGCCAGCGCCGCACGGTCTGCTCGTCCGCCGCCATGTGCTCGCTGTCCAGCAGGTTCACGATCATCGCGACTGAGACCCCCCGCTCGGCCGACCGGCCGATGTACTCGCGCATACGCCGGCGCGGGGCACTGAGACCATCTTCCGCCGCGTCCTCGACATCACCGAGCCGCGAGGTAATCTCCCGGAACTGCCGGTCAGTCGGGTTTGCGCGAGCCGCACGGGTAGCGCTCACGGCGGCTTTCCTGGTAGCCCGGAAGCGCTCCCAGCGGGAGGCGTAGTCCTCGCCGAGCGCATCGGCCAGCACCGGCTCCGGACGGGGCTTCACCGGGCCGTACCGCCTGGCGATCTCGCCGACCTGTGCCGGGGTGATGCGGAAGAACTTGACCCGCATCATGCGGCCCTCCCGCCACTGGACCAGGCCGGTCCCCTCGTGCTTGAGCGAGGCCAGGATCTTGGCCGCATGCTGGTCGTCGGGTATGACCGACAGCGCCTCGTTCTCGTTCTGCACGGACAGCCCGATCCGCAGCGGAAACTGACTCTTGAAGTCGCCGGTGCCCAGCATGCTCGGGTTGCCGCGCTGACTGGCGGCAATGAGATCCATCGCCTCGCTCCGGCCGAGCCGGACAGCCTCGGTTCCGAGGGCGGCAAGCGTCGAGTTCGTCGCTTCCTGCGACGACGGCCGCGACCCGGTGCCATAGCCGAAGATTGACGCGATCTCGTCGATGACCAGGAACACGGCCGGCCGGTCCGGCTCCGGCTCGATCTTTTCCTCACCCTCTCCCGCGGCGGCCCTGGCCTCGATGCCACGCACGAACGCCCGGAGCACCCGCTCGGCCTCGCTGCGGTTGGTGGCCGCCCAGTCGACGGCCATGCCATGCCGCTCGTCCTCCAGGTACGGCACCACCCACGGCATGGCCATCCGGTACTTCAAGTCGATGCAGAAGATGAGCACATCCACACACCGGACCAGCTGTGCGATAAGTACCGTCAGCAAGTTCGACTTGCCGCTGCCCCTGAGGCCGACGATGAGGACGGCGATTTCGCGGAGGGTCAGCTCGCAGATCCTGCCGTCCTCGTACTTGCCGATCGGGATCGGCTGGTGGATGCTGAGCAGTTCGCCGTTGTCCTCATACGGGATGGTCTCGGCGAGGAAGTCCCGCTGGGAGACGTGCAGCAGCACGTCACGCGCTGTCACGCCTTCTTCGAAGTGCAGGCTGCCACGGCGGGTGTCGGCGGCCACCTCGAGCCGTTCGAGGTCGTGGCGGAGCTTGGTGATCGTCACCCGGCCGCTGCTGGGCAGCCGGAGGGCCAGCACGTAGCCGCTGGCCGTTTCCTCTCTGCCGACGATCTTGACACCCGGGTGCCCGATCCGCTCCAGCAGCATCGGCCAGTGGTTCTTGATGGCAAGCTGCCTGGCGACCCGCTCGGCCTCTTCGGCTCGCCGGGCGGCCTCCTGCACCCGCTGGGTGTGCCGGTCGCACACCCGGGGGTAGGTCACGCCGAAGACGATCGCGCCGACCGCCAGTGGCAGCCATACGAAGGCCAGCCTGATGTTCAGAAACCGGGTCCAGCCGAGCCAGACCGCGCTCAGGCTGATGACGATGAACCACCAGAGCGAGACCGTCGTCGGCCCGTTCCTCAGCCGGGCGGCCACGCAGCCGGCGATCGCGGCCACCGCCACCCCACCGGCCCAGGGCGCGCCCGGCACCTTCAGGCCGTAGCCAGCGAACGCCAGCAGAGCCAGGGCGAGGACCGCGAGCGGGCCGTAGACCAGAGCGTCATCGCGTGGCTTCCGCCCAGAGCCTCGCAGCCCGTCCGCTGCCAAGGTGCCGGAGCCCTCCACAGAACCGATTGTGACTCGCTGTGGTCTCGATGTCACTGCGCTGATTCCCTTTCCTCAAAGGGCTGATCGTATGACCGCGGGGTTACTGCTTGGAGACGTCCCAGAAGCCTTCGTTGGGACGCGGGTTCTCGATGCGCTCCAGCTCACGCTCGTGGGCGGCGCGATGCGCGGCGTGCGCCTCCGCCGCATAGTCACCCATCCCGCCGATCGTCGCGGCTATCTCACGCAAGCGCTCCGGCACCACCGGTTCGACCGGGTAACCTCCGGCCAGGGTATCGGCCACGTGGCGGAACGCCGCGGCGACTTCGCTGAAGTAGTCCGGCAGGCTCAGCAGGAACAGGTCGAGGTCGGACGCGTTCTCCGGCTCGTACCCGCCGATGTGCTCCCTGGCCGCCTCGGCGGCAGCCTCGATTCTGTTCATTGCGCTCCTACAGGACACGAGCTATCAGTGGTATGCCCCGCCTGGCGGGCGTACACATGCTTTCCGTGTCCCCGTGCGCACCCTCTGGTGCTGGGAATGACCCGGCGGCATGGCATTGTCAGCGGCGTCACGCCTATGGCTGACGACCGGACCAGCAAGATCATAGAAGAGTTCCGCGCCAGCGACGGCACGGTGGGTGGCCAGTTCGAGGCTCGCCGCTGGAGCCCCGCCGGCAGCTGGCGGCACCCGCCGCGGGAGTGATGTTGTCAGCTGTGCGCGCAGCAGGCACGATGTGCGAGTGATCGGCGTATTCGTTGGTGTGCCCGTGCCCGGCACCAGGAGGTAGTGTGCCGGCGGAGCCCATCCCCGAGGTCGCCGAGACCAGTCCGCGCGTGGACGAGAGCAGGGTGACCTTCCGTCTCCCCGATCCGGGCCACCGGCTGGCGGGCGTGCGGCTGTGGCAGGACGTGCCCATCCCGGGTGACCGGCTCGATTTCCACTCAGACGGTGACGGGTGGGAGCTGGTCATCGACCGCCCGCCGGTGAGCCGGATGGAGTACCTGCTGGAGCTGCGCTACACCGGCGGCGGCAGCGAGACCGTGCTGGATCCGGGCAATCCACGGCAGGTCGCGGGCGCGTTCGGGCCGAAGAGCGTCCTTGAGTTCCCCTCGTACACGCCGCCGGCCTGGCTCACCGCGCCGGCGGGCAACGGGAGCCTCACCGGCTTCGATGTGCCCGTCAAGGCACTGGACGCGGCGGTCGCCGTGCGGATCTGGTCGCCGGGCGGCACGAACGACAGCGAACGGCTGCCGCTGCTGGTGGCACACGACGGGCCGGAGTATGACTCGCTGGCGAGCCTGACCCGGTATCTGTCGGCCGGTGTCACCGGGGGCTGGCTGCCCCGGCTGCGGGCCGCGCTGCTGGCCCCGGGGCACCGGGACCGCTGGTATTCCGCCAACATGCGTTATACCCGCGCGCTGTGCCAGACCGTGCTTCCCGCGATCACCGGCCGGGTGGCGGCCAGCCAGCGGGTGGGGATGGGCGCGAGCCTCGGCGCCCTGTCGATGCTGCACGCGCACTGCCGTTACCCGGGCGCGTTCGACGCGCTGTTCCTTCAGTCTGGCAGCTTCTTCTGCCCGGCCTTCGACGAGCATGAGCGGCGGTTCGCCTATTACCGCCGGGTTGTCAGGTTCGTTGCCGATGTGCACGATGGCGGGCTGCCGCCGCGGCCGGTACCCACGGTCCTGTCCTGCGGCATGATCGAAGAGAACGCCGAGAACAACCGGCTCATGGTCAAGACCCTGCGCAGCCGGGGATACCCGGCGATTTTGCATGAGGTGCCCGACATGCACAACTACACGGCCTGGCGTGATGCGTTCGATCCCTGGCTCACCGAGTTGCTCGGCCGGGTGAGCCCATGAACCGGGAGGTGACCGAGCTGTGGTCGGACGCCCTCGGCGCGGCCGGCACCGTCATCCGCTACGGTCACTGGGGACGCGCGGTGCTGGTGTTCCCGTCCGAGCAGGGCAACGCCTCGGACTTCGAGAACAACGGCATGATCGCCGCTGTGGCGAACCTGATCGACGAGGGGCGGCTGAAGGTCTACTGCGTCGACAGCTACGACGCGGCCTCCTGGTCCAACCAGAGCATCCCGCTGGAAGAACGTGCCCGCCAGCACGGCCGCTACGAGTCGTGGATCCTCAGCGAGGTCGTGCCGTGGATCTACCGGGACTGCGGCGATGGCGTGGAGGTGGCCACGCTGGGGTGCAGCCTGGGCGCCTTCCACGCGGCCAACTTCGCGCTCAAGCGGGCGGACGTGTTCCCGCTGGCGATGTGCTTCTCCGGCAACTACGATCCCGCATCCTGGAACGGGTGGGGTGACCGCGGCTCCGAGGCGTACTTCAACAACCCGCTCGACTACGTCGGTAACTTGCACGGTGATCACCTCGACTGGCTGCGCGGCCGCCTTAGCCTGCTGCTCGTGTGCGGCCAGGGGCAGTGGGAGGACACCACCGGATCGCTGCCCAGCACCAAGCAGTTCGCCGCGCTGCTGGCCGGGAAGGGCATCAGGCACGAGCTCGACCTGTGGGGCTACGACGTGCCGCACGACTGGCCGTCCTGGCGCGCTCAGCTCGCCCATCACATGCCTCGATTCTGCTGATGGAGGATCACGTTGACTGACAACAGGCACCTGATCGGGTTGCTGCTCGGTACCGAGGAAGACTGGCCGAGGGCGTTCGAGGAGATTCTGCGCCGGATCGGCCCGGTGAAAGGCACGAACGGCGCCCGGCACGTCTTTGACAGCGAGCGGATCACGATCGAGCCGTTCAGCCTGCGTGACCTGCCCCGTTACAACCTGGTCATCGACCGGCTCGCGTACTGGTACTACCACCCGAGGGAGTGGCTGAAGAAGGTCTCCTTGCTGGACGGCGTGTACCTGCTGAACAGCCCGTTCACGTTCCAGTCCATGGAGAAGCACGCGGCGTACTGCGCGATGATACGGCTGGGGCTCAAGGTGCCGGAGACGGTACTGGTTCCGTATAAAAACCCGGTCGATAATGCCCGCTACGCGTACACCGCCGCCCGCTACAACCGGCCCTTCGACCTCGACGCCATCGCCGAGCGCATCGGCTATCCGCTGTTCATGAAGCCCTATGACGGTGGAGCCTGGCGTGGCGTCTCCCGGATCAGCAACGCGGCCGAGCTGCACGCCGCCTACGACCAGAGCGGCGAGATGCTCATGCACCTGCAGAAGGCCATCGACTACGACGTCTTCGCCCGGTCGCTGTCCATCGGCGCCGAAACGATGGTGATGCGTTTTCAGCCGGAACAGCCAATGCACCTGCGTTACGCGGTGGATCATGACTTCCTTACGGCGCAGGCCGGCGCCCAGGTCATGACGATCGGACGGCTGGTAAACAGCTTCTTCCGGTGGGAATTCAACTCGTGCGAGACCCTGGTCAAGGGTGGTGAGGTCTACCCCATCGACTATGCCAACGCCTGCCCGGATGTGGCGCTGACCAGCCTGCACTACTACTTCCCCTGGGCCATCAGGGCGCTGGTCAAGTGGTGCGTCTTCGCCCTGGCGACCGGGCGGCGGGCCAGGCTCGACCTGGAGACCGACCGGTTCTTCGAGGTCGGCGACGACGCGGCCCTGAGCTATGAGGAAAAGCTGGACGCCTACCGGAAGCTCGCCGACAGCTACTTCGAGTCGGAGCGGTACCAGGACTTCTGCGCGACCAGCCTCGCCCACCTCGACGAGATCGTCCTGGACTGGGTGGCCGGCCCCGATTTCGACCGGCTGCTGGTGGAGACCGTGCGTGCTACCTACCCGGAGCACGAGCACGACCGGTTCGCCGCGCACCTGCGCGGCCTGCTCGGCCTGTGGGTCCGCGACGAGAGTGCCCGTCTGCGAATCCCCTGATCAGAGGCTAGTGCCGGCTCCCACCGCGTGGGAATGTGTAAAGAGGGTGCCTTTGGGCACATGGTCCCGCAGACGGCGCCCCGCGGAGGCCTCATGGGTCGTGAGATTCAGGCGATCAAGTTCAGTGGTGAGGACCGGCGCAAGTACCGGGAGAAGGTGCGGCGCTCGCTGGACGCGCTGGCCAGGATGCTGCGGGAGAACGCGTTCGAGGACGGTCCAGCGCGGGTAGGCCAGGAGATCGAGCTCAACCTGGTTGATTCGCACGGCATCCCGTCCATGCGCAACGCCGACGTTCTTGACGCGATCGCGAACCCGGCCTGGGGAGTGGAGGTCGGCCGGTTCAACCTTGAGATCAACGTGCCACCCCGGCAGTTGTCCGGTGACGCGCTGGCCGAGCTGGAGCAGGTGGTCAGGGACGACCTCAACGCGGGTGACGAGAAGGCCCGCAGCACCGGGACCCGGCTGGTCATGGTTGGAATCCTGCCCACGCTGCAGAAACAGGACGTGCACCTGGGGACGATGTCGGCCAGCGACCGGTTCCGCGTGCTCAACGAGCAGATCTTCGCCGCGCGTGGCGAGGACATGCGCATCGCGATCGACGGCGCCGAGACACTCCTCACCCACAGCGACAGCATCACCCCGGAAGCCGCCTGCACGAGCTTGCAGCTTCATCTGCAGGTCAGCCCGGAGACGTTCGCGAACTACTGGAACGCCGCCCAGGCGGCCGCCGCGGTCCAGGTGGCGCTGGGCGCCAACTCCGCGTTCCTGTTCGGCAAGCAGCTTTGGCACGAGACCCGGATCACACTGTTCGAGCAGGCCACCGACACCCGGCCGGACGAGCTGAAGGAGCAGGGGGTGCGGCCCCGGGTATGGTTCGGCGAGCGCTGGATCACCTCGGTGTTCGACCTGTTCGAGGAAAACCTGCGGTACTTCCCCGCGCTGCTGCCGATCTGCGAGGACGAGGACCCGCTGGCCGTGCTCGACGCCGGCGCCTGCCCGCGGCTGGCCGAGATGAGCCTGCACAACGGGACGGTCTACCGCTGGAACCGGCCCATCTACGCCATCAGCGGCGGAACGCCGCACCTCAGAGTGGAGAACCGGGTTCTGCCGGCCGGCCCCTCGGTCGCCGACGTGATGGCGAATACGGCGTTCTACTACGGGCTGGTGCGCAGCCTGGCCGAGGCGCAACGGCCGATCTGGACCCAGATGTCGTTCCCCGCCGCGGGGGAGAACCTGCACGAGGCGGCCCGCCGCGGTCTCGACGCACACTTGTACTGGCCGGGTCTCGGTGAGGTACCCGTCGCCGACCTTGTGCTGCGCCGCCTGCTGCCGCAGGCCCGGGAGGGCCTCAGCCGCTGGGGCGTGAACCCGGCCCATGCCGACCGGCTACTGGGCTTCATCGAGCAGCGCTGTCTCACTGGCCAGACCGGCGCCGCCTGGCAGATCGCCACAGTCCAGGCGATCACTGAACGCAACGGAGCCGACCGGCTCGAAGCGATCCGGCTGATGACCCAGCGCTATATCGAGTACATGCACACCAACGAGCCAGTTCACACCTGGCCGGTGAATGGCAGCTAATCGGCAGGCGTCAGCAGTTCAGTCCTGCTTTTCGTATTGTTTCATTTCTTCGATCAGGCTCTTGGGCCGCATGTCGGTCCAGTTCTCCTCGATGAAATCGAGGCAAGCCTTCCTGGTGTCCTCGGGATGCGCGACGCTCCAGCCGGCCGGCACATCGGCGAAGGCAGGCCAAAGCGAGTACTGCCCTTCATCGTTGATGAGTGCGAGATAAGTACCATCTTCATCTTCGAAAGGGTTACTCACAGCTATCCTCTCGCGAGCTCGGACATATCTGGCACAGCACGACATCTTAGCCGCATCACGGGGAAGGACGGGTGGGCAGGCGCCGGGTATAAGTGGGCCTGCCTGCTGAACTCGTGCTTTGCCGGACTCTCCTGACGGCGCAGCCGTACGGAGGCGGCAAGCTCGCGGAGCACGGCACTGGTCGTGTCGATGTTCATGCACGCGTCGGTGATGCTCTGGCCATAGACCAAACCGGCCGGGTCGCCGAGCTCCTGCCGCCCAGCGACCAGGAAACTTTCGAGCATCACACCGATGAGACCGGTCTCCCCGGCCGCGATCTGCTCCGAGATGGCCGCCGCGACATCAGGCTGCCTTCGGTGATCCTTGTTGCTGTTGCCGTGGCTCGCGTCGACCATGAGCCGCCGGGGCTGACCACATGCGGTCACCGCGTCCAGGGCGCGGGACACATCCTCGGCGTGGTAGTTCGGCCCTCCCCGCCCACCGCGGAGGATGATGTGGCTGTCCGCGTTGCCCGTCGTTGTGACCAGCGCGGCTGCCCCGACAGGTGTTACCCCGAAGAACGTGTGGGGGGTCGCGGCCGCCCGGCAGGCATCGATTGCGATCTGCACGTTACCGTCTGTCGCGTTCTTGAACCCCACGGGCATCGAAAGGCCGGACGCGAGCTGGCGGTGCACTTGGCTCTCGGTGGTCCGTGCACCGATGGCTCCCCAGGCAACGGTATCGGCGATGTACTGCGGCGTAATCGGGTCGAGCCACTCGCAGCCAACCGGCAGGCCAAGCTCCAGGATGTCAAGCAGTAGCCTGCGCGCGGTGCGCAGCCCGCGGTGAACGTCGCAGGTGCCGTTCAGGTTCGGGTCGTTGATGAGGCCTTTCCAGCCGGTCACCGTGCGCGGCTTCTCGAAATAGACCCGCATCACGATGAGCAGTTCATCATCGAGTGACCGGCGCACTTCCACCAGCCGGTGCGCGTACTCGAGGGCCGCGACCGGATCATGGACCGAGCACGGCCCGACCACCACGAGCAGCCGGCTGTCCGTCATATTCAGCACGGAATGCACGGCCGCGCGGGCCTGCCTGACGACGGCGGCCGGGCCATCGTCAAGTGGCAACTCGTCATGCAGTGCGGCGGGCGCGAGCAGGGGCTCGTACCGGGCAACGCGCGTGTCGCTGGTGTGAACCACCGGACCGGCTCCTTCCTTCTGGTCCACCCTCACCCGGTCAGGAGCAGGCCCGAGTCCAGCCCCGCCGGTCCTCGCAGCGCCTGCCGCCGCACCCAGCCCGCTGGGCACTGCGCCCGCGGGCGCAGTGCCCGCAGGCGGAGCACGCCGTCAGACGTCTACCCAGCCACGCTTCTTCGCGAACTCGAGAAGGCTCTTCCGGGTTTGCAGGATCTGGCTTCCGGTCAGGGTCGGCACCGCCTCGATCAGCAGTTCGGTGACCTCCTGACCGAACTCGGTCTCAGAGAGAACCTCACACATCGCGTCGTCATCGGCGGGCTGCTGTGCCGGCGCCACCGATGCCGGGCGCCGCTGCTGATCCGCCGGAGCAGACACGCCGGCCGTGTGAACGGCGAAT
>Ga0209167_10001070_pt1 | contig 16944 bp, 14 predicted proteins | sample Coa_R1_9_FD_187154 | JGI IMG/M metagenome (GOLD analysis project Ga0209167, IMG submission 187154) | Surface soil microbial communities from Centralia Pennsylvania, which are recovering from an underground coalmine fire - Coalmine... | ecosystem: Environmental > Terrestrial > Soil >... | reverse complement strand
TTGGCGGACGACCGCTTCAAGCAAGTCCAACGCCGCCCACTGGTTTATCAGGGTGGCGTGATCCTTCCGCCGGGCCAATACCGGCTTAAGTTCCTGGCACGGGAGGACAGTTCAGGCCGAATCGGATCATTCGAAGAGGATTTGAATCTTCCCATCCCGCAAATGGGGCAGCTTGAGTTGAGTTCTGTTCTCCTTTCAAACCAGTTGGATACCGCAAAAACGTCCTCAGAGGTAAAGCGCAGTGCGCTCGGACCCGACGCGAAACTGAAAACTACTCCGCTCGACGTTTCTGGCGGGCGAATCATCCCAAACGTCACGCGAGTATTCACCCCCCAACAAAAGCTTCTGGTTTACTTCCAGGCATATTTGCCGGACAAACTGGACAGCTCCAACCTGCGAGCAGGGCTCGTTTTCTATTGCAACGGGGAGTGGGTTAGTGAGACGCCACTCGCTACTGCAACCGACGTGGATTTGAAAACCCGCGTCGCCTCATTCCGCGTCGAGCTGCCCCTCGAGAAATTTCCCGTCGGCCAATATGAAGTGCGAGCGATTGCGGTGAATGCAGCCGGGGAACAGGCCGCTTTTGGACAGAATCGCTTTGCTTTACAGCTCGCGCCCCCGGCAGTTGCGGGGGCATCCACCGGGTCGGGAAATTAGTCAGGTTGCGAGGACGGGTTGTCAAAGGAAGGGTGAGGAATTTCATGACACGTGCCTATCGGTTCGCAATTTATTCTCAGGACGGCATGGGCCTGGGTCACCTGCGGAGAAATACGCTGATCGGGCAGAAGATCCTTGAAGCCGCACCAGGTAGCAATATCCTCTTGATCGCTGATTCACCGGTGGCTCCATTCTTCAGATTGCCGGCGGGCATGGACTTCATCAAGTTGCCGTCCATACAGAAGATCGGTCCCGGCCAGTGGCAGCCGGCCCTTCTGCAATCAAAAGTAGATGACGTGCAGGAATTGCGCTCCCTCCTATTGTCCGACGTCCTCAAGGTCTATCGCCCCGATCTTTTGCTGGTAGATCACATGCCGGTGGGTGCCAAAGGGGAATTGACCCCTGCTCTGGAGACACTTAGAAAAGCTCATCCCGGTTGCGTCGTAGTTCTTGGTCTAAGAGATATTTTGGATGCGCGGGAAGTCATCGCACGCGTTTGGCAGAAGGAAGGGGCCTACGAAGCACTTCGAAATTACTACGACCGCGTCCTCATTTACGGCAGCAGCCAAGTTTTTGATTCCTTGCAGTCTTACCATCTTCCGGTCCCCTCGAAAGGCATTCATTACTGCGGATACGTTGTAAATCCAGGGCCCGTGAAGCCCGCGAGTCAAATCCGCCAGACTCTGTTGGCAGGCAACCGCAAAATGGTGTTCGTTTCTGCTGGAGGTGGCCATGACGGCTATCTCTTGATGAAGACCTATCTTCAGGCTCTTCGACTTATGGATGACTGCACCGGAATCCTGACGCTGATGGCTGTCGGGGTGAATCTGCCCATGGAAATGCTGCAGGAATTGGTGCGCGAAGCCCAGGGGCTGCCGGTTCAAGTCTTGCCCCACGTCGATGACAGCCTGAGCCATATCGCCGCCGCCGATTTGGTGGTGTGCATGGCCGGATATAACACTTTGTCAGAAGTGTTGTCGCTAAGGAAAAGAGCTTTAGTCGTGCCACGCAATGGCCCAAGTGAGGAACAAAGAATGCGGGCTGGACTCTTTGCCAGGAGAGGTCTGTTGGAGATGCTCGACCCCCGGGACCTGACTCCCGAAGTATTGGCGAAACGATTGAAGTTGGCCCTGCAAAATGAAGACCCTTCCGTTCGCGGCCAGGCTATCGAAATGAATGGCGCCGGAAGAGCCGCCGGTCGGCTGCTTGAGCTTCTGGATTGAGTCATCGGAGGGCCATATAGATTCCACTCCTACAATCGGGTATGTCGTCAGCACTTGGCCGCGGTTGTCACAGACCTTTGTCCTGACTGAGGTGGTCGCCTTGGAGAATTCCGGCGTGCCACTACGGATTTTTTCCGTGAAGGACCCGGGTGGGGAACCGGTCCATGCGAAGGTCGCAAAGGTTCGCGCCCAGGTGACCTACCTTTCGTTCAAGCGTGGCTGGCGGCGGATCGCACGCGCAAATCTGCGATTGGCGCGGCAGCTCCCCGTGCGCTATGCCACCGCGATGGTCCACGCCGCACGCTACGGCAGGGTGGGAGTTTTACGGCGATTTTTTCAGGCTGGATATTTGGCGGATTTGTTGCGCCGCGATCCCGTCAGTCACTTGCATGCGCACTTCGCTACCGCGCCGACGCTTCTCGCCATGTTCGCATCGGAATTGACCGGTATTCCGTTTACGTTTACCGCGCACGCCAAGGACATCTATGTGGATACACAGCCCAAGCTCTTGCGCAAGCAAATCGAACGCGCCAGTGCCGTGGTGACCGTGAGTGAATACAACAGGCACTATCTGAAGAACAGGATCAGTCCCGATTCCAATGGCAAGATCCATTGCATTTACAACGGGCTAGACCTCTCTGATTTCAATTTCCGCTGGCCACGCTTTGCGGATTCTGGACGGCCCGTAATTCTTTTTGTTGCCAGGCTCATTCCCAAGAAAGGACTCGAGGATCTGATTAAAGCTGCCGCGATTCTGAAGGGACGTGGCCGCCTCTTCGAGGTTGTAATCATCGGCAGTGGGCCACTACGTAAAGCTATGGAAGTTCTCACTTCGCAACTCGGTCTTGAGGACTATGTAGTGTTCCGAGGAGCGCAACCTCAGGAGAGTGTCTCCGCGGCATACCGGCGAGCGTCTATTTTTGCCCTCCCATGCATTGTTACCGAGGAAGGCGATCGCGATGGTATTCCTACCGCTGTATTGGAAGCCATGGCCAGCGGCTTACCGGTGGTTTCCACACCCGTCTCCGGAATCCCAGAATTGATTGATTCTTCTCGAGATGGCGTGCTGGTTCCCCCAAATGACCCTTCGAAGCTTGCCGATGCCTTGGATTCACTTTTTGCGGATCCACACCTCCGGGACGCTCTCGCCCGGGAAGCCCGAACCAAAATAGAGTCGCGGTTTCGCGTGGAACACAGCTCCAGCCAATTGCTCAGCCTTTTCCCCACTGGAGCCAGCCGATGAATATCCTCTACCTTTCCGCGGATCCGGGCATTGATCCGGCCGGCCAGGGCGGCGGATCTATTCATATTCGGTCGTTCGTTCGAGCCCTGACGGATCTGGGCCATAGCGTGACCTTGGTGTGCAGTGCCGCCAAAGATAGAAAGACATCCGACCAGGATTTGGGCGCAACCGTTCGCCTTGTGCCCCTCGCGAGTTGGAATCGTGCTTTGGCTCATTCCCTCCGCTTGACCGGCAAAATCTCTGGTGGACCGAAGCGCGGGCACCCCGATTCCGTCCGGGCTCTCCACAATCTTCGTTTCGCTCGAAGCGCGAAGGCTGCGGCAAGAGAACGCACGCCAGATTTCATTTATGAACGCTACAGCTTATGGGGAATGTCCGGTCGGCGGCTCGCCAGTGAGCTGGGAATACCGCATGTGCTCGAAGTCAATGCGCCACTGGTTTATGAACAGCAGCAGTACCGTGCGGGCTTTGCTTTCCCGCCTCTGGCCCGTCGGGTTGAACAAAGTATTTGGAAAAAAGCCGACCTGCTCATTGCGGTTTCTGGTTCACTGCGCAGCCAAATGGAGCGCTCTGGAGTAGACCCCGGACGGATTCAAGTCCTGCCAAATGGCGTCAATCCTGAATTATTCCATTTGGGCTCGAGCGGTAAGGAGCTTCGAAAACGCCTGAAACTCAATGGTCACTTCACCGTCGGTTTCGTTGGCACGTTTCGACCTTGGCATGGCGTTGAATTGCTTCTCGACACATTTCAGGATCTTCACCAGGCCGATCCCTTGACCCATCTCCTTCTGGTGGGAGATGGGCCATTGCGGCCGCGATTCGAGGAACAAGTCCGAAATGCCGGCTTGCACGCCGCCGTAACCTTTGCCGGGAGAGTGTCCCATAATATTGTGCCTCAATTTTTGGCCGCCATGGACGTCGCCGTTGCACCGTATCCGGCACTTGAGGAGTTTTACTACTCGCCGCTCAAGCTCTTTGAATACATGGCCGCTGGGCGAGCAGTGGTTGCAAGCCGTGTGGGTCAGGTCGCGGAATTATTAACCGACGGGGAAGATAGCTTGCTCTTTGAGCCGGGAGACCGCGCGAGTCTGCTCCACTGCCTCCAGAGAATTCGTAAGGACTCCGCGTTGCGTGCGGAATTGGGGAGGAGGGCGACCGCGGTAGGTTCGGAGCACACCTGGAACCGGAATGCAGAAAAAGTGATTCGTTGGGTCCAGCCGCTGATTCACCAACACCTTCCATCTTGTTCTTCCAATGGAGGGGAAAAAGTGGACTCCATACTTGAGCAGCCCTATCTGAAGAGCGAGGGAGAAGGACTACGATGAACACCGGCGATATGCTTTCGGAGCGCGGCACACTCGACGGCATCAAGGAAATGTTGCTTGCGGGAAATTCGCACAGCGCATTACGCCGCGAACTTGGCGCGTTGCTCCTTCGCCAAAACACTCTGGAACAATGTGTCGTCAAGCACGCGCGTTTCCGGCCTGGCCACAAACTCCGCGCAAACTTCGACGCTCACATTCGCACAGGGGATGGCTCCAAGGTCTTCGTTCGCGCCATGGAGGCAACTTGGAGACCTCCACGGGTGAAGAAGCGCGCGAAGAAGTTGGTAGATATTGGCGAAATATTGGAGGAGGCAAAACAGCGTGGCGTTGCCGCGCCATTTGAACAACTGAGTGCCGACTTTCCCGGCCTTGGAGTTCAAGTTCAAATCTCTCCGCTGGATGCGGGCTTTCCTCAATTGGTGCGGTTGTCGGATCCCATCTACGTCCATGAATTATTGGCGAGAGTATATTCGAGCGGTTTTGCGCCACAGCCAGGAGCCCCGGCAACGGGTTACGAAGTTCAGTGTATCCGCTACCGTCCAGGCAGGCGACATGTGCTGCGTTACGACGCCGTCCAGGACCCTGAGCGTGGGACCGTATTCGCCAAAGTTTATGCGGGTGAAAATGCTGAGCGGGCATTTCGCATTGCCAAAACAGTCGCAGCTTGGCTGACGCTCAATGGGAGGGGTGTGAAATCGTTGGAGCCTCTTGCGTATCTGCATGAGGATTCCGTTGTTCTTTATCCGCGCCTGTTGGGTGAGTCGCTATCCCAGTATCTACAAAGTCCGCACCGGGATTCCGGGCAGAAATTGAAATCCATCGGCGTGGCCCTCCGCGCCATTCACGACTTGCCTCCGCAAGCCGTTGCACCGCTGAAATTGCATGACCTCGCTTCGGAAACAAAGCAAATCAACAGGTCAATCTTTCACCTTCCGACACTGCTGCCGGAGTCGGGTTCCATCGTCGCGGCCATGCTCGACCGGGCGAAGGAAATCAATGAGAGGCTTCCTGGCGAACAGCCTACTTTCACGCATGGAGATTTCATTTCCGAACATATTTGGGCCACCCCAACAGGTCTAGTGTTCATTGATTTCGACAACTGCTTCTTGGCCGACCCCGCTCTAGACTTGGGGAAGTTGTTGGCGGACCTGCAGTTGCTCTTTGCCAACCACAACCTCAACGGTGTCGAAGAAGCGCAAGAGGCCTTCCTGGCCGACTACTGTCCGGGCACTCCTCCGGAGCGTTTGGTCCGCGCCCGTCTTTACGAAGCGATCAAATTAGCAAAGATGGCTGGTCGTCGCGTGTATGTGTTCGAGCCCGATTGGGCGCGAAGAACCGAGAAGCTCATCGATCGAGCGCAGGCTTTAATGAATGACCTCGAAAATAAATTGGGTTTGCGAAAGCGACCAGGCCCAATCGGCGGGTACGTCGGCGGATTCGAGGAGGGAACTCAAATTGTCTGAGTGCTTTCAACAGATTTCTGATCCCGACATCGGCACCCTCTCTGAGGTTCTGGATCCGATTGGTTTGGTGAAACACCTGCGTGAGTCCTATTTATTTTCTGGAATCGGTGGAACAACGGAGGAGGTCCAGGTGCGAGTGCTTAGGCACCACCTCCGCCAGCGCTGCACTCTGGAAATCGGGATGCGATCTGGAAAGGGCTGGCATACCGTGATTGGGAAGGTCTTTCACGACGATCGCTTTGACCTCTTCCAGGCCATGGAGGGGATCAGGCAAGCCGGTTTTGGCGCACAGGATGAGTTTTCGATTCCGCAGCCACTTGCATACCTGCAAACGCTGCGTCTCTTCGTGCAAGAGAAAGTGGAAGGGCCGTTGGCGAAGGAAATTTTCATAACTGGCGATGATTGGAGTCGAGCTGCAGCGGCAGAGCGGTGCGCAATGTGGTTAGCGCGATTCCACGCTCTCGCTCCCAAGGCCGGATTGGTCTTTGACTCCTCCCGCTACCTCGATGTGCTGCGAGATCGGACGCGCCGGATAGGCAAGTTGGGCGGACGTTGTGCCGAAAAATCGGCTCGCCTGCTCCGGCGGCTGGAAGATGCGGCGGCATTGCTTACACCGGTGAAGATGCGCGCAGGCCATGGAAGCTATAGTCCTGCTCAAATCGTCTTGGCCGAGGGACGCACCGTGGTGTTCGATTGGGATGGGTACGACGTGGCCGACCCAGCCCGGGACGTGGCCAGATTCTTCCACGCCACGCGACGATTGGCGCTGGACCAGCTTGGCTGCATCGGTGCTTTGGACGGATCGGCGGAGATTTTTCGAGAAACCTATTTTGCGACGGGCGATCCGGAAGTGAAGACGAACCTGTGGTTTTATGAGGCGGCTGCCTGCCTTAAATTGGCACGAACCGTTCCTCGCTGGCAGGAGAAGTCGGAACAGTTCCTGGATGAAGGCCTTCGTATTCTGGATCGGGAGACGCTGCGATGATCCGTCCGGCGGACCCACGTTTGCGGGCACAGGAGCGAGACCATGTCTGAGTGCGCACAAATGCTAATCGATCCCGGCATTGAGACCCTCTCGGAAGTTCTTGATCCGATAGCCCTGGTAAAGCATCTCCGTGCCTCATCCATTTCTTCGACAAATGGGCGAGCCATCGAGGAAATCCGGGTGCTCGTTCTAAAGCATTGGCCCGGACGGCGCGTCACGATGGAGATCGGCTTTCGATCCGGAAATGGCTGGCATTCAGCGATCGGCAAGGTTTTTCGCAAAGACCGCTCGCACATATTTGAAGCAATGAAAGAAATTCAGCGGGTGGGGTTCGGTGCGAAGGATGAGTTTTCGATTCCCCAGCCGATCGCCTATCTGCCATCGCTGCGTCTCTATCTTCAGGAAAAGGTTGAAGGGACTGCGGCGGAGGAGATTTTCAAGACCGGTGATGAACGGAGCCGGACTGAAGCGGCTGCGCTGTGCGCCCGCTGGTTGGCCCGATACCACTCTCTAGCGCCAAAAATGGGAGAGGTTTGTATCGCCAAAGAACACCTCGACTCAAAATCGATGCGGCGATGCGCGAACGAGATTGCCAAGCTGGGCGGCCAGCTAGCAGGCAAAGCGGATCAATTGCTCCAGCAGTTGGAAGATGCGGCAACTTCGTTAACCCCTGTAGAAATGCGCGCGGGCCACGGAGGGTTTCGTGCATCCCATGTAATCCTATGCCCGGGTCGCACAGTCACTTTTGATCTGGACACCTATGATGTGGCCGACCCTGCCCGTGACGTGGCCAGATTTCTGGCTGCGTTACGCAATTCAGCGCTGAGCCGCCTTGGCTCCATCCGCGCCCTAGACGGCCCGGCGGATGTTTTTCTAAAAACCTATCGCGCCGCGGGCAAGTCGGAGTGGACAAAAAATCTCCCCTTTTTCGAAGCCGCCGCATGCATGAAGCGGGCGAAGCAAAACCTCCGTCACCGCGGTCCTCACTGGGAGGAAAATATGGAAGCGATGCTGGACGAGGGCCTTCGCATCGCTGAGGCGGGCTCAGTTCTATGAACAACTTTGGTAGCAATGCAGCGGCAATGGCCCACAACAGCAAACCCGGCGTGATTCCGCCGGTAGGCACCTCTGTCCCCAATCAAGGCTCCAAGCTGCTCACAGATCTTGAGACTGTAATTCAGACCGGAGTTCTTGACCCGAATGTCCTCGCGCAACATCTGAGCGCCATTTCACTGCACGATTCCAATTCAGAAGCCATTAGAGAAGTGCAAGTTCGCGGGATGCTCAAATTCCATGAGGGTAAGCGGTGCACACTGGATGTTGCCCTGCGAACCGATAGCGGTTGGCAGTCCTTGATCGCCAAGATCTACCGTAAGGACCGCTCTGATGTATTTCAAGCGATGAAGGGGATCCGGGCGAGTGGCTTCGGTCAGCGAGATGAATTCTCAATACCCCATCCCGCGGGGTACTCACCTTCTTTGCGCTGCCTGCTACAAGAAAAAGTGGAGGGAGCTCCTGCGGACGACATTTTCAAAACCGGCAATGATGCGGCTCGTAGTGGTGCTGCAGAGGGATGTGCCTTGTGGCTGGCTCGCTTCCATGCTCAGGCTCCCAAAGCAGGCCCAATTTCTCATCCGAAAGATTTCGTCTCATCCAAGCCCATGGAGCGGTGGTCGCGCAAGATAGCAAGGCTTGAGGGGCGCTTGGGCGATCGGGCCTCGCAGCTCTTCAAGCGTGTGAGTAATGCATCCGGATCGCTGGCCGACGTCGAATTGAAGGCCGGCCATGGCAGCTACAACGCCGCTCACGTCTATCTATCGAAACACCGCACGGTGACCATTGACTGGGACTGGCACGACATTGCCGATCCGGCAAGGGATGTCGCCAGATTTCTCTACGCTCTCCGTCGCTGGGCTTTGGACCAGCTTGGTTCCATCAGATCACTGGACCGCGAAGCGAAGATTTTCATCACCACCTATCGGACTGTCGGCGCGCCATTGGCGGAAGAAAACCTCAGATTCTTCGCGGCAACTACTTGCTTGAACTTGGCAGTGCGCCATCTTTTCGATGAGGGATTCATTTGGCAGGAAAGACAAGACAAGGCCGCAGTGATGCTGGACGAAGGCCTCACCATTCTGGATGGAGGGAACATTTGATGGCCAGTTCTTCTGCCAATTTTTTCGCCATCGTTCACTCGGACCTGACACTCGGCGTCCATGCAGCGCGGGTGTTCCTAGCTTGGCTTACACGAAACGCAGCTCAGGAGGAACTCCATGTCTGAGTGCGCGCAGCCTTTTGCCGATCCCGACATTGAGACCCTTTCAGAGGTCCTCGACCCCGGGGCTTTTGCTGAGCATTTACGCAGCGCTTCGTTGTTCAGCGACAGCGAGGGAGGCATAAAGGAAGTAGAGAGTGCCCGAGTGCTCAAGCACCATCCCGGCAACCGCTGCGCGCTCGAGGTCAGCGTGCGGACAGCCGAGGGATGGCATTCCTTGATCGCCAAAATTTATCACAAAGATCGCTCCGACGTTTTTGAAGCGATGAAGGGCATTGAACAAGCAGGCTTCGGTCCGCAAGATGAATTTTCGATTCCGCAGCCAGTTGCTTACATTTCCTCATTACAGTGCATGTTGCTGGAGAAAGTGGATGGGTCAAGAGTGGATGAGATTCTGAAGAATGATGATTTACAAATGCAAGCCGCTGCCGCGGAACGGTGCGCCCTTTGGCTGGCACGCTTCCATGCCCTTGCCCCGAAGGCAGGAGAGGTTTCCTATCCCCACGATTTCCTCAACAGCAAGTCGATGCAGCGATACTCGCGGGAAATAGCAGAACGGGGAGGCATTTGCGCCGAAAAAGCGGCTTCGTTGCTACAGCGCCTGGAGTATGAATTGTCGTCGTTGAGCCACGTGAAAATGTGCGCGGGCCACGGAAGCTACAGCGCCTCCCACGCCCTCCTCGTTCAGGGTCGCACAGTCGTTTTTGATTGGGATGGCTACGACGTCGCCAATCCGGCGCGCGACGTCGCCAGGTTTCTAGGTACTCTGCGTCGTTCCTCGTTTAGTCGAAGCGGCTCAGTCAGTTCATTCGATGGAACAGCCGAAGTTTTTCTTAAGACATATCTCGCCGCGGGTCGCCCGGAAGTGGAAAGAGACCTTCACTTCTTTGAAGCCGCCACTTGCTTGAATCTGGCAAAGCACAGTCTTTGCCGCCAGGTTGACCCCGTGGAAGGAGAGAAAAAGAGGAAGAAAGCAGAAGCAATGCTGGACGAGGGCTTTGCAATCTTGGATAGGGTGACTGTCAATTGAACAGTGCTTCGGCAAAGGAGCAGCGATTTGTCTAAGGGCCTAAAATCGGCAACCGATCCGGGCATTGAGACACTTTCTACAGTTCTCAATCCCGCCGCGTTCACTGAGCATTTGCGCGGGGTTTCCTTGTCCGGATGGAATGAGGGAGTTGTTCTGGAGGCTCGGGTTGTTAGCGTGATTAAGCATCATGTCGGGCAGCGCTGCACTCTCGAAATCGGATTGCGAACGGAAACCGGCTCATATTCCTTGATAGGGAAGCTCTATGCGAATGACCGCCCTGACATCCTTGAGACCATGAAGCAGATTCAGCTGGCGGGCTTCGGGCCGCGGAATGAGTTTTCAATTCCTGCGCCGATCGCCTACCTGCCCTCGCTGCGCCTCCTGCTCCAGGAAAAAGTAGATGGGTTGTCCGCGAAGGAGATCTTCAAGACAGGCGATGAGGCCAGCATTGTCGCAGCGGCGGAGAGGTGCGGATTATGGCTGGCCCGATTCCAAGCAGTGGGCCCGACCAACGGGCCGATCTTTGACGCTGGCAAGTACATAAGCGCCCTGAGGGGCCGGACACGACGCATAACGAGTTTAGGAGGGCCATGCGCCGAGAAGGGCGAGCGGCTGCTTGAGTCCTTGGAGCAGGCGGTCACTGGATTGCGCCCCGTGAAAGCATGCGCGGGTCATTCAAGCTATAGCCCTGCGCAGATCATACTGGCCAATAGACGTACCGTTGTTTTTGATTGGGATGATTATGATGTGGCGGATCCAACCCGCGACGCCGCCAGGTTTATCGTTGCGCTGCGACGCCTGGCCATGGGAAAGCTTGGGTCAATCAGAGCTTTGGACGGTGCAGGCCAGGTATTTCTTAGGACCTATCAATCCGCAGCAGATTTGGGAACAGAAGAGAATCTGCGCTTCTTCGAAGCTGCCGCCTGCCACACATTGGCGATCTATTTGGTTTCGCACCAAGTTCCCCGGTGGATCGAAAAACTCGAAGCGATGCTTGATGAGGGCCTTCGCATTTTTGAAATGGAGCTCGTCCGATGATGAGCCCGAGAAATCAGTTCGAGCCGAGTGCGGAGGTCTCTTTAAACACTGAGCGCATTCTCGCACCGAGCGGGATGTCCTCTCCAGGCACATTGCCCCTTCCAGATGACTCCGCGCTCCCGGGCCGCGCCTTGTTGTCGCAAGGCAAGCTTCGCACCGACGTTATGCGTGGATTGCTGAATCTTTGGCTGGACCCGAATGCAAAGCTGCTCGATAGCCTCGCCGTGCCGTGTCGCTATGTTCCCGGCAAACGCTGCAATTTCCAAGTTGAGTTGTTGATATCGAATGCCCCAGGCGCTGCAATTGAGCGGCGACGGGTGGCCAGCAAGATTTACGCTAAGGATCATGGTGCCAGGGTCCATGAAATGCTCCGGGAATTCCAGGCCCACGGCTTCGGCCGAGGCCGCTACCTGGTGCCTCAACCGCTGGCATACGATCCTCGCTGGAAGCTATTAGTTCACACTTGGACGGAAGGTCAGTTACTCCGCTCTCTTGTGCTGGACGATGACCCGGAAGTGTTTCCTCGGGTGCGCGAAGCCGCCAATTGGCTGCTCAAATTTCACGAGTCTGGCGTGACCACTGGCCGGCATTACACTTTTAAGAATCATCTGGAAGCGCTGACGTCGCATGGGCAGGAGTTGGCCAAAGCCTATCCTGAGACAGGTCATCGCATTGAGACACTATTGAGGCGAGTTGCGGAGCGCGGCAAAGATCTCTCAGGATGGAAGCCGGGCCCTACTCACCGCGATTTTTCACCTGACCATCTTCTGTTCAATGAAGGCTGCATCACCGGGCTTGATTTCGACGAATTTCGCCAATACGACCCGCTGTTCGATGTTGCTCATTTCACGGCTCACTTGCGGTGGCTCGGCCAGCGTTATTTTGGCGATCAGACGCGGTTCGATGATCTCGCCGGGATCTTTCAGGCGGAATACAGGTCTAGTGCTAAAGATTACTCGGAACCGCGCGTGCATTTCTATAAGGCTATTGCCAATCTCAAGCTTGCCTATATCGCGGCACTAGTCGTGCGGCCTGCCGCGTGGAAGGGAGCCGTGGATAGTTTTTTGAATGAGGCGAGTCAGGAGTTGAAATATTGTTCGTGATTAAGCATCAATCGGTATTCGTTGCCGAATCATGCCAGCTCGTCGGACATTGAAGATATTGGCATAACTACTTCTGGAAAAAAGGGAATGGGGAAATGAGCAAGAAAAAGAAACGCATCGACAGTTCGCTTTCGGACAAAGTGCTAAGGAAGGAGCTGTTTCGGCGCTCGGTACCACTTCTTCGCCCATATTGGATTCAATTGTCGCTGGCCACTCTGGCGATGATGTTGGAGGCTTTTTTCGACGTACTGCGGCCTTGGCCCCTCAAGGTCGTGATCGACCGAGTACTTTCACTCCGGCCCAGCCGCGTCCCATTTATTCATGTGTGGCTCGACAACGCGCCCTATTCCAAGATGCAAATCCTTTATGGCGCATGTGGCGCAACCGTTGGAATTGCCCTTCTAGCTGGTTTTCTGGTCTATTTCTACACCAAGTCCATGGGCAATGTCGGGCAACATTATGTTTTCGGCCTGCGTTGTTCTTTGTTTGGACATTTGCAGCGCTTATCGCTGCGCTTTCATGATCATCAAAGAACTGGCGATCTGACTCTTCGGCTGATGTCGGACATCAAGGAAGTCCAGGACATGATCGCCAGCGGCCTTCCTTCGTTTGCTACGAACATCTCCCTGCTCCTCGGAATGTTTGCTCTTATGCTTTGGGTCAATTGGAAGTTCGCCCTTGTTTCCCTCAGTTTGTCGCCATTTCTATTCTTGACGGTTTTCCGGTACAAACGCCGGATCAAGGCTGCATCTCGCAAAGCGCGCAAGAGCACGGGCATGCTTGCTGCATTCGCGCAAGAAACTTTGGGTTCCATTCGGATCATCCAGGGACTTGCGCAGGAAGATCGCCAGGATGAACGCTTCCAGGCGCAAAGCGAAAACCATCATCAGGCCTCTCTCGAGCTTGTGCGTTATCAGGCGCGAATTGCTCCCCTTGTGGATACCATCGCTGCCTTGGGAGTTACGATCGTGATCTTTTATGGCGCCACAAGAGTGATGGCGGGCGAACTTACGACCGGAGATGTAGTTCTCTTTTTTGCCTACGTCTCAAGTCTTTACGGCCCAATGAAATCCCTTGCGCGCTTCTCTGTTGATATCGACAAGGCTACCGTGGCCGCAGAGCGCATTGCCGAAGTGATGCTCATCCGCAGCGATGTCGCCGACCATGAGGGTGCGCAGAAGATATCTCAACTCACCGGGAGCATTGAATTCAAAGATGTCTCATTCGAATATGAGCCGGGCCAACCCGTCCTTAAGGACATCAACTTAACAATTGCACCGGGGGAAAAGATCGCCGTTGTGGGAGCTACGGGCGCGGGTAAGAGCACTTTGATGAGCCTAATTCCTCGCTTTTATGATCCAAACCAAGGGAAGGTTCGAATTGATGGGAAAGACATCCGGAACTATGCAGTGCAGTCGCTACGTGAACAGATCAGCTTGGTCTTGCAGGATTCGCTGCTGTTCACCGGGTCTATCCGCGAAAATATCGCATTCGGCCGCCCTGGCGCCACGGACGAACAAATCGCCGCTGCATCCGTAACGGCCAATGCCGACGAATTCATTCAGCAACTTCCGGAAGGCTACGAGACCTTGGTCGCAGAGAGAGGCACCTCACTCTCCGGTGGACAAAAACAGCGTATCGCCATTGCGCGGGCGATTTTACGGGATGCGCCCATTCTGCTCCTTGACGAGCCTACCAGCAGCTTGGATTCATCTTCCGAGCGAGTGGTCATGGACGCTTTGGAGCGGGCCGCGAAGGGACGCACAACCTTGATCATCGCACACCGTCTATCGACCACGCGCCTAGCCGATCGGATTGTCGTCCTTGATCACGGACGAATTGTTGAGCAAGGTTCGCACGCACAGCTCTTGGCGCGCAACGGAAAATACGCCAGGTTCTATAATCTTCAAGCGATGTCAGAGGCTGAGAAACCTGGACTGACACTTGAGGAAGACCTTGCTTTGAACGATACTGAATTGTTGCCTCCTTTCTTCCCTTATCCAAGATCGAGAACAGCCCCGCAGTCGTGAGCGAGTCCTCTCAGCCTTTATTGGAGGTTGACGAATGGCCGGCTTGCGATTGTCCGGGCTAACGCATCAATGATGCGTTGAAAAAGCCAAAAGAAAAGGTCGCGCGCCGTTTCAACGATGTGGAATGATCCTAACAAATTGGCCGTTCGTCCCGAAGCTTGCTAGAATGAGGTCATATGGCATCAATCCTTCGTGAAATGGGCGAAACGTTTGTCACCCTCGTGCGTGGCTTCAACGTCACATTTACAAACATGATTCGTAAGCCCGTCACCGAGAATTATCCCGACGAGCCTGTCCATTTTCAATCGCGGTACCGCGGGATTCATGTCCTGCAACGCGATGAACAAGGTCTGGAGAAGTGCGTGGGATGTTTTCTGTGCGCTGCGGCCTGCCCGGCGAATTGCATTTATATCGAAGCCGCCGAAAATACCGAAAACCAGAGGATTTCTGCCGGCGAACGTTACGCTAGCGTTTACAACATTGATTATTCCCGGTGTATTTTCTGCGGTTACTGCGTAGAAGCCTGCCCCACAGATGCCATCACGCATGGCCACGGCTTCGAGTTGGCTACTTATAACATAAACGCGCTCGTCTATCGGAAAGACCAACTCCTGGAAGCCGGCCGTTCTGGCACTACTCGCACCATATCCTGAACTACATTCCCCTGATATGTGGGCGAGTCTTGCGGCGGAAGTGTACAGATGTTAGGTATCACTGATTCCCAACGCGAAGGAATTTATGAATCTTTCAACAATCAATCTGAAGCGTAAATTGATATCTCTTATCATCGTTACAAAACAGCATTAGCGAGGGCAAAGCACGGACAATGATCCTAAAACTATTGAGTGCTTTCGCTGCTTTTCAGACAGCCTCTTAAGAAAGTTAATTCATCTGACAGGCTTCATACGATCAGCTCAGGCGCCCTGATCCGCGCGTTTTGAGCGAGTGTTCTTCGCTCTGCCGCTAGATATAGGATTGATTGGTCCTTCCGAGTTAATTGGACCTCGCCGCAATTCATTAGCCGCTTATCACAGGCCCATCTCATTTAGACTGGAATGTACCTGCTTATAGATACGCTGGACACATGAGGTGTTCTCTAAGCGAGCCTCGGCAGGGCCGGGATACCTATCACTAGCTACAGAATGAACCTTTGGGCATGAGTTCACCTGTCATCAATCCGACCTAAGAATTTCTCATCAAGAGATTCCTCCCTAATGCCCGGAGGTGAATGACAAAGTGGAACAGGGCCACAAGACAGACTCGGAGAAATGTTACCGAGTGCAGTATTTGCGCCATGAGAAAGTTCTGTCACCAATACTGAAGAGATAGGAGACTGGATCCAACAAGGATCTACCTAATCTCACCCTCCATGTCAAAATTCCTGCTGAGCGAGTTCGAGGGCTCAAAGAGCCATCCGAAGTTGCAAGGAATCTCCCTATTCTAAATGAATTATAGACTAACGGCTTCATATCTTGACCCGTCGATAGGCTGAGCTGAACAGGAACTGTCCACTTGGCATATTATCCGTGTCGGCGTTAAGCGACTTAGGAGTTGACAAATTGTCTTCAAGATTTACGTAATTTGCCTCGAGCCACAGCTCTCAGAGGGAGATGAAGAGCGTGGACAAATGTCGCGAGACGTTGTATGCGGGCTTTGATTTCGGAGTCGGCGTCGGATGATCGATGGCGGAAATGGTTTGCCGTCGCTGCAGATGAATTGCGGAATCGGAATTGAAGAATTCAGGGAATGAAGAATTCACGAAGAGTGAATTGGCCACGCAAAGAACACTTTGCAAGGAACTGGCATGACTCGGTGCGGGAACGAATCGGCGATGCCGAGTCCTGAATGGGGCGCAGCGAGGACGCGCGGCGCAAGGGCATGAACTGAAATGGCGTCGGATTACCGCCGACATAATGAGCGTCGACACAATGAGCCTCGATACTGAGAGGACGGGAAATGCACGAGGCGTGATTTTGGGAGAGGCGCATTCGCAGAGAACTTGGTTTGTAGTGAAGTTGCAAGAGCTGCGGTCGAATGGCAGGGGACAGCTGGAAACCGGCGCGATGCGGGACGATTCTGGTGCTGGGCAGGGTTCATTGACCGGCAGAGGAGCCTAGTAGAAGGAAGGAGGCGATCGGAGAGTGGAGCAAGAGTCACAGGGCGGTGACGACAGGTGAAATGAAATAACTCCCATCGGACGAACAGAGGCTAGTGGGACGTGGAGCGACCTGACCAGCCCGGCTTTTTGTACCAGTTGCAGTGAGAGAGTTTACATTACAGCCTCAGACTGCGAAATCGGATTGGGTGGGCCCCAGGGCTACAGGCCACCGGCGCCGGTGGCCTGTAGCCCAGCGCCGAGTGCGGCCGCAACGTATTGTACAACACTCGCCACTTCTCGATCACGATCTGTGCCTCCTTCAAAGAATAAAAAATCTCTCCATTCAGGCATTCATCTCGCAGCTTCCCGTTGAAGCTCTCACAGAAGCCATTCTCCCAGGGACTTCCCGGCTCGATGTACAGCGTTCCCGTCCCCAACTTCGCCAGCCAACTCCTCAGTTCCTTGGCCACGAAC
>Ga0209167_10001068_pt1 | contig 16966 bp, 12 predicted proteins | sample Coa_R1_9_FD_187154 | JGI IMG/M metagenome (GOLD analysis project Ga0209167, IMG submission 187154) | Surface soil microbial communities from Centralia Pennsylvania, which are recovering from an underground coalmine fire - Coalmine... | ecosystem: Environmental > Terrestrial > Soil >... | reverse complement strand
TTGGTCAAAGATAAGGAGGCGCTCTTCACCTATTTCAATGATCCAGCGGCGCATTGGATCCACTTGAGGACGACGAATCCGATCGAGTCCACCTTTTCAACGGTTAAGCTACGAACGAAGAAGACCCGGGGCGCCGGATCAAGGAAAGCGGCGATGGCGATGGCCTTTCAATTGATGTCTGCGGCTCAAGATCGATGGAGGAGGATCACCTCCCCTGAGCTGGTCGCAGAAGTCATGCACGGAACCCGTTTTATTGATGGGGTCAGACAGATCAAACAAGAAAGAAAAACATCAGAAAGGGACGCCGCCTGATTACTCATATCCACAACATTTGACAATAACTCATATAAATTTGGCCCGGAATACTCAGGAGGGTTAAGAAATGCTTAAAACAAGAATCTCGAAAAAAGAAGATGAGAAAAGAAACCAACTGCCAACCTGCCGAAGGCCGAACCTCCGACAATAACGGCCCTTCAGTTTGACCAGCATCTTGGAGAGGTGCGAGATCTTCTCTCGCAGAGGATCCAAGAGGTTCGTGACCAGCTGGTCACGAGACTCGACGGCATCGACGGTCGGCTGAAAGATCTCCTGGGGAAGATGAACCACGGATACTCGGACCTGGCCCAAAAAATAGAGGAGATTCGCGACGAGATTCAAACTTATACAGAAGGGGCTGAAGAAATTGAAGAAATGTGACGAATCGGCCTTGACGAACGAGGAACGCCATGGTACAAATCCATCTCTGCTGGCCGGCGTAGCTCAGTGGTAGAGCAGCTGATTCGTAATCAGCAGGTCGTCGGTTCAATCCCGACCGCCGGCTCCAATAAAATCAATGGCTTCAGCGCTCAAACAGCCGTAAGCTGCTCCGGTCAAAAGCCGAGGTGGTGAACGTTACGGTTAAAAGGCGTGGAAAGACACGTCATGTGAGGGTTAGAGAGCTGAGCGCAAGCGATTCACTGGATAAGCCTCGAAAAACTTAGATGACACCAAAACCGGGGACTTGTACGATCGCCGGGAAGAGCATGGCGGAGACCTACTTACTGGCCATGTGGTGTCCGGGGTATAGGTGACAGGACTCTAATCTGGGCTTGGGTACAGAACTTGAGAACCTGATTGGCGGTGAAAAGGGAAAAGGCACAAGCGGGGGACCCGTGAGGCCGAAAGTACTGAGGTACTCCCCATCGTCAAGACAAAAAGTAGGCTTGTTTAAGGTGCATTAATGCCTGTGCTCCATCGTTGTGGAGATCTCCCGGAGATCACATAACGAGAGAACCAATCCATGATCGCTATCAGATAGATAAACCCTTGTTCAAGTAGATAAACCCTTGTTCAAGACGGATGTACGTCAGATCCGTCGCCCAGACTTGGTCGAGCCGGTCGATGGCCAAACCTGTTATAAGATAAGGATATTTCCTGTGCTCCTTCGACGGTTGGCTGAGTCAGGGTTTGGGATAAACGGCTTCCAATCCCATCAGACGCATTAAGCGGCGAAATCACCGGATAATCCCGCCCTCGCAGCAATGCTGTCATGCGCGGCACGCCGTAGAAAGGGGCTCGGGTGTACTGCTCGTCGATCAGCCTCATCAATTCCAGGTTCAGGGTGTCCTCTCCCCGGGCTCATAATAGTCAGCCGCCCTGGAAATCCCGAAGAGCTCGCACTGCCGATGGATGGACAGCATCGGATGTCCTCCCTCCACGCCCTCTCTTCGTTCCTTAACCGAGGTGCTGAGATTTTTTTTAAGCCAGTCCAACTCAACTTTCAACTGGCCGATCTGCTTGTAGAGCTCTGATTCCAATTCCTCTCTATCCTTATCGGCCTTCTGCCTCTTATCCGAGAAAATCCCAGGCAGTTCCTCAATCAGCTGCTTTCTCCATTGCCGAATCTGGTTGGGATGAACCGCGAACTCACTGGAAATCTGAGCAATCGTCTTCTCCCTTTTGATCGCCTCCAAAGCGACCTTCGCCTTGAAAGCACTGTCGTAATTCCTCCGCATGTTGCCCATCTGCCCCTTCTCCTTCCGCTTTAGCAGGCTAACATGCACCTTAATGCACTGTCTAGATTTTGGGGAGTATTATGAGCGTGTTGCACAAATCCAACAAATTCCTTATATATTCCGATACGGTATGACAGCATGCTGTTAATAGTGCAACGGACTCTATGCTGCTTAAATACAGACTCTATATAGAGTCCTTCGTCATTTTAAACCACTAATTGTGTCCTTCTTACGTTCGCCATCCCCAAACAACCAGCCGATGCCCTTAGACGATCAATTCTTTTCAGTGACCGAGCCCCCTTTAAACAATATCCCTACTTTATCCCGGCGGAATTCAACCGCCATGAGGCCTAACATAGCGAAAATCAGAAGCGTGCCCAGTGTGATACAGCCTTTCATTAACAGAACCGTGGACAGTCGAGCTCCGATGATCCCCCTGGAGGTAAGAGAATTGAGGGCGAAGCTGGTAATCAACGCCACGCCAATCGGCGTCTTCAGACTGAACCGATCTGATCCCAAAAGATATCCCAGTATCACCATGTACGGAAGAAGAAGCACAACAAAATGGGACTTGCTACTCATGGGTGAAAGCATGAGCATTCCAATCAGCAGCACCGATCCATCCAAAACGTAGGGAAGCTCTACCTTGGAGAATTCCAGCAGCATATAAGTGATAGCAAGGACAAATAACGCATAGGTCGCGAATAGTGTTTCGTGGTAGTGCGTTGCAGTTTCCCCTCTTGCAGTCAAACGAAAAATAAACGACCTTAATGACTGGTTGAGTTGATTCTCCCCCTCCCAAAAGTGGAGGCTTGAAGCGTTGCCTAAGCCAAAAAGTGATGACTCAACATTATCCTCGAACCATTTTCCGAAATAAGTCGGTTGCGCTTGGGCCGAGAAGAAAAGATCAGGCAGAAAAGAGAAAGACAGGTAGAATACTATGCAAAGGGAGAAGATCTTCCACTTTTTTCGAAAGATAAGATATGGAATAAAAAGCAGCGGGGTGGCCTTCATCGCCGCCGCGAGAGCAATCGATGAAGAGGACAAGAAATCTCTCTTTTCGACCAATCCATAAATCCCCAGCACCAAAAGAAAAAAGATGAGGCAATCGTATGCCTGGTTTTCCAAAACGGCAAATATAAATTTTAGACTCGAGAGGACGGAGAGAAACCGAAATTGATAGAGTTGATTCTTTTCGAACTGGATCTGAAAAGTCTTCATAATGAGACCTTCGGATATTCGGAACCCAAAATACAGGGAGGAGATCGATAAAATATACCAGACGACATTTCTCAGCCACATTGGCAAAAAAATAAAAGGAATCATGAGAAATGCGAACGGAGGAGGATAGGTAAAGCTCCCGGCGCAGAATGTGATCGGCTTTCCCAAGAGAAAACAACTTGCTGCTTTCGGGAACTGGATCATTCCATCGGGCCGCTTAATGAATCTAAAATAGTAAAGGCCGACCGGAACCCCCAGTACGAGGGCGATGCGATGAAATCTAATGTAATCAGCGATCCGCTGTAAATGATTTTGCATCGTGCCGACCATTCCTTCTTTTTCGTGTCCACCGAGATGACCGGCCTTGCGCGGGCCAACGCCCGGCGAACCTGCTCATTGATGTGCTGAAATTGCGCGTCCCGATCCGGGTGATCGTCTTCCTCTTCCGTTTTGCGATTGCCTTGAAGGCTGTAGCCCATTTCACGGAGAAGCTGGGCCACTTTCTCATGGCTGGCCGGATGGCGCTGGGCGTTCAGTTCTGCCGCGAGCGAACGGGTGCTTTTGCTCGTCCAGCGCAAAGGGGATTGCGGGTCCCCGCGCGTCAAGGGTTCTCCCAGCCCTTCGAGCCTGCGGGGCAAATCCGGATCGAGCTGCAGAAGGGCGGGACGCCCTGCGCCAGGGTGGCGAATCCGACCCTCCTCCAGCGCAGGAGCACCCAGTTCCCGCATTCCCTTCGTGAGGGTGACTCGAGACAAACCACAGGCGCGGCTGACACTCGACACGCCGCCCTAGCCCAGTTGACGCGCTTCGTTGGCCGCCATCATCCGCCGGGCCCGTTCGTCGAGATGGGGCCATATGAGAGCGAACTTCTGCTTGAGCGCCCTGAATGTCGTCATACGTCATAAGCATATACCCATTCGAATCAGATGTAACTCTTATTTATTGACAGTCCTAAGAGGCAGGCTTAGCACTGAAGAATGCCTGCTAATGGAACTTGAAAGACACAATATTAGGGAATGCCGAAAGGACGATCCCGGATCGTGCTGATCAGGGCGAAAAGCGTCCAAAGAAAAATCCCCAACCGCCCCATCAAAAAAAGAGGTTCGGTCAGACTAAGAAAGAAAATCAGAACAAAAAGAGAGAAGAGAAGGGGATAGATCGCCGAGCGATGGCGAAGGCGAAAAGCCTCCCATGCCGCTCCAAAAAAAAGGAGTAGAAAAGCCATCAGGCCGAGCACTCCCGACTCAAAGAGGACCTGTAAAAAGAGGTTATGCGCGTGTGGGACGGCAAACTCAATAAGGGATCGAGACCGAGAGATCTCCAAAAATCGCCTCCCTCCGTATCCATGGCCGACCCAGGGATGCTCCCCGATCCATTCGAGCGTCTCGCCCCAGATCTGGTACCGGCTTGCAATGCCGGTTTCATATGTTCTAGGTTCGGCAATGGTTCGGAATCGAGCAAGGAGACGATTCTGGCTCAATCCCCATCCAAGCGTTACCAGGATCAATGAGCAGGCAACAATCACCCGAACCTCTCTTTGTAACGAAAAAAGCGCTCCTCCCGCAAGGATCAGCCCGACCAATGCCGTCCGCGATTGGCAAAGGAGGAGGAGCGAGAGCTGAAGTGGGATGAGTATTCCCCACAAAAGCCTTAGGCTGGTCCGCTCCTCCCACAAAAAAAGGCCTAGAAGAATTGTAATGTGAAGCGCAAGATACTGGCCGAGGGTATTGTGATGATCAAAGGGTCCAATCGCCTGGCCTCCCGGCTCTATGGCGGCAGGCCATCGAAAGAAGTAACCGACGATTCCATACACTGTCACCAGCGTTGAGGAAGCAATGAGCCCATAAAGAAGCCTTCGAACCGAGCCGGGCTCTTGATAGACCCGAACGGCGAGGGCGAAGATCAGCAAAAATTTCGAAAGCCCCGTTCTAAACGAGCGGAGGCTTGAAATCGGCGCTTCAGAAAAGAAGATGGAAACAACAACGGCCGCAACATAGAAGAGGATGTACTTCTCCAAATGCTTTAAGCTCGAAGCATAGTCTTTCTTCAGGATATACCGCTCCATCCCCCACGCCAGAATTCCGACTGCAAGGAGCAGGTCCCGTATGACAGCGGTATGTTCCCACGGCAGAAAGAAAAAATAACAGATCATGCAAGCCTCGATGATCGAAGGGATCGACGATTCGAGAATATGCCAGAGGCGATTGGAGTGCATGTTTCTTCCTTTCGGATACCCGGTTAGATTTTGCCGCCATGGACGCAGGGGCTGAACCCTAGCGGGCAAATGTGTTTTACCCCCGTTCCCCCGGCACGTGCATGGGGGTTTCGGGAGGTTCGCACATGAAATAGAGAATTCAATTTTATTGGCTCAAAGCAAGAGCCTAAGAGGCTATGCTTTGCGTACCGACCACGACAGCCATCTGCTTCGGACCGGCATTAATGCCGAAAAGAGGCGCGGCTTCAGCCAAAAAGCGGCCACTGGTTAAAACCACTCTGGGCCGGCTGGACCGTCGCACAAATGCTCACCTCAGTCCTTCTCGATCAGCGATCCTCCCGCAAATCGGCATTTTGGGTTGATACCGACAAAACTCGAGATTTGGCCACCCGTCGCAAACCGATCTCTGAACGGATTCTCGAACACGACTACTGAAGGGACGCGCCGTCTTCAAAGAGGCAACCTGCTTTTGAAAACCGACAAAACGGACCCGATCTGCTATACCCAAGAGCTACGCCACAGTTCTTTTTGCATTCCGTGGTCATCCGCCCCCACGATCATGGCAAAGATCGGGACCGCCGACCCACCTTGGCACAGTCCGGGTGAACATTTTCCATCGAAAGAAGAACTCCGGCACGCGAACATCTCGGTCGAGGAGTTCCAGCACCCTAACATGCTCGACCAAGGCCCCACGAGACTGGTTCCCTCAAGAGCGGTGGACATATAGAATCTTTGCCGGCTTATCTCACGGGACAGGTCCCGGAAATCGACGTAGTGGACGAAACCCTGGCCTCAAAAAAAATAGTTGTTTAATACGCCGGCCGGCCAACAGAAAGTAGGTCCGTCGCTTTCGGGTCAACTGGCTCCCTGCCGTATAAGCGGCATCGGAATAAATTTTTCGGATGCGGTCCTGGACCTGCCCCCGGTGAGAGGGTCGAAGGGGATGAGATTGCCTGGCAAGGCTGGGGGCCGCCGATCAAAAGTGTCTCGAGCGTCTCCCCGTCATAGCAGACCTTCCTCTTTGGTTGGGGATCGAGATCCGCCTCATGCTACCTTAGGCATAGGCCCGCGGCATATCGACTCCCTTGCCGTTTGGCCGTTCCTCGGTCCACGTCCGAGTCGAGAAGCTTCGATCGGTTTAGGTCGCCCGGTCTGTATTCATCGGCCCAGTACTCGCTGATGGTCCCACGCGCTCGCAAAGGCCTGAGGGGTCCTGAAAGTTGTACCCTCTGTAACAGAGCTCTCGATGTTGCACCCTGTACATTGATCTCGACTCGCTGCCCCAGGCTTTTCGTATTCACAGCCGGGGCATCGGAGTTTATATCTTGGAATATCCTTTCAGCACTCTCGATTACCAGGTTGTACCGACAACGAGTCAGCGCCCAGCCATTTTTCAGGTCTCTGGTTTGATCTGAGTAAACCCGCGGAGGCTCAGCGAGTCGGTTACGAGGCCGTCGGCTGCCCGGACGGGATTTTAAACCTGTCCTTCTTCAAACTCCGCCCTTTTGGAACCCTAGACTTAGGGTGACGAGGATATTTTTAAACAATTAAACACCATGTGATCGGAAATTGGAAGCACTTTTTGGGCGAAAAAGTGCTTTTGAATCAGAGAGTTTACAGATGTTAAGAGGCTCCTCCGAGGCTCTTACTCATCGTGCAGAGGTGAGGGATGAGTTTACAGAAGAGGTCCCGCCGTGACCGATCGGATGGAAGTCCATCTCTGAGGCACGCGACGAACTCAAATCCTGTGGTCGGATGAAAATAGAGGGAAAGATGGGCGCTTGATGAGGTTAGACGCGTTGGATAGACGAGAAGGTTTGCTAATAGGCCTCCTGCCAATCGCCGATTCGCATGAAATTCTTGGGGATGATCATGAAAACATCTTGGAGCTGGTTTCCGGTCGGGGAGGGATACACGCTCCACGTTCCCGCCGCAGGGTTCCATCGAATCAGCGTTCCATTCGCCCCCACGGCCCAACCATCGATGGCGGCGCCCGTGCCTCCATCCAGCATATAAATACTCGTATAGTTGACCGGAGGAGCCCCAGCGCTGGCACAGGCCCATGTGATCGGGCTTCCCGTGCCGTGGAAGATCATGGCCGTATTCGCCGGACAGGTCTGGCCAATCCGATTCTGAAAATTCCCAACGGTCCAGACCTCGGTGCTCGAGATGGCAAAGATGGAATTCAGCACAACCCGATCGTTGGAGTTAAGTCCCGTGTTCGCGCAGCCCCAGACGATCGGATTGCCCGTGCCGTGGAAGATCGACGGCGAATTGCGGCTACAGGTCGATCCGGCGCGATTTAGAATATCTCCCACGGACCAGACGTCGGTCGTTGAGGTCGCATAGAACGAATTGAGACCGAAGCGGTCGTTTGTATTCAGGCCGCCGTTTGCGCAGGCCCATACCGCCCCGTTCCAATGAAAGATCGCAGGGCTGTTGACCGGGCAGGTCACCTCTCCGTTCCGTCGCCAATCCCCAACCGCCCACACATCCGTGCTCGCAGTGCCATGCACCCAGTTAAGATCCATGCGGTCGAGCGCATTATTCGTATTCATGCAGGACCAGGAGACCCCATTCCAATGGTACATCGACGGGGTGTTGGGCGGACAACTCTGGCCTGCGGTGTTTTGAAAGTTTCCGACCGTCCACACATCCGAGCCTGAAATGGCGAAAACCGAATTGAGATTGACACGGTCATTGTTGTTAAGGCCCGTGTTGGTGCAGGACCACGCGCCATTTGAGAACCGAAATATGTTGGGGGTGTTCACAGCGCACGGTTGGCCCGCCGACGCCTGAAAATTGCCGACGGTCCAGGCGTCCGCCGTTGCGCCAGTGTTGGCCGTGTCTATGGCATATACGGAATTGAAAGGTTGAGACGCCCCCAGCTGAGGGGTGACGCTGTCCCAATTGATCCCGTTCCAGCGTAACACGGCAGGCTCCGTGATCCCTCCGGAGGTTGTCCCCACGACCCAACCGTCCAAATAGACGCTCGCCTCCCCTTTTATCACCCGCTGAGCGTTCCCGCTGATGCCAGTGGCGATCTTCCCGCTCACCGTCATCGTCATCTGGACGGCTGTGGATCCCTGAGATCCGGTGAGGTTACCCGGAATGTTATGGTCCTGTGCCTGCGACCCCTGGGCCCCCCGGCTGCATCCGGTGAAACTCGTCGCGGTCGATCCGGTGCAGTAGAGATACTCTTGGTCGATCTTGATCGTGCCCGGAACCATGAAGCCCAACGCGCTTGAAACCAGGATCGTCGTGTCGGGGGCCACCACACGATTTCCAATGCCTAGATTGTCGCCCGTTACAGATGCGGCATGGAAGAGCGCTGCGTCGAGGGCGTGCGCCGATGCAGGGGTTGCTCCCGTTCCACGGGTGGCACCCGTAAAACTCGCTGCAGTAACGCCAGTGTAATCGATCAACTCGCCTTCGATCACTATCCGCCCGGACCCGGGGAAAAGGGTATTGCAGCCCACCGATACTCCCTTATCGAGGCAGACAGCTGGAATGGTCGTCGAAATCGCGGAGAGGGCCGCCGAGAGTACGCCGGTGGGATCAACGGTGAACCCGCCTGCGCCGAGGTTGACCTGTGGAGTTACCCCTCGGGTGGAAAAGGGGGGAATCGAAAAATCCGGGTAGAGGGGATAATAGTCCATCATGGCGTATTGCATTCCGCCATTTGCGATGTAAGTGGCCTCGCTGGCCCGTTTATGATAAAGGCTGATGTCGCTGTCATTGGAAACAAGCGACACCATCAGCGCGGCGACCACCGAAAAAACGAGGAGAATCACGATCGCGGCGACCAGGGCGAATCCCCCGTGATTGCTGATCATTCTCATCCGCGATCCTGAAGAAATCCGGGCGAATGCACTTCCAAATAGAGTTCGGGTCATCGACAGGCGGGCCTAATCCCCATCGAGCGGCCTGGTGCTGCGGCATCATCCCATCGAGCCTTGGTTTGCCGCTCTCCAAAAGCCTGTCTTCTCTATCGAGAGAGTACGGCCGCTGCTTCGGCGTTTAAGTCCTGAGAGGGGTGTCCCGCTCTACCCCCTGCGAGAGATTCTAACCCAGGAAAACCCATAGAGATTGACCCATAGAAATTGGCCAGAGAGGCGACGTTCCGGAAAGTGGGCTGTTTCTCGAAGCGGCTCCGCGGCTCTGTTTAAAACTGGCGTTTCCCTTTCCTTGGTGTACCCAATTTAGCGGACCGTAAGGCAGCAATCTCAAGGTACCTTCTAGGTGCGTTCTACGGGCCGGAAAGTAAAAGTAGAAGTTGCAACGAACGAAAGACTAACAGATAAGTCTGTTTTGTCAAATCAGCGCTCCCGTACCGAGGGATTCTATCAGGATCGTTTCAGAGATGAGATGGACTCAATCTCTCAAGGCCCCAACTTGAAGGCCAAGCGCCTTAGGCTATCTTTCTCAGAACGCGCGAAACTTCGGGTCATTGTCAGTACTATGGCCGTCCGATGAACCATCGGAGTCTATCGCGGGTCGATTGGGGCGTCCGACGTCTGTGGCGGAAGAGGCTCTGTTAGATCGCTATCGGTTGCTGCTTCCCCGGATCTCTGAAGATCGGCCTCTCCTTGGGATCGACCTGAGTTCAAATTCCGAGGTTACTCTGAGTAGCAATCCTTTATCCCAAAAACGGCGGTGGGGACCGTTTTATTCCCTCAATTTCAGGTGGGTTGAGGTAGCCGCAAGGGGCATCCACCCAGGGCTCAAACAATCCCCAGTCTTCAGACTATCTTCTCGAATATGGAGCACCCAACACGAGGCGCATGATTATAGCGCTCAGAGTGGTGTATTCAAAACCAACTTTGCCGTCGTAATTTGCAGGTAGAACGAAGCGGACGCCCTTCAGGTCGCCCGAAGGGCTTGGACTATACTCTGCCGGGCTGCCCTGGCCGCCGGAAGAAGCCCGCCAAGAAATCCCATCGCCAGCGCAAAGATGATCGAGTCCAACACGATCGCCGGGGAGAAGGCAAAGCGAAAGGCAATCTCGGAAAAGGTTGTGAAATTAACTGTCGAAAAAGTAAGCCATTGCAACATTGCGGCGATGAAAAGGCCCGCCACCCCGCCGACCAGTGAAAGGAAGAGCGACTCGACGAGAAAGGCGAAGAGTATGCTTCGCCTCGGAAATCCCAATGCGCGCAAAGTCCCGATTTCGATCGTTCGGTTCGCCACCGAGGCGTACATGGTGATCATTGCCCCGATGATCGCCCCGATGCTAAAGATCAGAGTGACAAAAATTCCAAGGATTCGAATGAAGGTCGCCGTCATTTTGGATTGATCGGCATAGAAATCGCGCTCCCGCCTCGCCTCCACGACGAACCTCGGATCCGCCTCGAGGCGGTCTTTCAGAGACAAAAAAGTGTCGGGGCTTGTAAGACGAACGGTGACCGAAGAAAAGACCGGCCGGTGGAAGGCCTGGAGGAGCTGTTCGGCGTCGAGCCAGACCTCCGATTCAAAGGCTGCGCCTCCCGCGTCGAAGAGACCGACGACGGTCCAATCGCTCAAGGCAAAACGGATCCTTTCCCCCAGCCCAAGACCCTGAAAGCGTTTTGCCACGGCGGCCCCGACGATCACCTCCGCCGCTCCCGGCCGCCAGTGGCGGCCAGCGACCAGCCGGACCTGAGGCCGCATGGCCAGGGATTCCGCAGAGACTCCTCGAAGGGAGATATTTGAGATCGTGCCCGTGTCCCTTCTGGGAAGGTTGATCATCGCCACCACTTCCGGAGCGGCCATTACTTTTCCGTCGGACCCTTTTGCAATTTCCGGTTGGCTTTGAATAATGTGTACGGTGTTCCGATCGAGCATGCTCATCATTTCCGACGCCGCCCCCCTTCGTACGACGATGGCGTTTTCAACCGATCCGGTCGTCACCAGCGCCTGATCCAAACCATGCGCCAGCATCAGGACCGCCGCGAAGACGAAGACCACCAGTGCGATCCCTCCCGCCGTGAGAAGGGTGGTCAGCCTCCGGGTCCAGAGATTTCTGAAACTATAGTGAAGGGGAATCTTCATGATTCACTCGATCCTCCGCGCGAGCTCTATGGTCGGTCGGGCTCGGTCCGGGAAAAAGAGGACAACCGGTCCTCTGAGGTTTCCCACCCGCGGGAGGCTGCACTGACCAAGGCAGCATCCCAAAACCAACGGCGCCGGGATCTCGTGATCTCCGCTTGACGACGGAATCATGCTCCCCGACATCGCAGGCGCGCTACCCAATTCTCCGGAGTCCTTCCGCAATGCTTAAGCTCGACGCCCGCCAAGAGGGGAAAATCGAGGCGCCGAGGCCGACGCCGAATGCGATCAGAGCGCAGGCGAGAATCGTCGTCCTCCCGACCTCAAAGACGGGGAAGAGGGCACCGGCCAGATCGGCAAGAAGCTTTGCGAAAAATGCCGTGACCGGAAAAGTCAAAAGAATTCCCAATCCCCCTCCGGCGGCGGCGATCAGGATCGATTCGCCCGCGATCACGAAAACAAGATGGCGGGTGCCGAAGCCGAGGGTCTTGAGCGACGCGTATTCCGGAAGCCGCTCCCGGGAGGTCATCGCCATGGTGTTCGAGAGGACCGCGAGGATCACCCCGATGATCACGATTGAAACGATTTTTAATGCGGTCAGGATCGCACCGCTCATTGCGACGAACTCAAGCTGAAAGGCTTTTTCGGTCTCCGTGAGCGTTTCTGCGATCGAATTTTGAAACCGTTGATCGATGGCACGCGCAACCTCTCCCGAACGGCTCGGATCGGCGATCTTCACGGTATACCAGCCGACGTTGCCCGAGCGCCACGGCTCAATCTGGCGAAGCCGCTCATCCAAATATTTCCAATGAAAAACAAACCAGGTCTCGTCCGTCGTTTTCTGTGCTCCCTGATAGATTCCTCGAATCACAAAGTCCCAATCGCCGGGATAGAGCATTCCGCGCATCCGGATCGTATCGCCCACTTTCCATCCTTGCTGACGCGCCAGCTTTTCTCCGACGATCGCGGCGTTCCGTTCCCGTAGAAAGGTCGCTTTCTCATCGGGCTGAATCACCATCTCCGGATACACAGTGAACCAGGTCTCCGCATCGACGGCAAACTGGGGAAATTGAGAGTGTCGCTCGTCGACGTAGATGCCGCCGAACCAGTGGGCATAAGAGACCTCGGCGACCCCGGGGACCGCCCGGATCGACTCCCGATCGGCAACCGGGAGAGGGAAGACGATTGAAACGGCGTGCCGGGTAATCAGTCGATCTGGAGCGGAGGCCTCCACCCCTGCGTGCCAGGCGGAGAGCACCGTTTGTATGAGGCTGAAGGCGAGAATTGCGATCGCAACCCCGACGACGGTCAAAAAGGTCCGGAGCTTATGCCGCAGAGCGTTCTTAAAAATCAGATTAAAGAGCTCCATTAAACCAACACCCCTTTATCGAGGTTCCTCACCACGGCGGCCCGCTCCGCTGCGCGAGGATCGTGCGTGACCATTACGATAGTCTTCGAAAACTCCTTGTTCAACCGCGAAAGAAGATTCAACACTTCCTCCGCGGAGTTCTTATCGAGGTCCCCGGTCGGTTCATCCGCCACCAGAAGCGTCGGGTCGGTCACGATCGCCCGCGCGATCGCGACCCGCTGCTCTTGGCCGCCGGAGAGCTGCCTGGGAAGATGACCCATCCGATCCCCCAACCCAACCACCTTCAGGGCCACTTCGGCGTGCTCGCGGCGCTCCTTTTTGGAAAGGGGGGTCAGGAGCAACGGCAGCGCCACATTTTCCAGCGCGGTCAGGACGGGGAGAAGATTGTAGAATTGAAAGACGAATCCGATATGGCGGGACCGCCATCGGGCGAGGTCCGATTCGTTCAACTCACCGAGGCTGGTTCCCGCCACCCGGATTTCTCCTCGCGTCGGCCGATCGATCCCGGCAATCAGATTGAGGAGCGTCGTTTTTCCCGATCCGGAGGGCCCCATCAACGCAAGAAATTCTCCGGCCGAAACCGATAGGGAGATGTTCTCCAGAACCGGAATGTCCATGCTCGCCCTCCGGTAGGATTTATAAACCTCCTTGACTTCGATTAAAGGGTCCGCCACCTCATCCTCCTTATTTCGCCAAGACCTGGACCTTATCTCCCGCGCCCAGGTCCTCCGGCGGATTGAGGACCACCCGGTCGCCGGGGCTGAGTCCTTTCTTGACCTCGATCCCACTCCCGGTTGGTCCGCCGAGCTCTACCAATCGTTCTTCCACTCGATTGCCGCGGACGAGGAAGGCGACCTTCCCAGCCTTGCGCAAAACGATCGCCCCGGAGGGAGCCACGATTTTTGCGGTTCCTCCCTCCCGCTGAGGATCGGATTGAAAAGCGACCTTCGCGCCCATCTCGGGTAAAATTCGGCGGTCCCGGTTTAAGAAACGGATCTTCGTCATGATAGTTGCCTTGGCCCGATCGGCGGTCGGAACGATCGTCTGAACCGTTCCAGCATATTTCAGATCGGGATAGGCATCGAGGGTGATCTCGCATTGCTGCCCGACGCGAACCTTTTCGATGTTGGACTCCGAGACATCGGCTTCGACCTCGAGGGAGTCCATATCCGCCATCGACACCACCGCCGCCTTAGCCGATGTGGCCGAGCCGAAAGGGGCAACAACCTCCCCGATTTCGGCGTTCTTGGCCAGGATTGTCCCGTTAAACGGCGCGCGGATATAGGTGTTCTCAACCTCCACTTGAGCGCCGCGCACCGCTGCGTTGGCTGCGCGCACGCCCGCCTCCGCCGAAGCGACCCCCGCCTGCCCGCGCCGGTAACGGGCCTCGGCCGCATCAAAATCGGCCTTCGGAATCAGCTCCGAGTCGAGAAGATCCTTCTTCCGTTGATATAAAAGGGCCGCTTCATTTAACTCTGTCTCGGCCTGTTCTTTCGTTGATCTGGCGACATTCAGATTCGCCTCTGCGCGCGCGAGGGCCGCTTCGACGTCGGCGCTCTCGAGGCGCGCGAGCACATCTCCTTTCTTCACAGGATCTCCCTCTTTCACTTTCAATTCGACCAATCGTCCCGTTCCTTTTGAGGCGACTGCAGCGCGGCGTTGGGCGACAACGTAACCGCTGGCGTTTAACATCGTCGTGGACTGCGAAGGTGAAACGGAGGCGACTGTGCCGACCTGTACGGTCTTGGGAGCCACCAGGAGCAATCGATAGGCGCCGATTGTGGCGCCGATCAGGATCAAGGCCGAGAGCAACCAGACAGTTTTTCCCCCTCCGCGGGAGCGGGATGAAACCTGCTCTTTCTTCCAATCGATTTTGAGCCGTGAAAGATCATCCGGACGGGTTTCGATTTCCAGGTCCTTCCCTATTTATAAGCGTTCCAGGTGGTATGGAGAATTCGAAAGAATGGAGACCAGGTAAAACCGGGGGAGAAAGCCTTGGGAGGGAGTTTATGATCGCCTCCCGCCCTCTCCGGGCCCCAGTTTGTGATCGACCGATTCAATGTGGTCCTGCGGCGGATCAGCCCGATGAACCGGTGCCATCTGGCGCCGTCCCCCTTTACTGTTCGCGAGGGGCGCACGGAGGCCCGGATCTCGAAATTGACCCGGTCGGCGGGTTTTTTCCCCGGTTTTGGGTCATCACGTCCTGCTATCTATTTTCAGCCTATCATGATAGATCGTGACAATCCAGCCCAATTTGGGAGCAGGCAGTGGCCGCCGAGGAGCGAGTCCATGGGGTGAAAGTGGCTTCAGGCAAGGAGACGGTAATCGCCTTGTGAGGCGATCAGATTTGACGACGAAGGAGAAAACACGCGCCGTGGTATAGCGGCGGGTGGAGCGATCTGCGGGAGCAGCGGGTTTGGTGCAGCCGTTCATGCGAATTGAAGCGGCCGAAAAGCCGCTCCGATGCTAGGCGGTGAGGCTACGCCAGGGGGCGTCAGAAGAGGGGAGCTCCAATTCTCTAATTTCAGGGAGGGAGGCACCAATGATACCTTGAAGATCGCCATACATTCCCGTGGTGTTGATGACGGCTCGATGGATTTGCTTCTCGCGTTTGGCCCATATCCTTTCCATAGCCCTTTTTTCAGCCTCCAGATCTTCTTTGAGCGCGAGAAAGGATTCAATGATTCCCTGGACGCGTTGTTTGAATTCGGCTCCCGAGAGATACCGATAGACCAACTCCATTTTATCGTTTTGCCCGACGAGGGCGCGCCGGGCATCTCCCAGCTGAATGAGATTGGCCCGAAGCGCGGTTGCGATCCCGATGACGCAGGAAAGATCGACTACGAAGACGCCGTCGACGCAGCCCAATCGTTTGATCTCCTTGGGGAGGGTGGAGGTGACCAAAACAGCGAGATCGGCCTTGGCTTCCCGTTGATCGTCTTTGAGTTTCTGGACCCAGTTCTCGCACCACGTCTTTGCCTGTTTTGACTCCCAGAGAATCGTTCCTGAGTGTTGGCCGCGTGTATTATGAACAGCCTGGAGTAGATCTGCACCCCGAAATCCTTTGGCCACAGCATCGATCTGATCCAGGGGAAAGTGAAATCGCAGGGCCTCCTCCAACTCCAGTTCCATGACCTCGCCCTGGGTTTGCTGAGAGCCCTGTTCCGCCTTTCTCTTGAGCTCTTCGATCTGCCGCCGCATATCGGAAAGTTGTTTTTCTTTCTCCAGATCTTTTAGGCGATGCTCGTCTGCCGACCGGGCGGAAGCCGTCTCCCATATTTTCTTCCGTTCTTCGTCCAGAAGCCGGGCAACTTCAAGCTGAACGTTTCTTTCTCGTTCCTCAAGTTCGGAGCGTTGTTTCCGAAGGACAAGCTCTCTTTCTTTCGCGTCTTGCAGCTCCCTGGACCGATCCTCGAGCTGGTTCCTCAGCCCCTTAAACTCGAGAGAAAGCGCCGCCTCGGCCTGCATGCGGGCATCCGCCTCTAGCTTGGATCGTTCCTTGGCGAGCCTCTCCTGAAGCTCCCGTTCCTTGTTTTTGAAGAGTTCTCTGAAGTCCTGCTCGCTTCTTGATACCCGATCTTCGAACTCTCTTCGATACTTTTCGCGGACTTCACGCGTAAATGCCTCGGTGAGTTGAATCTGGCTTAAGCAGTTGGGACAGGTAATAAATGGATCAGCCATGTAGGGAACCATCCAACTGCAATCGGGAGTCAGGGCTGTCCTCTATTTCATAGACCCGGGTTCTTTCGCCGGGAGAGTGACCGGTTCCAGGATCAGACCCAACCGTGACCCCGGACCTCTTGGCTCGATCAGGCCCAACGAATTCCTCTTCAGTCATCTTTCCTTTTTTTTTCTTGCAGATCCAGCAGGCCGTTCGAAGATTAAACGCAAGGTGAACTCCCCCGCGTTCGACCGGTATCGCATGGTCTAGGATCAGAAGGTCCGCACTTCTGTCCTGGATTCCGCAATAACTGCACGCGAATCGGTCTCGCTGAAAGACAGAAATCGGATCACGGGGAAGACCCACGGTGGACTTCAGGCGTCCGATCTCGATACCATGAACCTGTTTCATCTTGAGTTACTCCTTTATAGGAGGGCCGAACAGAAATCATCCTGGAAAAAAAGAGAGCTAATAACACC
>Ga0209167_10001067_pt1 | contig 16969 bp, 8 predicted proteins | sample Coa_R1_9_FD_187154 | JGI IMG/M metagenome (GOLD analysis project Ga0209167, IMG submission 187154) | Surface soil microbial communities from Centralia Pennsylvania, which are recovering from an underground coalmine fire - Coalmine... | ecosystem: Environmental > Terrestrial > Soil > Unclassified... | reverse complement strand
ATTTTGACGGTTTCTGCATAGCGGACGCTGCTCTGGATGTGGGCTACTTTCTGGCCTACCTGCGCCCCAGCAGCCTGTGGTATCAGCGCCCAGGCATGCGCGCGTGGTTTGAAGCCGCGGCAGAAGTATTCACCACCACTTATCGCCAGGCCATGATGGAACTTGGCGCAACACCGGCCGCCATCGATGGTATTCTTGAACGTTCAAGGCTTTATGAAGCCGCTCTTTTATTCAAAATTGCTACACGCCGTGCCAACCGACTGAACAGTCCGCGTCCAAAGGAACTGTCAGCCATGCTTGACGAAATAGCAGCCTGTCTCCCGGATCAGGTAAGGAGGAAGGAGCCATGATTCGTTTCCTATTTCGCAATCTGAAAGGGTATCGATTTCTGGTGTTCGTTGCCCTTATGATGGCATTTGCGCAGGTAATCACCGCCCTTTTTAACGCTTTCCCACTGAAGTTCATTCTTGATAAAGTAGTGAACAATAAGAACCCGAACATTGCGTTTTTAGATCCAGTCATTAGATTGTTTGATAACATTGGGGGTAATACAGCTCACCTGAGTATCAACCAGCATACCGACGTTGGCATCATCCTTTTCTCAGCCACGGCGATTATCCTGCTGGGTATACTCAACGCTATTCTATCCTATGTGGAACTCTTTCTGGCATCCTACATCGCGCAAAACCTTACCGCTCGTCTGCGCAAACAACTCTTCGCGCACCTGGAACGCCTCTCTCTTGACTGGCACGGCAAACAAAAGAAGGGCGATCTCGTCCAGCGCATCACCGGCAACATCTCCGATATTGAGAAACTCGTCACTGATGGACTGGTTGATTTATTGACGGGTATCCTCACCATCCTGGGGGTAATTACCGTAATGCTGATTGTGAACTGGCAATTTACTGTGCTCTCCGTCGTGATCATCCCCGCGCTGGTGCTGGTCGTGTTTGGCTATACGACCGGCATTAAAGCGGCTTCTAAGAAAGCATCGAAGGCAGCGGGGCAGGTGGCAAACGTGGCAACCGAAGACATTGGAAACATTACCGTACTCAAGGCATTTACTCTGGAGGAACGTGAGGCCCAGAGGTTCCACAAATATGTCACCAAAAACCGCGAGGCAGGGCTGCGCGCCGGTGGTTTGCAGGCCCAATTCACGCCGATTGTGGGCATTCTCGTTGCGGTTGGCACCGCTATTATTGTAGGCACAGGCTCCTATGTCGCCGCAAACCATACCTTTCACTTCTTGTTCCTGACCATTCCAGCGCTAACGGTGACATTCGGTACACTCACGGTCTTTCTCTCGTACCTCGGCCAGCTCTACCAGCCATTGCGCGACCTCTCAAAGCTGACCAACGTGGGTACTGCCGCTGCCGCTGGCGCGGAGCGCATTCAAGAAGTGCTGGATGCCGCGCCGGAAATCGCAGACAGCGAGGTCAAATACTACGGTCCCACGCGCTTCAAGGGCGATATCGTCTTTGAGAACGTGGTGTTCAGCTATTCACCCAACCGGCCCGTCCTGAAAGGCATCAACCTGCATATTCCTGCGAGTAGAAAGGTGGCCCTGGTGGGACTATCCGGCGGCGGAAAAACGACCCTGGTCAAGCTGATTTCGCGCTTTTACGAGATTCAGCAGGGTTCGGTGAGGATCGATGGCATCGACAACCGCAACTTCCCCCTGGCGGTCCTCCGTCAGAATGTGAGTATGGTGCTTCAGGACAATGTGCTCTTCGAGGGAACCATTCGCGAGAACATCGCCATCGGCAAACCTGGCGCGACGTTGGACGAGATCGTCGACGCGGCCAAAAAGGCCTACGTCCACGATACTATCATGAGCATGCCTGATGCCTATGAAACTGAGGTGCGCGAGCAGGGCAAGAACTTTTCCGGCGGCCAACGCCAGCGTCTAGCGATCGCGCGCGCAGTGCTGCGCGACGCGCCTATACTTATCCTGGACGAGCCAACCGCCGCGCTTGATGTTGAAGCGGAAGCAGAAGTCATGCATGCCCTGGACAAACTGGTGCTTGGCCGCACAGTGTTGATGATCTCGCATCGCCTCAGCACACTGGGCAATGTCAACGAAATCATCGTGCTCAAGGATGGACGCATAGTCGAGCAAGGAACGTTCAAAGACTTGAAGCAAAGGGGCGGTGTGTTCGCCGGATTGCTTGATGAGCAGAATCGTTATAACCTTGATCGTGCTGGCAACGAGTCAATCCTGCGCCCGGTATTTAGACCCGGTCTCGAAGCTGCTAACCCTTATCAATTGCCCTCAGCGCCAGCGCAGCCAGCGCAGTGGGGCGGGCCGCCGCCGATTTCACCTGTCCCAGGCTGGTCTCCACCGGCACAACAACCTGTGCCTGTGGCGATGCCCGCTCCCGCAAGAGGTTACGCATACGCTGGCAGGCAGCAAGCCCAGGCGCAAGCTCGGGGTCAGCAGCCACAACAGGCAGCGGCGATGCAGCAAGCGCGTGTGTTAGTCGAAATCGATGGAAAGGTGGTTAGCGAAAGACGGTTGGATAAGTCCCTACTAACGGTTGGTCGTTTGTCCGAGAACGACGTTCAGGTGCCGTCACAACGAGTCTCACGCCTGCATGCCAAGATTCGATGGGATAATGGGGCCTGGCTCATTGAAGACGCGGAGAGCTTAAATGGACTGGTGTATAAGGGCCAACTGGTCGAACGCCTCACCCTTAAAAACGGAGATCGTATCCATGTAGCCCCTACAGCAGTGCTGCAATATGTGACAATGTAGTATGTTCATCAACAAATAGGAATCGTGTCCTGTCCGACGAAGACCGGGGTTCGTTCTATTGTCCACGATCGATTGTCCACGATCGAAGGAGGTATCAACCATGCTTCGTTAAGTAGCCATCTGCCTATGTTTTTGCAGGCAGATTAGGAGGGTTAATGTTACTCAAGTTTCTCTATCGCAACCTGAAGGGTTTCCGCGTGCTCGTCATGCTTGCCATTATAGTGACGATCCTGGAGGTAGGTTGCTCTATTGCCGCCGCTTTCCCACTCAAATTCATTCCGGGTAAGGTGACTAATGCTGGGAACGATCCGGCCTGTACATTTCCGTTTCTCAATCCTATCCTCGATAAATTTGACACCCCCTTGTTCGACCCGTCACTGGCTCCATTAACTCCAAACGGGCCAAATCAGTCGCCAGGATTAACGCCGTGTCCCATTTCACCGTCTGATCCGAATCCCATATTAGTCACCACCCACCATAGCACCAACGGTGTAATCGTGTTTTCAGTGTTGATGCTCATCATATTCGGCACAATAACCGCATTACTGGGCTACCTGGACCTTTATATCGCGGCCTATATCGCGCAAAATCTGACAGCCAGGCTGCGTAACGAGTTGTTCGAACACCTGCAACGCTTATCGCTCGACTGGCACGGCAAGCAGAAGAAGGGTGATCTTGTGCAGCGCGTCACGGGCAACATCGCAGATATTGAGAAGCTCGTCACCGATGGCCTGGTAGACCTGCTAGCAGCCGTTTTGACCCTGGTGGCTATTATAGCGGTCATGTTATTCCTCAGCTCGGCGTATACCGTTATTGCGCTGACAATTGTACCCGCGCTATTCATGATTACTCTTGGCTATACGAAGAGCATCAAGGCTGCAACCAAGAGTGCGTCGAAAGCGACAGGCCAGGTCGCAGATGTAGCGACAGAAGATATCAACGCGCTCACCGTCATCAAGGTCTTCACCCGCGAGGAGAAGGAGGCGCTGCGCTTTGGTGATTACGTCGATAAGAACCGCCGGGCAGGACTGCGCGCAGGCAGCTTGCAGGCGCAATTTGCGCCTATCGTCGGCTTCCTGGTGTCCCTGGGTACCGCTGCGGTGGTCGGTGTAGGTGGCTATGTCGCTGCCGGTAACCCTTTCAAACTTGGCCTCTTCACCATTCCAGCCGGAAGCGTAGATATCGGAACGCTGATCCTGTTCCTCATCTTCCTCGGTCTGCTCTACCAGCCTATGCGCGACCTTTCCAAGCTAACGGCCCTGTATGGCACCGCTGGATCAGGCGCGGAACGCATTCAGGAAGTGCTGGATCAGGCGCCCGAAGTGATGGATAGCCAGGTTCCCTATAATGGGCCAACCAAACTGCAGGGCGATATTCACTTTGAGAACGTCATCTTCGGCTACACCCCGGAGCAAGCTGTACTAAAAGGAATTAATCTGCATATTCCCGCCGGGAAGAAGGTTGCGCTCGTTGGCCTTTCCGGCGGCGGTAAAACAACCCTGGTGAAGCTTATCCCGCGCTTCTACGAAATTCAGCAGGGGGCGGTGAAAATCGATGGAATTGATAACCGCGCCTACCCGCTCAACCTCTTGCGCCAGAATGTGAGCATGGTCTTACAGGACTCGGTACTGTTCGAGGGAACGGTAGCTGAAAATATTGCTATTGGCAAGCCGGGTGCGCCTCTGTATGAAGTGATCGAGGCGGCGAAAAAGGCCAACATCCACGAGACCATCATCAAAGACCTCGGCGGATACGATGGTTCAATTCGCGAACAGGGTAAGAATCTGTCGGGCGGGCAGCGCCAACGTATGGCCATTGCTCGCGCTATCCTGCGCGATGCTCCCATCCTGATCCTGGATGAACCTACCGCAGCCCTGGATGTCGAATCCGAAGCCGAGGTGATGCACGCGCTGGAAAAATTGATTGTTGGACGCACCGTTATCATGATCTCTCACCGCCTGAGCACGCTTGGCAATGTGGAAGAGGTCATCGTCCTCAAGAATGGACAAATCGCCGAGCAGGGGTCGTTTCAGGAATTGAAACGGAGAGGTGGAGTATTCGCCGCGCTGCTCGCGGAACAGAACCGCTATAACCTGGAGAAGGCTGGCGATCAGTCTATCCTTCGTTCGGCCTTTGTAGCTTACCCGGATGTCTATGACCAGCGCCAGGCACAGCAATCCCCACTTCGCCCCGTTTACCCGGTTTCGCCTCCACCGCCAGTTGGGCAGAACTGGCCCCTGCCGCCGTCGTCTCCATTATCCGTAGGGCAAGTTCCTGCCTATCTTCCTGGCAATGGAGGCGCTCCTAACTGGCAACAAAATCAACGCGTAGCTGCTCCAGTTGCCCCTCCCAGGGCGCGTATTCTGATTGAGATTGACGGCAAAGTCGTAGGCGAACGCGCCTTGAATAAGCCCATGCTCACAGTCGGGCGACTTTCCGAGAACGACGTGCAGATTCCCTCACAGCGCGTCTCACGTTTGCACGCCAGGATACACGAGGAGTATGGCACGTGGGTTATTGAGGACGCGGAAAGTCTCAACGGCCTGATCTATCGCGGCCAGCGTGTTGACCGGCTTGTGCTCAGCAATGGCGATCGCATTCATGTTGCTCCCACTGCGGTGCTGCAATTCGTAACTTCATAGCATCCAGTCATGGCGACCGCAAGGGTCGCCATGACTCATACGACCTTGCAACAGCTCTGCTTTCCCGATACTTTTTTCCAGGACGGCGCATGCGCCGCCTTTCCCTTAAAGGTTTGATTGCCCATTGGGATTAAACTTGAGGATTCTCAGGACGGGTCTTCCCCCAACAATAAATGTCAGATAGATAGTTTGCGTCACCGGGTCGATGGCAATGGTATGCGTCTGTTTGCCGACAATTTCATCACCGAGTTTGTGAAAATGACCCGGCGTGATATCAAACATGGAAATGCCCGCCGCGCAGGCCACAAACAGAACATCTATATTTCTGGAAGGATCCTTATCTATCCTGACGATATCAGGACCACTCTCTAACCGGGCGTTTTGGGGAGCGAAAGGGATCACCGTCATCGTCGTTAAATCAACTCTCACCAGATTCTCAAAAAGCTGGGTGGCCGCATCGAAATCGGTGCAGGCGATAAAAGCCACCTGCTGCGCTTCATCGATATTCATACCATGAGGAGTGCTGCATGTGTCTGGCAGATCGATTTCCTTGACAATCGGATTGGCTGTGTTCGCGGGGTCGATTTCATAGAACTCACCGGTCCCACGCGGCGGCAAGACGAAAGGATTGGGGTCGTCTCCATTCGGCAATACCGTAGAGGTAACAAAGAGGCGCTGCAAGCCCTCGTCGTAAATGTTATGCCCCACGTCATGACCGTAGCGAGGAATGGTACTGTTTTTGAGGTCAAGCAAGTTACTCGGGACTTTTTCACCTGGCAAAAGTGGCAGGTTGCCCAGATTGATGTACTTAATCAACTTATCGTTGACGGCATCGATGACTGCGATGTTCTCATTCCCTCTGTCCACATTCATCGTTACATTCGGGTTGGCCGGAGCGCCGGGATCGGAAGCGAAAATCCTTTTACCAACCGGGTCATAGGATAGCGCATCGGGGCTTTCGAGAGGATTGAGCACAATCGGCGTGGTTTTCAAGGTGTGTACATCAATGGCAAACACGATGCTTTGATCCGTATCACTGGCGACAAAAACTTTACCCAGGTCGGGCGCATCCACGACACCGGCGACCTGGGGGATATTGATACGCGCAATAATTTTTTGCTGCTGCGTATCAAAGACAATCACGTTCCCATCAAACGGCCCATCGCGCGTTGCATTAAAGCTCACGTTTTTATCCAACGCCAGCAGATCAGGACTTGGCCCGGTATGCGCTAAAAACAGACGATGCGTCGCTTCATCAAGCGCCTGAAAGTCGAAGCCATCGAAATCCACCGCCACGCCTGGACCCAGCAAGGTCTGCTGAGCAGCGTTTGGAATCAGCAATTTTTCCTGGGCAGGAGTCGGTAAGCCACTGGGCAGTGGAACATCCTGGACTAATATGAGCCGGCGAGCTGGAGGTGGTACAACAAATTGAGAAACGATCTCGACAAGCAGATAAGCCAGTAAGCTAAAACAGACGATGCCTGCTATTATGGTAAATACCCTTCCCAAACTGGATCTCCTGGCTTGCGGCGCCTTAGTTTGTACGGCCATAGGTCTTTCCTCCATAATATCTTTAATAACATGACCTGAACCATAAATTTCTGTGAACTTTTACCAGGCATTCAGAAATGATGGGCGATGCAGTCCATTATAGCAAAAAAATCGCCTCTATCATAGAGTGGATTATTGCCAGGGCGACCCTTGCGGTCGCCCTGGAAGCCAAACACTCGCCGCCACGCACGTGCAAGCGTGTTATTCTGCTGCTTGTTACACTTGTCCCCGCCCTGGAAGCTGCCGCAATAATTCAATTGGATTAGTTCAATCCATATTGCTGGCATAGTTCCTCATACATCTCTTCCAGGTGGTGCTCAGCCACAAAGCGTGCTACCCTCTCTTCATGTTCCATACGCTCAGGATGACCCACGCGGCGATCCTGGCAGAGTCCCTCCACCCATGCTGTAAGCGCTTCTTTATAGCGACCCTGCATTTCATGCAGTTCGCCCTGTCGATATAGCACGGCACAGCGTTCGGATGTGATATCAAGGCGCTGCGCAATAGTGGCTGCTTCATCATAATAGCGTTCGGCTTCGCCAAATTGACGCATCACGCGGGCAATATCGCCCAATCCCCGCAAGGCACGTCCCTCGACCTGGCGCGCTTCCTGTTCATGGGCGACAGCGCGCGCATGCTCGTAATATTCTTTTGCCTCGGTATAATCACCTTCCGCAAAAGTGATGGCTCCCAGCGAATTGACCATGCGCGCGCCATCCACACGATCGCCGAGATCATTGAACATCGCCAGTGACTGGTTATAATAGGCTCGCGCATCGTTATATTGCCGTTTTTTACGCGCGATATCCCCCAGAACGTGCAGTGTCCAGGCTTCTCCACGCCGCGCTCCCTGTTCGCGGAAGATGGCTATCGCTTCATTACAGATCATCGTCGCGCGTTCTAACTCCGCGTGATCGACATAAATCGCGCTCCGGCCAGTATGTACCCAGGCTTGCCCGTAGCGCGAACCAAGCGAGTTGAAAAGGCGCAAGCTTTCTTCATAGTCCGCCATTGCCCCGGCATAATTGCCCAACGCCTCATGCACCGTGCCGCGATCATACAATGTCCAGGGATATCCCTCTTCATTGAGCAAGCCCCGAAAAATAGCCAGCGCAAGCTCGAAATGCCCGAGCGCGTCATAATAATAGCCATGACCGCGACTGACCTCGCCCAGTACCGTCTGCATCCAGGCTACACCCCTGGAGTCATTGGCCTCGCGAAACAACTGGATGGCCTCTTGCGCGTGCTGACCGGCCTGCGCGTACTGACCTTCTTCGCGGAACAACAACGCAAGTTCAAAGAGCGCCCAGGCTTCTTCATCGCGCTCGTGCTGATGGCGATGCAGCGTAAGGCTGCGCGTGAGGCAACCCAGCGCCTCTGGATATTTACCCAGTTGACGCAGGATCGCGCCCAGGCAGTATTGCACCTGCCCTTCACCTGAGACGTCCCCCTGACTCAGCGCGTAAGTCTCCGCGTGCTGCAGCATGCTTCGCAGTGACGAGGCATACCCTCTTCCATGCAGCGCTTTGGCCGCGCGCACGATCAGGTGAATCGCCTTATGCAAATCCTCCACTTCACCAGCGTCTTCCAGGTGCTCAAAGGCAGCGAACCATTCCTCCGGGCTGGGCTGCGCCAGGCTGCTATAATACGCGGCAACCACGCGATGCACGCGCCGGCGTTCTTCTTCCTGGAGATGCGCCAGGGCGAAATGGCGCACCTGCGCGTGGATGGTATAGACACGACCATCAAACTGCAGAAAGGATGCTTGCACAAGCTCGTCACGCACCGCGCGCCAGCTTTTCGCAAGCTCCGCCGGGATATCGAAAGCGATGACCTGGGCTGTAACCGTTCCCTCCTGCTGCTCCCCCTGCTGGTAATGTTCATGCTCCATGCGTTCAAGCGCGCGCGCGGAAGCCGGTGTTTCGGGAGCGATCAGCATCACGATTTGCTGGTGACTGAACGGCAACTTGAAAGCCGCCACGTAAGGCAGCAGTTGCTGCGCAGCGGGCGATAAACGCCGGTACGCAATATCCAGCAGCGCCCACATTCCCTCCGGCAGAGCTTCGCGCAATTCATCGCGCACCTCTTCCAGAGAGCGAGTAGCAGCTTCTGGCGCGTAGACCCTCCCATGTATAGGACGAGCCGTGCCAAAAATAAGCTGCGCCCCCAGTGGGTAGCCATCCAGCAGGGTACAGATTTCTTGTAAGATAGCCTGCTGGCGTGGATCGGACAGGTGAATGCGCTCGTCAAGTCCGCTTCCGGCAGCCAGTTCGGCAAAGAGTTTGAGAATGTCGTCGCTCGTCATCTTCCCTACGGGATATTCATACCAGCGACAGGTGGTCCCTTCCAGGGATGCGATGGTTGCTGGATTCGAGCGCGAAGTGAGCAGCACCAACACCTGTTCTGGCAGCGCGCACAGGAAACGATACCAGCCACCCACCTCTGCATGCTCCTGGACCTCCTCAAAACCATCCAGCAAAAGCAGGCAGGCAAGGTCGCGGTTAGCCAGTCCGCGAAAAGCATTCAACACGGTGCGTTCGCAATGGCTGCTGTCAGCCGTATTCATAGCTTTGGAGTGAATATGCAGGGCATGCGCCATTTCAAGCAGAGCTTCACCGAGCGCCTTGCCTCCCTGCAAAGAAATACCGGTGATACCACCTGGAAACTTCTCCTCGTTGCGCCGCGCAATCTCAAATGCCAGTTCGCTCTTGCCGATACCCGCCGGGCCTGTCAGGGCCAGGTGGTGAATTTTCGGCCTCACCTTTTTTGTTCCACCACGCACCGCCTCCTCCAACCATGACGACAATTCCTCAATCTCTCGCTCGCGTCCTACAAATGTACTGGTCGCGCTCAGATGCCATAAAGGATGATCATGTTCCTGTGGCTCATCGCGCCCCGCCAGCAGCGCGACCGGGCTTTCCTCTCCCTCGACAACATGGCGATAAAGCACCGGCACAAACCAGCTATATTGTTTGATGGGCAGCATCGCCTGGCGAGCGCGCGCAAGCGCCTCTTCCAGCGTGCGTCCATGCGCGATGGCATCATAGAAATGATAAGTAAAAGTAGGGCTGAGGTCATCCTGGATGGAGAAAGGCATAGCAACCACCGCGGGCACCTGCGCCATAACCAGCGCGGTAGCCAGGGTTGCATCAACGGCTGCGCGCCGGTGTCTATGATGAGCATCATCTTCCAGGCGAGCAGTTTCACAGGCTGAGAAGACGGCCAGGCGCACATCTGTGCTGAGCAGCAGTTCGCGCAGCGATGCGGTACCGATATACCGATTGCGTCCCTCGTCATTGCAGAAACACAGGTAAGTCTGCGGCTTGACTTTCCCCAGGGACGTTTGACACGCGCTGCACCTGCGCGCATCAGCCGCGTTCAGCTCGTCACAATCCTCAGCCGGGCAGAGTCGCCCAAATGCCCCGTGCCCATCAAAGTGAATGACGTAACAGGGAATGGTTGTTTCCTGGTCTTCAAACGCGCTCGCGCCGCCAAACGAGTTAAGATAGCGCACAAACTCATCGAAAGTTGGCGGTTCCAGCCTGTCCAGTTCTAATTGTCCCTCTTCGATCAACGATGCCAGGCCCCGCTGCAGGCTTTCAAAGCTCTGCTCGGTTTCCAATGGTGGACAATCGGAGGGTGACGAACCAATATACAGCACGCGCAGAGGCGCGTAAATCGGCAGCTCGCACTGCGAAGGAAGATCGGGCCGCAATAATGCGCGCGTGAGCGTAAACACGCCTGAGGCCAGCAGGAAATGCTCGCCATTATGCAGTAATTCCCAGGGATAGCCCACAAACTCGTCGCACCCCGACGCAAAACTGAGCGTCAGAGCAACCGTGCCACGCCGCCGCAGCGTGCGCTGGATGACGCTGCGCAGCATGGCCTGCACGGAATGTTCCGCGGAATCGCGCAAGCCGATGCCGGGTGAAGCTGTAGATGCGCCACAAAGCGCCAGAAATAGGCGCTGACCGATCGCGCGCAGTTCGCGGTCATCGCTCTCCAGGGTACTCAGCTTTTTTAACAGGTTACTCAGTTGCCTGGAATTGTACGGTGGGATAAAGTCACCTTTGACGCTGTGCCCGGACCAACTTTCTTTGACCTGTAATTCAAAGCTGCCGTCCTCCCGGCTGCGAAATTGCAGGTTAAGTGTCTCTCCCATAGGGGTTCACTCTCCCCAGATCAATTCAACCTTGCCAAACCGCACACGGTCGCCGACTTTGACGCCCGCTTCCTCTAACGCTTTTGTTACGCCCATTTTTGAGAGAGTGACTTGCAGGCGATCCATGCTTTCATCACTATCCTGGTTAGTCATATTGACCGTCCGCTCTACTCTTTTGCCGCTCACTATATAAACTCCGTTGGCTTTGGTGACGGTGAATGCATCGACAGGCTGCGGGTGCAATACGGTCCCATCCATATCCGGGACGGTTTGCGCGGCAGCGCGTTCCGCCTCATCACGCTTAATCTCAAGCAAGCGATGGGCAGCATATGCCATCAGTTCATCCGTCCCCTGGTGGGCGGCCGCTGAAATGGCGAACGCGGCATAGCCTTGCGCCTCGGCCCTCTCTTTTAGCGCGGGCCAGCGTTCCTGCGCTTCGGATAGGTCCATCTTATTGAAAACGATGACCTGGGGGCGCGTCGCCAGGCGCTCATCATACTCGTGGAGTTCTTTGTTGATGTTCAGGAAATCCTGCCAGGGGTCGCGCTCAAGCGATGCTCCATCAAGCATATGCAATAACAGGCGCGTGCGCTGCACATGTCGTAAAAACTCGAGTCCCAGCCCCACACCCTGGGCCGCACCCTCGATAAGCCCCGGAATATCGGCCAGCACAAAGCCAAATTCGTCCCCACTGCCAGCCTGTCCCACGGAGACAACGCCGAGGTTCGGTGTGAGCGTAGTAAACGGGTAATCGGCAATTTTTGGTTGAGCTGCCGTCACAACAGAAAGCAGCGTTGATTTGCCCGCGTTTGGATAGCCGACCAGTCCCACATCTGCTATTAGCCGTAACTCCAGCATAAGCCAACGTTCTTCGCCCGGTTCGCCGTTCTGTGCCTCGCGCGGCGCCTGGTGTGTAGCAGTCGCAAAATGCACATTGCCCAGTCCTCCACGTCCGCCTCGAGCCACCATCACGTTCTGGCCGGGTTCCACCAGGTCGGCAATTAACTCCTGGGTGTCAGCATCCCGTATAATTGTGCCGCAGGGAACCTTCAGCGCAATATCCTCGCCCGCGGCTCCGTGCATCTTCTGGCGCGCGCCCGCCTCGCCCGGGGTCGCTTTGAAATGCTGGCGGTAACGGTAATCCACCAGCGTATTCAGGTTCGTAGTGGCCTCAATATAGACGCTGCCGCCCTTGCCCCCATCGCCGCCATCTGGCCCGCCAAAAGGCGCAAACTTCTCGCGCCGGAAGTGAATGGAGCCATTCCCACCATCACCGGCCTTAACGAATATTTTTGTATGATCGTAAAACATAATCTATCCCTGGTGCGTTCTGTCGTATTTGTGAATTTAAGCTTCTTCGCGGTGCATTGGAGTATACCATATACCAGGCCATTGCGCTAGCAGCAAAACTCACAAAAGCACTCTTAGCTTCTTTAATCTTGACCTATCCTTGATTTTTTATATTATTGAATATATAATTGAAGAGTTGCCATCCGTATTACGTAGCCATACGTATCTATTGGAGGTCATACTGCGCAAAAAGCCTCGCTAGCCAGTGTCAGGCGCCATTTTGATGATAACCAACCTTTGTAAACTGTTATGTCCTATAAGGTAAAGAAACATACCTTTCAGATCGTCCTCATAGCCAGTCACCGTAGGCCGATTGCTTTAACACTTTCATTACCCTGTATTTGGTCTCTCGGTGCGTTTGCCGGCAAACATGTGCGAACTGGCGCGAGAGGCTTAGTTAGGATAAACAGAGGAGAGTTTACATGCAGCGGTTCATCGCGTCCAGGCGTGCTCTCGTTACCATTACCACCCTGTTGTTCTTACTCCTGGCATCCAATACCATCTTCATCAACCACGCCGCTGCGGCGGGTAATCCTTATGTTCCGATTAATGGAAGCTTTGCAGCCTCTCCGGCAGGGGCTCACCTGATTGGCCATCATGCAAGCAACGGACAACTCACCGTCACGACGGTTCTACAGCCGAGCAACGGTGTGCAACTGAATAGCCTGCTGGCGGCGCTTTATACTCCAGGCAGCTCCCAGTTTCATCAGTGGCTCTCTAAAGGAGAGTTCAATGCATACTTTGCGCCCGGCGCATCACAGATTGCGCAGGTGCGCAGCTACCTGGTGCAATCTGGACTAACAGTTATCTCATCCCCGACGCCTTTCCTTGTGCGGGCTACTGGTACCACGACTCAGGTTGAGGCAGCTTTCCATACCACTATCAACGATTACATAGCTGCCAACGGACAATCCTTCTTCCAGAACGACACTGTTGTGCAGATTCCGCTGAGTCTGAGCGGTCTGGTGGTTGCCGTGACAGGTCTGTCTAATAGCGCTCAAATGCACCCCCATTACGTAACAACACGCCAGGGGGCCAGCTATGCAGGCAGAGCAGTACCCCTTTATGGAGCCGGCCCGGGTGGCAGCGGCCTCACGCCCTCCCAGACGAGCAGCCTCTATGGAGCCAACAAGGTCTATCAGCTGGGCAACAAAGGCAAGGGGAAAGGCGCCACGTTGGCAGTCTTTGAACTGTCGGGCTACACGCCCGCAGACATCGCGGTCTATGAGCACCAGTTCTTTGGGTCGTCAGAGAATGTCCCTCTCGTCGATATCAACGTTGATGGCGGCCCCGTCACTCCCCAATGCCCCAAGGGCGATAGCTGCGGTCCTTTCGGACCTCCTCCGTGCGCCAACGGGTGTGACTCCGCCGACTTCACGGGCGATATCGAGGTTAATGCCGATATTGAGACGCAAATCGCCATCGCTCCAAAGATTGATCGTGTCCTGGTCTACAATGCTCCCAATGATTTACTCGGCATCACCGTGGTGGACGAGTATTTCCAGATCGCCAATGACGATCAAGCCGACTCAATCAGCTCGAGCTGGGGGGCATGCGAGAAAGATGCAGGCCTCACCTCAATTAAGGCAGAGTCCGTTGCCTTCGAGCAAATGGCAGCGCAGGGCCAGAGCATGTTTGCGTCGTCGGGCGATACGGGCGCCTTTGACTGCTTGCGCGGTTCTGGTTTCCCCGGTCTTAATGTCGATGATCCCCCCTCGCAGCCTTTCGTGACAGGTGTGGGAGGCACCTCCTTCGGCACGTTCGATCCAGGGTCCAATCTCCATCCATCCTACCCTACAGGCTTCGAGACCGTGTGGAACGTGCTTGACCAGTGCAGCAGCGCAAACGAAGGTGCCTGTGTCGGTACGGGCGCGAGTGGCGGCGGTGTGAGCACCGTTTGGGCCAGGCCGTCGTACCAGAATGGCCCGGGGGTGACCAGTTCCTTCAGCCAGGTGGGACCGTATTGTAGCCAGGCCGCTAATGGTCAGTTCTGCCGTGAGGTGCCAGATGTGTCGGCCAATGCCGACGAGTTCACTCCCTATGCGGAGTACTGCACAGGCGATCCAACGACCAACAGTACCTGTGCAACCTTCTCTAGTGGGCTTACTCCTCCTGGTTGGTTTGGCATTGGAGGCACGAGCCTCTCCAGTCCGCTGTGGTCAGGGATTATTGCCCTGTGGGATAGTGTCCATGGAGCGCGCTTCGGGAACGCAAATCCTGAACTCTATGAGTTGTTCCGGTCTACTCATTCCTACAGCCAGTTCTTCCACGACATCACAGGAAAGAATCAGACCGAGAACAACAATGGCTTCTACCCAACGACCCCGAACTATGATATGACAACAGGCATCGGGACGCCTATCATCTCTGCCATTGACGAGTCCAATCCCTAACTCTGGATTGGCTAATGAGGATTTTCCCTCACCGGTCAGAAAGGCGGCGCATCCCGGAAATTTCGGGATGCGTCTTTTTTACCCGGGAACCCACTGCTTACTCGTCACCTGGCGCTTTCGCATCGCGCTCAAGCGTAATCAACCGCGCCCCACGCGCATAGGTTAGATACGTCCACGCCCACTGGAAGAGCGCAACCACGCGATTGCGAAAGCCGATCAGATAGAAGATGTGTACCACCAGCCAGATCACCCACGCCAGAAAGCCGGTCATTTTCAGCACGCCCAGGTCAACCAATGCGTAGGAACGACCTACGGTCGCAAGGTTTCCCTTGTTCAAGTAGTGAAATGGCTTATGCTCTTCCTTCCCTGAAATGCGTTGCGCGATTACCGACGCCACGTAATGACCTGCCTGCATCGCCACGGGCGCAACGCCGGGCAGCGGTTTGCCATCCTGCATAGCACTGGCCGTATCGCCGATCACAAACACATTGGGATGTCCTGGAACAGACAGATCATCTTCCACTTTGACGCGGCCCGCGCGATCCGCTTCTGCGCCAAGCCACTTCCCGGCGGGAGACGCAGATACTCCCGCGCTCCAAATGATGGTATGCGCGTCGATCCGCTCCCCACCAACCACTACGCCCTGCGTATCAACCTGTTCTACGGCGCTGCCTTCGCGCACCTCTACACCCATATGCTCGAGCTTGCGTTTTGTTTTGCGCGCCAGCGACTCTGGAAAAGCGCCCAGTATCCGAGGAGCGGCCTCGATCAGAATGATGCGCGTTGACCTCGTGTCGATATGCCTGAAATTAGAGGTCAGGGCTTTGTGCGCCAGTTCCGCGATAGCGCCGGACATTTCGACACCCGTCGGTCCCGCGCCCACCAGCACGAACGTTAAGAGCGATCTGACTTTCTGCGGGTCCGTTTCCAACTCTGCTGCTTCAAAGGCCAGCAAGATTTTGCGTCGAATAGCAGTGGCCTCGACAATTGATTTCAGCCCCGGTGCGTATTGCTCCCATTCAGGATGCCCAAAGTAATTATCATGCGCGCCAGTCGCCAGCACCAGGTAATCATACGGCACAGACCGCTCTCCCATCAGCACGCGTTGCTGTGTGGGATCAACGCCCGTCACCTCCGCCATCATTACCTCGGTATTCTTTTGCCTGCGCAGTATGCCGCGAATGGGCGAAGAGATGTCCGCAGGCGATAAGCCAGCCGTAGCAACCCAGTACAATAACGGCTGGAAAAGGTGATGATTCTGCCGGTCAATCACAGTAACACGCGCCGGAACATCGCGTAACGCGCGCGCCGCCTTCAAGCCGCCAAAGCCTGCACCCACAATGACAATGTGTGGCAAAACAGTCGAAGGCTTTTGCTCCGCGCTCTCGCCAGGGATATTTTGTATTGTAGTAGAAGCTATTGTCTCTCGCATCTCGCTCATTATTTTACCCTCACAAAGGTATATCACTTTCTTGTCTCAGTAATAGCTTAGTCCAGGAAATGGAGGGCAACAAGGTCATTATGAAACTCCCCTTTGCTAACTCCTAATACTGTGACTGAGATTAGACATTTACGTTCTAAAGACAGGGGGATTGAAAGGTATTTAAGCTATAAAAGGGTGCAGGATGAGTGAACAGACAAATTATAAGCATGTGCGTGCGACACTGACAGCGGCTCCAGCTCCACTAAAAACAGAGGAGACGCCTGAGTATGATCTTGACCATTATACCGTGCGCAGGTATAGAAACACGGTAATTGTCGAGTTACACAGCGAACAGGGCAAAGAAAAGCGTGTAGAGTCGATCTTCTTGCCAGCGCTTGCAGGAGTCACAGACGCCGAACTGGTACGCGCTGCCGCCTGCTTTAGTCCGAACAAGTGGAATGTCTCATTTAGTATGGATATTTCTCAGTTTGGCCGCAAGTTCTACCAACCACTCGAGGAACCACTCCTTAGTGAACTCACCAGTACTTCACCGATGGTCTTAGACAGATCATCCAGCCAACCACCATCACCACCACGTGATGAAGCTTCAGAACCCGCCCCTGTCTTGCTCCCGCAACAGTTGCCCTCACCCGTTGCCCAACCAGTTAAGGTTGAGCAGCAGTCCAATACTAT
>Ga0209167_10001063_pt1 | contig 17027 bp, 15 predicted proteins | sample Coa_R1_9_FD_187154 | JGI IMG/M metagenome (GOLD analysis project Ga0209167, IMG submission 187154) | Surface soil microbial communities from Centralia Pennsylvania, which are recovering from an underground coalmine fire - Coalmine... | ecosystem: Environmental > Terrestrial > Soil >... | reverse complement strand
CTTCCACTGGGCGGCGGTGACAGGAGTCTTTTCGGTATGCGCCGCCTTCGCACGCGTCAACGAATCCGTCGCGAGAAACTTCTGACCCCACAAATACAGCACCAGCCCGAATACCATCCCGACTCCAGCTGCTGCGAATCCATAGTGCCATCCATACACCTGGCCCAGCGTTCCGCAAACCAGCGGCGAGAAGAATGCGCCCAGATTGACGCCCGCATAGAAGATCGTGTAGGCGCGATCCAGGCGCGGATCGCCTTCCGGGTAAAGCCCTCCCACTTGGGTCGAGATATTCGGCTTGAAGCAGCCATTGCCCAGGATAAGAAAGACCAGCGCCACCAGAAACATGGATTCGACGGCCATCAAGAAATGCCCGATGGCCATCAGAACGGCGCCGATCACCACGGTCTTTCGCTGCCCCAGAATCCTGTCCGCAAGCATTCCTCCAAACAACGGAGTGAGGTAGACGAAACCCGTGTAGAGACCGTAAATCTCGGAGGCGAGCGGCTGAATGCCCAGCGGGCCGTACACGCCCTCAATGGTGTGCTGGAGGCCCGCAAATCCGACTACGTGGGCCGAGCCGTTCTGCGCTCTCTTGATCAGGTAGTCGACCATGTAGAGCACAAGCAGAGTGCGCATTCCGTAGTAGGAGAAGCGCTCCCACATCTCGGTGAAGAACAGCAGGAACAGGCCCGCCGGGTGGCCGAAGATGGTTCTCTGATTTCGGACCTCGGCGGCGACCGTGGTCATTCAATGACCTTGTCGAGCAGGAGGGAAAACTGGCGGGATTTCTCGCCGACGCGGGCTTTGAGATCCTGCAATTCGCGCTCGAGTGTGCGCAGGCGGTCGGCCAGGTGCAGGCTGGCCAAAACCGCGACGCGTGCCGCATCCACGTTGCCTGCGCGCTCGGCGATGGAGACCATCAGTTCATCCACCTCTTGCGCCAGATGCTCGATCTCGTCGGAGTCGTCGGCTGCGCTCACCGAATACTGCTGGTGAAAGATGGTCACGCGCACCGTCTTCATGGGAGGTCTCTCCAAGTCTAAAGCAAGGTCTTATAGCAGGTCCATTTGTCCTAAAAGCTTTTCGATCCTGGTGCGGACCTGTTTCCGCTCGCTGCGCAGCGATTCGAGCTCGTGCCGGACCTTCTGGGAATCGGTCAGAGCCGAGCCGGCGGCGTTGCGCGCGGCTTCCATCTCCGCCACCGCGGCGTCGCGCTCGGCGCGGAGCGTGGCTACCAGGTCGACAGCACGGCGAATGCGTTCTTCCAGACTGGCGAGGGGATCATCATCGGGCAAGGGAGCTTGAGCTGCGGCTTCCATAATTTAAAATACTATGCCTTTTCGAGCGCAAGTGTCGCCGGGGTCTTTGCGGTCTGCGCGCTCTTGGCCTGGGCGACTAAAGCGCCGAAGGCTGCCGGATCGCTCAGCGCCATATCCGCGAGCGTCTTGCGATTCAGCTCGACGCCGGCGAGTTTCAGCCCGTTCATGAAGCGGCTGTAGGACATATCGGCAGCGCGGCAAGCGGCTCCGATGCGCACGATCCACAGGCTGCGGAAGTCGCGCTTCTTCAAGCGCCGGCCTACATAGCCGTACCGCAGCGATTTCTCAACCGCCTCCTGCGCCGACCGGTACAGTTTGCTCTTGGTAAGGAAAAACCCTTTCGCAAGGGTCAGGGTCTTGCGCCGGCTATCGCGGCGCTTACTACCACGCTTTACTCTGGGCACGTTTTTTCTCCTTTGGGAATTTCAACTTACGGCGGATCAGGCACGTGCGGCGCACTGTCTACCGAGGCGCAACCAAAACTGCTGGCTGCGCGTTTCGTACGGAAGCTGAGTACGGAAGCAGCTTTTAGTACGGAAGCATCCGGTGAATTTCCGGACTGTTGGCTTCGCTGGCGATTACACCCTGACCCAGCTTACGCTTCCGTGAGCGCGACTTAGAGGTCAGGATGTGGCGCGCAAACGCATGATGGCGTTTGATCTTGCCGGTTCCGGTCTTCTTGAACCGCTTGGCCGCACCTTTATGTGTCTTTAACTTCGGCATTGTCTTAAAAGGATGTCCTGGGAGTTTTACTGCTCTGTCAGGATACCACAGCTTGCGGGCGAGATTCTCGCAACCCCCCATCAGTCCTTCCGCGGCGTATCATAAGCGCGGAAGCGTGCGACGCGTGAGGCGTTCGACAGCGCCGATTGTCTTTCCGATGCAGGTTCCTTGGTTTCGACGCGACTTTCTGCTGAGGCGAAACCTCGACCGCGTATTCCTCGATCTCCCCGATGCCGCCATCCGAGCTTTTACCGGCCGGCGCCAGTGGCCGCCCTACTCGCTGCGATCGTACGTCGGAGGGGCCGAGGATTTCGGAACCGCCGGCGACTTCTTCGTGCGGGAATTGCAAGGCATGGGTCTCTTCACTCCAGGCGCCCGATTTCTCGATATAGGTTGCGGCTGCGGACGAATCGCATTGGCTCTGGCGGTGGAGCCCGAAGTTCGGGAAAAGGGCGTCTCCTATGCGGGCATGGATGTCGATCGCGCGAGCATTGATTGGTGCGCGCGGCACATCACCCCGCTCAATCCGCGCTTCGCTTTCTACCGTGCGGACTGCCGGAATCCATCCTATAATCCGAGCGGATCGCAGCGCACCTGCGAGTACAGCTTCCCGCACGCGGACTCGTCATTCGATCTGATCCTGCTTGCTTCCGTTCTGACGCATACCCTTGAGGACGACCTGCGCCGCTATCTCGACGAGGTGTCCCGGCTGCTGGCTCCGGGCGGTGTGATTTACGCGTCTTTCTTTCTTTACGAGTCCCTGGAGCAGCTCTCCGCTGGAATTGCCCGCCACGGAGTGACCTTCCCTGTGGTGCGCGGCCACTACGCTTTGAACCGGGTGGATTATCCCACCAACGCCGTTGCGTATGACGAGCAGTTTGTTCGTGAGCTGGTGCGGGAAACGGGTTTGTCGGTCATCGAGCCGGCGGCGCACGGCGCGCAGGATCTGCTGCTGCTCACCAAGCGGATTGCGCCTCCACGCGACATCGCGCTGGGAGACGGCTGGTACGAAATGGAGAAGAATTGCTGGCGATGGACTAAGCGCGCCTTCTCGGTAGAGTTGAAGCCCGTCGGTCCGCGGCCGGCGACACTGCGTCTCCACTTCCGATTGCCTCCCGCTGTAATCCAACAAACCCGCCCGATCTATCTGAAGGCGTCGCTTGCAGGCGCAATTTTGCCCGATTGCGAGTACGCGACGGCCGGAGATCACATCTACCTTCAACCCCTTCCCGCGGAGCTTCCCTTGGACTGGTTCACCGTCCGGTTCGAACTCGACAGGACCTACGGGCCGACGCCCACTGATCCGCGGGAGTTAGGTGTCCAGGTGGCGTTCTTTGCGCCCTGCGGCGCAGGCTACCGGGACCTCGATCCCATCAGAACCGAGTAGGGATGCGCCAAGCGGTGCGGCGAGCGGTCCCGCACTCACTCGAAGAATTCGGATATGGGTACGGAAAACCCCGGCAGGAGCTCGGGGGCTTCCATCAAATCGGTATCTCGCAGGATGCGGTCGGCGCCGGAGGCTTCGAGTGAGTGAATCTCATGTTCGTCCGGATACACGATCCAAACCGTGTGACATCCCGCCGCGAAGTACTGCTTCACCTTCCGCATCAATTGCGGCACGGAGTCGGACGGCGAGAAGATTTCTATCGCAAGGTCCGGCGCGCCTTTGGCGAAGCCCTTGCTGTGGAGGGCTTCGAGGCGTTCCTGGCGAATGAAGGCGACATCCGGCGCCCGCACGGTGCTGGCCGCGAGACGGAATCCAGCGTCGCCGGAGTAAACCCTACCGAGGCGATGTTGCCTTACATGGTGGTCAAGAATGGACGCGATCCGCATCTCGTAATAGCCATGGTCCAAACCCGTTGGAGGCATCGTGATCAGCTCCCCTTCGTCGAGCTCGGTTCGCACCGAATCGTCGTCGGGCATCTGCTCCAGCTCGTCCGCTGTGAGGAGCGTCTTGGTGCTCATATCCAGATTCTATCCTGCGCTGCCGCTAACGAATTGGTTCGGAGAAGAGTTCTTCGAGACGGACGCTCAGTTCTCCAGCGCGCAGCTCGCCGCCTTGTTCGGCGCGCTCCGGCTCGCTGCCGGCGTGGTACTGCCAGGCGGTTTGCTTCTCCGGGTCAATCACCCAGCAGAAGGGCACTCCCCAGGCGTGGTACAGCTCGCACTTCGCCAACATCGCTCCCACGCGGTCGTCCGGGGAAAGGATTTCCACACAAAGGAGCACGGGCTCGGTTGGATAGGGGTCCTGAAGGGTTGGCGCCGCGACGACGTCCGGTATCAGGAACTTGGTCGCGCTCAGCCGAACCGTCAATTCCGAAAGAGCCTCGACACCTTGCCTGCGCAGCAGCATTAACAAAAGAAATTGGATCTGCGCGTGGCTTTTGGTGGGCATCGCCTTGGGAGCAAGAACTCCGTCGGCGTATTCACAATACGGCTTCTCCGTTCGGCGGAGGTACTCTTCCACGGAAACCAGTGCTGCGCTGCTCATCGAAATCTCATTCCATTCTATTACCGGACCACGCCCGCCATCGGACTACTCGCCGACGCGTACAGCTTCTTGTCCATCCTCCCTGCGAGATACGCCTGGCGGCCGGCTTCAATTCCCAGCTTCATCGCGGTCGCCATCCGCACGGAGTCTTCGGCGGCGGCGATGGCGGTGTTCAATAGTACTCCGTCGTAGCCTAGTTCCATCGCCAGCGCCACGTCGGAAGCAGTGCCCACGCCCGCGTCCACGATCAGCGGGACCTCGGTGATCATCTCGCGCAGGATGCGCAGATTGGTCAGGTTCTGGATACCCAAGCCACTGCCGATGGGCGCGGCCAGAGGCATCACCGCGGCGGCGCCGGCGTCGATCAACCGCCGCGCGTTCACCAGATCGTCGGTGGTGTAGGGCAGCACCACGAAGCCCTCTTTTACTAACGTGCGCGTGGCCTCGAGCAGGCCGGTGTTGTCCGGGAACAGAGTGCGCTCGTCGCCGATCACCTCCAGCTTCACCCAGTGCGACATGCCCGCCTCGCGGCCCAGCCGCGCCGTGCGGACGGCCTCGTCGGCGGTAAAGCACGCCGCCGTGTTGGGCAAGAGAAAATACCGGGAGGGGTCGACGAAGTCGAGCAGCGACTCCTTGGTGCGATCCGTGAGATTCACGCGCCGCACCGCCACCGTGACGACTTCCGCACCGCTGGCCTCATGGCAGCGCGCCATTTCCTGAAAGCTGCGGTACTTTCCGGTACCCACCAAAAGGCGGGAGCGAAACTCACGGCCGGCGATTTTCAGCGTATCCATACCCCCATTTTAGGGTGTATTCCCGCCCCCGATAGGTACCTACCCTAGCGCACCCTATCGGCGCGCTGGCTGAAGGCCGATAAATGAGGAGGAAGGAACTCGCGGCCTTGTTCTCGACTGGGTCGTGAGCGAGGTTCCCAAAAATTGCAGCCATGAAGAAGAATAATCTACTGAAACTTCTCGGAATTGCGCTGGTGGTCGCGATCGTATCGACGGGCGTGTTCTACGGCCTGTTCGTCAACCGGTTGAGCAGCAGCCCTGGAAGCGGAAAAACGTTGGTGGTGGCTGCCAAGGCCCTGAAGGCCGGGGCGCAGCTTCAATCGGGGGATTTGAAAACCATTCCGTGGCCGGCAGAACAACTGCCGCCGGGGTTCTATGGCACCGTAGATCAGGTTACCGGAAACACCGTCTTCGATCCCATCGGCGAGGGTGAGCCGGTAGTGGCTTCGCACTTGGCGACGGTTCAATCCGGCGGCGGAGCGGGCGTTCCTTCGGGCATGCGCGCGGTGTCCGTCCACGTCACCGATTCGACCGGCGTGCTGGGCATGCTACGCTCCGGTCAAAAAGTGGACGTCCAGGTGGTGGTGCGTGCGAAGGACTCCAGTGGCGCTGAAGTGCGGACCGCGCTGGAGGAACTGACGGTGCTCTCGGTTCAGCCACAGGCGGAGGTTAGCTCGCAGGGCGTGAGTCTTCCGGTGGTGACACTGCTGGCCAAGCCCGCCGAAGCGGACGCGCTGGCCGCGGCGGATTCCGGGGCCCGCGTTCGTCTGACGCTGCGGAATCCCCTGGATGGTTCTACCCGATCGCGCGCTCCCATGACTGTGGACGCGGTCATGCGGACCAGCGGGTCGGCAGGAAATGGCGATGCCCCGGGGGCTCACGACAGCGTCACCGGCAGCGGAGCCGCCGGCCATGATATCGCTCAGAAGCCCGCCGGCATCTCAGGCGCCGTCCCCGCCTCCGCGGCGGTTACCGCGGGGACCGCGGGTTCCGTGGGCAAACCGTAGAGTCCTCAAGCCGGTATTCGGTATGCTCATCGTCTCCATCCTCGCGTTTTTCGTGGTCATCTTTCTTTTGGCGACCATTACGGTGGCTATCGCCTGGATGGCCTTCCTCAAGCGCCAGGCGGAAGGCGCCGAAGCGGTGGGGGAAGCCGGCGGCTCACCTGTAGCGGGATTGGACGAAGACTCGCACCTGTTCCGCAGCGAACGGCTTAGCACGCTCAACTTCTGGGACAGCCTGCTTACCCGCTTTGACTTCGTGGAGATTCTGAAGACGCGCCTGGAGCAGGCCGAACTGGATTGGTCGGTGGGGCGCGTGACCCTGGGCATGCTCTTCAGCGCCACCGTGGCGTTCCTCCTGTGCTCGAAAATCCTCCCCGCGTGGGCCGCGCTGCTGGCCGCGGCGGCGGTTGGTTTCGCTCCCTATGCATACATCCTGAGCCGCCGCCGGAAACGGTTCGACCGCTTCCGCGAAGGCTTCCCGGATGTGCTGGATTCACTAGCCCGGGCGTTGCGCGCCGGCTATCCCCTCGCTACCGCCATGGAGACCGTAGCGGCAGAGTCCTCACCCACCGTCGCCGTGGAAATCCGCAGAACTTCAACCGAGGCTAATCTTGGCATGGGCTGGCCGCGCGCGCTCGAAAACATGGGGCACAGACTTCCGCTGCTGGAAGTGAATCTGTTCTCCGCCGCGGTGCAATTGCACTCGCGCACCGGCGGAAAGTTGAGCGAGGTGATGGCGCAATTGGCGGAAAACATGCGCGAGACCCAGTCCCTGCGCGGCGAGGTCCGGGCGCTGGCGGCGCACGGCAAACTCACCGGCGCCATCCTGACGGTGTTGCCCATCTGTATCGCTCTCATGATGATGTACGTGAGTCCGGAGTACATGATGGTGCTGTATCACCACCCCTGGGGCAAGAACCTGATCGCGGCCGCCGCGGGTTGCCTGGTCCTGGCCCACCTGGTGATTCGCAAGATTGTGGACATCGAGATATGAGCATCCACGTATGAGCACACCGGGACTGCTGATCGCGTTCTTTCTTTTCACGGCCGCCGCCGTCGCCGCGGCCGGTTACGTCTTTGTGCTGAGGCCCGCGCGTGTGACCGCGGCGGAATCGGCGCCCCCGCAGGTAGTGCTGGGCCAGCCCGACCTGCCCATCGCCCAAGCCGCGGTCCTCGATATGTTCCGGTTACTCGGCGATGCCTTGCCCGGAGCCAGCGGCCAGCGCGCCGCACTCCGGGTGTTGCTCTCCTCCGCCGGGTTCCGCTGGCCTGCGGCGGTTTCAGTCTTTCTGGGAATCAAGTGCGGCATGGCACTCATGTTGGGGACCGCGGTCGCGTGGGCCGGCGTCACGCTTCAGCCCGACCGTTCTCTTCTTTTCCTGCCAGCGGTCTGCGGAATGGGCTTCGGCTACCTGCTCCCGGACCGCGTATTGGAGCGCCTGGCCAGGCGCCGCGTCAATCACTTGCGGCGCGGTTTGCCCGCCGCCATCGACCTGATGGTGCTCGCCGTCGAAGCCGGACAGAGCCTCGACGCGGCCATTCTCGAAGCCAGCCGTGGCCTGCGCGTCACCCATCCCGATCTGGCTTCCGAACTAACCCAGCTTCATCTTGAGCTTCGCAATAATCCATCGCGGGTGGAGGCGCTGCACAATTTCGCCGCCCGCGGCCGCGACATCGAGCTCAAGAAATTCACCAGTCTGCTGCTCGATACGGACAAGTTCGGCACCAGCCTGGGACCGGCTCTGCGCACGCATGGGAAGTATATTCGGACGCGCTTCCGCCAGAACGCTCAGGAGCGCGCCCGCAAGGTCGGCGTCAAGCTCATCTTTCCGGTCTTCTTCCTGATCTTCCCGTCCGTGATCCTGGTCACGCTGGGGCCGGCGGTCATTCTGCTCTTCGCACAAATGAACGCCCTGATGGGGCAGTAGACGGCGCAAAGTGAGCTGGGCGCGCATCGGCCTATATCCGCACTGCTACGGCCAGTGCGCCCGACCCCTTTGCCGGCGACCCCCCGATTCGCGAAACTGTCGTTCAGGGTCGCGCGAGGCCAGACACTTCGATTGAACGAGCCAATCCATATCGTCTCCGTGTCGCGATTTCTCTCCTGCGGCTGGGCTGCGGTAACATGCCGAAGATTGAACTCGTCGGACGTTAATACGACGCTTCCAGCAATCCCAGCACTTCTTCGCGACTCAGCGGCCGGTCGGTCACGCCCATCTTCTCCAGCTCATGCGTGATGGGATCGACGATCTGGCCGATCTCCTCCCGCGAAACCCCCGCCGCCTTCAGGGTTCGCGGCACGTCGAACTGCGCAATAAATGCCGCGGTGCGGTCCGCGCAGGCCAGCGCCGCCGGCTTAGGATCGGCCGGGTTGAAGGGAATCCCGAAGCCTTCGGCAATCGGCCCGAAGCGTTCCGCGGCCAGATTCGCCATGAAGCGCATTGCATGCGGCAGGGTGATGCAGCTCGTGACCCCGTGCGGCACGTTCCAGCGCGGGCCGATCTGGTGCCCCAGCAAGTGCGAGAGTCCGAAGCGCGTATTCATCGCGCCGAAGATTGAGAACCACGAGGCGGTCAGGCAATGGCCGCGATGCGCCACGCTCGCCTCACCCTTGGTCCGGATCGAGGCCGGCAAGTGCTCCAGCAGCAACGCGATGGACTTCGACGCCAGCACGTCGCTGATGGGCTGATGGCGTATGGCGTAGGCGCACTCGATGGCATGATCGAGAGCGCGCATCCCGGTCGAGACCCACAGCCAGTCCGGCGTATCGAGGCACAGCAGCGGATCGGCGATGACCGTGCGCGGCATCACCCTGGGGTCATAGACGCCGCCCTTGACGCGCGTCGATTCGTCGGTGACGCCGCCGGCATACGTGTACTCGGCCGCCGAAAGCGTCGTCGGGACGGCGATATGAATCAGCTCGCGCTTCCCCAGCAGGCCGTAGATGGCCACTTTGCAGGAGTCGATCGGGCTGCCGCCGCCGAAGCTCACCAGGCAATCGGCATTGGCCCGCTCGATCTCGGCTTCGAGGGCGTCCACCGTCCCGCGCGGAACGTGCTGCACGATCCCAGTGAAAACTCCGGCGCAGCGCGCGCCCAGAGCCGCGGTTACGGTGTCGAGAATGGGGAAGCCGGCCAGCGTCGTGACCACGAGCGCGCGCGAAAGCCCGCGGCGTTCGAGATCCGCGTTCAGCGCCTCGATTTTGCCGGGGCCATAGATCACCCGCTCTAAACGGGACATCAGGAATTCGCCATCGGGAGCTTGCACGGGGGCAGTATACCGCACGCCTGAGCCGCAGTTGTGATAGCGTCTACAGGTGGAGGTTCCCCCAACCGTGACTCGCGCTCTCCTGTTCCTGGTTTCCGGCTCTCTATTCGTCACCTTCGCGCAAAATCCGTGCGACAAACTGAAGGCGACGTCGTTCCCCGATTCCACCATCACCGCGGTTGAGGCCGTGGCCGCGGGTCCGGCTCCGAACGTCGGTCGCGGAGGCGGAGGCGCTGCCGCGGGCGCGCCGGCACAAGGTCGCGGAGGTACGCCGCCGGCAGGCGACCCACAAGCCGCTCCCGGTGGGCGTGGCGGAGCCGCAGCGCCGCAAGCAGCGGCAGGTGGCCGCGGAGCCGCGCCGGCCGCTCCCGTGATGCTGCCCGCCTATTGCCGCGTCGCCGTCACCATGAAACCCTCTACCGATTCCAGCATCGACATGGAAGTGTGGATGCCCGCTGAAAACTGGAATAACAAGTTTCAGATGGTCGGCAACGGCGGCTGGGCCGGCACACTCAGCCTCGCCGCGATGCAGGCGGCTCTTCGCGAAGGCTATGCCACAGCCACCACCGACACCGGCCATAAGGGCGGAGCCAGCGTCTTCGCGCTGAATCATCCGGAAAAGCTGGTGGACTTCGCGTACCGCGCCGTGCATGAGACCGTGGTCAAGTCCAAGACTCTGATCACGGTTTACTACGGCAAAGCCCCCAAGTTCTCATATTGGAATGGCTGCTCCACCGGCGGCCGCCAGGGCCTGATGGAAGCCCAGAAGTTCCCCGACGATTTCGACGCGATCGTCGCTGGAGCTCCCGCCGACTATCAAACTCACCTGCACGCGTGGGACATGATGGTCGCCACCGGGATCCGCAAGGACGATCAGCATTTCGTGAGCGCGCCCAAGTTGGCCGCATTGAATAAGGCCGTGATGGCCGCCTGCGATGCCGCCGACGGAGTCAAGGACGGCTTGTTAAACGATCCTCGCAAGTGCAAGTTCGATCCCGCGACACTCTCCTGCAAAAATGGTGACGATAAGGACGATTGCCTGACTCCGGCGCAGCTCGAATCCGTGAAACTGGTACTTTCCCCCGCCAAGAAAAAGAATGGCGAGCTGATTTTCCCCGGCAAGGAGCCCGGCAGCGAGACCACCTGGACCATGCTGTCGCAGCGGAACCCCAATCCGGCGGATTTACCGATGGGGACGTTCCAATATGCTACTTATCAAGACGCCAATTGGGATTGGCACACCTTCGATCTGGACCGCGACACCACCGCGGCCGACGAAAAGTTCGGATACGTGAACGCCACCTCCGACCTGAACGCGTTCAAGAACCGGGGCGGAAAGCTCCTGATGTATCACGGGTGGAGCGACACTGCCATTTCGCCCGAGAACAGCATCAATCTGTACACCAATATCGTACAGAAGACCGGCTCGAAGTCCGACAATTGGATCAAGCTGTACATGATCCCCGGCATGGGCCACTGCCAGGGCGGCGGTACCGATCAGTTCAATAAGATGGGTGTCATCGAGCGGTGGCGCGAAGCCAACACCGCGCCGGAAGCAATCATGGCGGCGCACGTCACCGGCAGCAACGTGGAGATGACCCGTCCGCTGTGTCCCTATCCGCAGGTGGCAGTGTATAAGGGCGTAGGGTCCACCAACGACGCCGCCAACTTTAGCTGCAAAGCCCCGTAGTCGAAAGAAGGAGCCAGGCACATGAGAACCTCGATGTTCGCGTTTGCGTTCTGCGGCGCGTCCGCGCTAGCGCTCGCCCAAAATCCTTGCGAGAAGCTGAAGTCGCTACAGACGGCCGATGCGGTGTTCACCACAGTCGAACTGGTTCCGGCGGGTCCGGTTCCAGCGCCCGCCGGCCGTGGAGCGGCTCCAGCTGCTCCGGCTGCCGGACGCGGTGCCGCCCCAGGTGGTCGAGGCGCCGCGGCCCCCGCGATGCTCCCCGCCTACTGCCGCGTCGCCGCGACGCTCAAGCCCTCTTCCGATTCCGATATCAAGATGGAGCTGTACCTGCCCGCCGAAAACTGGAACGGCAAGTTTGAAATGCTGGGCAACGGGGGTTGGGCCGGTTCGATCCAGGGCATCGCGGGAATGCAGGCCGCTCTCCGCGAAGGCTACGCTGCTTCCGCCACCGACACCGGCCACGAAGGCGGCAACGGAATGTTCGCCCTCGATCATCCCGAGAAGATCACCGACTTCGCGTATCGCGCGGTGCATGAGACGGCCGTGAAATCGAAGGCGCTGATCACCGCCTACTACGGCAAGGCCCCCAAGTATTCGTATTGGAACGGATGCTCCACCGGCGGCCGCCAGGCGCTGGTCGAAGTCACCAGGTTTCCCGACGACTTTGACGGCGTCATCGCGGGAGCCCCCGCCAATCCGCACATCCATCTCCACGCCGCCGGCGTCCAGCGCTCCATTGAGCTGATGAAGAACAACGCGCCCCTCACGCAGGCCAAGGTCGAAACGCTGCACAAGGCGATTCTCAACCAGTGCGACTCGCTCGACGGCGTCAAGGACGGCTTGATCGGCGATCCGCACAAATGCAAGTTCGACCCTGCCAGCCTCCTGTGCAAGGGCGCCGACTCCGACGCCTGTCTGACGCCGGGGCAGGTCGAGACCGTGAAGATCGAGTTCGGTGATGTCAAGACCAAAAAGGGCGAAGTGATCTGGACCGGCTACGAGCCCGGCTCGGAGCTTCAAGTCACGGCGCTAAAGAGCGTCCCCACGGCCCCCGGCGGTGGCTGGGACAGCATTCGCATTCTGGGCCATCAGGACGCCAATTACGATTGGCATAAGTTCGATCTCGATGCCGACGTTGCCTTGGCGGATAAGGCCGGCATCGACGCTCTCACTTCCGATCTTTCCAGGTTCAAGCAGCATGGCGGAAAGCTGCTGCTCTATCACGGTTGGGCCGATCCGGGCATTCCCGCGGGGCACACTATTCTCTACTACCAGAGCGTCCTCGCCACCATGGGCCAGAAACAGGAAGAAAAGAAACAAGATGACTGGGTACGCCTGTTCATGGTCCCGGGCATGCAGCATTGCAGCGGCGGATCGGGAACCGATCAGTTCAATAAGATGGCGGTCGTGGAGCGCTGGCGCGAAAGCGGCGAGGCTCCGGCGCAGATCATCGCCTCGCACGTGACCGGCGGCCAGGTGGACATGACTCGTCCGCTGTGCCCCTATCCTCAAGTAGCGGTTTACAAAGGCGCGGGCTCGACCAACGACGCGGCCAGTTTCTCCTGTAAGGCGCAATAACGTAAGGCGCAATAAAGGCCGAGCGGCGCAGCAGCGCGCTTTCGAAAGAGAGACTATCCCTTTCCTTCTCCTGGCCTGTCTGCATACAGGATGCCGGAGATCAACCCTCCCATCGTATCTATCTATAAGACAGGATTGAGGACAGTATTGACGCCCCTAAGGTTCAGACGTATACTTGCATACAGTTTTGCTTGCAGGTTTTTGCGGGGTGTTGTTCAAAAGTTTTGATGGGAGGCTCTGTCATGCGCGGTTGGTCTCTGCAACTGGTTGCATTCTTTTTGATCGTTGCATCCCTGGCATTCGGGCAAGTGGGCAACGGAACCATCACTGGCACAGTTCTCGATCCGGCTGGCGCCGTCGTCGCCGGAGCGGCCGTGGAAGCTAAGAACGCGGAAACCGGAGTGGCTTATGCAGCAACATCCACCAGCACCGGGAACTACACGATCGGGGACTTACCGGTCGGAACCTATACGGTTACAGTGGCGGTCACAGGTTTCAAGACCTACTCCCATACCAACCTCGTCGTACCTGCGACGGGGACCTTGAGGGAAGACGTCCATCTGGATATCGGGATACCCTCTCAGTCCGTGAACGTCACGGCCGAAGCTTCGCTGCTCACGACCGAATCCGCCGAGTTGGCTCACAACGTCACGCTCACCCAGATCGACGCGCTTCCGCTGTTGGGCATCGGAACCGTTAACGCCGGCACGTCCGGCTATCGCAATCCATATAACACGATGCTGACGCTTCCGGGCGTGAGCGGTTATTCCAGCAGCGGATTATTCGCTCTCAACGGCTTGGGCGGGGATGCCAACCTGACTGAGACAATGCGCGTCGACGGTCAGGACGCGACCTCTCGCATCTTTGGGACCTACGATTATACGCAGATGACCCAGCCCAGCGCGGACGCGATTCAGGAAATTGCGTACCAAACTAGCAACTATTCCCCGGAATATGGGCAGGCAGGCATCGCGGTCATCAATATGACCATGAAGTCCGGCACAAACCAATATCACGGTTCCGGCTACGACTATTTCGTCAATGAAGACCTCAATGCCGGCGATCCGTTCAGCATTAGTGGCGGCCCAGGCAGCCAGCAAGGCGGCAATGGGGGAAAATATCGCCCCATAAACCGCCGCAACGATTTTGGCGGCTCGATGGGTGGGCCGATCGTTATCCCCAAAATCTATAACGGTCATAACAAGACATTCTGGTTCTTCAACTATGAACAGTTCCTCGAGACCACGCAGTACTCCTTCATCGATACGGTGCCCACGACCGCTTTTACAAAGGGCGACTTCTCCGCCATCTCGGCGAACGGCACAGGCCCGGGGACTTGCAGTCTCTGCGGCCAGTATGGGATTCCAACCACGGCGTTAGGTGCTCCGAACGTTCAGTTGGACCCCATCGGCAACCAGACGTTTGCGAATGAGATCTACAATCCCGCCTCGCGGGCCGTAGCTACCTCCGGCGCCCTCGCCGGCCAGGGCTACGCCATGCCGTTTGCGAACAATATGATTCCCATAAGCAGCTTTGATCCGGTCTCGGTGAAAATTCAATCTCTGCTCACGTCATTGGGAGCCACGCCGCAGAACGCTCTTCTCAACGGTAACTACGACGGGCGCATCAAGGGTGGACGATACTCGGCCATTCCGTCCGTTAAGATCGACCACAATATCGATGCCAAAGACAAAATCTCTTTCTATTATTCGGAGAACAATACCGAGAGCCAGATCTCCTCTCCGTTGGGGAACGCGGATGGCCTGCCAACCGAGATCGGCGGGTACCGGGGTACCTTTATTCCTACCTTCACGGAACGGCTGAACTACGACCGCACCATCACGCCGACCCTCCTGCTGCACCTGGGCGCGGGCATGTTGCACACCAGCTTTAGCGACCGGGCGCCGTTCTTGAAATTCGACCCCTCGCAATTCGGTCTCACTGGCTTTTTGAACGACCGCCAGTTCCCGAGTTTCACGGGGATGTGCGCGACTTCGTTCTTTACGCCGGGCTGCACCGGCTATGGCGGCCTGCAACCGATCGGGACCTCCGGTCAAATCCAGTCGCTTAACTACGAAGAAAAGCCCAGCTTTGTCAGTAATCTGACCTGGGTTCACGGCAAGCATACCTATAAATTTGGCGCCGAGCTGTATTTGGAGCAAGGCTACACCGGATCCTTTTCCGGGGTTACGTTCACCACCGGTACCGGCCCTACTTCGGAACCTTTCACGCCGCAAAATAGCTTTCTCGGATATACCCAAGGCAACGGCTACGCCAGTTTCCTGCTGGGCGACTATAGCGCCATTCAACAGACACCGCAGGAAAATACGCGTGAAGGGAGTCAGCAGTGGGGGCTGTATGCTCAGGACTCCTGGAAGGTGACCCGCAAACTCACCGTGGATTACGGCCTGCGATATGATTTGGCCACGCCGGAGCATGAGCAATACGGGAGGTTGGGACAGTTCGCCCCGAACGTGCCGAACGCCAATGCAGGCGGCCAACCCGGGTCGACGATCTTCGCCAACACCTGCGGTTGCTCCTTTTATCAGAAGACCTATGCTTACGCTTTAGGTCCGCGGCTCGGCGTGGCTTATCAGATCAACTCCAAGACCGTGTTTCGTGCCGGTTGGGGAGTGAATTACCAGTTCGTTGCGAACGCTGCCGGTACTACCATCGGCACCCCCGGTTCCTATAATGTGACTGCCAACAGCCCGGCGTATGTTCCTCCCGCTGCTCAGTTCGTAAACGATCAGGCTCCGGGCGCCATCCAGTCGCCAACCTGGCCCGTCAGCACGAATATTTATCCGTTCCTCGGCTCCGTAGGGACGCCGGGATCTTTTTTCCAGGCGGGAACACAGCCTCAGATGGACGACCCGAATCAGAACCGTCCGCCGCGTATCAACCAGTTCAGCGCGGGCTTCCAGCGGGAGATTACCCACAATTTCGTTGTGGAAGCGTCTTATGTGGGCAACCGCGCAGTCTGGATCGGGAGCGGGGTCTTGGGCTACCAGAGCCAAATCCCCGCGGCAACCTATGCGAAATATGGCTTGTACCCTTACCCTGGAACCGGTCCGGCGGGAACCAACAACTTAAACGACTACCTTTTGACGACCCAGCCAATCAGCAGCGCTCAGGTGATTCAGCGGTTGGCCTCTGTGGGCATCAACAATTTCCTCCCCTACTCCGGTTACCCGACAAGTCAGCCGCTGGGGAACGCGATCCAAGTCTTCCCGCAGTTTCCGGGCATTTTACCCACTGCGTCCCCGACCGGCAACTCTAAGTACGACTCTCTACAAATTAAGGTGACCAAGCGCCTCTCGCATAATTTCCAGGCCGGCGGCGCCTATACTTGGGGCCAGGGCTTCACACGTCCTACGCGGCAGGACTTCTTCAACCCCGCGAGCGCCGTGTGGCAACTCCAGCAGATCCCGCCGCAGACCCTGACCTTCAACGCCACCTACACCACGCCGAAGGCCTCGTTCCTGCCCAAAGTTGCGAACTTCATTACCCAAGGTTGGCAGGTCGGCTGGTTCGCGACCTACCAAAGCGGCATGTTCCTTGCACCTCCCATCAGTCCTAACCTGAGTTTCCTGCCCAGCGAGGACATTCGTGTTGCTGGCCAGCCTCTGTACACGGTAAGCAACATCAACGATATCCACAGCTACAGTACAGACACCCAAACCGTCCTGAATCCGAACGCTTGGGCGCCATGCCCCGGCAACGCAACTTGCGCGGCCGCGGTCCCTGGAGCATTTGGCGCGTCACCCACCGTGTTCTATAAGGATTTCAAGGCGCCACGCACGCCGTCGGAGAACGCGAACATCGGCCGCAACTTCCGGATCAAGGAAAGAATGAATCTCCAGATCCGCGGCGAATTCGTCAATATCTTTAACCGGACCCTATTGCCGCCTCCGGCCACGTCGAATCCGCAGAACCCGGTCTCGCATGGCGGCGCGAATGGGCAACTTACCGCCGGTTTCGGAGTCATCGACACATACCTCACGCCAAACTCCGGATACGCAGCGCCGACGAATGCCACGCAGAACTATATGCAGGGCCGCACCGGTACGCTGATCGCCCGCTTCAGTTTCTGATCCCGGGCCTGCTCCCCTGACCGGAGCGATTTGCGCGGCACACTGGGGGAATTTGCCACGCGCCAAT
>Ga0209167_10001061_pt1 | contig 17054 bp, 4 predicted proteins | sample Coa_R1_9_FD_187154 | JGI IMG/M metagenome (GOLD analysis project Ga0209167, IMG submission 187154) | Surface soil microbial communities from Centralia Pennsylvania, which are recovering from an underground coalmine fire - Coalmine... | ecosystem: Environmental > Terrestrial > Soil > Unclassified... | reverse complement strand
AAGGGAAGCTGGGGCGGCAGGAGGGCGTATGTCCTCGTGCCGCTATTGCACTTTGTGGTTGACGGGTGGACTTTTCGGTGGTAGGGTTGTAAGTTGGCGTTGGTATCTACCGGAATCAGACCCGGATTGGTGACGGTGGCGCTGGAATTCTGGCAGTTTAATTGCAAGTCAACCAGACCTTCGCGTGGGGGCTTACTGCGCCTTTGCGCCGACGCAATTCGTGTACCCGTCGTTTACCAGGCAAACGACTACCAGGCGAGCGCCTCCCACAAAGAAAGTGGTCCCTCAGATGGCAAATCCAATTCCCCAGTCACGTCCGGTCGTGTGCTCCGTCGTAAGCACGTAAGCGAGCACGTAAGCAGCAAAGTTTCCTGTTTGGCGGGCAGCTCTTTATTGAACGGCTCGCATTTGTTTTCCGCATTATTGGTTTCCAGGTAACGGGTGTCCCGCGACGCTCGTGCCTGTAACGGAGTTCCTGAATCCTATGTCTGAGAATGGCTTGGCCCCCGATAGAGTTGATTTTTCCAAAATCAAAACTTCGATTCCGATTCCGAATCTGATCGAAGTCCAAAAAAATTCGTACGAAAAGTTCCTGCAGATGGACCTTCTGCCGAACGAGCGTGACGATATCGGACTGCAGACGGTCTTCACGTCCGTCTTCCCGATTTCCGATTTCCGCGGCGTGAGCCAACTGGAATTCGTCGATTATTCGATCGGCAACTGGGAGTGCAAGTGCGGCAATCTGAAGGGGTTGCATCACCTCCGTTCCACCTGCCGCAATCCTTCCTGCGGCGCTACTATCAAAACCGATCCTTTTCACGCGGGCGACATACTCTGCCACCATTGCGGCACGTTCAACCGCAATATCGTGACGTTCTGCAACAAGTGCGGCGATCCCGTCGGCCTGCAGTTGAAGTACGATCAGGCCGAATGCGAAGAGCGTGGCATGACTTATGCCGCTCCGCTCAAAGTGACCATTCGTCTCACCGTCTACGCCAAAGATGCCGAAACCGGGCAGAAGAGCGTTCGGGACATCAAGGAACAGGAAGTTTTCTTCGGCGAAATTCCGCTGATGACGAACAACGGCACGTTCATCATCAACGGCACCGAGCGCGTCATCGTCAGCCAGCTGCACCGCTCGCCTGGCGTTTTCTTCGAACGTGTGGCAGCCCAAGGCTATTACCTCGGCAAGATCATCCCCTACCGCGGAAGCTGGGTGGAGTTCGAGTACGACAACAAGAATCTGCTTTACGTTCGCATCGACCGCAAGCGCAAGTTCTATGGCTCCGTGTTTCTGCGCGCGCTGGGTCTGGAAACGGACGAGCAGATCCTGCGTACGTTCTACCGGATCAGCAGCGTCCGCATCAAAGACGCCAAGCTGCTCTGGAACGTCGACGAGAATCTGGTCGGTCTGAAGCTGTCTCACGCGGTCAATAACAAGGCGGGCGAAGCAGTCGTGCCGCAGGGCCGCAAGATCACGGCGGGCCTGATGCGCGAAATCATCAAGAACAAAATTACGGCCGTCGAAGTGGCTTCGAACGATCTGGAAGGCGCGTTCATCGCGGCCGATGTCGTCGATATGTCGACCGGCGAAGTGATGATCGACGCCAACCAGGAATTGACTCCGACCATCATAGGCAAGCTGATTGAAGCCGGCATCCCCGGTTTCGAAGTATTTTTCCCGGAGCGCGACGAAGTCGGCACCGTCATTTCGACCACGATCAAGAAGGATCCCGTTAAAACCCGCAAAGAAGCGCTGATCGAAATCTACCGCAAACTTCGGCCCGGCGATCCGCCCACCGTGGATACGGCCACGCAATTATTCGACGGCATGTTTTTCGATGCGCGCAAGTACGATTTCTCGCGCGTCGGCCGCATGAAGTTTTCGATCAAGATCTACGATGCGCCCGAGTCGCCGGTCCGCAAGAAGGCGGATGGAACGAACTACGACGTCCGCATCCTGCATCCGGAAGATTTCCACGACACGATCCGCTACCTGCTCAAACTGCGCAAGGGCATCGGCGCCGTTGACGACATCGATCACCTCGGTAACCGCCGTGTGCGCGCGGTCGGCGAACTGCTCGAAAACCAGTTCCGCATCGGCCTCGTCCGCATGGAGCGGGCCATTAAAGAGAAGATGTCGGTCTACCAGGAAATGTCGACGGCTATGCCGCACGACTTGGTGAACGCGAAGCCCGTAATGGCCGCCATCCGCGAATTCTTCGGATCGAGCCAGCTGTCGCAATTCATGGATCAGACCAATCCGCTCTCCGAGATTACCCACAAGCGGCGTCTCTCGGCCCTCGGACCAGGCGGTCTGTCCCGCGAGCGCGCCGGCTTCGAAGTACGCGACGTGCATCCGACGCACTACGGCCGTATCTGCCCGATCGAGACGCCGGAAGGCCCGAACATCGGTCTGATTTCCTCGCTTTCATGCTTCGCCCGCATCAACGATTACGGCTTCATCGAGAGCCCGTACAAGCGCGTGATTAATGGCGCGGTGGTGGATGAAGTGCGTATTCTGAATCCCGGCGACACCTCGTTCAAGGTCGGCGATGTGATTCTCCGCGACGCGCTCGAGAAAGCCAACAAAGCCGTTGCCGCCGGCAAACAGAAGGCCGAGTATGTGGCGCACTGCGATTATCTTTCTGCGTGGGAGGAAGACAAATACACCATTGCGCAGGCGAACGTCGAACTCGAAGCCGACGGCCGCATCGCGCCGGAGCTCGCCAACGCCCGCCAGGCCGGCAACTTCGTTTTGAAGGGCCGGGACGAGATTGAGTACATGGACGTCAGTCCGAAGCAGCTCGTCTCCGTCGCCGCCAGCCTGATTCCGTTCCTCGAAAACGACGACGCGAACCGCGCGTTGATGGGTTCGAACATGCAGCGGCAAGCCGTTCCGCTGCTGCGCGGCGATGCTCCTTATGTCGGCACCGGCATGGAGTATGTAACTGCGCGGGATTCGGGCGCGGTGATTCTCTGCAAACGCGCCGGGATCGTCGATTCGGTCGACTCCGAACGTATTATCGTGCGCGTCGAAGGCACCGCGCATGAAGGCCAGATGTCGCGTGAAGTGGGCGCGGACATCTACCAGATGACGAAGTTCAAACGCTCGAACCAGAACACCTGCATCAACCAGAAGCCCATTGCGTATCAGGGTCAGAGGGTTGTGAAGGGCCAGGTGCTGGCCGACGGACCCTGCACCGATATGGGCGAGTTGGCGCTGGGACGGAACGTGCTGGTTTCGTTCATGCCGTGGCGCGGTTACAACTTCGAAGACGCGATCCTGGTCAGCGAAAAGCTGGTCAAGGAAGACTATTACACCTCGATCCATATCGAAGAGTTCGAAATCGAGGCGCGCGACACCAAGCTCGGGCCGGAAGAGATTACGCGCGACATCCCGAATATCGCAGATTCGTTCCTGCGTAATCTGGATGAATCGGGCGTGATCCGGATCGGCGCCACCGTCAAGCCGGGCGACATCCTGGTCGGCAAAGTGACGCCGAAAGGGGAAACGCAGCTCACTCCGGAAGAGAAGCTGCTTCGCGCAATTTTCGGCGAAAAGGCGGGCGACGTAAAGGACGCTTCGCTGTACTGCCCGCCGGGCATCGAAGGCACGGTTGTCGATTGCAAGATCTTCTCCCGCAAGGGGCAGGACAAGGACGAGCGCTCGCGCAGAATCGAAGAGTCGCAGATCGCGCGTTTGCAGCGCAATCTTTCGGACGAAATCCGCATCCTTACCGATGAGCGCGCCAAGCGCCTCGGGAATCTGCTGGAAGGCAAGGAAGTGCTCGCCGACCTGCACGATGAGAAAACCAACAAAAAACTGTTCGCCAAGGGCGCGATTCTGGATCGCGAATCGATCGAAAAAACCCGCTCGCGCGACCTGAAGCGCGTGCGCTTCCCCAACAAGGATGCGCGCATCAACGAACAAATCGACGAAATCGAAGAGATGACGTCGCGCCAAATCGCGGTGCTCGAAAAGATCACCGACGAGAAGATCGCCAAGCTGCGCAAGGGCGATGAACTGCCTCCGGGCGTGATCAAGCTGGTGAAGGTTTATATCGCCATGAAGCGCAAGCTTTCAGTAGGCGACAAGATGGCCGGACGCCACGGCAACAAAGGCGTCATTGCGCGCATTCTGCCTGAGGAAGATATGCCGTATCTTCCGGATGGAACGCCGGTTGAGATCGTGCTCAACCCGCTCGGCGTTCCCAGCCGTATGAATGTCGGTCAGATTCTCGAAACCCATCTCGGTTGGGCGGCCAAAGCGCTGGGCGTGCAGTTCGCGACCCCTGTGTTCGACGGCGCGACGGAAAAGGAAATCAAGAAGCAGTTGGCGAAAGCCGGTCTGCCGACCTCGGGCAAGACCAAGTTGTTCGACGGCATGACAGGCCAGGAATTCGAGCAGCCGGTGACCGTGGGCTATATCTACATGCTGAAGCTCTCGCACCTGGTTGACGACAAGATCCACGCCCGGTCGATCGGGCCGTATTCGTTGATTACGCAGCAGCCGCTCGGCGGCAAGGCGCAGTTCGGCGGACAGCGGTTCGGCGAAATGGAAGTCTGGGCGCTCGAGGCTTATGGCGCGGCTTACATTCTGCAGGAGCTGTTGACGGCGAAATCGGACGACGTGTACGGACGCGCCAAGATCTACGAGGCCATCGTCAAAGGCGAGGCCGCGATCGAGCCGGGCGTGCCGGAATCGTTCAACGTGCTGATTCGCGAATTGCAGTCGCTGTGTCTCGATGTCGAGTTGATGAAGAAGTTCCACGAGCAGCTGGAAGATACCGCGTTGGCAGCGGACTAAAAGGCAATTCAGCTCGGATGCATCGGATAAAAACGAATAAGAATTTGGGCTATCCGTTTTCATCCGTTTTCATCCGAGCCATGCAGTTGGGTTTGTTTTTTTTGGCTTAGTTTAGGAGAACAAATGCGATCCTCTCCCTATGATCGGGCAAATATCACCGCGGATTTCGACTCTATCCGGATCTCTCTGGCGTCGCCGGAAAAAATCCGAAGCTGGAGCCACGGCGAAGTCACCAAGCCGGAAACCATCAATTACCGTACGTTCAAACCGGAACGGGACGGCCTCTTCTGCGCGCGGATCTTCGGACCCGTGACGGATTGGGAATGTCTCTGCGGTAAGTACAAGCGGATGAAGCATCGCGGCGTCATCTGCGACAAGTGCGGCGTCGAGGTGACGCTGGCCCGCGTGCGGCGTGAACGTCTCGGCCACATCGAACTCGCCAGCCCCTGCTCGCACGTGTGGTTTTTCAAAGGCCTGCCGTCGCGCATAGGGCATCTGCTCGACATCACGCTTCGTGAACTCGAGCGCGTGCTCTATTTCGAAGCTTACGTAGTTGTGGATCCGGGCGACGTGCCCGATCTCGCGCAAAGCGAAGTGATCTCGGACGAACGCAAACGGCAGCTCGAACAGGATCCCGAGACCGCCGGCAAATTCGTCGCCATGATGGGCGCCGAGGGTATTAAAGAGCTTCTCAAGAAGATCGATGTCGAATTTTTGAGCGAAGACATTCGCGAGAAAATGCGCACCGAAACTTCGCAACAGAAGAAGCTGAAGTTCGCCAAGCGCCTGCGCGTGGTCGAGAGCTTCCGCAAATCGGGTAACAAGCCGGAGTGGATGATTCTCGATGTTCTGCCGGTGATTCCGCCCGAGCTTCGTCCCCTGGTGCCGCTCGATGGCGGCCGTTTCGCCACCTCCGATCTCAACGACCTCTATCGCCGCGTCATCAACCGCAATAACCGGCTCAAGAAGCTGATGGAACTGCACGCGCCGGACGTGATCGTCCGCAACGAGAAGCGCATGTTGCAGGAAGCCGTCGATGCGCTCTTCGACAACGGCCGGCGCGGACGTGTGCTGCGCGGCGCCAATAACCGCCCGCTGAAATCGCTCTCGGATACGCTTAAAGGCAAACAGGGCCGGTTCCGTCAGAACCTTCTCGGCAAACGCGTCGACTACTCCGGCCGTTCGGTCATCGTGGTTGGCCCCGAACTGAAGCTGCACCAGTGCGGCCTGCCAAAGAAAATGGCGCTCGAGCTCTTCAAGCCGTTCATCTATCACCGGCTCGAACAGCGCGGCCACTGCACCACCATCAAACAGGCGAAGGAACTGGTCGAGCAGCAGGATCCCGTGGTTTGGGACATTCTCGAAGAAGTGATCAAGGATCATCCGATCCTTTTGAATCGCGCGCCGACGCTGCACCGCCTCGGCATTCAGGCTTTCGAGCCGGTCCTCGTCGAAGGCAAGGCGCTCAAAATTCACCCGCTCGTCTGCACCGCGTTCAATGCGGATTTCGACGGCGACCAGATGGCGGTCCACATTCCGCTTTCGCCGGAAGCGCAGATCGAGGCCGCGACGCTGATGCTGGCGTCGAACAACATCCTTTCGCCGGCGCATGGCGGACCCATCACCGTCCCCACGCAGGACATGGTGTTGGGCTGCTATTACCTGACGAAAATGCGTCCTGGAACCAAAGGCGAAGGGCGCACGTTCGCTTCCACCGACGACGTTCTGATCGCCCTCGAAATGGGCGAAGTCGAAACGCTGACGCCGATCAAGCTGCGCTACACCGGCAAAGTGATCGATCTCAACAAGGCGTTCGATAACCAGAACATCATGCACACCGAGCCGATCGAGTTCGTGAAGCAGTATATGGAAACGACCGTCGGCCGCGTGATCTTCAACGACCACCTGCCCGAAGAGATGCCGTTCATCAACGGCCTGCTCAAGAAGAAGGGCCTGGCGCAGCTCGTCCAGTATTGCTACCTGAGGTTCGGCCTGCAGATCACGGTGGGAATGCTCGACGAAGTCAAGAACCTCGGCTTCCTCTATGCCACCCGCGCGGGAATCTCGATCGGCGTCGACGACATGGTCGTGCCTGGAGAAAAGAAAGAACTCGTCGCGAACGCCGAGAAGGAAGTGGTCGCCGTCGAAAGCCAGTATCAGGACGGCGCCATCACGCACGGCGAGCGCTACAACAAGATCATCGAAATCTGGTCGCGGGTGACCGAGAAGGTTTCGGACGAGATGTTCAGCGCCATGGAAGAGGACGACCGCACCGGCCGTCACCTCAACCCGATTTACATCATGGCCGATTCCGGCGCGCGCGGCTCGAAGCAGCAGATCCGCCAGCTTTCCGGCATGCGCGGTTTGATGGCCAAGCCCTCGGGCGAGATCATCGAACAGCCGATCATCGCCAACTTCCGCGAGGGCCTGAATGTGCTCGAATACTTCATCTCGACGCACGGCGCGCGTAAGGGCCTGGCCGATACCGCGCTCAAGACGGCGGACTCGGGTTACCTCACTCGGCGTCTGGTCGACGTGGCGCAGGACGTGATTATCAGCGAAAACGATTGCGGCACCACCGAAGGCATCGTGGTAGAGCCGATCATCGAGTCGGGCGAGACGATTGAAGAGTTGCGCGACCGTATTGTCGGGCGCGTGGCGTTGGAAGACCAGCGCGATTACGAAGGCAATGTGATCGTGGCGGTCAATCAGGAAATCACCGAGGAACTGGCAGCGGCGATTCAGGCGGCCGGTATCGAACGCGTCAAGATCCGTTCGGTGCTGACTTGCGAATCGAAGCGCGGCGTTTGCGTCGCCTGCTATGGACGCAACTTGGCGACTGGAAGGCTGGTCGAACGCGGTGAAGCGGTCGGCGTGATCGCGGCGCAGTCGATCGGCGAGCCTGGTACGCAGCTCACCATGCGTACCTTCCACATCGGCGGCACGGCAAGCCGGATTTCCGAACAATCCAAACAAGACGCGAAATCAGACGGTTTCGCGAAGTATCTCAACATTCAGTCGGTTCGCAACGAAAAGGGTGAAATCGTTGCAATGAACCGCAACGGGATCTTCGTGATCGTTGACAGCAGGGGACGTGAAAAGGAACGCTATCAGGTTGTTTACGGCGCGCGAATTACGGTTGCCGACGGCGATCCGATCAAGGCCAACCAGGTTCTGCTCGAGTGGGATCCTTACACGTTCTCGATCCTGACCGAGCTCACCGGCACGGTGCATTTCAAGGATCTGCAGGAGGGCATCACGCTCGCCGAGCAGGTCGACGAAGTCTCCGGCTTGTCGCAGATCGTGGTCACGGATTCGCCGGATGAAAAGCGTCAGCCGATGGTGCAGATCAAGGGCAAAGACGGCTCCCGCAAGTACCTCATGCCGACGCATGCGCACCTTATGGTGCATGACGGCGAAGAGGTGCACGCAGGCGACGTCATCGCCAAGATTCCGCGCGAGACCACGAAGACCAAGGACATCACGGGCGGTCTGCCGCGCGTGGTCGAATTGTTCGAAGCGCGCAAGCCGCGCGAGAGCGCCATCATGGCCGAGATCAACGGCATCGTCAAGTACGGCGAGCTTTCGAAGGGCCAGCGCAAGATCTACATCGCAGGCGACGACGGCGAGGAGCGCGAATATTCGCTGCCTCGCGGGGTCCATATCAACGTGCAGGAAGGCGAGCGCGTTGCCGCGGGCGATGCGCTGATGGATGGCCCCCGCAATCCGCATGACATTCTGGATGTGCGCGGCGAGAAGGCGCTGCAGAAGTATCTCGTCGACGAAATTCAGGAAGTTTACAGGCTGCAGGGCGTGAACATCAACGACAAGCATCTGGAAGTCATCTCGCGTCAGATGATGCGCTGGGTGCGCGTCGAAGATATCGGCGACACGGAATTCCTCCCCGAGGAAGTGGTCGACAAATTCAAATTCCGCGCGGAGAATCAGAAGACGGAGGACGCCGGCGGGCGTCCGGCGCAGGGCAAAGCCGTGCTGCTGGGCATCACGAAAGCGTCGCTCTCTACGGACTCGTTCATTTCCGCGGCGAGCTTCCAGGAGACCACGCGCGTACTCACCGAAGCCGCGATCAACGGCAAGGTGGATTATCTCCGAGGCCTCAAGGAGAACGTCATCATGGGCCGCCTCGTTCCGGCGGGCACCGGCATGGAGTTCTATCGCCGGACCCGCATCGCGGGCGAGGACATCGTGGAAGAGCCGATACCGGAGCCGACGCTCGATGCGCTGGCCGGGTATGAGGATGAAGCGAGGCTGCAGTATACAGGCGGCTTGAGCGAAGACCCCGGCCCGGAAGAAACGCTGGCCGAATAGGTACACGCGGCTTCAGCCGCGTTAAAGGCGGCCCGAAAGGGCCGCCTTTTTTCATTTTGTGCGACACTCAAACTGATGGCCCGTGCGGTAGCCCAATACGTATTCGCCGCCTTACTCGCGCTGCTTTCCGCGCAAACCGCCGTACCCTCCGCACACCTTGTATCGCCGGCGAAGATCGTTTGGTGCGCCGAAACCGAACAGCAAGCCACCGAGCAAGTCAGGGCAATTCATATTGAAAGGCGCGCCCGGCAACCGATTGCCGCTTACGTCTCGCGGGTTGGCCCTCAACCCGACGCCGCCGTTCTTTTCCAACGTCCCCCGCCCGCAATCTCTCTTTTCGCGTAAGTTCCGTCCGCCGTGCGAATAGAAAGAGAGGATTCGTGTCATTAGGAAAAGTATTGCGTTTTCTCGGCCTCGTTGATACTACGTCCGAGGTCCAGCTGCAGTCGATTAACCGGCGACGCGAAGAGTTGTCCGGGCTCAGCGACGAACAACTCAGATCCGTTGCGCGAACGGACCTGGTGGAAACATTCGCGTTGGTAGCTCTCGTCACTGAACGAGTTCTCGGGCTGCGGATGTTCGACGTGCAAATCCTGGGAGCACTCGCGCTCGTGCGCGGGCACGTCGTTGAGATGCAGACCGGCGAAGGCAAGACGCTCGCCGCCGTCCCGGCAGTGGTGTGGCTTGCGTTGAGCGGCCGTGGAGTCCACGTGCTGACGGCCAACGATTATCTCGCCCGCCGCGATGCGGCGTGGATGGGCGGCATCTATGAGTGGTTCGGCCTGTCTGTCGCACACATCTCGCAGGGCATGCTCCCCGCCGAACGCCGCGCGGCGTACGTTTGCGACATTACCTACGCGACCGCCAACGAGGTGGGCTTCGACTACCTGCGCGATGGTCTGGCGAGGAGCGTCGATGAACTGGTCCAGCGCCCGTTTGCCTTGGCCGTCATCGATGAAGCCGACTCGATCCTGATCGACGAAGCCCGCATCCCGCTGGTGATCGCAGGCGGAACGCCGGACGATCCGGCGCTTGCGTACCGCATCGATTCGGTCGTCACGCGGCTCCGTCCATATGCGCATTACCACGTTGACGAATTCGCCCGCAACGTTCAGTTGACCGACTCCGGCATCTTCCATGTCGAAAAAGCCCTTGGCTGCGGAAGCCTGTTCGACGACGGCAATCTGCGGATTCTGACCGCCGTACAGGACGCCCTGCACGCGCATGCGCTGCTGAAGCGCGACGTGGATTACGTGGTCAAGGACGGCGCGGTGGAACTGGTCGACGAATTCAAAGGCCGCATCGCGCAGAACCGCCGCTGGCCCGCGGGTCTGCAATCCGCCATCGAAGCCAAAGAAGATGTGGCATTGAAGACGCAGGGGCGTATCCTCGGCTCCATCACCGTGCAAAGCCTCGCCGGCATGTATGAACGGATCTGCGGCATGACGGGCACCGCGGCCACGCAGGCCGACGAGTTCTGGAAAGTCTACAAGCTGCCCGTCACGGTGATCCCTACAAACCGGCCGATGATTCGAGAGGACCTGCCCGACATTCTCTATGCGGACAAGCGGGCGAAGAACCGCGCGCTCGAGGAAGAGATTCGGCGCGTCCACGAGACGGGCCGTCCCATTCTGGTGGGCACGGCGAGTGTGGAAGACTCGGAATCGTTGAGCCGACGCCTGGGCAATGAAAAAGGCGCCGATATTCCGCATTCAGTCCTGAACGCACGGAACGACGAAGTCGAAGCGCAGATCGTCGCGCGGGCCGGAGTCCTCGGAGCGGTGACGATCTCGACCAACATGGCGGGCCGCGGCACCGATATTGTGCTTGGAGACAACGTCGCGGAACTCGGCGGCCTCTATGTCATCGGCACTACTCGACACGAGGCCAGGCGTATCGACAACCAACTGCGCGGCCGCGCCGGACGCCAGGGCGATCCCGGATCTTCGCGCTTCTTCATCAGCCTCGAAGACGAATTGCTGGTGCGTTTCGGAGTGGCTGGCAATCCGGACATAGAAAGTGTGCAACGCACCGCGGAATCGCAAAATCTCGAAATCCGCGAGACGCTCTGGAAATACGAATCCGTCATCGAATACCATCGCCAGGAAGTGCACGCAATGCGGCGGGAGATGCTGCTGGCGGGACGCAGCGTCGAACTGGGCGTGATCGACGACCTCTGGGCCGACTACCTCGCGAACATCGCCGAACTGCGCGGAGGCATCCATTGGGTGTCATGGGGCGGCCGCGATCCGCTCCATTCGTTTCTGACCGGCGCGCAGGAGATCTACGCGGATTTCAAGGTCCGTCTCGACGACGAGATTGCCGACGCGCTCGCGAATCCCAACCCGGAGCGCTTCGAGCGCGGCGCCACCTGGACCTATCTCACCACCGACCAGCCTTTCGGCACCCTTGGCGAGCGTATTGCGAAGAGCATTCGGCAGCGGTTTCGGAAAAGGTAGAAAAAAACGCGGCTATCGCCGCGTGTCCCCTTAGGTCAACTGGCCCGGCTCATGTCGCTCGAAGTTCCGCCCGCCGCGGGCACATAGTTCTTCAGCGTGTAATCCATCACCATGCGGTCGGCGCTGAATCTCCAGCCGAGCGTTCGAATGGTCCGCTTCATGCGTTTGATCCAGCCGCGCGGCAGGCCGTCGCGATCGCGCTGATAATAGAGCGGAATCACTTCATCGTGCAGCACGCGGTGAAGATCGTCGCCATCGCGCTTGTCGTGGACATCCATGTTCGTATGCGTTCTGCCAGTCCCGATGGCGAAGCCGTTCAGGCCGTCGTAAGCTTCAGCCCACCAGCCGTCGAGCACGGACAGATTCAACCCGCCATTCAGAACCACCTTCTGGCCGCTGGTGCCCGACGCTTCGAGCGGCCGTCGCGGATTGTTCAGCCAGACGTCAACGCCCTGAACGAGGAAGCGCCCGACGTTGATGTCGTAGTCCTCCACAAAGACGAATTTTTCGGAAAACTGCGGGTCGCGCATCAACTCCGCAATCTGCTGCAGGACACGCTTGCCCGGATCGTCGCGCGGATGCGCCTTGCCCGCGAACACGAACTGGACCGGGCGCTTCGGGTCGTTCACCATCGTGGCGAGGCGTTCGATATCCGCCAGAATCAGGTTGGCCCGCTTGTATGTTGCGAACCGGCGCGCGAATCCGATCGTCAGTGCATCGGGGCTGAAGACGCGGCCCAGGCTCTGAACCGTCTCGGCGGGTTCGCGCCGCCGTTCGAACTGTTCCACGGCGCGGCGGCGCACGAAATCCAGCAGCCGGCTCTTGAGACTCAGATGGGTCTCCCAAAGCTCCGCATCGTCGACGCTGTCGATGCCTTCCCATGTTTCGGATTTCCCCGTCCGCATCTGCCATCCGGCTCCAAGATGCCGGTCGTAGAGCCGGGCCATCTGCGGTGCAAGCCACGACGGCACGTGCACGCCATTGGTGATATGGCCGATCGGAACCGCGTCCTCGATCCTTCCCGGATAAAGGCCCGTCCACATGGCGCGCGACACTTCGCCATGCAGCGACGATACGGCGTTAGCGCGCCGCGAAAGCTTCAGCCCCACTACGGTCATGCAGAACAGTTCGTGATGATTCGACGGATTCTCGCGGCCCAGCGACATCAGGCGTTCGTGCGAGATGCCGAGCGATTCGCGCAAAGGCCCCAAGTGTTCTTCGATCAGGTCGGCATGAAAACGATCGTGGCCGGCCGGCACCGGCGTATGGGTCGTGAATACCACCTCGCGCGCGACCGTGGGAACGGCCTGATCGAAGCTGATGCCTTCGTCCGCCATGCGCGTCCGAATGGCTTCGAGCACCGCGAACCCGCTGTGGCCTTCGTTCATGTGATAGACGCCCGGCGTCACGCCCATCTCGCGCAGCGCGCGCACTCCTCCCACTCCCAGCAGCAATTCCTGGCGAATGCGGACACGGCCATCGCCGCCGTACAATCGCGACGTGAGCTCGCGATCTTCCGGGGCATTGCCATCCACGTTCGAATCGAGGAGCAGCAGATCGCAACGGCCGACTTTGATTCGCCAAACCTTCGCACCAATCCATCCGCTGCGCGTATCGATCCTGATCGTCACCGGCGTGCCGTTTTTTCCGATTGCCGGCTCCATCGGCACCTGGCTGATATCGGTGAACTGGTAGTCTTCCTGCTGCCATCCGGTCATGTCGAGCCTCTGCCGGAAATAACCCTGGCCATAAAAAAGGCCGATGCCGATGAGCGGAATATTGAGGTCAGAGGCGCTCTTGATGTGGTCGCCGGCCAGCACGCCCAACCCTCCCGAATAGATCGGAATGGATTCGTGCAGGCCGAACTCGGCCGAAAAATAGGCCACCGGGTGAGGCCGCAGAACGCCGGCATTCGATGCGCCCCAGGTTCGATCCGCCTGTAGATATTCCTGCTGGCGGCGGTACGCGTAATTGATGCGGCTGTGCAGCATGAGCTCGGTGGAGCGGCGCTCAATCTCCTCCAGAGGCATCTCAGTGAGGAGAGATATGGGGTTGTTGTTGAGCTGCCGGAAGCGCACCGGATCAAGATCGCGGAAGAGACCGACGCAGTCGTGGTCCCAACTCCACCACAGATTTCGCGCGAGGGCCCAAAGGCGTTCCTGCGCGGGTGCAACGAAGCGATCCAGCGTGCGGGCTTCACTCACCACCGGCGCGACCTGCGCGGCGGCATCCATCAACATCCGGATTTCGTCGGCGTGAAAGACGCGCGCATCGATCGTCTGCACCACCAGAACACCCTGCAGGACGCCGCGATCGATCAACGGCACTCCCAGAAAGGAGTGGTACTGCTCTTCGCCCGATTCCCGGAAATATTTGTACCTCGGATGCTGGCTGACGTTCTCGACAGCTACCGGATGTACCTGCTCGGCGACCAGGCCGGCGAGACCTTCATGCAGGGCGAGACGCAATGTCCCGATGCACTCCCTGCGCAGGCCCAAGGTGGCCGCGAGCACGAGATTGGCGCGATCCGGTTCCAGCAGATAGGCGGAACAGACATCGGTGCGGAAGCGCCTGGCAATCAGGGCGACTACATTCATCAGGGTCTCGGCGGGCTTGCCGCCTTCGCGGGTAAGATTGCGGATTTCCTCCAAAGTCAAAACGTAATTGGCGGCCGTTGCGGCTGCGCTCATATGAGTGTTCTCCCTGGGTCGAATGATTTCGCGCTAAACAGAGCGGGGCTTCCAAGTCGGACTGGGGCTCTCCGCGGACGAGGCGGATGGATTGAACGATTGTAGCGCGTCCCCTGCCGCTCAGGCTCACTCTCGCGAAGCGTTGTTGGCCTCAACCTGCCGGTTTTTGCAACCAGGTTGGCATTTCCATCCGCCAAACGTCTGCCATCGTCTCGTCCGCCCGCTCAGATATCCGGGCGGCGCGGGATGTGGACCACCCTGAAGCTGGTACTAGTACCTTATTCACGAGCGTTACATCGGAATCCTACTCAAATCCCGCGTTCCGGACGTCACGTGGGAAGGCAATGGGGCATACTTGTTTCAGTAACTCCCACTCAAGCCGTCGCAAAATGCAATTCTGGGCGACGGCGATTCTTCTGAAAATCTCGAATTAATACAAGGATGGCTTGATGCGGAAGTCTGTCTCGGCTCCACTGGTTGTACTTGGTTTTTGCCCTCATCGTCGTCTGCGAATGAGCGCGCCTCGATTCATGCTGGCGGCGTGTTTCCTGGCCGGCTTGCTTGGTGGCAATGCCTCGGCACAGCTCACGAACACCATCAAGTTCGATGCGATACCCGATCAGATCTTTGGAGTCTCACCTTTCGTCATCGCGGCGGAGGCCAGTTCGCATTTGCCGGTGAGCTTTGCGGTGAGCCTCGCCTCGACCGGCGTTTGCAAAACTGCAAGTTTGATGGTTGAACTGCTGGGCCCGGGAACTTGCGCGATAACGGCCGTTCAGCCTGGCGGGCTCGGCTTTAGCGCAGCTGCACCTGTGCAGCGAACGTTTCAGGTGAAACCGGCGGCACCGTCGATTTCGTTTGTGCCAAGTACCCCGGTTCCAGTCGGGTCGTCCCCAGGTTCCATTGCAGTGGCGCACATAAGTGGCATTCAAGTCCTTGCCGTGGCCAATTACGGCAGCGGCGGTTTGTCGGTGCTGTTGTGGAATGGCTCGGAGTTCGTCAAGGCCACAGACGACTTCCTTGTGGGAAATAACCCCGAATCCGTGGTGGTGGGGGACTTCAACGGGGATGGTATTCCGGACCTCGCCCTCGCAAACCACTTCAACTCTACCGTAACCGTGCTGCTGGGAGACGCCTCCAGCGTGTTCAAAGTCCCATTCAGAGATTTCGAAGCGGGATACGAACCCTCATCCGTGGTAGTGGGAGACTTCAACGGAGACGGCATTCAGGATTTGGCCGTGGCAAACCTTATCGGCAACGTAACGGTGCTGCTGGGGGCTGGCGACGGCACGTTCAAGCCGGCCACGGGAAGTCCGTTTTCGGTGGGATCGGGTCCCAGTTCGCTGGTGGTGGGAGACTTCAACGGGGATGGCGTTCAGGACCTCGCCGTCGCAAACTCCAACGACGGTACGATAACGGTGCTGTTGGGCATTAAGTCGGGAGGGGGAGGGTTTACAAAGCTCCCCGATTTCCATGTAGCGGAATTTCCCAGTTCCCTGGTAGTCGGGGACTTCAATGGGGATGGCAATCAGGACCTTGCCATGGTCCATGAAATCGTGGGTGACAACAAAGTGAGCGTGTGGCTGGGGACCGGCGCGGGTTTGTTCAGGGAGGCGCCAGGCAGCCCATTCACGGAAGGAGGCCATCCTGTTTCAATCGTTGTGGCGGACTTCAACGGGGATGGCATCCAGGACCTTGCCGTCTCCAACGACCAGAGCAAGAATGTAACGGTGCTGTTGGGGACCGGCTCCGGCCAGTTCACACCGGCCACGGATAGCCCGTTTACGTTGGGATTGGCTCCTTATTTCCTGGTAGCCGGGGACTTCAACGGGGATGGCATTGAGGACCTTGCTGTGGCAAATTCGAACGGCGGCACCGTAACGGTGCTGCTGGGCCAAAAAGGCCTGGGCAAGACGCAGACGATCACGTTCGTGCCGGTGAGCGGCGTTACCTATGGCGTCTTTCCGTTCGCGATCCACGCAACGGCGGCCCCTGCCAATCTCCCGGTGTTTCTCGGTTCGACTAAGGGAACCGTCTGCCAAGTCGCCGGCACTGAGGTCACGATCGTTGGCGTTGGCGAATGCACGATCGTCGCGACCCAGGCGGGCAATGGCATGTACGCTCCGGCAACGAAAACGCTGAGTTTCACTGTCACCCAAGCCAGCCAGACCATCAGCGGCTTTGGACCGCTGGGACCTCCTCAGGACCTCGCCGCGCCGCCACCAACACTCAGCGCGACGGCAAGCTCCGGATTGCCGGTACAGTATGCTGCCAGTCCGGCATTAGTCTGCAAGGTGGCCAACGGCATAATAACGCTGGTTGGACAAGGCACGTGCACGATCACGGCCACCCAGCCCGGCAATGCGGATTACCTTCCCGCGCCGGCGATTCCCAGCCAGGGATTCCAAGTGCAAATTCTGCCCCAGATCCTTTCGTTCGACGCGATCCCCAATCAGATCCTTGGAGTTTCGCCGTTCGAGATCGCCGTGCGGTCCAGTTCCCCCCTCCCGGTCGTCATGGTCTCCAATACACCGCTGGTTTGCAGGAATTCGAGCGGTCTGGTCATGCTCCAGAGCGCGGGGTTGTGCTCGATCAGCGTCAGCCAGCCTGCCAGCAAGGGTTATACCGCGGCCGGTACGGTGACGCAACAATTTGTCGTGAGGGTGGCGAATCCATCGATTGCTTCTCGCCCGTTCACGGCGGCGGTGCTTCCGTTCAAGCCGGGAGCCGGTACGATTGCCTCCGCGGTGGGAGATTTCAATGGAG
>Ga0209167_10001060_pt1 | contig 17091 bp, 15 predicted proteins | sample Coa_R1_9_FD_187154 | JGI IMG/M metagenome (GOLD analysis project Ga0209167, IMG submission 187154) | Surface soil microbial communities from Centralia Pennsylvania, which are recovering from an underground coalmine fire - Coalmine... | ecosystem: Environmental > Terrestrial > Soil >... | reverse complement strand
CATGCGCTCCTGAAAATCCCCCATGCGCATGATCGAGCCTTTGCCGAACTGGCGCTCGATTTGAGTGAGCGCGTTGGCGAGGGCGAGTTGTCGTTCGTCTTCTGCAGCCATTGATGTTCCTTTCTCTTGCGTTCTAAGCGCCTTACTTATTCACGCTCTCATTGCCGAGTGCCAAGTGCTTCGTTGTGTGTGCCTACGCGTGATATCCTCGTCACGGCGACCGGCGTCCTCGGCCGGAAGCGCGGCTGCCGTCCGGGCGCGAGTGTTCGCTTTCCCGCCGACAAAATCCAAACTATCATGCCTCAGGGCCATACGCTTGGCACACAGGTTTTGTCAAGAGTATCGTTCGCACTGCTCGCTGCGCTGTTTGCGCCCCGCACGGCATCTGGCTCCGCAAGCGCTGGGTCGTTGTGTTCGCCATCATGGCATTTTGATCGAGCAGCTCACGATGTTGCGGCCGTCTCCGCATCGTCGAAGAGCGCGTCGATGAACTCGGCCGGGGAAAAGGCTCGTAGGTCGTCGGTGCCCTCACCCAGCCCAACCAGCTTGATCGGAATCTCCAGCTCGTCGACGATAGCGACGAGCACTCCGCCTTTTGCGGTGGAGTCGAGCTTCGTCACGACGATGCCCGTGAGTTGCGTCGCCGCGTTGAAGAGTTTCGCCTGCGATATGGCGTTCTGACCGCTCGTTCCATCAAGGACCAGCAGGGTCTCGGCAGGCGGTCCGTCGAGCTCGCGGTCGATCACGCGGCGCATCTTCTTCAGCTCCTCCATCAAATTGGCTTTGGTCTGCAGCCGGCCCGCCGTGTCGACGATGACGACGTCGAAGCCGCGCGCCTTCGCAGCACGAATGCCGTCGAAAACGACCGAAGCCGGATCTGCGCCCTCCGCGCCGCGAACGACCGTGCTGCCGCTGCGTTCCGCCCAGACGGCGAGTTGTTCGGCGGCGGCGGCCCGGAACGTGTCGCCGGCGACCAGCAGCACACGCTTTCCTTCTTTGTGCAGGCGCGCGGCGAGCTTGCCGATCGTCGTCGTCTTGCCGCTGCCGTTGACGCCGACGATCAACATCACGGCCGGCCCCGGCTTCAAATTCAGCTCCGCCCCCGGCAGCGTGAGAAACCGCTCGACGTCTTTGCGGAAGCGCGCCACGACCTGATCGCTCGTTTTCCACTCTTCCTGTTTGGCGACGGTCTGGAGCCCGGTAACGATCTTCGAAGTGGTCGGCACGCCGAAATCGGCGACGATCAGCATCTCTTCGAGCTCGTCCCAAAACTCGGGGGTCAGGGGGCGCTGCGCGGCGCCCAGGCGCGCGACGGCCGAAAAGACTTCGCGCGCGCGACTCAGTGAGGAGCGCATCCGTGAAAGCCAGCTCACTTGCCGCACCTCATTACGCTACCGACTCTATCATGCGAACGTACGTTCGGTCAAATCGAGGTCGTCCTCCGCCCCCAAAGCCCCCGCTGCCCGGCCGGCGAAAATGTCTCCATGCGATATCGAGCACTTCTCATCGGGATCCTGACCGCGCTCACCGCCGCGTCCTGCGGGCCTCGCAGCATTCCCGGCACGCCGGAGCAACCCGTGGCGCCAAACGCGCAGACGCCCACGATCAAGTTGAACGCAAAGTCTACGGGGCCCGAGGTCGGCGCCGACGTGTACGGCGCATCGCTCGACACGTGGTACGACTTCCGCCAAACGTTCGTCAATCCGTCGCTGCGAAAGACCGGCGTCAAGCTCGTGCGCTTTCCCGGCGGCTCGGAATCCGACGCGTATCATTGGGAGCACGGCGGGTCGCTCTGCGACAGCATGGGCTATATCACGCCCGGCGCGACCTTCGACAACTTGATGACGCACGCTGCGCGTCCGTTGGACCTCGATATCGCAATCACCCTCAACTACGGGAGCAATCGCGCTTGCAATGCCGGCGGTCAGCCGAGCGAAGCCGCCGCGTGGGTATCGGAGGCGAAGAGTCGCGGCTATGACGTCCCGTATTGGACGGTCGGCAACGAGGTCTACGGCTCGTGGGAGTACGATCTGCACAAGAGTCCGCACGATCCCACTACCTACTCGGATGCCGTCCGCACCGGCTACTATCCCGCGGTAAAGAAAGCGAATCCCAACGCCAAGCTTGGCGTCGTCGTCGATCTGCCCAGCGACACCGCTTGGAACGACGTCGTGCTGCGCAAGGCGCAGCCGTTCGATTTCGTCGAGGTGCACTACTATCCCGAATATAACAAGGACAGCGACCAGGAGCTGCTTGGAGCGGCGATCGACAACTTCGCGAGCGATCTCGCCGGTCTGCGCGCGCAAATGCAGGCCGCGCACGTCGCCAAGAGCGTCCCGATCTATCTCGGTGAGTTCAACAACGATGCCGGCAACGAGGGCAAGCAGTCGGTCTCGATCGTCAACGGGCTCTTCCTGGGGCAGATGCTCGGCACGCTGCAGCGGGCCGGCGTCCCGATGGCGACCTGGTGGCTCGCCTACGGCAGTTGCGACGAGACCGGCGATTACTCAAAGAAGCTGTACGGCTGGCAGCACTTCGGCAGCGAAGCGCTCTTCTCGGACGGCCTGCCCAACCCATACGAGGCCTGCGCCAACACGCCGAAGATTCCCGGCGGCACGCCGTTTCCCAGCGCGCGCGTGATGGCGCTCTATGCTACTGAGATTCCCGCGGGGGCAAGCGTGCGCCGCGTCAGCGTGCCGTCGTCGCTCGGCGACTCCGTTCGCGCATACGGCTACGAACTGTCCGGCGGCTACGCTTTCGTGCTCTTCAACAACACGCTCAAACCAATCGCGATCGACGCGCGCATCGCCGGCTCGGGAAAGACGAGCTTTACGGCAACGCTGTCGGTCTACGGCAAGACGCAGTACGACGAGTCGAAAGAGAATAAGTGGATCGGCCCGGTGAGTAAGAGCCTTGGCACGGTGGGAACGACCGTGCCGCTCACGCTCTCAGCCTATAGCGTTTCGATTCTCGGGCTCTCGGATTGATCGGCGGTTTCAGTACTGACCCGTCGGAACCGTCGCAAGACCGAGCGGATTACCTTGATAGTAAAGGTTCCACGGTGCTACTGCTCCTCCATTGGCCGGAGCCCGGAGTATGCTGTTGTTGTAGAGAGCGGCCATATACAGGTGACCGGCCGCGCCGCCTGTGCTTGGAGCAAGCTGGTAGATGGGAGACGATGGCGACGAAGGCCAACCCGTAAATGTGTATGGCGGCTGCGGAGTAAACGCCAACGGTCCGGCCGCTGGTCCGGTTATCTTCCAGTTGTGGACGATTTGCGAGCAGCCGCTGGGACATTGCACAAGGGCGTTAACGCTGAGCTTCATGGGCCCAGCATTGATTCGTGAGTACATACTGGCCCAGTCGTGAGCGGATCCCAAGCCGGAGTTGACGAGAGCTTGCGCAGGAACGTTTATGTGCGCCCTAGCGAGATAGGCGATCCGTTGATGGTTCGTAGCCGTCGTGCCGTCGACGAAAAAGTCGCCCAACTTGTCAAAGGCACACCAAACCTGGCTTGTCAATCCAGCCCCCGAAGCATATCCCGTCGGGCCGCTGCCGTTTGGCGCGTTCGCGCTGAAAAACTCCGCAACGGGGATGGCGCTGCTGCCGGCGTGATAGTTGGTGACGCCGACAACCGCAGGGGCAGGTGGGTGCGTGACGCAGACGGCCCACGGGCTGTAGGTCGTCGTGCCGATCGACGTTTTCCACAGCTTCACGAACGTTCCCGATGTGGTGAAGACGAGGATCTGGCCTCGTTTGTCGGCGACGTAGAGATGCGACCCGCTCGTGGCAAGTCCGTTTGCATACAGCAAGCCGGCATGCGTGACCCCCGTGCAAAAGTTTCCACCCGCACCGTAACCGTACACGAAATCGGTGTTCACCTTGGTCGCCCAAACGGCGACGGGGCATGAGGATGTGGCTCGATGAACGCCTGTCGTCGCCAGCGCGGGCGGCGGTCCGGGTGACGACGTGCCGGCGCAGGCAGTAAGGGCCACCACGCCAAGCGCGGCCAACGAGTACCTCGTTATCATTAAGCGATCCATTTTCGTACCTCGTTTCTCAACGGTGCGCTAGTACTGACCCGTTGGGACGGTCGCAAGGCCTATGGGATTTTTTTCATAGGCAGTGTTCCACGGAGGGCCTACGGGGCCGCCGGTTGCAGGCGCTTTGTATATGGTGTTGTTGTAGAAAGCGGACATATAGAGATAGCCGCTCGCACCGCCTGTGCTTGGCGCGAGTTGGTAAATGGGTGACGAGGGCGACGAAGGCCAGCCCGTGAAGGTGTAGTGAGTCGGAGAGACAAACCCGAGTGGTCCGTGCGCCGGGTGGGGCGAGATATTCCAATTATAAACCTTTTCCGAGCAGCCGCTGGGACATTGCACGCGGCCATTAACGCTGAGCGTCTCGCTCGGCGAAGTATTGATTCGCGAATACATGCTGTACCAATAGTGAGCGGATCCCAAGCCGGAGTCGACGAGAGTTTGCGCAGAAACGTTTACATACGCCCTAGCGAGATAGGCGATCCGCTGGTGGTTCGCCGCCGTCGTCCCGTCGATGAAAAAGTCGCCCAACTTGTCGAAGGCGCACCATGCCTGGCTCGTCAACCCAGCCCCCGAAGCATATCCCGTCGGGCCGCTGCCGTTTGCCTGGCCTGCGGTGAAAAACTCCGCGACGGGGGTGGCGCTGCTGCTGGCTTGATAGGTACCGACGCCGATAACGGTCGGACTCAAAGGGGGGCGCGTGACGCAGACGGACCATGGGTTATAGGTCGTCGTGCCGATCGACGTTTTCCAGACCTTCACCAACGTACCCGATGTGGTGAACACGAATATCTTGCCCACCTTGTCGGCAACGTAAAGATACCCCCCGCCCGTAGCAAGTCCGTTTGCATACGTAAGGTTTTCGGTGCCTGAGCCATAGATTGTCGTGCAGTTGGTTCCGCCCGAATCGAAACCATTGACTCCTCCGCTGTTTACCGTGGATGCCCAGAGGACGACAGAACAGGTAGCTCGGTGAACGCTCGCCGTTAGTGGCGCGGGCGCACCGGGTGACGACGCGGCACCGCAGGCCGAAAGCGCCAACACACTAAGCGCGACCAAAAAGCGCTTCGTTCCGATCAGGCGATCCATCTTGGCAACCTCGTTCCTCGAAGAAGGCAGAGGGAAGTCATCCCTATCTAGCTTAGAAAGCAAGGGAATCCTTACTCTTTCGAGTGCTGCGACTTTAGTCCCGCTATGCGGTTTAACTTTTCGTTAAGAGCATCGCTTGCCCGGGCTCTTTCGCGACCGCCTACTTCGCGCGGCGAATCGTCACTCCGCCCGCGCGATTTGCGCCGGCGCGCGGCGTTCAACTATTTCCCTCGGCTAATCGTTATCCCGAGCGGCGTGTTGAATCCGGTGATCGTCTTGAGCGCACTGCCGCCGGCCGGGTATTTCCAAACGCCGACGCTGCTGTTACCGGCATCGGCTCCGAAAACGTCCTTCCCCGCAATCCAGAACTGGTAGACGCCCTTGGCGCCTCCCAGTGAAGTGCTGCCCTGTTTCGTTGCTTTTCCGCCGCTCACTGAGAATTGATAGATCGTCGACTGTTCGTTGCCCACGGCGAGATATTTGCCATCCCACTGCACTCCGCCGGGTCCGAACAGCGACTGACTGGTTTTGAGGTTGGTCAACGTCGATGCGCCCTTCGGAAGTTCGGAGAGACCCGTCACGCTCCCATTGTACGCGCTGGCGAACAGATTGCCCTTATCGTCATAGCCGCAATACCAGAAGCTTTCGTAGGCGGAATCGGCGTAAAACTTCCACCCCGAGGATTTCGTCTTGGGGTTCGTGATCGCGATGGTTGCTTTCGCGGTGCTGACGTTGGCGAGATTAGCGACGGCCAAATCTCCGTTTTTTGGATCGATCGCGCAGCCTTGGGGATTATGATTTACTTCGGAAATCGTGTTGATCGGCGTCGATCCCCCATGAGCGTATTCGACGATGTCCTCATTATAACCATCGACCACCCAGACGTTGCCTTTCTTGTCGCTGCACAACCCCTCGGGCGATGCAAAGCCGGTAAGCGTTTGCGAAAGCGTGCCCTGCGGATACGTATAAACGTAAACGTCGCCGGTGCCCTGATCGGAGACGTAGATAAGGTCCGATTTTTTGTCCGGCCGCACGGATTGTACGGGCACGACCGCGCTCGCGTTCGGAACGTTCGTGCTCGGAACGTTTCCGCCGCCGCACGCCGTCAGCGCGGAGACGGAAAGAGCAAGAACGAACGGAAGCGTGCATAGCAAGTGTTTGCGCATGTAATTTACTCCAAGCGTAGCTGATTGCAGAAATGTAAAGGTGTTCGTCCGAATCACCGATGTCGGACCGTCGGGCAATTATGACGGGCAGCCCCGGCCACCCTACCGTCCGCGGCTCGTCTTTACTCCGACCGAGTGCGCAGCGTAAAGGCGGTCGCGTACGATAGCGCGCTTAAGACGACATCGCGGCTTCGCGCTGGCGGGCTCCCTGGCGCTCTTCGCGTTTGCGCTCGCGCAGGAAGTGGAAGAATTCCACGCCCTCGCGCAGGCGGCGCTTCATCACCTGACGGTCGCCGATCATCCCGCCCAGCAGCGCGGCCATCTTGCGCGGGCGGAAGTAGAATCGCCGGTAGAACTCGTCGACCCCTTCGAAGATCATCTCCGACGTGAGGTCGGGATAGTTGAGCGCAGCGTGCTGCACGCCGTGCGTGTCGACCAGCTCGTCGCTCTGCGCCTCCAGCCACCCGTTCTCGGTCGCTTGCTTGTAGAGGTAGGTGCCGGGGTACGGGGCGGCCAGCGAAACCTGGATGGTCTCGGGGTCCATCTCGCAGGCGAAGTTGATCGTCTCCTGGATCGTTTCCAGCGTTTCGCCCGGCATGCCGAGGATGAACGTGCCGTGGATCTTGACGCCCAGCTCGCGGCAATCTTTGGAGAAGCGACGGATGATGTCGAGCCGCGTGCCCTTCTTCATGTTGTTGAGCACTTGCTGGTTGCCCGACTCGTAGCCGACGAGGAACAGGCGCAGCCCGTTGGCCTTCATGATCTCAATCGTCGCGCGCGGCACGTTCGGCTTGGCATTGCACGACCAGGTGATCCCGAGCTTGCCGAGCCGCCGCGCGATCTCTTCGACGCGCGGGATGTTGTCGGTCAGCGTGTCGTCGTCGAAGAAGAATTCCTTGACCTCCGGGAACATCGCTTTGGCGCGCTTCATCTCCGCTTCGACGCTGTCGACGCTGCGAACCCGATAGAGATGCCCGCCGATCGTCTGCGGCCACAGGCAGAAGGTGCACTTCGACTTGCAGCCTCGCCCGGTGTAGAACGAGAGATACGGGTGCTGCAAGTACCCGTTGAAGTAGTTGGGGATCGTGAGGTCGCGGCGGTAGACGTCGAGCACCGACGGAAAGGCGTCCATGTCCATGATGATCGGGCGCTCGGGCGTACGCACGACCTGCCCGTTTTCGCGATACGCGAGGCCGTCGACCTCGTTCAGCGGCTTGCCCGAGGCGACGTCGACGCAGGTGTAGTCGAACTCGCCGACGCTCACCCAGTCGACGGCGGGCGCGAGCTTGAGCGACTGCTCCGGCAGAATGCCGACGTGAGCGCCGACCATGCCGACGAGCGCCTTGGGATTATCTTCCTTGACGCGCGCCGCGAAGCGAGCGTCGTTGCTAAAGGACGGAGTGCTCGTGTGGAGGACGATGCATTCATAATCCTTCGCGATCGTAGCGACCTGATCGACCGTGAGGTCGTCGGGCGGCGCGTCGATTAGGCGGCTTCCGGGAACCATCGCGGCCGGCTGCGCCAGCCATGTCGGATACCAAAACGACCGCACCTCGCGGCGACATTGATATCGCGATCCCGCGCCGCCGTCGTATCCTTCGAAGCTGGGCGGGTTCACGAACAACGTCTTCATAAAATCGGGCATGCACGTCTCCTCCGCTTCTGACGGTTTCCTGCGGGCAGCGCAAAGCCTTCCCGCCTCAGATAGAACGGAGCGCGCTCTGCAGGTCCGGGAAGCGACTGAAGTCTGAGAAGTCCACCTGCTCCGTGCCCGTCCCGGGGAAGGGGCCGTAGCTGCCTCGATATTCCTGCGTCTCTTGCGTCACGGCCCAGTACCTCGGCAATACTTCGGCACGACGGTCGAGGATCGTTGCAGAGGCGGCGTGCGGGGGGAGCACATTGGGCCGATACTCATACCAGACGACGTTGCGGTCCGCGTCGTAGGCGAAGGTGCCGTTTCCGTGCGCTCCATCGCGGAGATTCGATGTAAAGGCGATCGTTTGCGGCGTCTCTTGGCGGTACGAATAAGCCTTGGCGTACCGCGCATCGAACGGCGGCTGGAAGGCGTCGCCGGCTTTTGGTTCTTCGTAAGCGTGCTCCATCGCCGCGTCGTCGGAAGCGCTCGCGGGCCTTCCGTCGATCGTATAGCTAACGATGCGCACTTTCACGATCGCACCGTCGTCGTACACGCCCACCATGACGAGATCTTCGTGGCGGCTCTGGAAACCGGCGTGTACGTCGAGGACGCGGTGCAGGGTGAAGCCGACGACACCGCGGCTGGTCTCAAGGTAACGCTGCGCCACCTGCACGAGGGCCGGCGGCGCAGCCGCGGTATCCATCCTAAGGACGAATAATCACGCGATTACAAATGAACGTTCCGTTGCTGTAGTAGCCCACCAGCGAGACACGCTCGCCCTGCATGGGCGTGGCGCCGGTCGGATAGATGACGGTGCCGTTCTTAAGGTCGACGGTTTGGACGTTGCCGTTATGGCGTTGCACGGTCAAGCGATACGGCGCGAACGAGGCGACGGTCCCCAAGATTACGTGGTGCCGATCGAACTGATACGTGTCCCAACCCGGCTGCCACGTCGTGTACACCGGCACGCCGTAATCTTGGGCCGCCACCGGCGCAATCGAGGCGCCGCCCACCAGCAGCATCGCTGCAACCAGAGCCGTCATTCCTGAGAAAAACCTCATCGTGGAACTCTCCTCTCGAGTGCTGAAGATGACCTACGCTTCATACCCGAGCCCCTCCGCAGCATAACCTTAGAAGGCGGTTAAGGCATCTAAAAGGCGGCGATGCCGTTGGGGGTGCCGAGTCCGGTCGGTCCGTCCCAGCCGCTGCCGGCCGTGCAGAGCGGCTTGCCGCAGTTGCCGTTGCTTCCGCTCGTGACGTCGTTGAGCGAGGACGCGTTGGCGTAGAGATGCGCATTGTTGTTATTCGCCGAATTACCGGCCAGAGCGAAGGTCGACGCAACGATCGGCGTGGCAACGGAGGTGCCCCCGAAGGCCAGCCAGCCGCTTTCACGATACGAATCGTAGACCGCAACGCCGGTGTTCGGGTCGGCATCGGCCGACGTATCGGCCTGCGCGCGGTCGGAGCAACCGGTACTCAGCCCGCTCTGGAAGCCGGGCTTTGCATAGATTTTGCTGCAGCCGCTTCCCGCACCCGACCAAGCGCTCTCCGTCCGAGGGTTGTACGACGATAGACTCGTTCCGCCGACCGCCGTCACGCTGGGAAGAATCGCCGGCCACTGCGCGGTGCTATTGTAGCCGCTATCGCCGGTTGCAGCCGTAATCGCGACGCCGCTAACGCTGAAGTCGCCGTCGTAGGTTTTCGTGCCTTCGTTTCCGCTCCAGCTGTTGCTTACGTAGTTGGCGTGCTGGGTCGCGTACTTTTCAGCGGTAGCGAGAGCCGCGAGCGAGCTGCTCGCCGCTTCGACTAAGATGATGTGGCAGTTCGGACAGATCGCCGAGACCATATCGACGTCGAGCGACTCCTCCTCCGCCCAGCCCGCGTTCGAGCTTCCGCCGAACGCCTTCGTTGCAAAACAGCCGTTCGAAACCGGGCAAGACGAGAGACCGTACTGCGCGCGGTAAACGGCGAGATCCGCGGCCGCGTTGGGGTCGACGTACGCATCGACGATTGCAACGGTTTGGCCCTTGCCGTTGCTCGAGCTGTAGCTCCTTAGATTGTAAGCCATCTGCAGATCGGCCGGCGAGTATCCGCTCGGAGTACTCGGACGGATGAGTCCGTGGACGTCGGTACGGACCAAGGCAAGGCAGTGGGCGTACCCGGACGGGGCATCGGCGCAAACGCGCTGCGCCTGTCCGGCGCGCGGCCAGAGCCCCAGCTCCGCGGCGCTGGGAAGAGCCGCGTTTCCGGCGGGCAGCGAGTTCATTGCGCCGCTGCACGCCGTAAGCGCGATAACTAAAGTAGCTGAAGTGATTGCTGAAAGTTTCAAGGTAAGACTCCTTCCGGCGCCGCGAACCGGGCCTATTACGATGAACGTAAACAAGGCCGGCAGCGTTCGCACCGCTGCCACGACCGCCTCAGTTTCTAATCCGCGGGGCAAAACGTGGGTCGATTTAGTTGGCGTTGTTTTGCTTACCCCGCTCTTGGGCAAGGATAGCGCAGCTTGTTGAGGAGGACGAAATGATACGAGAGGAAGAGCTGTACTCGCGACCGGAGACGTGGGTCGCATGGAACGTCAACTGGGGCGCGATCTGGGTGGGTGCGCTTGCCGCGCTCTGCGCCGCGTTGATCTTCGGCCTGCTCGGCACGGCCGTCGGCGCCACGTCGCTCGAGAAGATTTCATCCTGGCACACGATCTCCATGATCGACGTCACCTTCATCGTCTGCGGTGCATTCTTTAGTTTCGTAATCGGGGGCTGGGTCGCCGGCAAAGTCACCGGCGCGCGTCATTCCGAACCTGCGATTCTTCACGGCGTGATTGCGTGGCTCGTTGCAACGCCGATTCTGGTAACCATGCTCGCGGCCGGCGCCGGTACGGCGTTCGGCGGCTGGTACGGAGGGCTGATCGCCTCGCCGATCGGTGCGGCCGCCGCCGCGCCGGCATCGCCGGACGTCGTGCGCAACACGGCAATGGCGGCGCTCACCGCGCTCCTAGTCGGTCTGATCGGCAGCGTCATCGGCGGCTGGATGGCCTGCGGCGAGCCGATGACCTTTACGTTCTATCGCAAGCGCAACGCGTATCTCGCGGCGCAGAAAGGAAAGGTATGATCCTATGCTCTTGATTCTTCTCTGGCTGCTAGGCGCACCGCTTACCGTCCTGATCGTCCTGTATCTCTTAGGCGTCGGCCATTAACGGCAACGTCGCGCGGCGTCATCGGTGGTGTCACCACCGATGACGTGCATCATCGTTCCACCCGGGCCGATTATTTCCAAACGCCCCCGATTGCACCGGCTGCCTTGCGAGCAGGGACTCCAGTAAGCAGTCGAAAAACATGGACGGGCATCGTTTGGAGGACATTAAGTGAAAACATTCACTCGTGCGGGATTATTCCGTGTGGTCGTCGCGGTTCTCGCGGCAGCCGCGGCCGCTTGCAACAGCTCGAACGCCGTGCCGCAGCAGCCGCTGACGCCGGCCAAACCGATTCAGCACGTCGTCATTTTGATGCAGGAGAACCGCAGCTTCAACAATATCTTCGCGGGCTTTCCCGGCGCGGATACTGCGATGACCGGCGCCTGCGAGCCGACGAATTGGTGCAAGACCGGCACGGCCAAGCTGAAGGCCATCACGCTCGAAACGACCAACCGCCTCGGCCTGGGTAAAGACATCGATCACAGCCACAACGGCTTCAAAATCGAATGTAATCTGAACGCTTCGGGCGTTTGCCAAAACGACGGGTTCGACAAGATTCGCCTCGGAGAGGCCGGTACCGGACCGCTTGCAAAACTCTATGCGTACGCCTACGTCGAGCGCTCCGAGACCAAAGCATATTGGGACTTCGCCAAGCAGTACGCGCTTGCCGATCAAATGTTCTTCACACAAACGGCGTCAAGCTTTATCTCGCACCAGATAATTCTCTCGGGCACCGTAGCAATCAACTCCCACGAATCGCTCACCGACCAGCCCAACGGCATGCCCTGGGGCTGCGACGCGTCACCCGGTACCCAGACGCCCATTCTCAAGACCAACGGTAAGGAGATTTATGCTGGGCCGTTTCCATGCTTCACGGAGTATGGAACGATGGCCGACTTGCTCGATCCCGCGCACGTCACGTGGAAGTACTACGTCGATCCGGAGCGCGGCAAGGGCTCCGACTTTTCGGGGAGCGTTTGGAACGGTTACGACGCGATCGCCAAGGTTCGTTGCAAGACGTTCACGCCGCCGATGGATTGCGACGGCTTCGGCGCCGATTGGTCGCACATGAGCTTCCCGAACACCAGCGTCTTTAGCGACGTCAAGGACGGCACGCTCCCTGCCGTCTCTTGGGTGATCCCCTCGTTGAAAGATTCGGATCACCCGGCCAGCGGCTGCAGCGGCGGACCGCGTTGGGTCACCTCGGTCGTCAACGCGATCGGCCAGAGCAAGTACTGGGACAGCACGGCGGTCGTACTGCTTTGGGACGACTGGGGCGGCTGGTACGATCCCGCTCCGCCGGCGCAGACCAACTACACCAGCCTGGGCTTCCGCGTTGGAACGGTCGTGATCTCGCCGTGGGCGCGCCCAAATACGGTCGTGCACACGCAGTACGATTTTGGGAGCATCTTAAAGTTCGTCGAGCAGAACTTCGGCTTAGGCTCGTTGCACACGACCGACGAAAGCGCGACCTCGATCGGCGACATGTTCAACTTCTCGCAGAAGCCGACGAAGTTCGTGCCGGAGCCCCTGCCTCGCGGGGCAACCTGCACCGGAGCGACGAGCCCTCGCGAAATCATCGAACACGACGGGGGCGTGCCCGAATAGCCTAAGCCACGCGGGAGGAATACCGTGAACCGTTTTCGCTCTATTCTCGCCCTAGCTGCAGCTGCGGCCATCGCGGACTGCAACAGTTCGAACGCCGTGCCGCAATCGGTAAATGCGGCCAAACCGATTCAGCACGTCGTCATTTTGATGCAGGAGAACCGCAGCTTCAACACCATCTTCGCCGGCTTTCCCGGAGCGGATACGGCGTTAGTGGGGAAGTGCGAACCGGTGCGCATCAGCGGCCAGAAGCTGTGTCCGACCGGCACGACTAAGCTCACCCCGGTTCATCTCAAGACCGGCGGCGGCAGTATCGGCCGTGACATCGACCACAGCCACACGGGCTTCCAGATCGAGTGCGATCTCGACTCTTCCGGCGTTTGCCGAAATGACGGATTCGACAAAATCGGTTTCGGGGCCGGTGGCAGCGGGCAGTCCGCCGGGCTTTACCCGTACTCCTACGTCTACCGTTCGGAGACCAAGGCCTATTGGGACTTCGCGAAGCAGTACGCCCTCGCGGATCATATGTTCTTCTCGCAGACGGCAGCCAGCTTTATCGCGCACCAAATCATTCTCTCGGGCACCGTCGCCCTCAACTCCCACGAATCGCTTACCGACCAGCCAGCCGGCATGCCGTGGGGCTGCGACGACGTTCCCGGCGCACATTCCGACATCTTGAAAACTGATGGTAAAGAGTTTTATAACGGGCCGTTTCCATGCTTTACGGAGTATGGCACGATGGCCGACGTGCTCGATCCGGCACACGTCTCGTGGAAGTATTACGTAGACGACTTCAAAGGCAAGTACTACGATTTTTCGGGCAAGGTTTGGGACGGCTACGACGCGATTGCCAAGGTCCGCTGCAAAACGTGGACGCTGCCGTTCAAATCGGTATCCGACTGCCATGGCTACGGTTCCGACTGGGCCAATGTCAGCATGCCGAACACCAACGTCTTCAAGGACCTCAGCGACGGTACGCTCCCTGCGGTCTCCTGGGTGATACCCACGCTCGCCGATTCCGATCATCCCGCCATCAACTGCAACGGCGGCCCGCGCTGGGTCAGCTCGGTAGTCAACGCGATCGGCCGGAGCAAGTACTGGAACTCGACCGCCGTGATACTTCTCTGGGACGATTGGGGCGGCTGGTACGATCCGGTCCCGCCGCCGCAGACCAACTATACCAGCCTCGGCTTTCGGGTCGGAACCGTCGTGATCTCGCCGTGGGCGCGTTCAAACACGGTCGTGCACACGCAGTACGAGTTTGGCAGCATCTTGAAGTTCATCGAGCAGAACTTCGGCTTGGGCTCGCTTCACACAACCGACGAAACCTCGACATCAATCGGCGACATGTTCAACTTCTCGCAGAAACCGACGAAGTTCGTGCCCGAGCCGTTGCCGCACGCAGCGAAATGCGCATTTCAACCCGGCGCGAGCGCAAGCGAAATCATCGAAGGCGACGGAGGCGTACCGGAGTAATTTTCAAAGACCGCGCCGACGCCGGCAGGCAGCTCGCCGAGGCGCTCGCAGCCTATGCCGATAGACCCGACGCTCTCGTGTTGGCGCTCCCGCGCGGCGGAGTTCCGGTCGGCTACGAAGTTGCAGAACGCCTCCACCTTCCGCTGGAGGTGTACGTGGTTCGCAAGCTTGGGGTTCCCGGCCATGCCGAGCTGGCGATGGGCGCCCTTGCCGGCGACGGAACCTGCGTCGTCGACGAAAAGCTGGTCCATTCGCTGCGCCTCGACGACGAGACCCTCGAAGAGGTCATCCGCCGTGAGGCTGAAGAGATTCGCCGCCGAGAGGAGACCTATCGCGACCGGCAGCCGCAGGCCGACGTCGCCGGCAAGACGGTGATCCTCGTCGACGACGGCGTGGCCACCGGCGCCACGATGCGCGTCGCGGCAACGGCACTTCGCCGTCGCAATCCGGCGGAGATCGTGGTCGCGGTCCCGGTCGCCGCGTACCAGACGTGCGTGGCGCTGCGCGAGGTCGCCGATCGGGTCGTCTGCCCCTTTACGCCCGGGCCGTTCGTCGCCGTCGGTCTCTATTATGAGGACTTCGACCAGACCAGCGATGACGAAGTCCGGCGCCTGCTCGCTGCGGCCGCGGAGCGAACAGGGCGACGCAAGAGCGCGTAGTATCTGACGAAGATGAACCACCGCAACGCAGCCGCCGCAACCGCCTTCGCTACGATCGTCCTGACCGCGAGCGCTGCGGCGCCGGCGCTACCGATCCTCTTTTCGTTCACCGGCCTTCCCGGTGCGGTCGATACGTGCAAGTGGTTCGACGACAATCTCAACAGCGACCGAAGCATCAGCGCCCTGTCGCGCCAAACGGATCTGCTCTACAACCGGATCGCGCTTCCGGCCGACGCAGACGTCGCCGTCGGCGCTACGGCGACGAGCGCAGCCGGCGATCAGCTCGCGGACTATAGGCTCGGTTCGAAGACCGTCTGCTCGACGGCACGGGCCATTTACGGCCCAACCCCCGAGCCTTCGACGACACCGTAACAGGAGCGCCGTCGTCGAGGCTGGTACGATGGCGCCATGGATAAAGATCGCAACCTTCGCGACGGAATCGAAGATGCGGACGACCCCGGTCTGATCGCAGGCGAAGAACTGATAACCAGAGCGGAGACCGAGCTTCCGATCTTACGCCTGCGCGACTCGCTGCCCCATGAGGACCTTCATGCGGCGCTGCCTGAAGCACACGACGGGCACGCAGCGGTCGATGCGCTCCATGCCGAGATTCAGAAACCCGCGCCCGATCGCGCGTCGGTCGAGCAGCACGTCGCGCATCTGCGATTGCTTCCCGAACTCGAGGCGATCATCGTCAAATGGTGGGAGGACCCGAGAGTCCAGCGCGTCGTCGCCGATCTCGGTCAAATCGGCGTCTAACCTCACCCCGTCACGCCGACCGGTGCCTACTTTCGGCCAAGAGCTCTTCGAGTACATAACGACAGTCGTCCCGGATTGGCGGGTTTGCGATGAAGCCTGGCCCCTCGCGGATGATTATCTGACCGGCATCGGCGTCCTGCGTAACTATGACGGCCAAGTCATGGTGTTACCATGGAACGAAGACGCTGGCAAGCAGCTCGCGCGCTTTCGCGAACTGCTTGAACCTCTCTTGAAGCGGGTCGTCGTCGTGGTTGATGATCGTGACGTACAAGATATGGAAGCAATTTCGGCTATGCTTACACCCATCGTGGTGCTCCCATGGTCGCGCCGAACCGAACTCGCTAGGTTCGTAACCAAAGATACATCCTAGCGAGGGCTCTCAAGAATCCGCCAACCAGCGAACACATTCACCAAACGTACTACTACTCGGTTGACGACAATCAAGCTGTCGAAGGTTTGCTGCTAGAAAAAAAGCCACGCCGTCCGTCACAATTTTAGCAACGTGCACGTTCCCCTTGGCATCAAAAGGCAACGCGACATCGCACCTTCTTGGTGGAGAGGAGCATCTGTCAATGAACATTTCGATCGCAGCCGTTTATTCGGCAGTCGCATTAGCGGCCACTGCCGTGCTCTCGGGCTGTGGCGGCAACGCTTCGTCATCGAGCTTTGCCCCTTCAGCGTCGGCGCAGCAAAGCACTGCACAATCCCGGTCGGACGTACGATCGCAACGAAGCGTCACGCACTACGAACTCGTCACACTCGACGGGCTCGGCGGAAGCGTTAACTTCGCCATCAACATCGACAGCAGCGGTGAAGCCAGCGGCACGTCACTTCTCAGTGGAAACCAAATCGAGCACGCACAAATATGGATAAAACCACCGTACACGACCGACCTCGGCACGCTGGGCGGTCCGAACAGCGCGATTTTCCAGTATAACCATGGCCGCCCGGGTCAGTTCGTAGGGTGGTCCGAAACCTCCCAAACCGACCCCTACGACGAAAACTACTGCGGTTTCGGCACGTCACACATCTGCCGCGGGTTTAGCTGGCAAGGCGGTAAGATGCGGTCGCTGCCGACGCTTGGCGGAAATAATGACCAAACTAACGACGTGAACGACCGCGGCCAGATTGCCGGTGACTCCGAGACCAGTACCAAAGACGCCAGCTGCAACCCGCCGCAGGCCTTTGATTTCCTCGGCGTCATTTGGCAGCCGGACGGTACGATCACAAGCCTGCCGCCATACACCGGCGATACCGTCTCATATGCGTACACACTCGACCAGTCTGGGAAGGCTGCCGTTGGGAACTCAGGCTCGTGCGCCGCTGCGGCAACTCACGCGCTGCTCTGGCAAAACGCTTCCTCCCCGACCAATCTCGGCAGTCTCGGAGGCACCGCCAACGTAGCACTCGATATCAATAACCGGGGTCAGATCATCGGTAACTCAGACCTTTACGGAGACATGGTGACTCA